>Ga0315277_10006836_pt1 | contig 14843 bp, 12 predicted proteins | sample YL17G05_15_MG_FD_203695 | JGI IMG/M metagenome (GOLD analysis project Ga0315277, IMG submission 203695) | Sediment microbial communities from Yellowstone Lake, YNP, Wyoming, USA - YL17G05_15 | ecosystem: Environmental > Aquatic > Freshwater > Lake > Sediment | place: USA: Wyoming | collected... | reverse complement strand
GCAGTGACATATCTTGAAAAAGCAATGCAGCAAACCCAACCGCCCTCGTTTGAAGTTAGATACTGGCTCGTCCATGCCTGTCTGGAATCCGGTAAACTGGCCGAGGCCGTGGCTGAATGCGAAAAGTTGCTCTTGAGATATGACGAGGAAAGACCCAATTTTGCCCTTTGGGCGGTGAAAGCTTACTACCTTATGGGACTGGCTTACGAGAAATCCGGGTGGAATGAGAAGGCCGTTGAGAAATACCAGGAATTTCTGGACATCTGGAAGAATGCCGATCCGGGAATTCCTGAGGTTACAGACGCGCGGCAGCGGCTGGCGCGATTGAAGGGCAGGGCTTAGGTTGGACACTATCGACACGAAATATACCGCACGTTTTGTAGGTTTCACAACCCTGCGTTTTCTAGGTTTCGCGGCCCTTGTGATCGTTCTGATCTTTCTGGTCGCAGTGGTGGGCGGTTGCGGAAAGAAAAGCAAGGAAAAGACTGAGAAGCCCAGCGCAACAGAAGCAGAACCCACGATGCTTACGATCAAAGGGTCAGATACCATGATTCCCCTTGTTACGGCCCTGGCCGCAGCGTACGAGAGGGCACATCCCGACACCCAGATATCTGTTACAGATGATGGTTCCACCGTGGGAATCGCTGCCCTGATTGACGGGACTGTCGATCTCTGCATGTCGTCGCGCGCAGTCAGCACGGAGGAAAGTAAGAAGGCCGATTATCGCCGAGTTGCGCTACAGGACGTGATCGTTGCGCTCGACGGCGTTACTATAATTGTGAACCGTCAGAACCCGGTCGATGAACTCACGATTGGTGAGCTCCGTCAGATATTTAATGGCAAGATTCACAACTGGAGGGAGGTTGGTGGACCAGACCAGGCTATTCAAGTGATATCGCGAAGCTCAGATTCCGGAACTTCGGCATTCTTCAAGGAGCGCGTTCTACAGAAAGAAGACTACAAGTCTGGAATACAGATCGCGTCGTCTAACGCGGGCGTTGTCCAGTCTGTGGGCCGAGAACTCTGGAGTATTGGGTATGTCGGTTTTGCCTACGTCCAGGGCGCTGGCGTCAAGGTGATTGGCGTGAAGAAAAATCCGGCGAACCCTGCCATATTGCCCTCGTACTTAACCATTCGTGATGGCAGTTACCCTCTGGAAAGGCCACTTCATATTTACGCCACGAACAAAGTCAGTAGTCTCGCCCTGAGCTTTCTTGAATTTATCTTCTCCCCACAAGGGCAGCAGATAGCCAGGGAGAAAGGGTACGTACCTGCGTAAGGCAAACCGATTATTATTCTGCATCGGTACATGAGAAATCATGCTGACCCCTTGAGTACGTTGTTCGTCAGCCCTCTGTGGGCTCGTTGCCGGGAGAACATCTTTAGCTCCAAAAGGAGGATGGAATGCCCAATCGCGTTCATCATGCCAAATTCTTCTCAGCATTACCTTGTCCTCTGCTTCTCCTTTTGAGGACGAAAGCTGTCCAGTCGAGAGGCTTCCCTCCTGGGGCTTTCTCGGCAAGAACCCCGTCACCGCTGATCCTGCTTTGTCTTTTTGCTACCCTGTTTTTCCCATTTTTCTCTGCGCAGGTTGAAGGCCAGTCATCTCTGTCCGCTGGTGTGGCTGCTGTAAGCGGGTCGCAGGCTGCTCCAGAGGCCGTAGCTGCGGGAGGCTCCGCCGTTGGTGAGGAATCTTCGGCCCAAGGAGAGATGGCCCAAACTGCTGCCATCGCAACGCAGCCTGCTCCCCCGGTAGTAGAGGGAGTCACGGCTTCTGATACTCGGAGCGATGAAGGTGGTTCCATAACAGTGAGGTGGATGGAGCCGGAGAACGCAAAAGAACTGGGTCTTAAGTATCAGGTGCTACGCACTGACAAGCCAGACGGTGAATACACAACAGTGGGTGAGGCTGGAGCTGGTGAGCAGGAATGTGTAGACAGGGGTCTTATTGACGGTCAGGCATACTATTACAAAGTGCGTTCAGCGCTTGGCGCAGGTTTTGCAGATTCTGAACCAACTCAGGCGGCCTTCTCGAAAGGTAACTGGTTCAGATTTTACAGACTCAACGCCCTCGTGCTGCTGGTCGTTTTCTCTTCCGCAGTGCTCTACTACATCACACGTGCTCGTAAGGCCAAACCCATCTACATCAGGAAAATCGCTGGGCTGGACGCAGTGGACGAGGCCGTGGGAAGAGCGACCGAGATGGGTAAGAAGATGCTCTACATCCCGGGCATCATGAGTGTTGACGAAATACAGACAATCGCGAGCCTGGCGATACTCGGTCATGTCGCAAAGCTCAGCGCCACATACAACGCCGACCTCGAAGTTCCGAACAAAGATCCCCTTACCTTTGCGGCGGCGCGGGAGACCGTCAAGGAAGCTTATCTCGAAGCCGGAAGACCGGACCTTTTCCGAGAAGAGATGGTGAACTACGTCACCTATGACCAGTTTGCCTACACCGCCTCGGTCACCGGCAAGATGGTCAGAGAAAGACCTGCTACAAACTTTCTCATCGGCTCATTCTATGCGGAAAGTCTGCTTCTCGCCGAAACAGGGCAATCTATCGGTGCCATCCAGATCTCGGGTACTGCCGAGGTCGCGCAGTTGCCGTTTTTCGTGGTGGCGTGTGACTACACGTTGATTGGCGAAGAGCTTTACGCAGCGAGCGCCTATCTGTCACGGGAACCCGTTCTTCTTGGAAGCATAAAGGGGCAGGACATAACAAAGTTCTTGTTGATAGTGGCTCTGGGTCTTGGAGTCGTCCTGGAGTCCATTGGCATAAAATTCATGACCACTGCTTTTAGGATGCGGTGATGCATAGACGAATACATGCTATGAAGTTGCTGAGTAGAATGAGCGGTATGTAAGGAGGTCCATAGATGAAGAGGCAAATTCCGCTGTTGTTGACTTTCCTCGCAGGGGCGATCCCCACCATCGCCTTCTTTGTGCCCCAGAAACACGTGGGGCTCGTAAGCACCACGCTTGATTCGTGGCTGATAATTGTGGCCGGATTCGCCCTGCTTCTCGGCGTCGTGAACGTGGTCCAGATGAACACAAACAAGATCAAGAGACAGGCTTCTGGCTGGCCATACGCAATCGTTCTTCTGGCCGGTCTTGCGATAATGGGATTCTTTGGTGTTGCGGGTGCGTTCGACAAGTTCGGTGGTATAGCCACAAGACCAGACGGTTCATCGACGCCGTTTGATTGGCTTTACAAGTACGGCTTCCTTCCTCTTCAGGGCACCATGTTTGCGCTTCTCGCCTTCTTCATGGCAAGCGCTTCGTACAGGGCCTTCAGGGCGAGGAACACTGAGGCCACGATACTGTTGATAGCCGCGTTATTGGTCATGTTTGGCAGGATCCCGTTCGGCGAGATGGTTTCCAAGTGGTTCCCCCTCGCCACCGAATGGATCATGGGTAAGCCCAACATGGCTGCACAGCGAGGCATCATGATAGGTGCGGCTCTCGGCGCTGCTTCGATGGCGCTGAGAGTGATTCTAGGAATAGAACGCTCGTACCTTGGTCTTGGAAAGGGCGAATAGGGGAAAAGGAGAATCCGATGAATCTAGAAAGAGTGATGCAAATCGACAGGCGGATTATCTACCTCTTTGTCGCCATTGGGACGATCCTTCCCATTATCTTTGTCATAGGTCTTCCCGTTTCCATCACGCCGCCTGTGCAAATGGCATTTGATAGGATCGAAAATCAGTTGCAAAAAGGTGATATCGCTCTTGTGTCTTTTGACTACGGACCGTCGTCAGCTCCAGAGAATGCGCCGATGGCGGACGCCATCTTGAGACATTGTTTTTCAAAGGGAATAAAGGTAGTAGTGATTGCTCTCTACCCCCTTGGCGGTCTTTCTGAAGCGGTCAACGAAGTAAACAAAGTGGTCGCCGAATTTCCGGAGCTCAAGTACGGGGTTGATTACGTGAACCTGGGCTACAAAGACGGTGCCCAGGCAGCAATGAAGAAAATGGCCGAGAACATTCATGAAGTTTTTCCCACGGACGTGAACGGCACGCCGTTGGATGAGCTTCCGATCATGAAGAACATAAGAACATACAGGGACATGAAACTTGTGGTGAGCCTTGCCACCGGAATCATAGGTGAATGGTGGGCGAATCTTGTCAACGCACAATTCGGGATCCCTGTAATCGTCGGCCCGACCGCCGTATCAGCACCGAAGTACTACGCGTACCTCGAGGCAAAGCAGATGGCGGGTCTTTTGGGTGGACTCAAGGGTGCCTCGGAGTACGAGAGATTGGTGGTCAACAGCTACCCGAAGCTTGCCGAGGTGTATGCGACACCGGGTCTATACACCGCAACAAAGGGTATGGACGTCCAGTCCATCGTTCACCTGATCATGATTGCTTTCATCGTCTTCGGGAATATTGTTTACTTCACGTCAAAACGAAAACCGCGCAAGGCGAGCTAGGGAGGTCACGTTATGCCAGGCTTGGGAACATGGCTAGCAGCATTCTTCACTCTCTGCATGCTCAGCTTTCTATACAAGGACAACCCCTTCTTCAGACTGGCAGAGAGTTTCTTCGCAGGGCTTTCGTTGGGCTATTACATTGGGATCGTCATGAATCAGACGCTCAAGCCCAATCTCGTGCTTCCTCTTATTCACGACTTTCAGGCCAACTGGCATCTGGTTTTCGCGGCCGGACTGGGTGTCATACTCTACTTCCGATACATCAAGAGGGTTGCCTGGGTGAGCAGGTGGGCCCTCGCGGTCTACGTGGGCTACTACGTTGGCGTAAACATGATGCAAAAGCTTCACGGGGAGGTTATTCCACAGGTGGGTGACACAATGCTCTCGCTGAGCTATCACGGTATTGGCACCCTGTGGAATCTCGTAATGGTGATAGGCGTGCTCTCCGTCCTGATTTACTTCTACTTTTCCACCGAACACAAAGGCGTCATTGGTGGGATTTCGAGAATTGGAATTTGGTTTCTGATGATTTCATTCGGCGCCGCGTTCGGCTACACGGTGATGGGTCGTGTATCTCTTCTCATCGGAAGGATGGTGTTTCTTGTCAACGAGTGGGCAAGACCATTGATAGGATTGATAACGTAAACGAGAAGGGGGAAACATGGGTCTTAACGATATACTCGGGGAACAAATCCCGAGAAGGAAGTTTCTCAAGCATACAATACTAGGAGGAGCCGTGCTTGCAGGTGCCCCAATTATCTCAAGTCTTCTTTCAAGTGGAAAGGCCGGCGCAGAGGAAGAACCGCTGAGTGGCGTTTTCAAGCGTGAGGAGCTTGCGCAGATTCTCAGAGAGGCCCTGTCACAGGGCGGTGATTTTGCCGACGTGTACGTCGAGAGAATACTGACGACCACCATCGCCTTCTCCGAGGGCAGAGTCGAAAGCGTAAAGTACGGACTCGACCAGGGGGCGGGTGTGAGGGTTCTCAAGGGCGATCAGACCGGATATGCGTACTGTCAGGATCTCGAACTCCCCTTTGTCGTGAAGGCCGCACAGACTGCCGCGATCATAGCCAGCGGCCCCGCAAAGGAAAAAATAGCCAGACTCTCTGTTCGCACTTCCATTAACTGCGTACCCTTTTCTCTGAACTTCCTTGACATAAAGGAAAAGGAAAAGGTTGCGATAGTTGAGAGAGCAGACGCAGCAGCACGGGCATTTGACCCGAGAATCACACAAGTGAAGCTCACTTACGAGGATTCCATTGACAGTTTTATCGTAGCCAACTCTGAGGGTGTCTTCGTCAGCGACGAACTCCCAATGATCTGGATTGCCATGGACACGGTTGCCTCTGACAAGGGCACGAGAAGACCTGGATATGTTCGTATCTCCGGCCGTAGTGGCTTTGAGTTCTTCAAGCGCTATAGCCCCGAAGATGCCGGACGCAAGGCGGCAAGGCAGGCTGTCACAATGTTAGAATCTTCGCCGGCGCCTATGGGAGACATGCCCGTCGTACTTGCCTCTGGTGGAGGCGTGTTGTTTCACGAGGCAGTAGGACACGGTCTCGAAGCTGACGCGGTGAAAAGACAAACCTCGATGTTTGCAGGCAAAGTGGGTCAGGTGGTCGGCAGTGACAAAGTGACCGTTGTTGACGACGCAACGATACCCAACCTGCGCGGTAGCTTCAACTTTGACGGCGAGGGAACGCCTGCTCAGAAGAAGATTCTCATAGACAAAGGCGTCCTAGTCGGCTACATGAATGATTTGATCACGGCTAAGTACTTCAATGTGTCGCCGACGGGAAACGGCAGACGAGAGAGTTACAGAAGTTATCCTCTCGTTAGAATGACGAACACCTGCCTCGAACCAGGCACTACTGAGCCGCAGGAAATAATCGAAGCCACGAAGAAAGGCATATATGCGAAAGACCTCGGAGGCGGAGAGGTCGATACGGCCTCCGGAGACTTCACCTTCGGTGTCAGGGAGGCTTACCTGATTGAGAATGGAAAAATCGGAGCACCCGTCCTGGGAGCAACGCTCATCGGCAGCGGGTCAGAGATCATGAAGAGAATCGACATGGTGGGCAATGACATTTCCTACTGGCCCGGTACTTGCGGTAAAGGTCAGTGGGCGCCAGTGACAAGCGGCGCTCCCACGCTCAGGATTTCGCGTATAACAATAGGCGGCAGAGAATAGCTGATGTGCCCGGAGGCTAAGAATGTCTAAAAAGAACATATCCAAGTGGCTGCTCGAGAAGCTGGTCGCGGCGGGCGCTCAGCAGGCCGAAGTCTTCATGCAGGAAGGTTCTACGCTTCAGCTCGAGCTGCGAGAAGGAAAGCTTGAGAGCATAAGTCAAGCTCAAATGGCCGGGGTCGGAATCAGGACCATAGTCAATCAGAAGCTGTCCTTCGTTCACACGTCCGATTTCGGTAAAGATGCCCTGACCCAGACCGTCGCGAAGGCAATCGCGCTTGCAGAGCAAGCCTCTCCCAGTGAGTTCAACAGACTCCCTATCGAGAAGCCGAGAAGGATGGTGATGGAAATATTTGACCCCGAGATCAGGTCGGTCTCCATAAAGCGAAAAGTAGAGCTCTTAAGAGAAATGGAAACCGCTGCTCTCAAGTACGATCCTTCCGTTAAGCGATGTGAGCACGTTGGGTACGATGAAGTTACGGGAACGGTTGGTGTTTCCAATACAAACGGGCTCTCGTATTCGTATAGTGCTAGCTCTTGTAACCTCGGCGTGGGAGCTGTTGCCGAGAAAGACGGCAGGATGGAGACCGGGTACGAGGATTGGACGAGTTGCTACTTCAAGCGGCTTCCCTCACCCATGCAACTGGGCAAAGAAGCTGCGAAAAGGGCAATAGTATTGCTGGGTTCCAAGCCGGTAAGTTCACAGAAGGTGCCTGTCGTATTCGATCCGGAGGTAGGCTTTACAATTCTTGCTGCCCTCGGCCAGGCCATACGTGGGGACAACGTCAACAAAGGAATGTCATACCTTGGGGAACGTCTTGGAGACAAGATTGCCTCCGAACTCGTGACTATTCGTGACAACGGAAGGCTACCCTCGGGTCCATCGAGCCGGCCAATAGATTCAGAAGGTGTGAGCACGTCCGATCTTGTTCTTGTGGAAAAGGGAGTACTGAAGAACTTCGTTTACGATTATTCCTCTGCACTTCGCGCGGGCAAGAAACCTACCGGGAACGCGGTGCGAGGGAGTTACAGGGACCTGCCTCAGGTGGGCTTCAGCAATTACTACATGGAGAAGGGCAGCTCGAAGCCAGAGGATATAATCAAGAATACTGCGAACGGCCTTTACGTAACCAAGCTTGCAGGCTGGTGGCTCGGGATAAATCCGACCTCTCCTGACTTTTCCAGTGCTGCAACCGGTCTGTGGATAAAGAACGGAGAGTTCGCTCAGCCCATTTCGGGTGTGACTGTAGCATCTACGGTGCTTGACATGCTGGCTGGAATAGACGCCGTTGCAGACGACCTGGTATTCAAGGGCGGCATCAGTTGTCCGACCTTCAGGGTGAAAGAGATGGCCCTCTCGGGCCCTGGTGAGTAAGGCCGTAGTGAACCTGGTCGTTCGGAACACATTAGAGAACGGAAGTTAGTCATGCAGGGAGCATATTTCCTGGACTTCGGAGTCATGGACACTCTTGTCGCAATTGGGAAACTGCTGGTTGCACTTGCGTGCGGCGCAGTCATCGGCTGGGAAAGAGAGGTTCATGAGAAGGCGGCTGGTTTACGAACACACATGCTTGTTTCTGCCGGCTCCTGTCTATTCGCCATCGTCGGGCTTGAGGTGCAATCAGCCTTTCCTGGGGACGATATCCTTCGCGTGGTTCAAGGTATCATTATGGGGATGGGGTTTCTGGCAGGCGGCGTTATCTTCAGAGAAGGAGCATCGGTGCGGGGTCTCACCACCGCAGCCGGGCTATGGGTCCTGGCAGCAGTGGGCCTTACAGTGGGGTTGGGAAGCTTTCTCCTGGCTTTCGCAGCCACACTTCTCAGTTTCATTACCATCTCAGTCTTGGCAAGGGTGGAGAAGAAAGCCAAGGCTCACGCAGCAGCCAGCCACCAACGGGACGGCCCCCCACCCGCGCCCGAACATTAGAAATGTCTATTGCCTAATGATCGCACAGATCGCAATTCTGTCGTTTCGATGTGCGGGAGCTTGCACAGGCTGTAATTCCATCGCTCCAATGCGCGAGAGCTCGCCTCGGGTTCAGCAGAGTCTCACTTTTCCCGGTCCACTCAAATATCCCAGTCTGTTCCAATTCAACTGAAGAATATAAATGTGATTAGAATAAACGTCGGAATCAGTATGCCTATCGACCAGAGCATGTACCCGAAGAAACTCGGCATCTTCACATGGTGTTCCTCAGCTATTGAGCGCACCATGAAGTTTGGTGCGTTTCCGATATATGTATTAGCTCCGAAGAAGACCGCCCCAGCGGAGACAGCTTTCAAATACAAGACAAATTGTGAACCACCTGCAACGTTGAGCGTACCCGTAAGGATTCCTGTCACGCTTCCCTCTGGTATCTGAAGCCTACCGAGCGCCATATTGAAAAACGCCAGATAAGTAGGCGCATTATCAAGAAAACTCGACACGATCCCGCTGGCCCAGAAGTAATGGGCAGGCTGGTTGATCGCCCTGATAATGAACGCCATCGAACCCTTTTCTCCGACTCTCAGGATCATAAGCAGGGGGAGAATTGTCATGAATATACCTGCAAAAATGTATGCGACCTCCTTCATCGCAAACCACGTGAAGTTGTTGTCCTTTCTCACCTTTTTTGCGGTCGTCTTGAGTGAGAGAACCCCCATCAGCACGATTATCAGATCCCTCATCTCATTTCGGATCTCAAGTTGAACGCCAAGAAACGAGAATGAGCCCGTATGCCACGTGCTAGAAAGCAATATTGCTCCCAGAATTCCCGCAAGGAACAAGAAATTGTGAGCGCCATCAAGGCGGAACCCCCTTCCTTGAGTATCCGCTACAGCGTGCGTTAGTGGAACATGGTGCTGTCGGCGGTAGTAAAAGCTGTCCACGAGATAGAAAGCGAGAAGAACTATGCCCGTAGCGAGAAGCATGTGAGGGAGGATCCTGAGCGTCCAGAAGAACGGTACGCCTTGAAGGAATCCCAGAAACAGTGGAGGATCACCCAGGGGCGTAAGGGCACCCCCAATGTTCGCGATCAGAAAGATGAAGAAGACAAAAACGTGGGCCTTGTGTTTCCTCGACTGGTTGGCCCTAAGAACAGGCCTGATCATCAGCATCGAGGCACCGGTCGTCCCCATCCAGGACGCCAGTATCGTTCCGATGACAAGAAGAAGAGTATTGACTGCAGGCGTTCCCGCAAGTCTGCCCCTGATCAATATCCCGCCCGATACAGTGAAAAGCCCCCACAGAAGAATGATGAAGGGTATGTAGTCGATGAAGTAGATGTGAAGGATTTGGTAGAGGGCCATCCCTTTGAAAGCAAAAAGAAAAGGGATGGCAAACACCAGGGCCCAGAAAAACGATACCTTGGCGTAGTTGCGGCTCCAGAAACTCGGAGCCAGTACTGGAAACAGTGCAATTGAAAGCAAGATTCCAAGGAAGGGAAGACCACTGAAGAGGGGAAGGCGCGTACCGAGGTAGAGGCCCTCTGCTTCTCTGTCCACTGAACCTTGTCGGGTTTCGGGCTGCGAGGTGGTAGCTTCTGAGATGGGGGTTTCCTGTCCCGGGGCAACCGCAGGCGAGTCAGCGGGCGAGAAAGAAGTACCAGGATGCTGTTCGGAATCTGCGTAGGCATTGACAAAGAAAATCGTGAAAGATAAAAGGATTGCAACTATTAAGGCGACTGCAGCGCTCTTCCGAGTGGCGCCTGGCATCTGAACACTCTCCATCAATGTCCACTACACAGCAATTGAAGGGTTTATGCTTCTTGCTCCAGAATCGGGAACACGCACAAAATTGATTCATGATACCCTGGATTTCTCGTGCTATCAACTTAAACAAGGAGTCGCCTGTCAATAGCATATGAAACGTCCGCCTTTCGAGAGCAAGGGTAGGATAGTGATCGTAGCTTAGAACAAAGTAATCGGGTGTCGTCAATCTTCTTGTGTCAAGTCATTCCGTTGTGGCAGGGCGTTTCCTACATCTGCCGTTAGTCTCGGTCAAGACGCTCACCAATATGCTATGACAGCTCAGATGTCATAGCACACACCAAGGATTTGTTGACAAGAGCCAATGCAAATGGTATCATTTTCGTGAGTTCACTGAATCCTTCGGATGGCTGCCGTTCCTGACCATTCGGTTACTTTGCTGATGGAGGAAATCCAAAATGAAAACTCGATATGTTCTTTTTGTAATGGTCCTCTTTCTTCTCACTGTCATTTCTGCTCCAGCAAACGCTGTCGTCGTGAAGAAAGATCTCACTCAGCTTTCCCAGGAAGCCTATAGCGTGGTTGTGGGACGTGTTGTCTCGATGGAGTCAAGGTGGGACATGGACGAAGGCATTATCAACACCTACGTGACGGTTCGTGTGCGCGAGCACGTCAAGGGTGCACCGATGGTGGCAGACGTCGTTGTTAGGGTTCCTGGCGGTGAGGTCGATGAGATGGGCCTCTATGTTTCTGACGCTCCCTGGTTCGAAGCAGGCCAGGACGTCATGGTGTTCCTGACACCCGAGAAGAGGGGCGCGCATTCTGTAGTCGGCTGGTATCAAGGCAAGTTCACGATCAAGAACGGCAAAGTGGAAGAGCTGGATACTCCAGTAGATGAGGTCGTCAACGAAGTTAAAGGCTTTGGACAACACAAGGGTAAGCCGGTTCCGGCGTGCTACAAGCTCTGCGGCTACACATGGAAAAAGAATGGGGTCTACACTGGAGGCAAGTGGGGACCTGGAAACCAGGGCTGGTCAATCAACAATAACAACCAGGACGGGCTCACAGACAATCAGGTTGCGACAGCGTTTACCAACGCTACTGCTGCCTGGAATAGCGCGGGCGCGTGCTGGAACTTTCGCGCCTACTCGGGCACGATCACACACGACAATATCACCGGCCCGGTGCAGAACTACATCAACATGATCACGTTCGGTTCTACGGGCGGCTCGGTTGCGACCACTTACAGCTGGTACCTCAGAAAGGATAGAACAAGCACTATCGAAACGGATCTCGTGTTCGACGATAGCTGGCTCTGGGCCTATGAGGGGTGCGGCTCAACGACCGCATTTGACCTCCAGGACGTGGCGACCCATGAACTCGGTCACTGGCTCTGTCTGGGCGATCTTTATGGCGCGGGTGACGTCGAGAAGACAATGTACGGTTACGTGGACTACGGCTGGTGCGACAAGAGAACGCTTCACCAGTGCGACATTGATGGAATCAAGGCCATCTACGGAAATTGTCCGTAATCGAAGTTGATGGGATTGGTAGTTATCTACCGCGCCTACGCACAAGAAGGGAGGATGCCAAAAGCATCCTCCCTTCTCATTTGCAGAGCTTGAGTTAATGCCGTGGGGTGTGGGCTGCGCATTATCTCAGCCGCGCAGTTAGACGCGCCGAGATTCCCGAAGGCAGACGGTCGGCGGCGTGTCGAGAATTTGGGGAGGGAGACCTGCACACCACTTTGCACGCGTAGCACAGATGGCTTGACGTAGCCAACGTTTCGGGTAAACTATATAGTGTTGCCTGCTGTTCTGGCGTGAGCCCGAACAGCGTTTACATTCTTTTCGAGGTTTCGAACCCGGATTCATTTAGGCGCGAACAAGGCCTGATAGGACGCGATCACTGAAGGTGGGGAAAGCCTGATGATGAAAGCCACAGCAAAATCTCTATTGGTGTTCGTCCCGTTTATTCTGCTCATGTTCGGTGTCGGACTGTTGTGTGCAGGCGAAGCTGCCAACGGCACCACTGCCACAGTCAAGGATATTGCCAAGGCAGCCGGACATGCATACGTGGGGGTCGCGAAGTGCAAGATGTGCCATATGCTCTATTTCAAAGCCTGGGCGGCCACCCCACACGCTACGGTTTTCGATAGGCTGAAACCGGCAAATAAAGAAGACAAGAATCCCAAGTGCATCAAGTGCCATACCACGGGTTTTGGCACGGGCGGCTACGAGGGTGCAAAGACGGCTCCCGATTTCAAGGGTGTGCAATGCGAGGCATGTCATGGTGCTGGCGCAGACTACATGAAGATACCCATCATGAAGGATCCCGCAAAGGCTAAAGCTGCAGGACTTGTTTACCCGGTGTCCGAGTCAGTGTGCGTGAAATGCCATAACAAAGAGAGCCCCAACTTTAAAGGATTCGACTACGCAAAGTACGTCGCAAAGGGCGTACACAAGGTAGAGAAGAAAACCCCTGGGACTAAGTAGGACCGAGTAACGTATGAATGAGACGCGCATTCCAGGGGAGAAAAAAACCTCAATGTATTCCTTTCTTGCGTCCTCACGACTCGGGGTCTTCCTGTTACTAATCATAGGGTGTGTCTCCCTCCTCGGGATGTTCATTTTCCAAAATGCCCCTCCCGAAGAGTACATCTCGAAATACGGCGAATTCTGGGGCAATTTCATAAGAGCGGTGGGACTAGACAACGCCTACAGCGTATGGTGGTACCTGCTACTCATTCTTCTCGTCTCCCTCAATCTAGTTCTCTGTTCCCTGAAGCGAATCAAGTCCAGCATCAGCCAGGCCTTTTCAAGACCGAGGGCGCAAGACCACGAGATTCTCCGTGAGGCGCGTAGTATCAGTATATCGGTTGGATCTGTGACGGTTTGGAAACGCCTCGAGACAAGTCTTAGGAACAAGGGCTTCGCCGTTGACAGCGTCGACAGCGGCGCCCTCAAGTTGATCGCCGCACAAAAAGGGAGTATTTCGCGCGTCGGATTCATCGTGACGCACATCGCCGTACTCCTGGTATTGACCGCAGGCATAATCAACGGGAAGTTCGCCTACCGGGTCCAGGAATTTCTTAGCATCGGTGAGTCTCTTGACGTAAGCAAGGTCGAGCCCTCTGCAAACTTCAGCATCAGAGTGGACGATTTTGTGATAGAGACTACCGAGACAGGTAGAGTACGCGCGTACAAGTCCACGCTGACCCTTATCGAGAACGGAAAGAAGGTTCTGACGAAAGCGATAGGGGTAAATCACCCCCTGACTTACAAGGGCATCGGCTTCTACCAGGCAAGCTATGGCGAGGAGCCTGACAGAATCAGAGAGGCGAGGATCTATTTGATAAAAGACGGGTCTTTTGCCGCTGCGATAGATGTGCCATTCCACGAAACACGAGACGTGCCTGGCACCGATCTTCAGATCAGGGTGACGAATTATGTTCCCCACTTTGTAAAAGATCTTGTTACAGGTGAGGTGAGTACTCGCTCACTCGAGCCGGAGCTTCCTGCCGTCAAGCTTGAGGTGATGCGGCAGGGTATGGTTGTAGACAGGGGGTGGCTCATCAGGGGTATGGAGACTCATTCCGCAAATGGCGAGCTTGCGCGTTTTCATTTTGCCGATTATTACCCGGTCTTATACACGGGCATAGATGTGGTCAAGAATCCTGGAGCTTCTTTGATGTTCACGGGTTTTGGGGTTGCGAGCGTAGGCCTGTTGCTCGCTTTCTTTGTCACATACAGAAGAATATGGGTGAGAATTCTCGAAGAGCGCCCCGGCCAGTCCGAGGTAAGAATCGCTGGTATTTCCAGCAAACAGCCCCTCGCATTGAAACGGGAGATAGACAGCCTGTATGAAGTTCTAAGCAACAAGCTTCAGCTTCAATGAGACCGGTGCAGAAGCGCGTGGCGGTCCAAGCGTGGGTCATTGACGCGCACGGAGGGAGACGTAAGTGTTAGGAAACGATGTACCTTTTTTCTGGGTATCACTCTTCGCTTATCTAATCGCGACGCTGCTGTATGCGTTAGACGCCGCCAATCCCGGAAGGTGGTCCGGTAAAGCAGCATTTGTGGTACTGACCGCCGGTTTTGTCTCCCACACGGCTGCACTTCTCGTCCGTGGCTTCGCTACCGGTCATCCTCCGTTCACCGGCATGTACGAGTACGCATCATGTCTTGCATGGGCGACAGTGCTTTTCTATCTCGTACTTCAACTCCGCCAGAGAGCTCCAAGTCTTGGCATCTTCGTCTCACCCGTTGCATTCGCCGTAATTGTGGTCGCCTCACTATTCCCGAAGGAGATGGAGCGCCAGTTGCTGCCCGCCCTTCAAAGCTACTGGCTTCAGATTCACGTCACGCTCGCTGTAATAGGTGAGGGTGCTTTTGCGGTGGCGTTTGCGAGTAGCGTCATGTATTTGCTTAAGCTGCGGGGAGCGGATAGACTTCCATCCCTCGAAACGCTGGATGACCTTACCTACAGAGCCATAGTCGTCGGCTATCCTCTTTTCACGCTCGGTGCATTGTT
>Ga0315277_10006835_pt1 | contig 14845 bp, 17 predicted proteins | sample YL17G05_15_MG_FD_203695 | JGI IMG/M metagenome (GOLD analysis project Ga0315277, IMG submission 203695) | Sediment microbial communities from Yellowstone Lake, YNP, Wyoming, USA - YL17G05_15 | ecosystem: Environmental > Aquatic > Freshwater > Lake > Sediment | place: USA: Wyoming | collected... | reverse complement strand
CCGCATTTACGAGATACCCAATATCATTGAAACCTCTCGACGGCTCGGTATGCAGACAATGGATTTCAGCATTCAGCAGATGTACAACGCCGGCCACATCGACCGCGAGGAAGCCATTTTGCGTTCGAGCAACCCCGGCAAGATGGAGCGTACTCTGTCTCCCAAGCCGGGCCAAAATCAGACCGGCGAAGTAATTTCCGCTGCAACGCAGTAAAAATCGGAGAAAATCATGGCGCTGTTTACGCAACACTTCGCGGGTCGAAATGTTTCTTCCGCTCCCGCTCCCATCAGCCGGGAATCCCGCCCGTGGACTCTCTCTGCGGCAAGGATTGATTTTGGGCCGAGTAAAAAAGATATTCTGAATTTCACCAATCAATTGGCCGTCATGATTCGCGCCGGTATCAGTCTTCAGGATGCGCTGGAATCCATCGGCGCACAGATTCCAAGCCCCAAATTTCGCGCCATTGTCCTTGATCTCAAAAGCCGGATTGAAGCCGGGGAATGTTTCTCGCAGGCGTTGTCCCAATACCCCGATGTCTTCAGCAATCTGTATGTCAATATGGTTGCCGCAGCGGAAATCTCCGGCTCGATGAGTACGATGCTTCGGCAGCTCGTCGAATATCTGGATCAGGAAGCCGAGACCCGCGGTCAGGTGATTAGCGCTATGGTGTATCCGACGATTATCGCCGTGATGGCGGTGTTCTGCGTTACGTTTCTGTTGATCTTTGTACTGCCCCGGTTTCTGGTTGTTTTTGCCGGCAAGGAGCATTTGCTGCCGGCTCCCACCAGGCTGATTATGACGCTCAGCGGCGTTATGCGCCATTACTGGTTTCTGATTTTTCCCGCCATCGGCGCGGTTTTTCTGGGTTTTTGGTATGTGACAGGTAAAACTGCCGTCGGAAAGCTCTGGTGGGATAAAGCTAAACTTCGCATCCCGCTGCTAAAGACGCTGTGCCGCAGCTTATATATCACCCGCAGTATGCACACGATGGGCGTACTGACCAATGCCGGCGTGCCGATTCTCGATACGATTTCCATTACCGCAAACATTTCCGGCAATATCCTTTATGAAGAGATGTGGAAGGGGGTTTATGAAGCCGTTCGGCAGGGCGGAAAAATCGCCGCCAGTCTGGCCGGGTATTCCCTGATGCCGTCCAATGTCGTTCAGATGATTCAATCCGGCGAGGAGTCGGGTACGCTGGGTGAAGTCCTTAAAGACATCTCTGAATTTTACGCCCGCGAACTGAAAACCGTCATCAAGACTGTCACCAGTATGATTGAACCGCTGATGATTGTTGTGATGGGCGTTCTGGTCGGCTTTATCGCGATGAGCATCATTCTGCCCATCTTCAAAATGTCCAGCGTCGTGACCAGTCAATGAGGGAGCAATAGAATATGAAACCGCGATTCTATGGGGACAGAGCAAAACCGACGGGCTTTACGCTTCTGGAGGCGCTGCTGGCGGCGCTTTTAATCGGCCTGGCCATTGCGGCGCTGGTCGCTTCCAGCGGAGCCTTTACTATTTATAATGCCGCCGGCCTGGATCTCAGCACCGCCGAGTTTCTCGTCGAGGAAATCCGTGAGCTGACCGCGCCGGTGTCGTTTGCAGGTCTTAGTGCTTATGGCGTAGCGCACCATCCGCCGGTGGATGCCGAAGACACAGCGATGCAGGAATTTGCGGCCTATACTCAGCAGGTTTCTGTCGAGTATGTCGATGCAGCCGACCTGACTCAAACCGTTGTCGGCCCAACCGATTTTTATCGACTCACAGTTACCATCACCAAAGGCGGACGAACCATCACCTCGGCAAGCTGGATTCGGGCAAAGTACTGAAATAGCCCAGAGACAAGAGACAAGAGAGTTTTTTTACTCTGGTCTCAGGACTCTGGTCTCTAAACTATGAATTTTTGAAAAGGAGCCGGTTATGAAAAAGGCTCAATCCAAAAATGGTTTCACGATAGTGGAAATGCTGATGTCATTGGTGATTCTGGCGATGTTGATGACGGCTGTTGCTGTCGCTTTTGACGCCTCGGTGACCAATTTTCAGGTTAATCAGGGTATCTCCAAAACAACCAATGCCGCGCGTGCGGCCCTGCTGCGGATGACTACCGAACTGCGCTCCGCCCAGGCCGTCGCGACCATCGGTGTCGGTGCTGGCTTCGACCCCTCCGACAATTCCCAATGCAGTCTGACTACTTCGGACGGCTCAAATATCTGCTATCGCTACAACGCCGCCGACAAGACGCTGTATCTGGATGCCAATGGAAGTTCCTATCCTCTGTGCAAAAATGTCACCGCCGCAACGTTTAACCGCGCTACGACCATAATCAACGGCGCTGTCGCTGTGCGCAATGTACGAATCGTGTTGACGCTCACCGATGACAAGGGAAACAACAGCCAAACCCTCGCCGCCGCCGCGGTAGTGCGAAAAAACCTTAACTAAAGATGTTTCGTTTGGTGAAATAGAAAGTCAGAAATTCAGTGAAGAAGGGTGGAAGACGGGAATCGAACCCGCGACCCTCAGAACCACAATCTGATGCTCTAACCAACTGAGCTACTTCCACCATCAAAGATTAAAAATCAAAAGGCAAAAGTAAAGAACTAACCCTTCGGGCTAAACTATTTTCGCATAGTTTAAGTTTTGGCTTATCCGACCACAATAGAAAAAAAGATTGTAGCTGTCGGGCTGGGATTTGTCAAGGCCGACAGAAATTCAGGATGTAAAGCGACTTTCTCTTCCTTCTGTTACCCGTTGATCCGTATGGAATAATGTAAAAGGCATTTTAGAGGCCCTATTGAGGACTGGCTATGTCAAATTTTTGAGTTGTATTAGATTTTATCAGAGAATATAGGTATTAGTACTGATATTTTCGGGTTTTTTCCCTTATATTTCAGAAAAATTCTGTAAAGATTATCAAGACAAAGACCGATAAGATATAAAAAGAACATCGAACAGGGCTTCTGTACGACATTTCCGACTGCATGTCGTTGCCTTTTTTTGGTCTTTGAAAAAAGGTTTATACCTCTGGTGAATCACCTGCGATCCTTTAAGGCAAGCTGATTTTTTCCCGATGCCAGCTAAGAATTATGGGTTGGTACATGGATTTTCACCTTCGGTATTAAACCATTATATATCAATATTGTGAAGTGTAAAAGTGACGATGACGATCATGAAGACATGTTTGGCTGTCGAAGAGTATTTACACTATCTTAAAGACAGCCGTCATCGAAGTCCAAATACGATTGAATCTTATCAGAATGATTTACGGCAGTATTGTGAGTTTTTGTGTAATCTCTCTGAGAAGTTGCATCCGTTTGAAACATCCGGATTGTCAATGCTGCCCGGGCCTGATTTGTCGGCGCGGATTGTACAGGCAATGCCCCCAACCGCCCAGGCCTTTTGCGAATTTCTGAAGGCGAAATTTTACGCTCCGGCGACCATTGCCCGCAGGTGCGCGGCGGCAGAAGGATTTTACAAATATCTCCGGAAAATCGGACAAATCAAACAGAATCCATTCGAGGATTTTCAATTCGTCAAGCCCAAACCTTCCGGTCGCGTCTGTCTGGAGGAGCCGCAAATCGCAAAACTGCTGAGTGCCGTTCCAAACAATAGCTGGCTGGGCATCCGCGATAAGGCGGTTGTGGCATTGCTTTATACAACCGGCATCAAAGTCGGGGAATTGTCGCAACTGACGCTTGCGGACTATTCGGCCAACGAGAAAAACCTGCATATTCGCAAGCGGGGCGGCAGGACGAGAATCGTATCCGTTCCCGACCGGGCCGAGGCGGTCATCCAGGAGTATTTGTCCGTGCGTCGGCTGAAATCCGAGGAATGCACCCCTCCAACGGAAATTTTGTTTCTCAATCGGGATTGCGGCCCGCTGACCGTCCGCAGCATCCGCAGGAAACTCAAACAATACGGCAAAGACGCCGGCTTCACAGTGGGGGTTACGCCGGAAACGCTCCGCAGAAGCCATGTGATTCAAATGCTGCGGCGGGGCGTCCCTCCTGAACAACTGGCTTGGCGACTGGGCTATTTCTCCGTCGCTGCGCTGAAGCAACAGATGGAATTAAATGAAGCCGCCTACCCGATGACGGACGAAAAATAACATCCTCTATCTCTGTTCGGGTGTGTTGTACCCGCCTGGTATGCAGTCAATGCTGAATGCGTGAGTTGTCATCTCGGATTTAATCCGGGAACCAAATCTATAATTTACAATCATCACACGTCCGTCAAAAAGATAGAGGGTGCAACTTGTTGCACACGCGGAATAATTAAAACGCGCTCTCAGGACAAAAATACGTCGATTCCCCGACCTTATCCCATTGAACGCAGGGATATATCTATAAAGAGATCGAAGTCAAGAGTTTATAGTTCATAGTTGAGAGTTAAGAGAAAAACTAACCGCAGATGGCACCTAAACCGTTAATCCATGCGGATTTGTGTCGAGAAATCGGTAGTTTTACCGATACGCGAAAAATGGGCCTTTTAGAGAGCTTTACGAGGTTTTGGCAAAATTCAGTTGAATCCATCGGCTCTTTGGCTACAATATCGGCCTTGTCCGCCGGCTTAAATGTTGGCGGTTCGGGGCTGTCGTATAATGGGAGTACGCCGCGGTCGCATCGCGGAGATGCGGGTCCGATTCCCGCCAGCTCCAGTATTCGCTTTGAAAGCAATGGGTGGCATCTATAAAGAGCTCGAAGTCAAGATAAAAAATCTCTGCTTGCTCAAATTATTTTGTTTCGAGAGCAATTCCGGTTACGCCGTAAATGGGGCTGCCATCCGGAACATTGTTTTAATGAGCTGCTTCATCGCGTTTCTATTGCATATTGATCTGAAACGTCTCTGGCAATCGATTCTATCGTTGCCACACATCTATGGGGAACTGACCTTCACAGGTCGTTCATGCAGATCATTGCGGCATAGCTCAAAATGCCGGCCGGTCATTCACGCCTCAAAGGAACTCCGCCTTCCGGCGGGTTCAGTGCCACCTACGGACCTGGCCGGCTCAAATACCTTAATGCAAAACGCTTCTCCGCTTCTGTTTCGACGCGACAAGTCGCTGGGGCAGGCTCCAATGGACGGATTGGACAAAGAATAACCCTCGAATAAATTCGGGGGCTAAATACCCCCGACCACGGGGGTCGGGGCTAAACAAGCCTCGAATAAATTCGAGGGCTAAATTTTTTCACGTCCGATATAAAGTTTTGGGCGTCATTTCCGATAATAGTTCTGCGAATAAGAGATGATGTGTGATTTTACGACGCCTTTTGATTACCAGACGTAAAAAAAGCTCAAGTTTCCCAAAGGTCTTCCGATAATGCGGGAAGACGGACAATAAAGTCGAAGGTTTTATCGGAAGTGAAATCCAGCAACAAAACCTGTCAATGGTAAGGAGAAACAAAGATGTTAGCTATTAAAAACAACATTATGGCGGAAAACGCCGCACGACATCTGGGTCAAAGTTACGATAAGTTGGCCAAGTCCATCGAGCGGTTGTCTTCGGGACTTCGGATCAACAGCGCCAAAGACGATGCGGCGGGACTGGCGGTACGCGAATTAATGCGTGCGGATATCGCCACCATCAAGCAGGGAGCACGAAACGCGATGGACGCGATTAGTATGCTGCAGACGATGGAAGGCGCAATGGGCACCATCGACTCGGCGCTGATTCGGATGAAAGAATTGGCCGAACAGGCATCCACCGGCTCGTATTCCGAGCAGCAGCGAACCATTATGAATAATGAGTTCCAGCAGATGATGGATGAAATCGACCAAATCGCCGGCGCCACGACGTTTAACAACATTAACATGCTCAACAGCGCCACCGGCACCAACGTCATTTGTTTCGGCGAAGGATCCTCCTTCATTGAGGTTCAGTCGGTCGATGTTCGCACTTCCGCCCTGATCGACAGCGCTGCGACGATTACGATTGCCGGAACCGACGGAACCGCCGCGCAGGATGCGCTGGCCAAGATCTCCACGGCGGTTGAGCGAAAAGACAGCGCCCGTGCCAGTTTCGGTTATATGATGAACCGCCTGGAAAGCACTAACGAGGTGTTGAATATCCAGGCTGAGAACATAATGACCGCCGAGTCCCGTATTTCGGACGTGGATGTGGCCACCGAAATGGCGTCCCTGACGCGAAACCAGGTGCTGTCTCAGGCCGGTGTGGCGATGTTGGCGCAGGCCAATATGATGCCGCAAATGGCATTGAATCTGCTTCGCACATAACGCGGAAGACTTCTTACCATGATAGAAGGGCGGCCGGGCTTTGACCGGGTTCGGTCGCCCTCGTTATGGAGACAAAGCTGACAAATCGGAAAGAGTTATTCGTCAGGTAAAGAAGGAATCACGATGAATGCCGCAATGCTCTATCAGCAGACCGCCGTCACCACCCAAAATCAGGGGCGACTTATTGTTTTGTTGTATGACGGCGCGATTCGTTTTCTCAGGCAGGCCCGTGTCGGTATGCAGAATGGGGATTATGCGAAAAAGAGCGTCTTTTTGGCCAGAGCCCAGGATGTTGTTTTCGAGTTAAACGCCTCGCTGAATATGGAACTCGGCGGTGAAATCTCGAATCGTCTGCGTTCTGTTTATACCTTTATTTGGACAAGGTTGAGTCAGGTCAATACGAAAAATGACATCGCTGTTTTGGATCGGCTGATTGCCATACTTGAAGACCTGGCAGGGGCGTGGCGGCAAATCTCCGCATAGACGTCGGCGTTTTTTCCGGGAAAAGGCAACAAAACTCAGGGGACATGCAGGAAAGCACGTCCCCTTTTTTTATTGGCGAAGAAGGGGTGATAAAAAGAGGTTTTTTGCGGTTGGTCCTGGCGTTTTCATTTGGAGCGGACACAGACGGGGGGAAGTTATGCCGGTTCTAATCGCCATAAAAAGGGATATATCGAATTTGCAAGACATCTGAAGAGACGTCTAAATTTTTTTTTGGCATTATTTTTTTCTTTTGACAAAGCCCGCTTTCACTTTCACCGGCCGGGGCAATATCGGTCCTTGCCGTAAACCTTCAAGACCCCGTCTTTTCGACTCTTAAGTGCATAATTTTGCCGGCGATAATGAATAATGTTCCAATGGACTCGTGTGGTTCATTCGAAAAAATAAGGCCTGACAGGGCCACCATAAAACCCTAATTTAAGGAGTCACAAACATGCTGGCAATCAAAAACAACATTATGGCGGAAAACGCCGCACGACATCTGGGTCAAAGTTACGATAAGTTGGCCAAGTCCATCGAGCGGTTGTCTTCGGGACTTCGGATCAACAGCGCCAAGGACGATGCGGCGGGACTGGCGGTACGCGAATTAATGCGTGCGGATATCGCCACCATCAAGCAGGGAGCGCGAAACACGATGGACGCGATTAGTATGCTGCAGACGATGGAAGGCGCAATGGGCACCATCGACGCGGCGCTGATTCGGATGAAAGAATTGGCCGAACAGGCATCCACCGGCTCGTATTCCGAGCAGCAGAGAACCATTATGAATAATGAGTTCCAGCAGATGATGGATGAAATCGACCAAATCGCCGGCGCCACGACGTTTAACAGCATTAACATGCTCAACAGCGCCACCGGCAGCAACAGCATTCATTTCGGCGAAGGATCCACAATCGATGTCAATTCAGTGGATGTTCGCACAACGGCCCTGATTGACAGCGCTGCGACGATTAGCATTGCCGGGACGGATGGAACCGACGCGCAGAACGCGCTGGCCAAGGTTACCACGGCCATCGAGCGGAAAGACAGCGCCCGTGCCAGTTTCGGTTATATGATGAACCGTCTGGAAAACACCAACGAGGTGTTGAATATCCGGGCCGAGAATATGATGACCGCGGAGTCCCGTATTTCGGACGTCGATGTAGCGACCGAAATGGCGGCCCTGACGCGAAACCAGGTGCTGGCTCAGGCCGGTGTGGCGATGTTGGCGCAGGCCAATACAATGCCGCAGATGGCTCTGAACCTGCTGCGGTAAGCGGTTTGGAACCGTATAAGCTGCTTGCTTTGGATGGCCGCGGCTGACACCGCGGCCATCCTTACCAGTTTTATAGCCAATATACTCTGTCCAACCCGCGTGCTTCTAATCACCGCTTTTTTCATCAGTTTGTCAAACCAGAGAGGCGGATATGAACGGATTTCAGGCATACCAGGAAACCGCGGTGACCACACAAAATCGCGGACGACTGGTCGTGATGCTCTATGACGGAGCCATCAAATTTCTCCGTCAGGCGATTCAGGACCTGCGGCAGAATGACTTTACCGCCAAAGGCAATCATATTGCCCGCGCCCAAGACATCCTTTTTGAATTGAATACGGTTCTGGATATGGAAAAAGGCGGGCAGATCGCCGAAAATCTCCGGGCGTTATATGCTTTTATGCAGCGGCATCTGAGCGAAGCCAATATCCGAAAAGACCCCCAGATGATTCAGGAAGTTATTGGAATGATCGAGGAACTGAACCAGAGCTGGAGAGCCATTACGAACTGATTTTTGCCTTTTTCTCTTCCTTTTTCTCACAAAGACCGCTTGCAAGAGCGGTTTTTTATTTTATGCGGACGTTTGGTAAACCAATTATCCCGAAAAGCCGATAAATAGTACGGCGGCAAAGCGGAATGACTTTTGTGAACCAATTATGAACGCCCAGATACTGATTGTCGATGACCAGAAGGACTTATTGGACCTGCTGAGTATGAGTCTGACGCCGGAAGGGTACAGTATCCGCACCGCCCAGACTGCCGCCGAGGCCCTCGGCGCCGTTAAGCTTCAAAAGCCCGACCTCATCCTGCTGGATATTCTTTTGCCGGATATTTCGGGCATCCGCCTGACGACCCAACTGAAAAATGACTCTGAAACCTCGCACATTCCGATTATTCTGCTGACCGCCAAGGACAGCGAGACGGATATTATTGTCGGCTTGAGCATCGGAGCCGACGACTATATCACCAAACCCTTCAGCATTAAAGTCCTTCTGGCTCGAATGGAGGCAGTGCTGCGAAGGGCCTATCCGCAGGGCAAAGAGGTCAAGCAGGTCTTGTCGGTTGGACCGGTGCGTATATTTCCCGCCGCCAGGCAGGTGTTTGTGGAGGGACAGCCGGTGGAACTGACAGGGGCGGAGTTTGCGATTTTGCTGGCTCTTATTTCAGCCAACGGGACGATTTTATCGAGAGCCGAATTGGGCAAAACCCTGCAAAACTCCCCCGATGCCGGCGGCAGCGAGCGGGTGGTCGATGTCCACGTCGCGGCCCTGCGCAAAAAGCTCGGCGAAGCACGCAATTTCATCAAAACCATCCACGGCCAGGGCTACCGTGCCGTCTTATAAGGTGATTTTACCTTGTTCTTTTCGCCCCCCATCCTATCCAAGACGGCAAAGACAAAATTCTGCAAACAGCGTTTGAATTTGCCCGTGTTTATATAAAAGAAGATATTCGGTAAAGCGTCGTCGTCGGCTGAAAGCGTGTAACCTGAAGCTATTTTTTTTTGCCCTGTTCAGCCTGGATTTGCTTTTGGGCCTCGATGATTTCCTTTTGGAAGGACGCCCGACTGGTTTGAGCGGCCTTGATTAGTTCTTCCGACGACGGAGCCTGATAAGGCGTTAACTGGTAATTCCACGTATAGGTATCAACAATCATTCCCGGCCAGACGCACTCGGCGAAAAAATCGATGGGAAACCAGTCGTGCAGGGGGCGTCTGAGTTTCTTGTGGGTGTTGACAACCTCATAGCCGGCCTTCTCAATGCGGACGCGATAGTCGCCGTACCAGTTAAAATTGACCGTTACCGGCGTCGTGCCGATTTCCTCGTCATTGAGCCAAACGACGGCATCCGTCGGCTGCGTGACAATCGTGAGTTTTCGTTCGACACAACCGGCCGTCAAAATCAAACCCGCCACTGCCGCGGCCCAAAGTATCCCTGCGTATTTCATTGGAAAAATCCTTTCATTCCTGTTTTTCTATGCAGGCAGGATACCACGCCCTCGTGACAAAATCAACTCCTTAGTCATCCCTGATCGTTGATTATATCAGGTTAGCTCTGCTGGACCTGACAGATGCGTCCGCGGCAGTGTTCATGCCATTTTTCCGTGCCGTGGGAGGTGAAGTATTCAAACGATTCATCGCTGGTCAGCTCGCCGAGGATGGCCTTTCGCTGGTCGGGATTGGGAATTTCCGTGATAATGTGTCTGCGAACCTTTTCGAGTTCCTCGGCGAATTGGCCGTGGGCGTCGGTGAATATCTCCTCTAATTTTTTCCGCAGATGACCCGCGTATGCCGGGCAGTGTCCTTCGGTGCCGATAGCAATTTGCAGACTGCCGCGTTTAACCACCGCCGGAACGAAGAAATCGCATAACTGAGGATGGTCAACGACATTGCACAGGACTTCCAGCGCCTGGCAGTCGGTATAAATCCGCTGATTGAGCAGCAAATCATTAGTGGCGGCGATGCACAGAGTGGCCCCGACAAGGTAATTTTTGGAATAAGAACTGATGACCACCTCCACGTTGCGTGAAACGAAGTCCTCCTGGACATTGGCCGGGATGTGTTCCGCGACCACTGTGACCCGTGCGCCGGCCTCGACCAGCGCCTGTACTTTTCGCAATGCCACGGCCCCGGCCCCGATGACCACCACCCGCCGGCCGGAAAGCTCCAGATAGATGGGATATTTGGCCATACCCTTATTATAATCCTTTGGTGAAATCAATGGCAAAGAAAATACAAGCTATAATAAAAGAAAACAGGGTCGATGAAACACCCCATCATTTTTTGGTCGAAAAATGGAGAAAAGCTGGTACAATAGCCGCAGGGCTTTATCTGGAATGGGAAAAAAGCGATGGCGGAAAAGATAATTCAATTGTGTACGCCGCTGAATGATGCAGTGGTCCGGAATCTGCGGGCCGGTGATGAAGCGCTGATTAACAGCGTTGTCTATGCTGCGCGCGACCAGGCACATAAACGACTTTGTGCGCTGATTGAGCGGGGCGGGACACTGCCTATTGATTTAACCGGGGCGGTGATTTATTTTGTCGGACCGACGCCCGCCCGTCCGGGACAGGTTATCGGCGCGGCAGGGCCGACGACGTCGAGCCGAATGGACGCCTTTAGCCCGATTTTGTACGCCCAGGGTCTGAAGGCCACTATCGGCAAAGGTTATCGATCAGTAGAAGTGCGCAAGGCCCTGCAGCAATATGGAGCTGTGCATTTTTCAGCTCTCGGCGGGGCAGGGGCATTGCTGAGCAGGCATATTGTCAAAAGCGAATTGGTCGCTTATGAAGATTTAGGAGCCGAAGCGATTTGGCAATTGGAATTTCGGGATTTCCCGGCGGTCGTTGCGTATGATGCGTACGGCGCATCGGTTTATGATAAAAAATAACAGATGAGGATTTTTTGATGAAAGTCGCTCTAATTGGTCTTCAGCAATCCGGCAAGAGTACGATTCTATCGGCTATCAGCGGCAAAGAGGCGGCACCGATGGGTCCGGCGGATATTTATGAACAGATTGTTCCCGTGCCGGATGAGAGGCTGGATTGGCTGGCGGCGTTGCATCAGCGGGATAAAATTGTCCACGCAACAGTGGATTGTCTCGATTTGCCGGGGTTGTCGTTTGTCGATGAACACGGACGGGCTGCGGCACGGCGGCTGTTCGGCAATATCCGGACGGTGGATTTATTCGTCGTGGTGGTGCGGGCGTTTGAGAATGATTCCGTCGCGGCGTATCGCAATCGCATCGACCCGGCCAGGGATTTGGAAGAACTTCGCACGGAATTTCTGCTGGCCGATCTGGAGCTGGTGACGACCCGCATCGAGAAGCTGGAAAAGCAGGTCCACAAGCCCGTTAAGACCCAGCCCCAGGATAAAGCCGAGTTGGAATTACAATTGAAATTGCAAAAAGCGCTGGAAGCCGAGCAGCCCATCAGCAGCGTGGTCAAAACCTCACAGGAAATGGAAATTATTAAGCCGCTGGGGTTTTTGACCTTAAAGCCGATGATGGTGGTGGTTAATGCCGGCGAAAATCAATTAGATAAGACGTTTGACCTGTCCAAAGCGGCAGGGCCGGGCGTGGAAGTCATTCGGCTCTGTGCGTCGATTGAAAGTGAACTGGTTAAGCTTGACTCCCAGAGCCGAAAGGAATTTATGGCGGATATGGGGCTTACGGAAACAGCGACTGTAAAATTTGTCCAGAGTTGCTATAGAACTTTGGGCCTGATTAGTTTTCTGACGGTTGGCAAGGATGAGGTGCGTGCGTGGCCGATTACCGCGGGAACGTCGGCTCTCGACGCGGCGGGCAAAGTCCACAGCGACATCAAACGCGGCTTTATCCGGGCTGAGACAATGACGTATACAGATTTAAAACAGCTTGGCGATGAGAAGGCCGTCAAGGCTGCGGGCAAAATGCGTCTGGAAGGCAAGACCTACATCGTCCACGACGGCGATATTATCTGCTTCAGGTTCAATGTGTAGAACATCCGGGACCGCAGGGGTGTAGAATAATAAGCTGGCCTGTGTGGGACAGGCGGGGCTAACGCAATAGGATAGAATGGAAGGGAGTCTGTTATGGCGAAGGTATTATATATTCAGGCGTCGCCGAGAGGACAGCGGTCAAGTTCGATTCAGGTGGCCGATGCGTTTGTGCAGGCATACAAGGCAAAACATCCATCCGACAAGATTGAAACGTTGAATTTGTTTACCGCGAATCTGCCGAGTTTTGACGGTCTTACCATTCAGGGCAAATACAACATTATGCACGGCAAAGACTTTTCGCCCGAGCAAAAGAAAGCCTGGGACGCGGTGGTCAAAATCATCGAGCATTTCAAGTCGTTTGACAAGTACGTGCTGGCGGTGCCGATGTGGAACTTCGGCATTCCCTACCGGCTCAAACAGTATCTGGATGTGATTATTCAGCCGACTTATACGTTCAACGTTTCGGACAAGGGTTATGAGGGGCTGGTCAAAGGCAAGCCGGTGTTTGTGGCTTATGCCCGCGGCGGCAGTTATGCCAAAGGCTCGCCAACTGAGGCGTATGATATGCAGACGAAATACCTGGAACTGGCTCTGGGGTTTATCGGCTTTACGAACATCCAGTCGATTCTGGTTGACCCGACGTTGCAGGGGACTGCCGATGAGGTCGAAAAGATGGTTTCCGAGCGCAAACAGCGAGCCCGCAGACTGGCGGAAATTTTTTAGAACATTCCGGTTTTCAGCGGTTCGTAAAATTCTTTTGACGGCCGGCCCAGCGTGTTGGTCAGTGTTCCGACATAGTCAATCGTACAATCCATTTTGTCGCCGGGCTGAAGATATTTTCCCGTGGCGTGTCCTGTGCCGTGAGGCGTGCCGGTGCAGATGATATCGCCGGGTTCGAGCGTCATCAGATGGCTCAAAAAGGCCACGATTTCATATACCGAATAGGTCATTTGGCCGGTGTTGGATTTTTGGCGGGTCCGACCGTTGACTTTCAGTTCCAGTGCGAGATTCTGGGGGTCTGGGATTTGGTCCGCTGAGACAATCCACGGCCCCACAGGCAGAAAACCATCGGCCCATTTGCCCACCAGCCAATCGAAAAAATCATCCCGCGGACGATTGACTCTTTCGTTTTTGAACGTGACAGAGCGGGCGGAAATATCATTGGCGATGGTGTAGCCGAAGATATAATCTTTGGCTTGCTTCGCGGACACCTCTTTACATTTTTTGCCGATAACAACAGCCAGCTCGACTTCATAGTCGATTTGTCTGCTGTAACAAGGCCAGGGGATGGTTGTATTGGCTGCAGTCAGGACATTAGCCGGCATTAAGAATGGCCAGGGGGTTGTGGTATGGCGGGGGTTGGTTGTCTGGTCGGCGGGTTTGGCATACTCGGCCAGATGTTGCGGATAGTTGCACGCCAAGGCCAATAATTTGCCGGGGGTGAGAATCGGGGCCAATAGTTCGACTTGATTCAGACCTAAAAGAGCCTTCGGTTTTTGGGCGATTGTTTTCAGTCGCTCCAGCGATTCCGGGCTTTTTTGAATGATTTCAAGGACAGAAGACAGTTTCAGCGTATTTTGCAGATGGGACGGAATGTCGATGATGCCCTGTTCGGCGACGATGCCGCAGGAAATGGTGTCTTGATACCGATAACTTGCCAGTTTCATAAGCACCTTTTTGGTGTCCTGAATAATCTCCGAAATCCTTTGAAAAACGCCAGGAATGTATTATCATAGATGTCCGGAAAAAGATATAGAATCAAACACAATTTTCTCAAACGGAGAAATCTGAATGATACGCGAATGGTGGGACAGGGTCAATTGGCGGTGGGGACGAGGGAGAAACAGCGGCGATGTGGCGGTACAGGAAGAAACGACTGTTAAAGGAAGTTCCTGTTCGGTTGTGCCGCTGCGGCAAAATCCTGATACCGCCGTCGTTCGGAAAAAGGACAGCGCGGAGGTGTTTCAGGAGGCCGTCGAGAAACTGGTGGACCGGCTGGAACAAATCAACGCCGGCATTTCGCTGCAAATCCAGCAGAATGAACAGCTCGTCGATAAAATGAATCAGCTTCCTGATATGCTTTCGAGTCTGCCGCAGCAATCGCAGGAGCAGCGGCAGATTCTGCAGGAGCTGACTTCGCAGCTCAAGGCCAAATCCGCCGACGACCGGAAAATGCTGGAGATAGTCGGCGAGATGACCGAACAAGCCGCCGAGCAAACACACAAACTGAGGGATATTCACGAACATCTTCAGACCTCGGCCAAAACGAACCGGCAACTGTGCGACAATATGGGCCGAGTCGGCGATTCGCTGAACAGGCTCAACGCCGACACAAACACCCAGACGGAGTGGATTCAACACCTGAGCCGTTCTTTGGCTG
>Ga0315277_10006834_pt1 | contig 14846 bp, 10 predicted proteins | sample YL17G05_15_MG_FD_203695 | JGI IMG/M metagenome (GOLD analysis project Ga0315277, IMG submission 203695) | Sediment microbial communities from Yellowstone Lake, YNP, Wyoming, USA - YL17G05_15 | ecosystem: Environmental > Aquatic > Freshwater > Lake > Sediment | place: USA: Wyoming | collected... | reverse complement strand
GATGGTGGTCGGGGCGTCGCTTGGCGCGGCAGGCGTCGCGCTCCAGGCGCTTCTCCGCAACCCCCTCGCCGACCCTTACATCCTCGGCGTCTCGGGAGGAGGCGCGCTCGGCGCGGCGATTTACCTAACTCTGACCTCGTCGGGCATGGCGGCCTTCGCGGCCTTCGAGCGGTGGGGTTTCTCGGGGCTGACGCTTGCGGCCTTTGCGGGGTCGCTTCTCGCGTCGGCGGTAGTGCTTTTCGCCGGCAGGAAGGGCGGCCACATCCTCCCCGGCACGCTGCTTTTGGTCGGCGTCATGGTAAACGCGATCTCGGGCGCGGCAATAATGGCGCTCACCTATCTCACCGACGTCGCCCAGAGCCACAACATCGTCGTGTGGCTGATGGGAAACCTCGGCACGCTTTCGCTGACGAGAGGCGCCCTCGCCGCCGCGGCGGTCGTTGCGGTCTTCTTTATCTGCGGCCTGTGGACCGTGGGCGGCCGCCTGAACCTCATGTCGCTCGGCGACGAGGCCGCGGCGCACCTCGGCGTAAACGTCGGCCGCACGCGGCTCGTGTCGTTCGTCCTGTCGGCCCTCGTCACGGGCCTCTCCGTAGCGCTGGCCGGGCCCATCGGCTTCGTCGGGCTGGTGGTGCCGCACATAACGCGCGTCTTTGTGGGCGCGGACCACAGGCTCTTATTCCCCGCGGCGGCCGTATTCGGCGCGACGTTTCTCGTCCTTGCCGACGCGGCGGCGCGCGCGGCGTTTCTCGTCTTTTCAAACCCCGCGGCCCCCGAGGCCCGACCCGGCATGGAACTGCCCGTCGGCATCCTCACGGCGGCCATAGGCGGGCCGTTTTTCATATGGCTCCTGAGAACACGGAGGGCCAGGTACTTTGAGTAGCGCAATCCGAGCCGAAAAAGTCGTCTTCTCCTACGAAGGGAAACCCGCCGTCGCGGGCGTCTCTCTCGACGTGCCGCGCGGCGGCTTCGTCTCGCTCATCGGCCCGAACGGCTCCGGCAAGACGACGCTCATACGCCTCCTCTCCGGGTACTTCCGCCCGCAGGAGGGCAAGGTCGAAATCCTCGGCCGCGACACCGCGCGCATGTCCCGCCGCGAGATGGCCCGCACCGTAGCCGTCGTCCCGCAGGAAACGACCGTCACGTTTCCGTTCACGGTCGAGGAAATAGTGTTGATGGGCCGGTTCCCGCATCTTGGCCCCTACGGCTTCGAGGGCGAAAACGACGTCGCCGCCGCGCGCGAGGCGATGCGCCTCACGGATACGCTCGCGTTCGCGTCGCGCTACGTCCAGGACCTCTCCGGCGGCGAGCGCCAGAGGGTGATCATCGCACGCGCTCTCGCGCAGGGCGCGGCCATAATGCTCCTCGACGAGCCGACGGCGTTTCTCGACATCCGCCACCAGGTGGAGGTCGCCGCGCTCGTCAGGGACCTCCAGCGAGAGAGGGGCCTCACCGTGGTCGCCGCAAGCCACGACTTGAACCTCGCGGCGGCCTTCGCCGACACGCTTGTCCTCCTCAAGGACGGCGCGGTCTTCGCCGAGGGCAGGCCGTCCGCGGTCCTCACCGAGGACGTCCTCGCCGGGGCGTACGACCAGGAGGTCTACGTCGGCGATTGCCACGGGCAGCCGTTTGTCGTTCCAAGGTTTAGAGGCGCTTGAGACGCGGCGCGCGATGCCGGCGGCGCCGCCTGAAGACATGTTGATGACAATCTCGTAACCGGTTCGAACCGAAAGGGGAAAGAATGAAACGCCGTATGCCCGGTTTCACGCTCGTGGAATTGCTCGTCGTTATGACCATCATCTCGATACTGGGGGCGCTCCTGGTGCCGGCGCTCGTGAGGGCGCGCATCGCGGCGCGATCGGCCAACTGCAAGTCGAACCTGCGCCAGGTCGGCATGGCCGTGGAGATGTTCAAGATCAACCACAACGACCTCTACCCGCCCGTCTGCAACCCGGCGTTTCTCAAGTTCTGGTGGGGCAAGCGCTCGGGCTACGGCCACAAGGCCGCGATCGACCGCCGGAAAGGCTACCTCGCCGCATACCTCGCGGGCGGCGAGATCGGCATATGCCCGCAGTTCGCGTCGTCGCGCTTCGAGCTGGTGGCCTCGGGCGCCACGGCCGGCTACGCATATAACTCCTACTACATCGGCGGCAACGGCGACGCCATCTTCCCGGACTGGTCCAACTGGCCGGGCCTGCCCGCGAGGGACGGCGAGGTCTTCAACCCCACGCGCACGATCATGTTCGCCGACAGCGCCCAGGCCGACAACATCTTCGCCCCCACGCGCTTCAGGGAAAACTGGATCCTCGACCCGCCGAGCCTCAATTACAACCCGCCGCCGCCTTACCTCGCCCAGCCCCTCGTACACTTTCGCCACGGCGGGCTCGCTAACGTTCTCTTCTGCGACGGCCACGTCGAGTCGATGGGCCCCTTCAAACTGTCGCCCATCCTCGACGGGACGCTCGGCTGGCTTGGCGCGGACGATACGCTCTTCGACCGGAAGTGACGGCGGCGCGGCAACGGCGGCCGGTTACGCTCCCGGCAAAACGCCCGCGTTGTATTCGTCGACGATCCGGCTCACGGCGCGGATCCGCTCGATGTCGCCCGTCGATGAGATCTCGTCCGATATCCCGAGGACGAGTTTCGGCGCGAAAAGGCCGACGACCTTGCGCGTGCATTCCTCGAGGACCTCGACGGGAAACGTCGCGTCGAAATATATCGCCGGTATTCCGTCGATGAGGAACATCTCTTCGCCGAGGGCGGCCCTGGCCTCTTCGAGCGTCACGTCGCCCTGCGGCTCGGGCGTGATCGCCTCGATCCCGTCGAGGCCAGTCTCGCGCGCGAAGGGAAGAAGCGCCTTCACGTCGCCGTCCCAGTGCGCGTGGACGAACTTGCCCGCGGCGTGAAGCCTCTCGCACCGATGCCGGTACGCCGGCAGCACGAACTCGCGAAAGAGGTTCGGCGGCAGCGTCCCCGCGTGGACGTTGTCGCCGAAATTGATTATGTCGACGGGCGACGCGTTTATGACGTCGATGAGCCTGTCGTGGCTTTCATCGAGCGCGCGGAAGTACGCCTTCACCGTGTCGGCGTAGTCGTAAAGCGCGTATATGGCGTCCTCGACGCCCATCGTGTTTATGTAGAGGTCCTGGACGTTTACGCGCGGCATGAAGATCGTCGGCGCGCCGAGGTCGCCCCATTCGGCCTTCACGCGGTCAAACGCGGCCTGGTCCCACTGCCAGGTCCGCTTCTCGGCACGCCAGGTGGCCACCTTCAATTCTTCTTCGGAAGATACCGGCCACTTCACGTGAAGAAGATGGGGGCTCGATGCGGTCTTGCGAAGGACTTCGATCTGTCTGCCGGCGGGCGTGTGTACCGTGAATTCCGCGTCGGTGTCGTTCAGTTGCCGCTCGGAGTATTCGACCCGCGGGTCCTCGACGCGCTTGAAGCACGCGTTGTAGTCGTACACGCGCGCCGAGACGCCGAGCGCCCTGTACACCTCGACGAGGGACATCCCCGTATAGGGGGCGGGAAGCGGCTCGCCGGCGAACTCCTTGTCCGTGTACCAGCAGCCGATGCGCGGCTGCCAGATTATCCGGCCTCCGGACTCGCCGAAAACCACCTTCCTGTGAAGCGTCGCGAAATCCTCTCCGCGCTTCGCCGCTTTCCGTTTCGCCGCCGACAACCGCCCCTCCTTTACTGTCGCCACTGCTACCCGATTAGCATTCTCCGTCAGGGCGACCCTTCGACCCGAATCCGTCTGCGCGGCCCATGCGTACTACTCGTCGCTTCTTGCGTCTCACCTTCGCGATGGCCCTTCTCACTCTTGCGATGCACCAATCCGGCCGTTTGAGGATATCCGGTTCCCAGATGCGAACTACTGAGTAACCTTTTGCCCTAAGAGCACGGTTGTTGCGGCGGTCTCGCCTCATGTTTCGCGCGATCTTGGAGAGCCAATATGGTTTCAGTTTCGAGCGCCAGTCCTCAAACCTCCTGCCGTGCCAGAATTCGCCATCAACAAATACCACCACTCTGCGCCGAGTAATCACGAAATCCGGATTGCCATCCAGCCTGTCGCACTGAGATCTGAACGTGATGTTCGCCTCCTTAAGCAGTCGCTCCATGATACGCTCAGGCTTATTCCCAGCGCTCTTCACCAAAGACATGCGAAAGCTACGCTCTGCGGGGGAGAGAAAGTCTTTCGTGGCCACCAGACAAGGGTTATCTGGCTTCTTCGATCTGCAAAGAGAGGTCGCTTTCGTGGCGCGCGATGATTTCATTGTACTGCTCGATAAAGGCCTTCGCGGTCTCCCGCAATCTACCCGCCTCGAATCGGGAAAGCTCGTTAAGGTTAGTGCTGATGAATCCTTCAGCACTCAGAACCTCAATCCGCTCCTCAAGGCCCGAGTTCGCGGCGAGTTGCTTCGCCGCCGCGACCTTATCGCTTGGACATATTATGAGCGGGCGTAATGACGCGTCGAGGTTCCTCTTGCTCTTCTCAACAACGGCTTCCGCTGGGGCAGTGGTGACGTGGATAACTGTGTCACCAATCTGGAAGTCGCCAACGCGGTCCGTCTGTTCGTCAGCGGCCGAGCTGGGATGATCCCGAACCTCGTCCTTTCCCATAACAAGGGTCAGCTTCGCGCCAACGAGATGCTGGAGCACAGTGCCCTCAATTGTGCTTCCGGGGATTTCGCTCTGTCGTTTTCTTGCTTCCTTCAGAGCCTCCGTCACTATTTGCCCGACGGACAGAGCCAAGTCGAGGCGCACCTTTATCTTCTGACGGTTCAGGTACTCCCGGACTCGGTCGACCCAGTAAGACTCCACCATCTTTAGTGACGACCGAATGTCTTTCTTCCCCTTGCCAAGCGCTCCGCAGCTGCAGAGGCTGTTCATGAGCTCGACGTACGCCATCGATCGCCCGATGGTCCCACGGCTCGTCCTTCCACCTTCCGAGGACAGCCTTCGGGTAATACCATGCTCTGCAAGTATCTTTTTGACCGCACTTCCGCCTGTGCCGGCGATTTGTCCCCTGCCCTTCGTTGTTAACGCCTCTACCGGCAACGGGAGTCCTTCCTCTATGAGCCGGCGTGTCACAGTGAGGATGCTGCTCAACTTGCCATTCGAAGCTGAAATCGCGTGCTTATGATCAAAACCCTTTAGAGCGTCCATGACCCCGGAAGGGTTACCTTTAGTCACGGATGGCTACCTCGAAGGTACGGCCCTTTGACGTACAGTTGCGCATGGCCAGCGGAGCGAGCAAGTGCTCCGACAACCATCGAGTCACTGGCACCGCGACAGCGTCCCCCATGGCGCGGTACGCATCGTTGTACGAGCCGAGTAGCTGGTACGTATCGCGAAGACCCATGAGCCTCGCTGTTTCCCGGATGCTCATCAAGCGCGTCTTTACGGTCTCATCAGAGACGATCAGAACTATCTGCCTACTGCTGCCGCCGTTGGGCGTGCGAAGGCAGCCAGCCACTCCGTCGAACCGAATCTCCAGGCGTTGATGCTTCTGCCCGTCTTCTTCTCGGCGTATGCGCTTGTAGCCTGTCCCCACAACACGTCTATGCGAGGAGATTGCCGCCCGCAGTTTCTGGAGATTACGTTCCGAAAGCATGCCCATAAGACGCTGTGTTTCCTCCTCAGAGTGAACTGGGCAGTCAAGTTCGCACAAATCGCCGAAAGTAAGCGATCTCGCTGGTGCCTTTGGCAGACGCCACCAGACCCAGCCCTTGTCGCCCACGGCGCGGAATGCCGTAACCACGCCCTTGGTGTGATAGATAGGACCGGGGGCTTCCTGAACAAACTCCCGTACCCTGAGGCCCTCCTTCACGGCTATCAAGAAGGACCTCGGCCTACTTTGAGGCACGAAATTGATTGCGTCGATCTGCAGCGCGCCGGCAATGTAACCTCTCTTCCTGATGGCCTGGTAAGCAGACCTGAAATACCCTCCCTCCTCAGCGACCAGAAAACCGACTACGTTCTCAACCGCGAGTATCGGCGGTGGTTGGGGCATCTCGTCCAACACACGCATCCATTCCCAGAAGAGGCTCGACCTAGTTCGCTTTTCTCTATCCATGCCAGCCAAGTTGCCGGCCAGAGACAAGTCTTGGCAAGGGAACGAGGCCCACGCCATGTCCGCGCGTGGAATGTCGACGCCCTTGACGTACTCGATGGGGCACTGCGCGAGACCTTCTGAGCCGAAGTTCTCCGCGTATATCCGGTTTTTCTTGGCACAGATGTCATTTGCCCAAACGACATCGAAGTATCGCTTCAGGCCTTCAGTGACCAGGCCGGATCCCGAGAAGAAGTCTAGCGCCTTCGGTCTCGGTAGTATTCGTCGAGCCATCTTATCGACCTTGATCCGAGCTTTGCACGGTACACACATTTTATACTCGGCTGACCGACAAACAAGGGTACTCCGCCGGTGAGAAACGATCGACGCTATGTGGGCGAGACCTTACCCCCCCCCCGACTTTGCTACGGTCGCGTCCTAAAGCCTCTGATCTCAGAAGTGATCCACCGAATACATGTGCGGCTCTTGAGCGGGCTTCAAAAACTCGAAAAGCGCCTCCCCTCCGCCGGAAACCTTCACGTCGCGGTTCGTGAGGACCTCTTCGGTCGTGAGAAACCCCGTGAGCATCTGGAAGAGCGTCATGGCCGGAAGCGCGACGCTCGACCTCTTCGCGCGGCGCGGGCCGGGAACCTTCACGCGCGTGACGCCTAACTCCGTCTTCACGTCGACGGGAAACGCCAACTGCCGGGGCTCAAATCCTTTCTTCGCCGCGTACGCGCGCGCGATTTTCCCTAAGAAGGCATCCTGGTTTACTATCCGCCCCATTGGCCCGCCGGTAGTCCGGTAGATGATCTCCACCTTGCACCCGAGCCGCCGGAGCATCATCACAAACGGGTGGTCGCTTGGCAGCCGCACCGCTATCTCGCCGTCGCGCCTTTCGATCGCGATACGGACGAGTTCGTCGAGGACCGCCGCGAGGCCCTCGGGGCTCGCGGTTTCGACCTCGCAGGCCGTCGTCGGCGCGGGGGAAGCGTCGTATATGCAGTAGCCCGCGAATCGCCCGCCGCTCGATTCGAGGACAAACGCCTCGCCCGTCGCGCGGAAATGCGAACCGTGCCTGAACGCCTGAAAGCGTCCCTTGTGCCTCACGATGGAAAGCGGCCTCGAGGCGTTCGCCCTGTTGTAGAGCCTGAGGAGCGCGCCGAGGTCCTTCTTCGCGTCAAACGCGCGCACCCGGAAGCCCACTGGCCTGCGAAGGAATTCCTCGGCGTCGCGCGTGCGCACGGTCGCGGTCACTTCGGGCATACAGGGGCAATAGCCGAATTTGTGGTAGAAGTGCTCGATGCCGTAGAGGACCGTCGCGTCGTAGCCGTTGTCGCGCATCCAGCGGACGGTGTCGAGCATGACCTTGCGCGAGTAACCCTTCATGCGGTGCTCGTGGCGGGTGGCGACGCCGCCGATGCCGCCCATCTTCACGACCGCTGGGCCGATCCTCATGTCGTAATCGAATACCATGAGGTGCGAGACGCGCTCGCCGTTTATCTCGAGCGCCCTCAGGTGGGCGCGCCTGCGATGAACGTCCTCGGTGATCATTCTCATAGGGTCTCCTTTTGGCCGCGCCTGCGGCGCTTCAGCCGCCCGACGCGGCGGACGTAATGGCGACAATGCCGACGCGAATGAGATGCACGCCGAAGCCGGCCAGGAGTATCGATACGATTTTCGAGATGGCCTTGAGGCCGGCGGTGCCGATTGCCCCTTTTATGAGTTCCGCGAGCACGAGGGCCCCGGCCGTTATGAGAAGTACGACGAGAAGCGCCGCGAGCGTTATCGCCGTGCCGTATGAAGTCTGAAGAAGCGTGAGCGCCGTGAGCACGGCCGGCCCGACGATCATGGGCGTGCCGATTGGAACGACTCCGACGTACTCGTCCCGGTGCCTGCGCGCCCTGTCGCCGAGGACGAGGTCGGCCAGGGAAAGCACGACGAGGATGAGGCCGCCGCCGATTTGAAAGTCCGCCCTGTCGATGCCGAGGAGGTTGAAGACCGCGGCGCCAAGGAACATGAAACCAACGCCCACGATGAGCGACGTGAGAAACGCGTCGCGCAGAATCCTCCGGCGCATCGGCTGCGGCTCGCCCTCTGTCACGGCGAGAAACATGATCACGGACGCGGCCGGGTCAACCGCAATGACAAGCGGCACCACCGCGATTCCGACGAGCCTCAGGAATTCCATGGACGTTCCCCGATTGGTTCCGGGCAATTATGAAGCGGCGTCAGCGGGTGTCAAGAATTCCACGCGGGACGCCGAGAGGGTAGACGCTTGGGAGGCGTCGGGTAGGCGCTTACCCATCGTCCGGAATAGACCGGACGATTGAAAATGCACGGGAAAGACGCCGGGGCGCCGCGGGGCAGTCGAGACGGTGGACGCCCGATCCGATGGTCTCGACCATGCCCCCTCAACGGGGCAGACGCTTAGAGGGTCGTCGAAAGAAATGGTCGGAGGCGCTCGCTCGAACCGTCCGGCAAAGACGTCGCGCCTTACCTGGTCGCGTTCATGGGACAGCCGCTGCCCCATATTAGCGCCGCGCATCAATCTATACGATCGCCAGGTCAGCCGCGGCGCGCCAGGCTCGCGGCCAAGCTCATCAGGCTCGCGAGGTTCATACGTGGGCTCACACAGGCTCATGGCGGTGAGAGACCAGTGCTGTCGAGGTAAGGATAAGCTGCCACAAGGCCTGCCTTGTGCTCCTCCGTCATCGCGGCTTCAAGAGCATCGAGCCAACTAAGGAACTCGTCCCAATTGCTGAGGCTGAATACCTTCACTCCATATCGCGCCTCAATCCCCACACGTGGATCGGACACAAGCTCGGCCATGGCCCTGTCCATTACAAAGGCGTTGCAGTACGGAGCGTAGGAAGCAGCATGCCTAACGTCGGAGAAGAATCCACTCAGCCGCTGTAGCGCCTTCTCACGGTTTGGATACGCTCCCCGCTTAACCATGTCTTTGAGCGTAGCGCACACTCGTGCCGAAATCCATTGGTAGGGTGCCTGCCAGAAATGCTCAGATGCAAAAAAGCGGCCGATCGTTCGAAAGCGCTCTTCGGCCGAAGCTTCATCGCTGAGGCAATCAAGCAGAGACTCGACTACCATGGACATGATTGTTCCGTTGAACACTGCGGCCAAGTCTCCGGCAGCAATGCGACTGACGTGCGCTGCGAACGAATCTGTATAGGCTTTGGCGGCGTGCCACAATTCCACCGCGATGTCTTCCTGAAATGAGTTGGTTGATGTCCGCCACTCGTCAAAGGCGTCGACCAGCATTCCAACGGACTTCTGTTTTAGGGTTCTTAACAGTTCTACATCGACGTAGTATCCGCTGACATCTAACCGGAAATAGTTCTCCCACTTGTGAACGTCATCGCTGATCGCATCGCGCTCAGCGCAGTGAAACTCTGAAGGCTGTCCCGCGAGGAACGCTCTGAATGCTCTGACGATCTGAAATCGTTCAACTTCGTATGCAGGTCTGAACCTATGGCCGCCTGAAATAGCCTTAATGAACTCCATCAGGTCATCCTTGGCTTTGCCGTTGTATCCGCGCCATTGGTGAGTCTCGTCTGCGTGAACGGAAGAGAACGGGGCCACGAGCAGCTGAAGGTGAGTCATTTTACGTACGCGCTGTGCTGCTTCTGCGAAACGCTTGTCGCTACCACGGAAGGCGCCACTGAGAAAGAACTGGTCGAGATAGAGGATCTTCTTGCGTATGTCCGGCAAAGGAATCTTGATATGGTAATCGCACGCCATGCAACCGCGCAGAACGTGGTTTCGGCATACCATGACGTTTCCGAACTGGTTCTTGCCTCCGCAGCCTGGGCAGTCTCCAAGAACGTGCGTTACAAGCACCTGTACCTCCGCGGTTTGACAGAAGGATTTGCCGTTCCGTTCCTATCCCTGCTCCGATGATCTTGACTTGTTGAGTAAATGAAAATGGTCGGCCTGACTGTCAGTCGTTTGAACCGAACCCGGAGGCCGTCGCCGGATACATGCCGGTTTTCATGGGCCCGCCACTGCCTCATATTGTAATGGCATTGGAGCTCGCCGAAAGCCTGAGGTGACCGCTCTGCCACAGTCTCATGGGTAGGCTCATGCACATGTTCATCTAGGCTCACATCTTGCCTGCTTCCTCGGCCGCCTGTCGTCTTCGATATTCATCCAGGATCGCGACGGTCGCCGAGGCGCCGCAACGCGTTGCGCCGAGATCGCGTACCTTGATCAGGGAATCGAGATCCCGCACTCCCCCCGCGGCTTTGACCTGAACTCTCGGTGAACAGCTCTCACGCATCAGGCGCAGGTCGTGTTCGGTCGCCCCCTTGTAGCTGTAGTTTCCGTCCTGACCTTTGACAAAACCGAATCCGGTGGAGGTCTTCACCCAGTCGGCCCCTGCACGTTCGCAGATTTGGCAGAGCTTGCGTTTGAAGTCGTCGGCGCTCAGGCCCGCGCCGCCCTTGGCCAGGTAGTCGGTCTCGAGGATCACCTTGACTCTGGCTTCGTGCCTGTGGACTTCGTCGCAGACGGCTTTCACATCGCGTGCGACGTATTCCCAGTCCCCGCTGAGGGCCTTCCCGATGTTGATGACCATATCGATTTCTACCGCGCCGTCGCGGCAGGCCAGCTCGGTCTCGTAGCGTTTGCATTCGGTCAGGCTGTTTCCGTGCGGGAAGCCGATGACGCAACCTACTACGACCCCGGTGCCATCTAGCAATTCGGCCGCGCGTTTGACGGCGTACGGTTTGATACACACCGACGCCACGCCGTATTCCGCAGCCAGCCGGCAGCCGTCTTCAAGCTCCCGGTCGGTCATGGCCGGGTGCAGCAGGGAGTGGTCTATCATTTTGGCAAGCTGCTCGTAAGTGTACTTCATCGAGCCCCCATTCTGGTCGAACGCATCCAGGCGACTGTCGACGTCCACCGTGATTTGCTGTTGCCCTGCACGACATTGTACGGCAAAACGGGTGTCGTGGTAGTCAAAACGGAATCGCAGAGAGTAGACAGTAGTAAGTAGACCGCAGGAGAAGGGAGACTTCGGCCCAGCAATAAGGCATCCCGGTTCGCGGCGTCCGCCGCGGATGCTCTACTCTCCACTTTCTCAATTCTCCTGCTCGGACCGTTTCCATTTGCCGGGCAGATGAAAATGGTCGGGGAGACTGCCCGAACTTCGAACCGGGTCGCGTCCTGTCCCCGTTCGCCGGACCGTTCCTCGGCCCCGTCGAGCCGGTCTTCCTCGAAGCCGAACGCCTCGTCAGGCGGGTGGCGTGAACGCCGCTACGCCTACTTCAGCGCGTCAAACAGCGTGGTCTTGAACTCGTTCTCGTCCTCGGTGTTGTAGAACGGAACGCCCACGAGTCGGTACTTCGTGTCCGCGTTCAGCGTCAGCACCTTGTCGGCAAACTGCTCCCGAATCTCCTTCAGGAACTGCTCCTTCCATTTGTCGTACTCCTTTAGGTGCTTGCCCTTCGGTTCAATGAAAACCTGGTACGTCAGGAGCTTGCCCGATTTCTGGCGCAGGAAGAGCACGAAGTCGGGCTCGAACGCCTGGCCGTCCGCAAAGTTGTAGACCTTGAAATGGCCCTCGTTGCGCACGAGATACACCGCCTCGTACTTCTCCCGAAGCTGCTCCATCTGGCGGTCCAGCATCCGCACGAAGGGCTTCTCTTCGCTCGTGCCGTACAGCGCGTTGAACACGTACCAGTCCCGCCCGGCGATGAACGCCTCGAACTGAGGGTCTTCCAGGGCGAGCGGGTTCCGCTTGTCGAACCGCAGGATCTTGTCGGTGAAGACGTCCCGGACCCAGGTCGGACTGAAGTCGCGGGAGCCGCGATGTTCGGTGATGCCTTTGCGGGCCTCCGCCTCGATCTGGTTCAGCAGTCCGATCACGGCCCGCAGTTTCTCGACCTTGTTCTCCTCCAGGAGATACACGTTCCCCTGGAAGGTGATCGCCAGCCCGCCGAGATAGTCGGCAGCCGACATGAACTCCTGCATGGAGGCCAGGTGCGGGAAGTACCGCCGCAAAGAGGCAAACGTGAAGAACGGAACCCGCGCCAGTGCCGACTCGACGATGTTCCTCTCGATCTCCGTCAGATTGACGTCCTGCCGGGTCTCCTCCGCGACGACGGCCTTGGCCTCCTTTTCGGCCAGGATCGCGCTCTGCCCGCCGTGTCCGGTGGCAATGGTGTGAACATAGTTGCTCTTGGACACGCCCATGTCGGCCAGCGACTTGACCTGGCGATAGTCGTTCGTCTGCCGCGCGTTGGTATAAATCGCCCCGTACTTGTAGAAGGGTGTCTTCTTGAAAGAGTCCTTCAAACGCATCGGCCTCTCAACGGTTTCCTCGGCCATGATCCCCTGCGCAACGAGAGCGGACCGAATTTCGTGTATATACCGGAAATCGTTGATGCTGTGGTAGTGTAACTCCTCCAGGACCCGCAATTCGTGCGAGACGTCGCCGTCGAACTTACGGCGGAATCGGTCGTTGTCCTGCGGCGTCACGAACGGGAAATAGCGTGCGCCGCGCCCGATCAACTGCGCCTCGGAAACCGTCGTCGAGCCCGGCCTCCCTCGATCCGTATCCCGGCTCTCATAGCAACGGATGATGTCGAAGAGGTTGAGGACGTCCCATCCCTCGTTGAGCTTCTGGACGGCAAAGATCGCCCGGATGCGGTTGTTTCGGTCCTCCAGCGAGTTGAGCAGAAGTTGGTACTGCTCCTTCTCCCCCTCCTCGTTAACCGACAGGCAGAAGTCGGCGTGAAACTCGCGTTTCAAGCGAGCCACCAGTTGGGCGTCAGTAATTCCATTGTCCTCGAAGAACTGAAAGGCACTCTGGACGGCAGGCACGTCCGACTTGCGAACGCGGGCGATGTTCTTGACCGCCAGGCCGTTAATCAGCTTATCGAAGTTGGCCTTGTTCTCGTGGGACTGCGCGATGGTGCGCTGGGCCTTCAGCAGCACCACCGGCTTGAGGTTGATCCGGTGCTTGGCCGCGACTTCCTGCTTGTACTGGCTCAAGATGAGGGCTTGCAGGATCCGGTCTTCCAGACCGAAATCGGACTGAACGATCATCACGTCCTTGGAAAAGCGGTCGTTCCTGTACTGCTGGAGGTCGTACCGAATGACGACCTTGTTCCGGTACTTGTCCACCATGCCGGCGTCCTCGAAGTCATGCGTGGCCGTGAACTCCAAGAGGAGATTGTCGGGGTTCTGCCGGAATATGCGCTCGACAGTGTTCTCCCAGCTCTCGAACAATTCCAACTGAGCCTTGGTCTTGGTGTTCAGGTGGTGCGCTTCGTCGGCGATCAGGACCACCTTGTGCTTGCGGAAGTCCTCGAAGGTGATGGCGTTCTCCTTCTCGGTCGTCAGGTCGATATGGAGCTTCTGGATCGTCGTGAAGCAGATATTGATGTCCCTGGGATTCACGGCTTCGAAGTTCTCGACCGACGTGACCCTTACGTGCTGATTCGCGATCACGATGTCTGGCACGAACTGGAACTTCGACGATTGCGGGTTCAGGAAGTTGTCCTTCGTCTTCTGGATGATGTTCGTCGAATTGACGAAGAAGAGGAAGTTCCGGTAGCCACGCTCGTACAGGTAGAGGATCAGTCCGGCCATGATGAGCGTCTTGCCGCTGCCCGTGGCCATGTTGAACAGGAGGTGGAGCGGCAGCGCCTTGCCGGGGAAATCCTTCTGCTGACAGTGGAAGAACCGCGCAAATGCCTCGATCTGGTATGGCCGCAACTCGAACCGAGGGTTCAGGTTCTTCGTCATGCCCGCCGGCATCTCCCTGGCCAACAGGCCGAAACCGGAGATGCTGTCGAGCTTCTCGTATAGGAATTGCTCAGGCATTGTAAGCTTCGCCGTAGAACGCATTGTTGAGCGCCTTGTCCACGTCGCTGACCTTGAACCGCGAGTCGTCAATCTCGGATAGATTCACGTAAAGCTGGTTCTTGTCCAGCAACTCGGCCAACAAGCGCTTCTGTTTCTTGAGGCCGTCGTCCTCCTGCCCGATAGCATCGAAGTCCTTGACGGCGTCCTCCGGCACCTTGGGGTTGACGTACCAGTTGAGGAACGAGCCTTCGGCCATGTCCTTCCAGATCTTGACCAGTTCCTTGCTCGTCTTGGCGGCCTCGATCCGTTCCATGAAGGCTTCGTTGTACTTCATCAGCTCGCAGTAGATAAACTCGCCACCTCCTTGCCAGTTCACGAGCTTAGAGATCCCCTTTGAGTCGCCCTTCAAGACGTTCTTCATACGCTCGATGATGATGCCGACTTGCTTCTCCATTTGTTCGACCATGATAAACTGGCGTTTCATCTTGAGGGCGACGGCCCCAGTGGTGCCGCTGCCAGCACAGAAATCGAGCACGATGTCGCCTTCGCTGGTGGCCGAGAAAATGATGCGTCGGAGCAGTGCTTCATTCTTCTGCGTCAGGAAACCGGTTTTCTCTTGGTCGAAGCTCTTGATCTGGATGGAGTCAAGCTTGTCGATCTCGCTGCAGTTCCACGTATCTTCGATTGCATAGCCCTCGCCCTCCGGGGGATTCCCATCTCTACGCACGTACCCTTCTGGGTAGGGGATATACTCCTTTGTGAAGGAGAGATCGTGCCGAGTGTAGAAGAGGATGGTGTCGTGATTCCGAATCCAGTTCTTGGCGACCGTCTTGTATCCGGATACCCATCCGATCCGCCACACGATTTCGCGCTGGAAGTTGCCTCTGCCGAAGATCTCATCCAAGAGCACCTTGCAATAGTGAACTTCGTTGAAGTCCAGATGCACGTAGAGCGATCC
>Ga0315277_10006831_pt1 | contig 14849 bp, 13 predicted proteins | sample YL17G05_15_MG_FD_203695 | JGI IMG/M metagenome (GOLD analysis project Ga0315277, IMG submission 203695) | Sediment microbial communities from Yellowstone Lake, YNP, Wyoming, USA - YL17G05_15 | ecosystem: Environmental > Aquatic > Freshwater > Lake > Sediment | place: USA: Wyoming | collected... | reverse complement strand
TTCTTTCTCCTTGTCAAGTCATGGATTCGCAAGCCTTTCTCTCAGGTCTTGCCGTTTATCATGTCCGCCTGAGGCGGATTTTACGGATCGGCATAAGACACAACTCACCCCGTGTCGCTACAGCGTGTCGGTCGGACTGCACACGCCCTCAGCCCTTGGTCAACTCTTCTTGGGAGATTTCCTTGGGCTATGCGAACACCAGCCGACGACCCTTGGGCTTGGGAATCGGATCGTTAAACTCCCGGGCCGTCTTGATCCATAGTTCCATTGCTTCCTTGATATTTGCCAGGGCAGCATCGTGACTATCGCCGTGAGCCATGCACCCGGGCAACTCAGGCGCTTCTGCAACGAAGGCTTGGTCTTCCTCGCTCCAGTAGATGATGATTTCGTATTTGCCCATCAGAGTTCGCCTCCCAGTTTGTATTTCAGGAGAACATGTCTGACTTGTCGGACTTGATACGGCTTGGCCTTGTTTCCTTCCTGTTGAATGTTGATTTTCTCTTCGATTCCTTCCTTTCGGAAGATGTGATGACTGCCGCTGACACGCATCTCGAAGCCCAAGCCATGCAAGAGGTTACACAAGTCGTGAAACGCAATACTGGCGTCGGCTTGGCCACTCAGGATTCTTCGGATCAGCCGTTCGTGTTTCCCCATGACCCGACTCTACTGTTCCCGCCCATGGACTGCAAGACCGAAAGATTGGTCGTGCGGTTTCTGCATAAGAGCCCCTCAGCGTGTATCACAAAACACCCGCCGGGCTGCGAACGCCTGTCCCACCGTGATTCAGCACATGCGTATAGATCATGGTGGTTCGGACGTCCTGATGGCCGAGGAGTTCCTGAACCGTGCGAATATCATAACCGGCTTCGAGCAAGTGGGTCACAGCCACTACCAACCTTTGGCTTTGAGAATTGCTTAAACGGTAATGGTTGGTCAACATCAATTCCACAAGGAGGAAAAGGCGAACCATGAAACATGATGCGGCGCGTCTTCCAGCATTCGCAATGGATGGCGCAGCGAACGGACCCTTTGATTTTCGATTTTGGATTTCCGATTTTCGATTGAAGCATAGGGCAAACTATAGGCTGCAGGCTGTGGGCTGTAAGCTGCTTTGCGATCGTTGACGCCGTCCTGGTCAAACAAGAGGTCTCGGCGGGCCACAGCTCGACGTGAGCTCGCCGACACATGGCCCTCGACTCGGAAAGGATGAAGGCTGAAGGATGAAGGACGAAGCGTGGGCCGAAAAGCAAGTCGAGCTGTTTGAGTCGCCGGGCATTCAGGGTGCCGCGGCGTGAGTCTGGCTGTTGTTTCCGCCGTTTGAACCGACGCCATCTTCATTTTTTTCAGTTGGCACGCGAAGTAATGCACAATACCATCCAGGCAGCCCGGAAAGCGGCGTGGGGGTTTTAACATTGCAGAGCAACGCGGAGGATGCGAGGATGCGAAGCCAAGGGATTGTAGCCGCTGCGATGTTTTGGGTATTGGCCTCGACCGCCTGGCAACCGGCGCTCGCTTCGGCCGCCTCCTATGAAGAGACCGTCGAGCGCGCCGAGCAGCTTTGGGCCAAAGGCGGGAAAAATGAGGCGGTGCAACTCTACGGCTCGATCTGGCGACTGAATCCCGATGACGTGGACCGACAGATTCTCTATGGCGAGCGATCGGCGGAAGTCGGCAACTATCGCTGGGCGCTCAATTTCTTCCGGGTCGCCGAGCCGAAGGTGAAAGACGATCCGAAACGCCTCTCGCGGGTGTACGCGGGATACGCCAAAGTCTATCGGCTATCGGGCTCCCCCGACCGGGCGCAACCTTACGAGGAAAAAGCCGCCGCTTTACGCATGTCGCTGAAGACCGACAAGACCACGTCGCAGCCCATAGCTGCCAGAGCCTACTACTTCGGCTACTATACTGAAGCGCCCCCGGGGACACGCGCAACCACTCCTTTGCCAAGAACAGGAGTTCCCCCGCTCAAAAAGCGGATCGCCTTGGCGCCGATCAGCGTAGCGGCGGGCCGAGAAGGTCTGGCCAACTACGGCAAGCAAATTCAGACAATGCTGATTGCTGAGTTGCGCAAAACAGACCGGTTCCTCGTCGTCGAGTGGGAGAATCTGGAAAGCATCCCGGCGAGACAGGATTTGACCGTTTCGGGGCGTGCAGTCGAAGGGACAAAGTCGAGACAAGGTCGTCTCGTGGGTGCCCAGCTGCTGGTCAAAGCCAAGATCACCAACTTCGAGGAACCGCCTCGACAGGAACGTTCTGGCCAGGCTGAGCCCGCCGAGAGCGGCCGCCGTGAACATCCCGTCCGTGTAACCTTGGGCATGGGAATCTACGATGCAGAAACGAGTGTTGCGATCGCTTCGGAAACCATGACCGCCGGTGGCGTTTCGCGCGGGCAGGACTTGGACATCAACGCATCCGATTTCCGCTGGGATGACCCCAAATCGCAGACCAGTGCGCTGGGAGTTGTCACGCGCGACTTGGTTCGACAGGCGATAGACAAGATCGTCGCCAATTCGGAGAAACTGGCCTGGCGAGCGAGTGTGAGGCAGGCTACGGAAAACGAGGTCCATATTAACGCGGGATGGCAGGAAAACGTGCGCGTCGGCGGCCGATTCAAGGTGCTATCGGTCGGCCCGTTGCGAACCGATCCCGTTACGGGTCAAGTTCTTCGCGCGGAAGAGAAAAATATCGGTGAGATCGAGATTGTTCGCATCGAAGAGAAATCGGCTGTGGGTCGCGTCGTAAAGAAGACCGGCGAGATCAGACAACTCGATCGAGTGGTTGCGCCCTGAAAAGGCACTTGCACCGGACGCGCATTGACAGACTATCGCCGGCGCATTAAAGAGCCCGGTGCAATAGGCTATTTCGAACCAAGAAGCGTCCTGGTCGCGTGGGTTCTGTGCTCTAACAATATCAACGGAGGTGAGAGCCAACCATGCAATGTTCCGTCTGTAAAAAAGAAATCGGTGAAGCAAACAAGCCGACCGTCTATGACGTGCACGAAATTCTCGCGGGCGGCGAGATTGGAACGGGATTTCGGCTGGCGTTTTGCCCCCCGTCGGTCGAAGGAAACAACTGCGAGCAGTTGTTTCGCGCACTGGCCCAGAAAGCCGGACTGGAAATGGTGCCGGTTGACCTCGAGAAGCAGTGAAGGAAACCAACGCCTTGTTGTATTGATGCTCGCCCGAGGGTTCCGAATTCCCGCGCCTGACAGGCAGGCGTTCAGCACTTATAATGGAGGCACAAGGATGAGCTACTTACTCGTATTTGTCGCAATCAGCGCGCTAATCATCCTGCATGAGATGGGTCATCTTTTGGCGGCGAAATCGGCCGGCATACCTATCGCTCGTTTCTCCGTGGGTTTCGGCCCTAAGCTATGGGGATTCAAAGCCAGCGAGACCGAGTACTGGCTCTCGGCCATTCCTTGTGGCGGCTATGTTCTGCCGGCGATGGCTGACGAGAAGGCGTTTGACGCTTTACCGCTCAACAAGCGGTTGGTGTACGCAATGGGAGGACCTTTGGCAAACCTGGTAGGCGCCGTTGCGTTCCTTTCGGTCGGCGGCATGGTAATCTCCGGGATATCGCTGGAGACAGTGATTTTGTTTCCCCTAAAGCAGACCTGGCAGACGGCCATGGAAATGTGCCGCATTATCCCCATGCTCTTCAGTCAGCCCGACCAGCTCTCTGGTGTGCTGGGGATCGTAGCCGTTGGCGGCAAGCAAGTCGGAACGAATCCGCTGCGGCTTCTCGAGCTGTGCTTCCTGTTGAATGTGAACCTTGCGATTCTGAATCTCCTTCCAATCCCGCCCTTGGATGGAGGGAAGATTGTCATGAACGTATTGGAAAGGCTCTATCGCCCTCTAAAGCGCCTGCAGGTGCCTCTCGCGGTCACAGGGTGGGCACTCCTAGCATGCCTAATGATCTACGTGACGATCTTGGACGTGTTGAAGATAGCGCACGGCATGTGTGCCTGAGCAACTGCGGGCTGGATTTGTCGAACAGGACGCTGCACTGGACGTGGAAACCGTTGGGCCGCCTCCGCGCCAATGAGATTGGCCGTTCGACATCGCACAAGTCGGCGGAGCAGAAATAATGACGACATCTTGCAGGTCGTGGTGGCGGAATTGCGCTCTGGAAGCGGATTCGGAGATTCTCGAGATTGACGGGATGGAGGACGGCATCGCGCCCATCGTCCCGAACGTGTCGAGAATTCGAGAGCTCATCTCGTGTCTCGAACTGTGCCATCACAAAGCGGACAGATGGGTCAACAACATCATCGAGGCGATCGGCGCAGGAGAGACAAGAAAAGGGCTCGGCGCGCGACGGCCTGGCCAGCACCACCCTGTTGAACAAGTCTGGCAAAATGCTTGCGCTGCCCTCTCGGTGTGGTGTGCAGGCTCTCCGAGCAAGTCGCTTGATCTGTCCATAGATACAGTTCCGGTTTCTCAAATGCTTGCCCGTATTGGGGAGCGCTCGCCGTTGAAAGAGTGGCAGGTTCAAAGGGTCATTGAGAGAATCCGCAGTTTAATCCATTGGCCGCAGTCGTGCGACGACCCAACGGCACAATACGTATGGATTCTCTATGGCGGAGGCGAGGGTGAGTCTGCTTATCGCAGCCAGTGCCCCGAACACTACAGGGAACACGAAGATTTCTGGCTGGCAACGGTTCGGACGATTATTCATGACACCGAAAATGGCGATGAGGCAGCGCTGTCGTTGGGTCTTGCCATAGACATGCTTTGGCCATGCCACTGGAAGTTTGTGGAAAATCTTGAGATTGTTCTTGCGGCAATTGGCGGGAGCCTGAATCCGACAAAACCGTTTGCGGCGTGTGGCAGGAACATAACTCTGTCACCGAATCGCGGCCGGATGGAAGTGGTTTCCAATACTCTACGAGTCTTCTGTGGCAACTCGGGGTCAGACAGAGAAGTGGACAGAGAGATGCTGGCGCTGCTGGGAAAACCGACGGAAGTAAAGAGATGGCTTGCCGCCTCCCTGGATAAGACAATAAGGCTTCAGTTGAGCCCGCCAGCCGAGCTGCGGGCGTTGTCTGCCTTGGCCGGGCCCGCTTGGGTAAAACAGTAAGCCTTTGGTTGCGCCTATAAAATGGTATGAGGATATTGCCGAACAGCGCGCTGCACAGAAAGGCTTTTCGCATGGGCAAAAATACCTCGATTCCACTTGCGGATTCGCCTGCGACGGGATCAATGAGTCGCCTGTATGAGAATGCACCCAACCTGAGCGCCATCGTCAATGAACACGATTGAAGTCCGATCGCTGACAAAATGGTACGGCTCGGCCAGAGGCGTCGAGGACTTGACCTTTAGCGTCGAACAGGGCGAGATCTTTGGTTATCTTGGCCCCAACGGATCGGGCAAGACCACGACCATCCGCTGCGTCATGGGACTGCTCAGGCCGACAGGTGGAGAATCGCGCGTATTGGGAGAGCGTGTTGTCCCCGGGCGAGCCACGCAGCACTTGCGCATCGGCTATCTGCCTGGGGATTTTCGCATCTGGCCCGGATTGACCGCTCGGCGCGCACTGGGCGTGCTGGCGGCCTTCGGCGACAACGACACCCGCACGAGAGTTCGTCGCGAGGAATTGGCCGAGCGACTCGATCTGGCGCTGGATCGGCGCGTCGGCGATCTCTCGCGCGGCAATCGCCAGAAAGTCGGCGTGCTTTACGCATTTCAACATCAGCCGGAAGTCCTGATCCTCGACGAGCCGACCAGTGGCCTCGACCCCCTCGTGCGTCAGATTGTCTTGGATCTGATTCGCCAGGCCGCCGACGGAGGAGCTACGGTTTTCCTCTCCTCGCACGACCTGAGCGAGGTGTCGAGTGTGTGTGTTCGGGCAGGCATCCTGCGCGAGGGCCGTCTGGTCGAGCTGGCGCCCATCTCAAACATCGTGCAACAAGGAGAAAGGCGCCTGAAGGTCTGGTTTGTGGAAGGAACCCAGGTCCCGCCCCTGCCCGTGGATCGGTTGCCCGGCGTACGGGTCGTGGAGCAGGAACCCGGTGCGCTTCATATTGCCTACCAAGGCACGGCCGACGCGGTTTTGAAATGGATCGCCCAGTTCCCGGTTGATCGAATCGCCACGCCGCAGACGTCGCTGGAAGAGGCCTTTTTCCGCTACTATCGCAAGGACGCATGTTCCACTGCGGAAGACAATGATAACACTCCGTCGGGGGGAGACGGCTCATGACCAGCGCTTCTCGCCCCAAGTTTCCGTTTGCGTTGCTAGGGTTTTGGCTCCGGCGGATTCTCCCCGTATGGGCCTTGATTGCTTTGATGATATTTCTCATCCAGATAGCCGTTTGCGGCATCGTGCACGACAATCAAGGCATCAAGACGCTCTTGAACTTCCTGGATCTGCTGCCCTCGTTTGTCAAAACCGCCTTGGGCGGCGAGGCGCTGCAAGTGGGCAATGTTTCGGCGCTCATTGCCATTGGCTACCAGCATCCACTGGTCTTGCTTCTCCTCATGCTGTTTGCGGTGGGCGTGCCCACCAGTCTTCTGACGGGCGAGGTGGAGAAGGGAACGATGGAACTGATCCTGAGCCGCTCGATCACCAAGACGCAGGTCTATGTGTGCGCCGGCGCCCTGACGGTGGCCGGCATGTTTGCCTTGGTCATGGTGATGTTCTTCGGGACGTTTACCGCCACACGAATATACCATTTCGAGGAGCCGGTTTCGCTGTATCCCTTTTTCCGAGCGGCCATCAACGGCGGGCTTCTGGCCAGCGCGGTCGGGGCGATCGCGCTTCTGGCGGCTTCCGTTTTTCGCCATCGCAGCATGGCCGTGGGCGTTGCTGTCGCGTATCTCGTGGTCAACTACTTCGTGGCGGTCATTGCGGAATGGTGGCCTCGGATGGGATTCCTGAAGCCCGCGACCCTGTTCCAATACGTCAACGGCCCAAGAATCTTCCGCGAGCCTGCTTGGCCGGTTGGAGACATGTGTGTGTTGGCGGCGATACTCATCGGTGCGGCCATAGCCGGCGGCGTTATCTGGCATCGCCGTGACCTGCCACTGTAAATCGTCGGCCCAAGCAGCCGGCCCTGAAAATTATCATCTTTCCGCCGGGAACTCCGGCAATCCCTGGTCGGTCTAAGCTAAAAGGCGACGTCCCTGTCGGGCGTCATGTCATGCCCAACGCAAGCCTCAACCGCAAAAAGGGTTTCGGTCGTCAGACGTGTCTCTACGATCACGAACAGGCGATCGGAGCGGGAGGTAAAACTGATGCGCGTTATGGCGAGAGACGTAAACAGGTTTTGGCGATGGCGGTTCGTTGGCGTTCTGCTCTTCGCCGCGGCGCTGGCGGGTTTGTCCAGTGGCGCCGAGACCGTGGCAGCCAGCCCCGCGACGGAAATGCCCAAATACAATGGACGAACGGTTGAGGAGTGGGTCGCGCGGCTGGAAGGCGAGGACCGATCGGCCTCGTACCAAGCGGGCGAGGCGCTCGTTAAAATCGGCGAGCCGGCAGTCCCGGCTCTTCTTGCCATCGCCAAGAAAGGCACCGATCGGGCCGATGACGCGTGGTTCGCCCTGAGCCGGATGGGACCGGTCGCTCGCCCTGCGCTGCCCTTGTTGATCCGGCTTGCCCAAACGGGCGAATGGCGCGGTCCCGATGGCACGACGCAGACGCTGACGCCGGACAAACGAGTCCGGGTTCTCCACGCGCTTCGGAACATGACCTGGGCGGCCGGCGATCTTGTGCCCGTTCTCGAAGCGATCGCGGCGCGCCGCGACGCAGAAGACGGTGTTCGCAGCATCGCCACGTATGCGCTCGAGAACATGGGAAAAGCGGCGATTCCGGCGCTACGTAAGTTCGAGGATTCGGACGATTTGGTCGTTCGCGAGGGAGCGCGTCGCAGTCTGGCCCAGGTGCTCGAAAAGGAAGGAATCGAAACGAAAGCCCAGTATTACACCCGCCTGATCGAACGGGATATGTTCGCACCGGGCGTGCCCGACTACCTGAGCGGGATTACGGGCTATGTCAATTCGGGCCGGACGCACCCCATGCGCGAGAAGGTGAAGGCGGCCTATCGCCAGCGGCTGCGCGAAAAGCCGGATCCCAAACTGGCGTGGACTCTGGCGGGGATCATTCAGGACCAGCTCAGGAACACCGAGATCGAGTGGGTAGTGCCTTCGGACTGGAGCAGAGGGCGGTCGGCGCGCGAGGCGCCGTCGGAGAGCTTCGTCACGCTCGCCGAGGTTTTGGAAGCGGGCTTTCGTTGCGCGGAGAAGAACTCGGAGTCCTGGCGCAAATTCGGGGTCTCGCTGGCCAAACTGCGATTGCTGCAAGGCGATTGGGAGAGAATGAACGCGACGCTGGCTCGGATGGGCTACACGACAATTCCCCAAGAAGATCGTCCCTGGTTGAGCGCTCCACCCGAAGATTGGAAGCAGGCTCTGCGATCGGAATGGGGACCGGCCGACCCGTCGGTGCGGTCGAGCAAATGCGGCTTCGTCGTGCGCATGGAGAAGGACGGCAAGGGCCTTGCGGGCTTCCATGTCCTTGTGAAGGAGGCGCTTCCACCCGACGACAGACGGAATTCAAGGCTTTCCGGTATAGCTGGCGCATCCTTGTCTCCGCAGCTATTCGGTCACGGTGCATTTGGCTACAGCGGCAGCGACCGCCCAAAGACGCGCTATGGCGTGAGCGACGCATCGGGCGAAGTGCGGTTCGACAATCTGCCGAAGATCCCGATCCAACTCGAGATCCTGATCCCGACGGCGAATTTCCCCGAAGCGGCCCGCGATTGGGATTTGTGGATGGAGACAAAGACCGGCCAGTTTCAGCGCGCCTCGATGAATCGGAGTCCCGGGACGGTGGGACCGCACGAGCCGCCGGCTCGTGTCGAACTGGAAGAGGGCAAGACGGTCCGCTACCCGTTGCTGGTCGTGCGTTCCAGGCTGGGGCTGAACGTGGAAGACGGCGACCGGGTGGACAAGGATAGATTTGTCCTGAGCTGGCAGGGCTTCAGGCCGCCGCCGGGCGCGAAGGTTCAGTACGAACTGGCGATGTCCCTGACGCGGCCTTGCTGGGATCCGGGATCGAACGACCGAAGGCCGGTGATCCGTGTGGCGAAAGAAACCACCGGCGAAACCACGTGGCCTATCGGCGAAAAAGGCGTCGGCGGCATGCGTCTGCATCCGGGCAATATGTACCTGTTCGAAGTCAATGCACGTGACGAATCGGGAACCGTTCTTGCGCAATGGGCAAAGACCTGGGCATGGGTGCCATGGGCGCACCGCGAGTCAGACCCGCCCGTCGGCCCCACTGCAGCGAGTCATGATATGCCGCTCCCCGATGACCTCTATTTTCGGACGTCCCGCCGGAACAACGGGGAGGAAGAGACTTTCCCGCAGCGGACCGCTCGCTGGCTGCGCGAAAATCCCAAGGCGTTTGAGTGCGAGTATGCACGCGTGATCAAGGGCTGGCTCGCCTGGCACGACGGTCGAGGCGCGGAGGCGCGAAATCAATTGCTGGACTTGGTGAAGCAGCTTCCGAAAGGCAACCTGGCCCAGGCAACGGCAGTTTGGCTTATCGGAGGAATGGACTTGAATGACGAACCTCCACGGCGGTTGAAGTTCGTTGCCTCTGAGGATCTTGATCCGAACCGAATCACCGTCTCGGTGGATGGCATCCAGTGGTAGGAAGCCAGGATGCCGTGGCAAAGGCCCTGCTCCCGCGTCATTCCCGACCGGCTGAGTCGCTCGAAACAGAATGGGAAGCGTTGCTCGCGGGCCAACTGGAGCAATCGCTCCCGGCGTTGGCGCGGCCGTTTCGCCTGCCCGATTTCCTCCAAGACGCGGAGCGCCATCTCCCGGATAAAGCGGTCGGGACTGTCTGCCCGTCCGTTCATCACTTCGTCAGACATGATTGAACTCTTTCCGTATTCGCGCGTCCCGGTTGTTTCCGGCTGATTCTCTTCCGCCGCGCCTGTTGCTTTTGCCGTTTTTCGTACGGGATCTTCGCCGGAGCGCCACGGTCCACAAGCAACAGCGATCAAAAGGATAGGAGAAGATCCGATCGTCCGTTGTCTTGGCCGGAGGCAGTTTTTGCTTTGGCCGGTTCTTTCAGCACGTGGCAGCGTTTCGCCCACTCGTCCCATTTCCGCGACATCTCCTTGACGAGGTTGGGGTGCTCGGCCGCGACGTTCTTCATTTCGACGCGGTCGGCCTCCTCATCGTAGAGTTCCCATTCCCGACCGGCCAGCGCCACCAGCTTCCATTGGCCCCTGCGAATGGCGCGGTTGCCTTCGTGCTCGAAAAAGAGGGTCCGCGGTTTGGCCGTCTCGCCACGCATGGCGGGCGCCAGGCTCTGTCCTTCGGGCGGCAGAATGTCGTGTCCATTCAACGACCGTGGATATGTCGCGCCGGCCACCTCGACGCACGTGGCCATGATGTCCGTGAGATGGCCGGGGCGATGGTCTATCTCGCTCTTGCGTTTCATGCCCGCAGGCCAATGGACGATCAGGGGCGTGCAGATTCCACCTTCGTGCGCATAGTGCTTGTAGAGAGTCAGCGGGGTATTGCAGGCGTTCGCCCAGCCCGATCCGTAGCTGATGTAAGTTGCGGGACCGCCCATGTTTTCCAGGTCCTCGCCCTTGTGTAGGACGTTATCCGGACCGCTTTTTCCGTCGAAACCCCAGGGGTCCCATTCGGCGCACGCGCCGTTGTCCGAAAGGAATAGAATGAGCGTGTTGTCGAACTGCCGGTGCTTGCGCAGGTCTTCCAGGATGCGGCCGATGTTCTGATCCATGCGATCCACCGCGCCGGCGTAAATGGCCATGCGGCGCGCGAGGTCGGCGCGCCGATCGGCATCGAGCGAGTCCCACGCGGGATTCTGCTTTTCCGCCCAGCCGGTTTGCCCCGCGAAGCGATTCTTGGGAATGATGCTGCGCGGCGAAAGCGGCCAACGCGGATCCAGCAGCCCCATCTCTTTCATTCGCGCGTAACGCTTCCGGCGGATTTCGTCCCAGCCCTGAGTGTAGAGATCGGCATACTTGGCGATCTCCTCGTTCGGCGCATGGAGCGGGAAGTGCGGCGCATTGTAAGCCAGATAGAGAAAGAAGGGCTTGTCGCCTTTGCGCCCGTCGGCGAGGAAGTCGAGCGCATGATCGGTGATGGCGTCGGTGGAATAGAACTTGCCTTCGAGATAACTGCGCGCGGGGCGATCCTTGGGCAGGCGGTTGTAGCGGCTCGCATTCCAGTAGCTGTCGAATCCATGCAACATCCCATAGTATTCCTCAAACCCGCGCTGGATGGGGTTGGGATTGCCCAGGTGCCACTTGCCGCTCATATAGGTGCGATAGTCAGCCTGCCTGAGGATCTCGGGAATGGTCACGCATTGGTCGTTGAGGTGGCCGCGATAGCCGGGCAGCCCTTCGTCGCCGGTCATGTTTCCCACGCCGGCCTGGTGAGGATAAAGTCCGGTGAGCAGACTGGCGCGCGAAGGGCAACAACGGGCCGAGTTGTAGAACTGGGTGAACCGCAGGCCGCCGGCAGCAAGCCGGTCGAGATTCGGCGTATGGATTTCGCCGCCATAGCAGCCGAGGTCCGAGAAGCCCATGTCGTCGGCCAGGATCACAATGATATTCGGCTTGCGTGAATTCTCGGCGGCGACTGTCCCTCGGGTGAACCCCGGCGCCATCATCGCGGCGGCGCCAAGCCCCACGGTTCGCAGGAATTCGCGGCGCGATCGTGCACTTGCAGTTTCCATTTCGCGATGGTCCTCCGCGTCAGTTTGGATTGGACTACTCCTCGCCCGTATCGCGCTGTGAAGCCATCCACTGCCCGAGCTCCTTACGCATCCCGTCGAGGACTGGCCTCAGCTCGGGGTTGCCAGCGACGTTGTTGAGTTCATACGGATCGGCTTGTGTGTCATACAACTCCTCAGCCGGATGATGCTCGATCGTGTTGAGCAACTTGGCCGCCTGAGGTCTTGGCCACGGCGTGCAGCAACCGTCTCATCTCGGCCACCGTCCTCGCGTGCTCAGGGTCGTTGGCCAGATTGACAAATTCCCGCGGGTCGTTCTGGTGGTCATAGAGTTCAACGCCCCTTTTACCGCCATCCCATTCGGTGTAGCGCCAGCGCTCGGTGCGCACGCTATAGCCCATGAACGAGCCGTTTTTGCCGCCGCGACGGGTTTGCGTGTAGGCGGGCCGGCTCCACGGCGTGTTCGCGTCGTCGAGCAGGGGCCGCAGACTTGCACCGGCCAGGTTCTTGGGCGCTTCCAGGCCACACAAGTCGGCGAGGGTAGGATACAAATCCAGCGTTTCTACAACGCGCGTGGTACCTTTGCCTTTGGCCCTTGCTTCCGGCGCGACGACGATCAGCGGCACGCGGGCGGATTCTTCAAATAGAGACTGCTTTTGCCACAAACCATGTTCGCCCAGGTGATAGCCATTGTCGCCCCAAAAAACCACGATGGTCTTGTCGGCCAGATTCAGACGGTCGAGTGCGTCGAGCACACGGCCCAGCTGGGCGTCCATGTAAGTGGTTGATGCAAAGTAGGCGCGCATGGCCCTTCGGCAATCGAGGTCGCTGAAACCGAAATTCGCCGGCTTGACGGGCAAGGCCGGCCCTGGGGCGTCGTCGCGGTCGTTGGGGGGATTGAAGGGCAGAGCGATCTTCTCCAGCGGATACAGGTCAAAGTATTTCTTCGGCACGATCCAGGGAACGTGCGGGCGATAGAAGCCACAGCCCAGGAAAAACGGCTTGTCTCTGGATTCCTCCAACAGACGAATGACTTCCGCGGCCACCTTGCCGTCGGTGTATTCCTCGTCGGTTCCTCCCGACTCATACCAGGCAAGCGACGAGCCCAGCCCACGCTTTTCCTTATGCAGGGTTGTGACCTTGTCCTCTTCGTCTTTGTCGCGTCCGCGCGGGTTGACGACCTGGTCCCAGGACTTGGGGTCGTCCAGCCCGTTGGTGCCGATGTCGCCGGGCACGCCATAGTGATACAGTTTGCCGACGCGCGCCACAGCGTAACTGTTCTTGCGGAACAGCTGCGGCAGCGTGAGAACGTCGGGGACAACGTCGCGAAAATGAGTTTTGAGATCGTAGATTTTGATCTGATCCGGGCGCAGGCCGGTGAACAGCGAACTGCGGCTGGGGCTGCACAGCGGGAACTGGCAATAGGCGTGGTCGAAGCGCATCCCGCGCGCCGCCAACCGATCAACGTTCGGCGATTTGACCACTGGATGGCCATAGCAGCCAAGAGCATTGTTGAGGTCGTCCACCGCAATGAACAGGACGTTCATCCTCCGGGAACGATTCGATTGGGCGGGACTCGCCGCCGGCTGCAAAGCAGAAAAGGCGGCGCCCCCAAACGCCAGGCTAAGAAAATCACGACGGTTCGGGGCTGGGTTCATATACAGGACCTCCTATAGTAGCTTGTGGCCATAGCCGAAGTAGGGATCAGGGATCAGGGGTCAGGGGTCAGGGGGGCCAGAAACCTGAAAGACTTTTCATTGTTGTTTACCGATCCCCGACCCCTGGCCCCTGAATTGTTGTTTTGTTCGAGTCTTCTTTCTCTTCTCTTTCGTGCCTTTGTCGTTGATGGCGGTTTTGATGTCCCCCTCCTTGGGGCCGCCGCCGAATTGCTTCCAGTAAAGCTCCTTGTAGGGATTCACCGCCGGGCCGACGGCGTCTTCATTCTCCATGGCGGGCAACACTTCGTCCCACCATTTGTCATACGCCGCCCGCATGGCCGCGACTTCCTTTGGATATTGATCAATCACATTCTTGGCCTCGCCCGGATCATTCCTAATATCAAAAAGCTCGGTATTGTTGACCAGTCGAAATCGGCTGGTGCGAACGGCGCACTTGGCATATTTGGATTCCGCGGCCTTTCCCTTCTGCCAGCGTCCCACGTGAACAAAGACGTAGCGGTCGGGCCACGGGCCGGCGGGGTCTTTCAGCAACGGCGCCAGACTGCGGCCGTCGAGTTGGAGGCCTTCGGGAATCTTCGCCTCGGCCAGTTCGGCAAAGGTCGGGAAGATATCAATATGCGCGGCGGGTTTGTCCACGTCCACGGCGGCTTTCAGGACGCCCGGCCAGCGCCAAAACGACGGAACCCGTGTGCCGCCTTGGTAGGGCGTGCCTTTGTTCCCTCGCATCCCCGCGTTATACAGTTGGCCCATCGAATGTCCATTGTCGGTCATAAAGATGACTAATGTGTTGCTCTCGATGCCCCATTCTTTCAGTTTCGCAATGAGCATCCCAATGTTCTCATCTATGTTGGTAATCATGCCATAATACTTCATGGCTTCCTCGGCGAGGCCCGTGCCTTCATACATCCTCGCATACTTCTCCGGGACAAGGTGGGGGGCGTGCGGCGCGTTTGGCGTGATGTAGGCAAAGAAAGGCGCTTGCCCACCGCGCTTTTTCCCAATCCACTGGATCGCCTGATTGAAGAATATGTCGGTACAGTAGCCATTCGTTTTCTCGAACACACGGTTATGCAGGATGGCCGGGTTGAAGTTGGTGTTGCCCGGCGCGTCGCCGCAACTGCCCGGATAGGTCTGGCCGATGCCGCCCGCGCCATGAACGAACACTTCGTCAAAGCCGCGCCGGTCGGGCTGATAGAGCGCTTCGTCGCCCAGATGCCACTTGCCGAAAATGCCGGTCGTGTAACCGGCCGACTTGAGCACCTGTGCAACGGTGGTGGCCTTCAGGCTCATCCGCTCGCGCTCCAAAATGGTGTGGGTCACGCCGGAGCGAAACTCATGGCGTCCTGTCATCAGCGAACACCGCGTGGGCGAACAAGTCGGGCTGACATGAAAATCGGTGAACCGAGTGCTCGCCGCGAAGAACTGATCCAGATTCGGAGTCTTGATGAT
>Ga0315277_10006830_pt1 | contig 14851 bp, 16 predicted proteins | sample YL17G05_15_MG_FD_203695 | JGI IMG/M metagenome (GOLD analysis project Ga0315277, IMG submission 203695) | Sediment microbial communities from Yellowstone Lake, YNP, Wyoming, USA - YL17G05_15 | ecosystem: Environmental > Aquatic > Freshwater > Lake > Sediment | place: USA: Wyoming | collected... | reverse complement strand
CCAACTTTCTTAATGTTTAGGGGCATCTTGGTTTTCGTCCAGTGCATCCAGACACGTTTCACAGAGGACGGACTCAACTTCATATCCTGCGCGATTCTTTTGGTGCTCTCGCCTCTTATTTTGGCTCGAATGATATATCTGATCTTTCTCTCTGTTAGCTTTACAACTTTATTCTTCTTTCCCATGCCCCTTTGACGGGTATATAAAGTCAAAAGTTTCGGGACTACACATTAGTTGAATCTTTGAGACGTGGGTCGCGTACGTGAGCTACTGAAAAGCGCTAACAAATGACTCAGTGGATGTTTAATGCCAAAATGAATCCTATGCATTCGATTCTCGCGATGATTTTCAGTAACATTCACCCACGACCGAGACGTGAAACGTTAGCGAATAGATCTCATGAGATATGGGCGAAGGGATTACAGTTGGGCAAAACTGGATCACATTATGTTCCCCTCGCCTAGTTTGGATGCGACGGACTTACTGGTAATCTGCAGGTTGTACAGATGACACAGCCTATGGATGTGGGTTCTTGATATGCTATCCCGTGCGGGAGATGAGATTTCCGCACTACTTCGGGAAGGATACCCCTTTCTGGCAGCGGTTCTCGCTGAGGACTAAAAATTGAATTCAAGTATTATCCCGGACTGCCATCATAATCCTCCTGAGACATGACCTGCCGCCCGTCACGTATATCCATAGTTTCCAATGGTTCCGATGTAATTATACTTCCACTACTGTCTAGCTTTATATTGTAGAACTGCACTTGTTCAATACCAGGATGAGTTTGATTAGTTTGCCAATCGTGATAATTTCTTATTGTTCTACTTCGAAGTGCAACGGAATGTGATGTGATAATCGCTTGTTTGCCTTTTCCTATAATATCCAAAAACATATCCAGCAACTTGTACTGAGCGCCTTCGTGTAAATGTGTCTCTGGTTCCTCAATTAAAATTGTACTCCTTTCTCCGGCTATGTAAGATTGAACTATTATTGGCAAGAGCTGGTTGAGACCAAATCCAGCATCTACCACATTAACATCAATAGGCAAAATTTCGTCTCTGCAAATTACTGAAGTATCACTTCCATCGATTCGTGTGGTTAATTTGATGCCAAATTCACTAGCTCTTCTTACTATTTCCTCAAAGAGAGTTATATCATTATTTCGCAAGTGGTGAATCACAGAGATCGTATTTTCACCTCTAATGCCAACGCCTGCATTTATATCCTTCAATCCACGTAACGCCTGAATTCTCTCTCCTATTCCACGTTCAGTTGATATGAAATAGATATTATTAAATTCATTACCCAATATTTTCTTCAATACAGCTACAAAGCCAAATGCAGGTTCTAATCCGCTACTGAGTACCCAATCTAAAATTCCATTTCCTACGAATGATGAAGGAGCTGAAGATATAGTCAAACGTGGGAAATAAGCCGCACGATTTTGATGCCCATCCTTCAAGTGCTCGAATTTGCCTAAAATATTTCCGCCAGAATCGGACACAGTCTCGATTAGAACTCTTTTGCCAAACTCTATGCAATAGTGAATTGATTGAGCATTTAACTCTTTTAAAATAGGAGCATCTTTTTTAAAGAGTTTAGTGAGTATATTACATAATTCGGATGTATCGCCAGGACTAAGTACAAATTCTATATCAATTTTTATAATATTCTCTGCATTCCTTCCAAAAGATACTGTTTCAAAAGAACCTAATTTTATGATATCACCATTATATTTTATCTCATTAGATTTAATTGATTGCTTCAAAAGAAGTATTGCCTGCATTATAGCTGATTTGCCCGAATTGTTTTTACCCCAAAATACGTTAAGACCTTTTAGCCCAGATACATCAACCGATTTAAGAGATTTAAAATTCTCGATCTTTATATTTGATATCATATTTGCCTGCCGCTTCAACTTCCTTCTACGAATCTCCATGAGTTTACGGGATTTCATCAATTTCATCTTTTCGGTTCATGTTTGCGAACTAGAACGATCATGAATAATACTGATATTTGAGAGTTGCCCTCATGGATTGCCAAAAAATGTCACAGAACCAAGCGATGCATTTGGCATGGGTCAGCTCTGAGTCATTCCTGTTTGGCTAGCTGAAATGACCATAATATTACTCTGTAATTATATGCTCCGGTTGGGATTTGAACCCAAGTCGAAGGAGTGAGAGTCCTTCATGATTGGCCGAGCTACACTACCGGAGCGCGGAATGGGGGTGGTTGTTACTATCATTTAAGCCTTGTGCCCGCAAATAGCAGTCGCATAGGGATCGCAGCGTGCACTCCACATGGCGGGGATTTCGCGCCCGGCAAATGAGCCTTCCGTGTCTTATCAGGTTGAGATGCAATGAGAGATACTTATCGTGCGGGACGGTCTCCTCCAGAATCTGCTGGGCCTTTTCCAGGCTCGCTCTCTCCGGCACCAGGCCAAGACGCCTGGAAACGCGAAAGACATGCGTGTCCACGGGCATGACCGGGAGGCCAAAGGCGAAGAGGAGAACCACGGAAGCGGTCTTTGGGCCGATGCCTGGAAAAGATAGAAGATACTCCATGGCCTTCTTTTTGTCCATCCCGGCCAAAGAGCCCAGATCGATCGCGCCCGCATCCTGCCGGATCTTCAAGAGCGCGCCCCTGATTCGCCGGGCCTTTATCTTGGCCAGGCCTCCTGCCCGGATCTTCTCGGCTATCTCCTCTTCTTTCGCGGCCAGCATCTCCTCATAGTCGGAGTATGCTGATTTCAGGCTGCCAAAGGCCCGCAGGCTGTTGGCATCGCTGGTGTTCTGAGATAAAATGGTCATGACCAGGAGGTCCACTGGATCCATCTCCTCCTTCTGAGGTACCCCGTAAAGATCCTCCAGGATCGCAATGCACATATTGACCTTCTCTTCGTTCATCCTTCCTCTCAAAGCTCGCCGTTTTAAAAATGTTGGCCAGCAAAAATTATTAACTCAGAGATGACTGAAAGGATTAATGAACTTCGCCGAAATCTACCCCTTCATCGTAGCCCTGCTTATCGGCGCGCTCATCGGGACTGAGCGCCAACGAAGACTTGCAGAGGAGAAGGTGCGGGGTGTGGCGGGCCTGCGCACCTTCACTTTGATTGCTCTCATGGGCGCCCTCTCCGCAACCCTGGCCAATCATTATGGCTCAGGCTTCGCTATCGCTGCTTTTGCTTCTTTAACCATCCTGGTGGGCATAGGCTATGCCGCCTCGGTCAGCACCCTTGGTAGGATTGATTTTACGGCTGCTGTGGCAGCAGTCGTGACCTTCAGCTTGGGAATGCTCGCCAGCTATCCGGAAAGCATTCTTCTGTCTGTGGCCCTGGCCATCCTCACCACCTGGATCCTGGCCACGAGGTCCATCACTCACCGCTACGTCGAAGCCCTGAGTGAGGCAGACCTGCTGGACACTCTCAAGATGGGAATAATCGCCCTGGTGATCTACCCCTTCCTCCCTGATACACCGCCAGATCCCTGGGGCGTCCTCAATCCCCGGCAGATCTGGCTCTTCATCGTACTGGTCAGCCTCATCGGCTATGCCGGTTACGTCCTGATCCGCGTCCTCGGCGCGGAGCGCGGTCTGAGCTTGACGGGAATCCTGGGGGGGCTGGTGTCGAGCACTGCCGTGGCCACTGCCATGGCCTCGGAGGCAAAGGAGAACAGAGCAATCATATCCTCTGCCGTCTTCGCCACAGCCATCGCGAGCTGCACCATGTTTCCCAGGATCCTGTTCATAGTGCTGGTGGTGAACAGAGAGTTGTTCCTCTCCCTTCTGCCCCCCCTCTTGATGATGGCCGTGGTGGGCGCAAGCCTTGCCTTTCTGCTGACGAGGAAGAGCCAGCCTGTGAGCAAAGATGTGAAAGTGAAGGACCCCTTCCGCATCATCCCCGCCCTGAAGTTCGGGGCCTTCTTTGCCGTTGTACTGCTAACCACGAAGCTGGCCAATCTTTACTTCGGAAATGCAGGAGCCTATGCCGCGAGCCTCATCGCCGGGCTGGCTGATGTCGATGCCATAACCCTCTCCATGGCCACCTTGGCTCATTCGACCCTGGATCCGGGCGTGGCCGTGACATCCATCATCCTGGCGGCCATGACCAATACCCTGGTCAAGCTGGTCATAGCCTATGTCCTCGGCACCGTTGAGTTTGGCAATAAGATTGCAGCCATCTTCCTGCCCATGATGCTCACAGGGCTCCTCATCATGCTCTTGATCTGAAAATACCAAAAAGAATTCCTCGCGGATGGGCCCGACGCGATTCGAACGCGTGATCCCCGCCGTGTAAGGGCGATGTCATAACCAGCTAGACCACGGGCCCTGCCCATTCACTATCTTCTTGTCGTATTAGATCTTATCGCTTAGCCTGGGAGATGGCTCCGGGTCTTGCCGGATGTGAGAAACTTTTATAGTGGGGCCCACCCATTTTAAGGAGATGAGCGAGCGACTTTCCCCGAGATGCAGCGACCTGAAAAGGCTCTGCGACACCATCGCCAAGGCCGTGACCTCGGCCATCCGGGAGATGGTGGGCACCGCGGAGGGCGGTCTGATAGTGACGATGGGCGCAGACGGCACTCCCACGAAGCGCATCGATCGCGCGGCGGAGGATGCCGTCCTGGCCCAGCTGCGGGCCTCGGGGCTGGGCTTCAAAGTTCTCAGCGAGGAGATCGGAGAGGTCTTGATCGGCGAGAAGCCCGATTATTTCCTTCACCTTGATCCCCTGGACGGGACCTTCAACGCCATCAAGGGGATACCCTTCTACTCCGTCTCCATTTACCTCTCCAAGGATAACTGTCACTTCGGCTACGTCTGCAACCTCGCCTCAGGGAGCAAGTATTATGCGGAGGCGGGAAGGGGTGCCTGGTTCGATCCCGGTGTGTGCCTCTGTGTCTCCAAGACCTCAGATCTGAAGGACTTCAGCATCTCCGCCTACACCCTGAGGCCCCATACCGCAAGGATGGTGGGCATAGGAGATAAGGTGCGCCGGATTCGTACCCTAGGGAGCACATCCCTGGAGATGGCCCTGGTGGCCTCCGGCAAGCTGGATGCCTTCGTGGACCTGCGGGGCATGCTGCGCGTGGTGGATGTGGCGGCAGGAAAGCTCATCCTGGAGGAAGCGGGCGGCATCATCACGGATGCAGAAGGCAGAGAGCTTCACCTGGACGGGAATATGTGGCAGAGGACGGATCTGATAGGATCAAACCGCCTGCAACATAACGATCTGCTGCAGCTCATCGGCGGTGGTAGCCATTAAGATCGGCTTCGTCTCCCGGCATGAGCCCGAATCGGTGCGGCTGGTAAAGACCCTCGTAGACCGCCTCAAGGCCGACGCAGAGGCTGTAGAGATCTTCGTGGACCAGGATATCGCTTCGCAGATAAGCTGGAGGGGAACTTCAGTAGAGGAGATGGAGGCGACCAAGGTGGACTTCATGGTCTCAGTGGGAGGGGACGGGACCATTCTTCGCACCATTCACAAGATGGCCGACCCGGTGCCTATTTTAGGCATAAATATGGGAACCCTGGGATTTCTGGTGGACGTCGAGCCAAAAGACGCCATAGCGACTTTGGAGCATCTTCTCTCGGGCTTCGATGTGGATCTGCGCTCGCGGCTGAAAGTGGTCTTGAACGAAAAGAGCCTGCCTCCCGCCACCAATGAAGTGGCCCTCCTGACTGCCAGCCCGGCCAAGATGATAGAGTTCGAGATCATGGTGGACGGCTCGCTCATGGAGGATTTCCGCGCCGATGGGGTTATAATCGCCACCTCCACAGGCTCCACGGCCTATGCCATGTCCGCTGGCGGACCTATCGTCGATCCAAGAGTGGACGCCATCGTGCTCGTGCCCATGGCCCCCTTCAAGCTCTCCAGCCGCCCTTGGGTGATTCCAGGGGGAAGCATCATCGAGGTCAAGCTCAAGCTGCCCATGAAAGAGGCGCTGGTGGTGGTGGACGGCCAGAGCACGACCACCATCTCGGTCAACGATACCGTAGTCATAAGCAAGGCAGAGACGCCCGCCAGATTCGTGAAGGTGGGACGCGACGGGTTCTACGCCAAGGTTAAGAGCAAGCTGACCTAGCCCGTTCTTTTTTCTTGAGATCTGATCTAGGCCACCTCCCGCCTCAGCATGAGTGTGGCGGCGACGAAGAAGAGGAGGAAGAATGTGCTTAACGCCAGGAGGTCCGGGTAGAGAATATCGGTGATGGAAGCCCCCCTGAGCATCACCGCTCGCAGGGCATCGCTGGCATAGGTGAGGGGAAGAATGTAGGAAATAGGCCGGATGAACTCCGGAACGGACTGCAACGGCCACCACACCCCGCAGAGGACAATCTGCGGCGTTATGATCAAGGGTATGAACTGCACCACCTGAAACTCGCTCCGGGCGAAGTTGGAGAAGAAGGAGCCCAGGACCAGCGCGCCAGCCCCCAGAAGAAGGACGACCGCCAGGGCAGTGAGCGGATTGCCGCGCATGGGAACTCCGAAGCCGATAGTGACCACCAGCAGAGTGGTGGTCGATTGGAGGAGAGTGAAGAGGGAAAAGCCCAGGACGTAGCCGGATACCATCTCCACTCTGCTCAAGGGCGAGACCATGAACTTCTCCAGAGTTCCCTGCGATCGTTCTCTGATGAAGGATATGGCGGCGTTGATGAAGGTGAAAAAGAAGACCACCAGGCCGAGAATGGCGGGGCCAACCGTGTCCATCATCTCCAGGTCGTAGCCAAAGATGTAGCGCATGACCACGATGTTCTCAGGTCCTTTTTGGAAGCTCGCCCTCTCCCCGCTTGCTCCTGCTTCTACTGCCGCCTGGATGGCGTTTGAGATCTGCAGGCTGGTGGCGTCCAGGAGCACCCGGACCTCGCCTGGCCGCAGGATTACCGCTCCATCGAGCCTGCCTTCAAAGACAAGCTTCTCAGCGTCCGATTCCGATCCCAGGCGGAGGATATTGAAGTCCTTGATCCCCTCCAGGTGAGACTTCAGGACAGCGTGCCCTCCACAGTCCACCAATCCCAGTGAGACGCCGCTCATCTCTCCCGAGAGGGCGTAGCCGAAGAGGATCATGAGAAGGATGGGGGCGAAGGTGATGAGGCCAATGGTCCGCCTATCCCTCTTCAGCTGGCGCACCACCCGCAGGGCCACCACGCTTACCCTGGATAAGTCCAGCAGCCTCATGGTGCCTCCGAGAGCCGGAGGAATGCTTCTTCCAAAGTGGGCTCCTTCAGCCTCATGTCCAGGGGAGTGACCTCCGCCAGCACCCGTTTGATCTGCTCGTGGCTCTCCAGGCGAAGCTGCACCACTCCTTTGCAGATCTGTATCTCGTAGCCCTCCGCCCTAAGCAGGGCCGCATCCTTCTCCGGTTCTTTCAGCCAGAGTTCCAGGCACGACCTGAGCCCGGCAAGGCGCTTGATCTCCTCGGGGCTTCCCACGGCGGCCATCTTTCCGGAGCGCATTAAGCCCACGATCTTGCACTTCTCAGCCTCATCCATGATATGCGTGGTTATCAGCACCGTCTTTCCCTGGCCAGTGAGCAGATCGAAGTACTCCCAGAAGGTCTGCCGGAGCCTGGGATCGACGCCAACAGTGGGCTCGTCCAACAAGAGCAGCTCCGGCTCATGGATGAGGGTGCAGGCCAAGGAGAGCCTCTGGTACATTCCTCCGCTGAGGTCTCCTGCCAGCCGGTTTCGGTGCTCCTGCAAATTGACCATCTCCAGAAGCCTCGTCATCCTTCGCCCACTCTCACTGCGCTCTATGCCATAAAGGCCGGCGAAGAACTCCATGTTCTCCTGAAGCGTGAGATCGGGGTAGAGCGCCTTGTGCTGAGTCATATAACCGATGCGAGAATAGATCTCCTTCACCCGCGCCACCGGCTCGCCTAAGACTCGAAGATCGCCCCCGTCCAGGCGGAGCAGCCCCGCAATGGCGCGGATGAAGGTGGTCTTGCCCGAGCCGTTGGGGCCCAGCAAGCAATAGGTCACGCCTCGCGGGATGTCCACAGAGAGATCGTCCAACACTCGTAGCCGCCCAAAGCTCTTGCTCACGCCGCGGGCGGACACGGCCGGTTCATCCCCTTTGCCAACCATAGACCTCAGCTCTTTCTCCTTCTTTTGACGATGATGATCGAGGCTCCTGCTGCAACTATCACGAGCAGGGCCACCGTCCAGATAGGGCCAAAGCTCTGGGATTCTATGGTCAGATAGGCGTTCTCAGTGTCGGTCAGATCGTCCCGATAGCTGTCGGAGAACTCGAAGAGGATCTTGAGCTGGTACTTCTTGCCGGGAACGGCATCCTTGGAGACGTCCAGCTTGTAGGCCAGCTCTGCTTCGTGCCCTGGCGCCAGGGCGGGTATGGGTGACTCGTCTACGCTCACATAAAGCCCGCTCTCGGGTCGAAGCCTCGCCACCAGGTCTTGAGCCGTGTCATTGCCCACGTTCTTGATGGTGATCTTGATCACATCGTCCTTCGAGCCGGCCTGCAGGCCTACGGGGCTGATCTCCTGCACCTCAAACTCCGCACCGCTCTTCCGCTCCACCTTCAATGTTATGGGGATCGTCTGGCTGAGGCTGTCGTACCAGTAAAACACATCAGGACTCTCGGGATGGTCCTCGTCTCCCTTCACCGCCACATCCCTCTGGTAGGAGTAGTTGACCAGGGCATAGAGCCGGTAGAGCCCAGGGCGGGCATTCTTGTAGACTTCCATGGGAAACTCCAGCCTTGGAGAGGTCTGGCCCTCCCGGATGTTGCCAGGGAAGGCCACGGCGCGCTTCACATCTATGGCGCTCTCGTTCTCTGCCACCAGCTGCACGGAGACGTCCTGAGCGACGGTCCTCTGCTTCTCCAGCTCCTGCTCGCGCTCGGCAGCCAGGATCTCCTCTCTTCTGTTGGCCCCAGGCTCCTCGTTCACCTGGAAGGAGGTTATTCTTCCTTTGTTGGTCAGAGTCAGAAAGAGGGATGTCTGCTCCCCTTGATAGACATTGGATCGCTCCAGGGAGAGGGTCAGATTGGGAGTGCCGTAAACTTTGTAGTAGTCGTCTGAGAACTTCTCGGGTGGGATGGGGGCTCCGGCCTCGATGGCCCCAGAAAGCGGCGGAAAGGCCAACAGCAGGGCGAATATGAAAGTGAGCCAGAAGACCCTTGCACAGGCGCACACAGGCTTTGAGCCATGGATTTCGCGTATCATTTAATCTTCTCCTATTGTGGATTATACTGGGGAATTATTGGAGAATTGGGCAGATGCTCCGCAATTATTCTGGCTAATTTGCGTTATCTTGTGGGACAGCAATATATTTAACTTTGTTGTAACTAATTGAGTTACAAAGTTAATGAGTGATCATGAAAGACGGATTGGTAGATGGCTTAAGGAAGCTGGGGCTCACGGAATATGAGGCCAAGGCATATGCAGCTCTGGTGGGTCTGGGAGAGGCTACGGCCAGAGGGGTGCACGAGAAGAGCGGAAGGCAAAGGTTTTGTGGAGTTCATTCACGGGTCACCCACTTACTACCGGGCCGTGGAGCCGGACCAGGTCATGGAGCGGCTGAGGGATGAGCTGGTGGAGGCCATCGATCGATCCACCAGCGAGCTCAAGAGCCTGAGCATGGAGGCTCATGGCTGCTCTCCCGTCTGGTGCATCAGGAGTGAATGGGGAATAAAGAACCGAATCAAGGACTTCCTCAGCAAGGTGGAGGAGGAGCTCGCCATCTTCTGCAAGAGCCCGGATCTTCTGAGAGAGCACAGGGCAGACCTGAAAAAGAAGGGCAGAGAGATTCCTGAAGGACACCATCGTCGAGGGAGTCAGCTACAGCATAGACTGCCTGATGATCGCTGACGAGATGTCTTCTATGGTCATCGGCACGGTAGGAGGCGAGAGGCTGGCCATAATGATCAAGCTCCCGGTAGTGGCCATGCTGCAGAAGGCGATATGGGAGTCCATGGTCTAGCTGATGCAGATCAGGGCCCACGCAGATTAAGAGAGGGGGGACAGGACTTTAAAGCGAATTCAGAGTTGACCAAGATCTTTCCTAGCATCTTGGCCGCGGCAGGAACATCGGCACCTTTTGCCGATAATCCTCGTACTCCTCTCCGAACTCCTCCCGGAGCGACCGCTCCTCGTGCCTTGCGCCGATATAAAAATAGACAGTGGCCAGAGCATTGAACTCCAGCAGGTTCAGGGTCATGGTGGGGAAGAGCCAGAGGAAGACTGCACCGAAGAAGAAGAGCGGATTTCTCAGGTGGCAGTAGAGCCCGTCCGTCACCAGGGCGCCTGCCTCGATCTGACCGCGAAGCTGAGCCAAACCCAGGAAGCGGGCGATGCCCGTCTGGCGCAAAGCGCTCAGCAGGGCCAGAGCAGCCAAGACCTGACCAGCCATCATCAGCCAACGCCAGGGTGCGGGAACGACGTAGAGCACCCTGTCAGGCAGAAAGACCAGGATGTAGAGGAAAGGCAGCACCATGGCCATGGCCAGGAGGGCGAAGGCCAGCCGATACCATCGGTCCGACGCCCTGCCCAAGGCCTGTCTGGCCCGGCCCTTGAAGCGAGGGTCGGCCAGGAGGCTGTGCACAGCAGCGAAGAATACGAAGTAAACGATCAAAGTCAAGGCGTTAGAAGTCATGAAATCCCTTTCCTTCCCATTTCACGCTCGCCTGGCCAGGGGCAGATAAAAGATCACGTTCTTCGTCGGGAACGCAAGCGAAGGCCAGGCCGCGCGCCTTGAGGCGGCAGCAGACTGCCTCCAGCAGCTCTTCCATGGCCCGGCCCAAAGAGACCCGCTCAGCCGCATCTTGCATGACCATGATGAGATCTTCCATACGCTCCACGACACGGGCGGCGATCTCCTCCAGGTGTGCTCTGGATTTTACAGTGACCATTTGGATGCACCCGAATTATTGATTACCGGTAATGATAGCGCCAGCGTGATGATAGCACAAAGTCATCTTAAGGCAGACAAACTATTAATAATTCTCACTCCACCTCGGAAACCTCAGGGATTAAAGGTGAAGCTGCTGCATGGGCGAGCCGTGTGATCTTGACGAGGCGTCTGAAAAGGGATTCCTCAGGAAGGCCAATGGTCTCCAGAAGGAGGAGCTTGCATTCTGGGAGAGCCAAAAGAAGAGCGGAGACGAGGTGGAGCTCAAGCTGGCGCGCGACCTGCCGGACGACACCCCCGATTTCATCCTGCACATGCTCTCCGAGTTCGAGAGAGAAGCAGCTGAGTTCTGCTTTGCCGAAGCGAACGGCCGGGTTTTGGATGCGGGCTGCGGGAACGGAAACCTGCTCCTCAAAGCCCTGAACCATGAGAGGGCCGCCTACAGAACGCGATTCATAGGCATGGATTTCTCCCGCAACATGCTCAGCCGGGCGGCCTGCAGAGCCGACGGCAGGGCTGGCTTCCTGCAGGGCAGCGTGACCGGTCTTCCCTTCCGGGACCAGTCCTTTGACTGGTTGGCAAGCAGCGGCGTCCTGACCTGCCTTCCCACCTGCCAGGAGGTCACAGAGGCGCTCCGGGAGTTCAATCGCGTCCTAAAACCGAGAGGGATTCTGGTCCTGGACTTTTTCAATCGCATATACGTCTCTCCTGCAGATTTTCGGCAAGAACTGGAGGATGCAGGCTTCCAGGTCCTGGCCTATCGCGGCTTTGATTTCAAGCCCTGCCAGGGCTACCTCTTTCTGAGCCGCTGGCGCCCCATCCTCGATCCTTGCTTCGTGCAAGAGAGGCTCTCTCGCTTCCTGGAGGGCAGGATCATGCCCAAGCGGCCTGAGCTGAGTCTGCTGGGCTACAGGGTTTATGTGAAATGCATCAAGAGATAGGATGATTCCTGCAGGCAGGCGAAGAACGGCTTATTCTTTCAGCTCGCCCTTATCCCGCATGCTTTTGATCTGATATTTGGTGGAAGATGCAGGGTAATCGATTATCTTGGCAATCTCCCGTTGCGATGGCCTGGGATTCTGAGACCAGAGCACCTTTATCTGCTCTATGACATCGGTGTTCTCAGATATCCTGAGGCGGTGATTCCTGACGCCGACTCGGTTCTCTTCCGCCTCTTCGACGTAAAAGGATCTGTCGCCTCCTTGTATGAACTGCAGAGCCTTATTGGAGATGCTCTTCAGTATCAGCTCGGATGCCAGCTTCTTCAGGGTCTTGCCTTGCAGGACGGCCTCGGCCTCAAGGCCCATGTAAGCCTCCTGGGTTATCTCGATTCTCGTGTACCTGCCACTTGGCATGGATATCTAACCCTCACTGCCGGTTCGGTCTTGGCGTGTCAGTTGCTTACCGTTATATTTAACCTTAACTCCGCGATTTAGGGCTTAACTTTGATTTTATTTATACGAAGACCAACAATTAATGCTTGAAGAAAACGTCACGCTCTATCAAAAACTAGACGAGAGAAAAATCGACGCCAATAAACTTCGTGAGGCGCAGAAGCGTGCTGGAAAGATCCTGATAGTGTCTAATCTCGATTTAGACGAGAATACTATATTTATGCAATATAAAAGTAGAGACCGAATCGAGAAGCTTTTCGATACCTACAAAAATGCTCTTCAGGCAGACATTCTCTATTTGCAGGATAATGAAAGTGTCTTCGAGCATATTTTTATCTCGTTTTTATCATTATATGCCTACACCAAGATTGAGATGGCTCTGAAAAAAGCTGACCTTTTAAGAAAGCAATCTCCAAAAGACATCCTGCTTGATCTAAGCAAGGTGTACTTAGTAGAATTAAATGACTGCAATATAATTTCAGAAATACCTAGAAAATTAGAGAAGCTTGACGCCAAATTAGGATTTGATTTATTCCCTAAAAACCGGAGTTATGGTTCAAAAATATACCAAGAATTCTCCGGCGATGAAGGTCGGAGTTCCGCCCTAGTGGCTGTATAAACATTTTTTGGAGAACATCTCACAAGACACACTCGCGGCAGTCCTGGCAGCTGCACTCGATGTTGGTGATCTTCCATTTCAGAGCCCATCGCTTCATGTCCTTGATGATGTCGATGATCTCCAGGCCGCTCTCTGTCAGGATGTACTCGCTCTTTACAGGGAAGGATGTGTCGTCCACTCTGTTCTTGACGAGCCCTTCCTTCTCCAGCTCCCTCAGCCGCGCCGAAAGCACCTTCTGGGTAATGCCACATAGACTGCTCTTCAGCTCGGAAAAGCGCCTGCTGTGCCCTTTTCCCTTGTACAGCTCCAGGAGGATGAGCAGGGTCCATTTCCTGGAAATGTATCTCACCGTCAGGTTAACCGTGCATCCTTCCTGCATGGTATACTCCTGGAAACGTTCTAGGCTATATACTTTGGTATCTTTAGTATACTGCAGGGCAGGATGGAATGCCCGCCCTGGAGAAAGAATACGGAGGAATTGAAAATGGCTGCCAAAGAGAAGCCCGATATGTTCTGCTACCAGTGCTCCCAGACGGCCGGGGGCACGGGCTGCACGCTGAAAGGTGTTTGTGGAAAGGAAGCAACTGTGGCCAGGCTGCAGGATAACCTGCTCTTCGCCATCAAAGGCATCAGCGCCTACCTCTACCACGCGCGAGAGCTGGGCTACACCGACCCCGAGGTGGACGCATTCATTGAGAAGGCGTTCTTCTCCACCCTCACCAACGTCAACTTCGATCCCCAGGAGTTCCTGCGCCTGGCAGTGAAGGCCGGAGAGATGAATATCAAGACCATGCAGCTCCTCAAGAAGGCCCACATCGAGACCTTCGGAGAGCCAGAGCCCACGAAAGTGAAGACGGGAACGGTGAAAGGCCACGGAATCCTGGTCACCGGCCACGACCTCTACGCGCTGGACAAGCTGCTGGGGCAGGTGGAGGGCACAGACGTTTACATCTATACGCACTCCGAGATGCTGCCCGCCCACGGCTATCCCGGCCTGAAGAAGTACAAGAACCTGGCAGGAAATCTGGGAAAGGCCTGGTTCGACCAGAGGCAGCTCTTTGCCAAGTACCCCATGGCAATTTTGGGCACTTCGAACTGCTTCCTCATTCCCAGAGAGGAGTACAGAGACCGCATGTTTGCTACCGGACCGGTCTATATTCCGGGCGTAAAGCACATCGACGGTTACGATTACTCTCAGGTCATCGAGAAGGCCCGCTCCCTGCCCGAGCTGGCGGAGGAGAAGGGCGAGTACGAGCTGACCACAGGCTTCTCCACATCGGTCCTGCTGTCGCATGCGGCCAAGATCAAGCAGCTTGTCCAGGAAGGCAAGATCAAGCGGTTCTTCCTGGTGGGCGGCTGCGACGCGCCGCTGCATAAATCCGATTACTATCGCGAGTTCGTGCAAAAGCTCCCCGGGAACACGGTCGTCCTCACCCTGGCCTGCGGCAAGTTCCGGTTCAACGACCTGGACCTGGGAGACATTGAGGGCATACCCCGCCTGATCGATCTCGGCCAGTGCAACGATGCCATCGTGGCCCTGGAGGTGGCCCAGGCGCTGGCTGAGCTGTTCGGCAGAGGCGTGAACGATCTGCCTCTGACGCTGGTGGTAAGCTGGATGGAGCAGAAGGCTGTGGCCATACTGTGGTCGCTGCTGGCGCTGGGCATCAAGGGCATCTACCTGGGGCCCATAGTGCCCGGCTGGATAAACGAGGATATGCTGAATATCCTGGTGGAGAAATACGATATCCGGTTGATCAGCACCCCGGAAGAGGATATCAAAAGGATGATGGGTTGATGGTGAAAAAGCTTTTGGGCGGACAAAGCCGCCCGTATATTTTCAAAGATTTTGGACCTTGCGTCCACCGATTCCCTCCTGTTGATCGGGAGTTATTCTGCCCGCAATGCCTCGATGGGATCGAGCTTTGCCGCCTTGTTAGCAGGATAGACTCCGGCGATGGTGGTGGTGAGCACACCA
>Ga0315277_10006829_pt1 | contig 14851 bp, 7 predicted proteins | sample YL17G05_15_MG_FD_203695 | JGI IMG/M metagenome (GOLD analysis project Ga0315277, IMG submission 203695) | Sediment microbial communities from Yellowstone Lake, YNP, Wyoming, USA - YL17G05_15 | ecosystem: Environmental > Aquatic > Freshwater > Lake > Sediment | place: USA: Wyoming | collected... | reverse complement strand
GAACAAGGTTCTGCATCTCGTCGCCGACGGGCCGGCAGACTATCTGTGCAACCACGCGGAAACGACCTTGGCCGGCGGGCGCACCGTGGTCGATGGCCGCGAGTACATGATCTCCTACGACGCCAGGTGGATCACGGGGTCGCCTCAGCTTCGCACCGAGCTGTACTACAATGACGTCCCGAAGACCACGGTCGTGGACATGCCCGCGTTCTCGGGGACGCCGGGCCGGCAGAACTCGACCTATGAATCCAATATTGGACCGACCTACAGCGACTTTGCGCAGCATCCAGTCGTGCCTTCTTCGCAGGAGGATGTCTCAATCTCCGTTCGAGCGAACGATCCGAACGGCGTCGCCTCCTTGACATTGTGGTTTGCCGTCGATGGGAGTCCACCGTGGAGCGCTGTCCCGATGACGAAGGGCGCCGGTGACGTCTACAGCGCGACGATTCCGGCCCACTCCAGCGGGACCGTAGTGCAGCTCTACGTGGAAGGACGGGATACCGAAGGGGCCCTCTCCTTGTATCCGGCCGCCGGTGCTGGTTCCCGGGCACTGTTCATCGTAGGTGATTCGGCGCCCCGCCGTAACGCAACGGACAAGCGCCAGGAAATCCAGCTCATCATGACCTCCGCAGACACGCGTTTCCTGCATCTGGACACGAATCTGCAGAGCAATAATCGACTCGGCGCTACGCTGGTCTACAACGGGCAGGAGGTCTTCTATGACGTGGGGGTCCGGCTGCGAGGCAGCATGTACAGCCGCACAAACCCGGGAGGGCTCGGGTACAATATCCGGTTTCCGCGAGATCACCTCTTCCGCGGCGTCCACGAGAGCGTCACCACGCGGGCCCGGGCGAAGAAGGAAATTCTGGCCAAGCATCTGATCCATCAGGCTGGCGGCCTGCCGGCCATGTACGACGATCTCATCTACCTGAAGGGCCCCGGGGGAGCCGGTGTGGCCATGCTGTCCATGGCGCGATACGGCGACGTGTTCCTCGCATCGCAGTATGAGGCCGGCGAGGACGGGACGATCTTCAAGCTGGAAGGCATTCGCGTGATGCTGACGACCCGCAGCGGCGCTCCGGAGGACCTGAAGATCTACATGCCGGTGGACTTCGTGTGGTCCTTCGATATCACCGATCTGGGCGACGACAAGGAACTGTATCGCTGGCCGCTGAAGATCAATCGCAATCGGGCGCAGGACGACTACAGTCGTCTGGTCAAGATGGCCAAGGTCTTTGCGTTGAGCGGCCCCGAGCTTGAGAAACGGGTGCCGGAGGTCATCGACGTGGACGAGTGGATGCGGCATTTTGCCCTGATGACGCTGTGCGGCATCGGGGACATCTACAGCTTTGGGGCCCCACACAACCTGAATTTGTACGTCAGGCCCTCGGACCAGAAGATCGAGGCGATGCCCTGGGACTGGGACTTCACCTTCGACCGTCCGAGTACGTCGGCCCTGTGGCCGGATCAGAACCTGGGCAAGATCATCGCATTGCCGGCGTACACACGGCTGTTCTATGCGCACCTGTACGACTTGATCCAGACTGTGTACAACCGCGAGTACATGGCATACTGGGTCGACCATTACGGGCAGATCGGGGGCGAGAATTACGCCGCGTATCTGAGTTACATTGACGAGCGAGCCGCCTTTGTGCTCAGCCAGTTGCCCGCCCCCGTACCCTTCTCCATCGACACCGGAGGCCGGCGTTCGTTGTCCGTGGACGGTGACACGGCGGTGATTACGGGTACAGCCTGGATCAACGTGCGCTGGATCTACCTCGAGGGAAGGGACGGGCCCTTGGATGTCGCTTGGCTGGATGGACAAACGTGGCAGGTGACCATTCCTTTGGATTCGGCAGTGAATGTTCTGACGTTCACGGCCTGCGATTTCCGGGGCAACCGCATCGCGGCACAAAGTGTTGCCGTTGCCGGAAAACAGGAGTAGGGTGCGAGGAACGGATCTGGGCTGGCAGCCTCTGCGAGCAGGATCCTCGGTGCGAGATCCTCGACGTACGTCAGGAGGTCGAGAGTCGCCTGGGCGTCTCCCTCGTGCGCCAGTGCTGTGTGACAAGCACCGATCGTTTTCGCGACGCGGATTTGATTCACGAGCGCCTACAAAAGGTGACTTCGGATGCGGAATCTGCGTGTTGCAGGTTCAACTCAGGTCCTGTCTGTTCCTGTGGTGAACTACCAGTCTTTCATCCAGTTGAGCGTGTCAACAGCCTCTCCGGGTTGAGACTCTCGATTCCATCTGAGGGTCCACAACTCCTCGGCTCGAACGTATCTGGTGCTGCCGTCGCCGAAGCATACATTGAGGCCGTCCTTGTGCCGTCTCATGACGTAGCAGACGATCTGCGACCAGTTGCCTATGTTGTACATTCGCTCCTCGGCCGCCATGCTCGCAGGCACCGGATCAGTATTGACCGGCCAGGCGTTGTTCCATTGGGCATCAGCAATGAACGGAGCCTCCTTGACGTTCCTGGTTGTCAGAGTCACCCAGGTCTTTCCGACGTAGGACGCCGTTCGACTGCCGCCCGGTTCGAGTACGTCGCGAATCCAGGAATTCTCTCCGAAGCTGCCGACTCCCCAGTCGGTATCCGCCATCCACTCGGCCTGCCTGACGTCGATTTGCCAGGCCTGGCGTGTGTACCCGAAATAGCTTTGAGCCTGAAGGCCGGTCGGGTTGCCGGTCGAGACCTTCGTGGCGGCGGGACACGTCCGCATCTTCTTGATGTTGGAGTAGTACGGCCGTAACGTTTCCATGTAGGTAGTGTGAACCGTGCCTCCGATGTAGTACGGCAGTCTGGAATCGTAATCGGCGGCATACAATTGATAACACAGGCCCCACTGCTTCAGAGCCGCCATACAAACGGTCGCTCGTGCCTGCTTCCTTGCCTTGTTCAGTGCCGAAGTCAGGATCGCCATCAACAGCCCGATGATCGCGATGACTACAAGCAGTTCGATCAAGGTGAAGCCCCCGGCACGGGCCTTTCTGCTGTGACTCCTCGCTACATACATGACTGCCCTCGTGGATCCGGTATTCGCTTGAGGTATAGTCAAACTCAGTACAAATCGACCGGCAAGCAGCGGCTTTTGTATACCCGGCATTGTACCTGTGGAAGGCCGGCGAGCCAAGGCAATTCGACGACCCTATATCCACGACCTGTCCGTGACTCGACGGGAGGCCATCGGTTCAGGGCGAACAATCGGCGATTGCATTCTACACACGCCTCTGATATTGTCGTGAACGCCTTCGTATGTGGGCGACAACATGAGGTGAATAAGGAGACCGACGATGAGAGTCATCACGCGTCGAGATTTCGTGAAGAGCGCGGCTGCAGCCGGGGCCGTTATGATCCTGCCCTCTTCACGCGTTCGGGGAGCCAATAACAGTATTCGAGTCGGCCTGATCGGTTGCGGTGGTCGCGGCACAGGGGCACACCTGCCGGGGTTTGCGGGGTTGCCAGATGTCGTCGTCGTGGCCGTCAGCGATCCTGACAAAGAGCGAATGGCAGGCGCCGCGAAGATCATTGAATCCAAGTACGGCGGCAAAGCAGAGCAGTACGCTGATATGCGAAAGCTGCTGGATCGCAAGGACATCGACGTGATTGCCAACGCCACGCAGAACTATTGGCACGGACTCAGCACGATTTGGGCCTGCCAGGCAGGCAAGCACGTCTACGTGGAGAAACCCCTGTCGCACTATATCTGGGAGGGGCGGCAGATGGTCAACGCGGCGAGGAAGTACAATCGCATCGTGCAATGCGGCACGCAGCACCGCTCCGAGGCCAACATTGCCAAGGCCATCCAATGGATTCGCGAGGGCAATCTCGGCGCGATCAGGCACATCGTCGCCTTCGCCAACAAGCGCCGCTCGTCCTGCGGCAAGCGCAAGACTCCGCTGCCGATCCCCGAGAACGTCGACTACGATCTCTGGTGCGGGCCGGCCAGGAAAGTGCCCATCTACCGGGACCGCCTGCAATACGATTGCAGCTTCGACTGGAATACCGGGGACGGCGAGTCGTGCAACCAGGGCGTCCACGAGATCGATGTAGCCCGCTGGTGTCTTGGCGAGGAGGGACTGCCTCGCCGTGTCATCAGCCTTGGAGGCCGATTCGTCTTTGATGACGCTTGCGATGTGCCGAATTCGCAGATTGCGTACTATGATTTCGCAACGGCCCCCGTGCTCTACGAGGTCCACAACCTGACCAAAGCCAAAGGCTCGGACGAGATGCCCAACTATCGCGGCGAGAGTGTGGGCGTGGTTGTCGAGTGTGAAAGCGGCACCGTGAGTCTCTATCGCGGCATCGCATGGGACAGAGACGGCAAGGAGGTCAGGAAGTTCACCGGCGGCGGCGACCATTTCGCCAATTTCATCACGGCCGTGCGAAAGGGCGACTCGAAGGAACTGAACGCCGAGATTCTGGTGGGCCACATGTCTACCGCTGTCTGCCACACGGGCAATATCTCCTACCGGCTGGGCAAGAAGGCCTCACGCAAGCAGATGCAGGCGCGGCTTGCAGATACCCCTGTCTTCCTGCCGATGTTTGAGCGATTCATGGAACACCTCACGGCCCAGGGAATCGATGTCGATGCTCGCACCGTGACCCTGGGCCCGTGGCTGCGCGTTGACGCGGAAAAGGAGCGTTTCCAAAGCAGCCGAGCGGCAAACCGTCTGGTTCGAGGCGCCTATCGCGCCCCCTATACCGTGCCGGAGATAAACATCTCGTCGTGAGAGCAGTCTCTGTCCCGGTCGCCGACGTGTGTCAGGGATCACCTTCACAAGTCTGGCTCATTCGGAGTCTTCGTCCGCGAGTGACGGTGCGATCATGGTTTGCGCGTGAACTTCTGCACCCGCTGACCCTGGATGTCCCCGAGATAGAGATTGCCGTTTGAATCTACGGCGATGCCATGAACCCAGTCGACTTCGCCCGGCTGTCCCGGGGGCGATGCCGTCTTCCGCAACGGCACCCGCAGAACGATCTCCCCCTTGAGATTCAACTTCATCACCACTTGGTCAGGTGGCGGAAGAACCGCCCACTCCCCCGGCTTGCCCCCCGTCACGGGGGAGGAGCCACAGACCCAGATCTCGTCATTCCCGGTCAGATAGAGGCCCCAGGGGGTGACGGTGTTCGCCCATACGTTGAGCAACTTGCCGTTTGGATCAAAGACCTGGATACGAGCGTTCTCCCGGTCGGCGACATAGAGCCGATTCCGGGAATCGGCCACGATCGCGTGGGGCAGGGCGAATTGGCCCGGCTCAGTCCCGGCTTCGCCCCACTGGTTGACGTACTTGCCCGTTGCGTCGAAATGGATGACCCGTCTGTTGCCGTACCCATCCGTGATATAGATATCGCCATTTGGAAGAACCGCCACGTCCGTGGGTTTGTCGAAGTGCCTCTCGTCATTGCCTGCCCTGCCAAGCTCGCCGAGAGTCAATAGCAGTCTGCCCTGGAGATCGTACTTGCGGACAACGTGGTTCTTGATGTCCGTCGTCCAGACGCTTTGATCGGGGGCAATTCGGATGCCGTGGGCGCCGCCGGCATCCTCAATGTTCCAGGCTCGCAGAAATGTCCCGTCGGCCTGATAGACCTGCACGGCCGGCTCGCTGCGGTTGAAGATGTAGATTCGATCCCGGGCATCTATCGTGACGCCGGGCATCTGACCCCATTTAACCTGATCGGGCTTGCGGGGCCACGTCAGATCGACGCTATAGCTTGCCACTGCAATGTTCTGCCGGTTCGAAGCCGCCGTCGACGCGGTACTGCCGAGCAGCACAATGAGTAACCCTGTTACCGCCAGACGAGAGAGATCGGGGTGCATAGGATGCCTCCTTTTGATACGCCAATCATCTGACTACTTTGGCATCGGCGTCTTCCATCCCGGCCCGCGCACGACCTGGCCGGGCTTGGCGCCGGTGTGTTCGCCGTCCTTGAGGACCTGTGTTCCGTTGACGAATACGTGAATCACGCCCGTTGCGTACTGATGCGGCTTTTCATAGGTCGCATGGTCGCCTATGGTTTCCGGGTCGAAAACGACGATGTCCGCGTAGTATCCCGTTTTCAACCTTCCTCGCCGGTCGAGCTTGAGGTTCTCCGCCGGCAGCGACGCCAGGCGCCGGATCGCCTCTTCCAGCGGGATGACTTTCTCCTCGCGAACGTATTTGCCAAGGAGACGGGCGAAGCTCCCGTACGCGCGGGGGTGCGTGCTCGATTTCAGAAAGACACCATCGGGAGCCAGAGACCCCGCGTCTGAACAGAAGCTGACCCAGGGGAGCTTGATCTGCTTTTTCACGTTCTCTTCCGACATCAGGAAGTACACCGTGTTCACCCGGCTGTCATCTTCGATCACCAAGTCGATAGCCGTCTCCGGCGGCGATTTCCCTCTCATCGCGGCGACCTGGGCGAGCGTCTTGCCGGTCAGCGGTTTGAGATTCTCATTCTTGAATCCCACGAAGAGGATATTCTCCGGCGTGCCTGCCAGGAGATAGAAGTTCTCCCACCCGCCGCCCGGCGTCGTCATCTCTTTGACCACGCGTTGTCGGATCGCCGGGTCCCGGAGCCGCATCACCCAAGCCTGGTGCCCGCCTTCCTGGACCCAGGGAGGCATTGCCGCATCGAGACCCGTCGAGCCTGCCGTATACGTGTACATATCCGCCGTGATGTGCAGACCTTCGGCCCGCGCCTTCTCGATCTTCTGGATCATGGCGTCGCACTTGTCCCAATTCGATTTGCCGGCGGCTTTCATGTGATACAATTCCGCAGCGACATTGGCCTTTCGGGCCGTAGCGATCATTTCGTCCAACGCTTCAAGGAGATTGTTGCCCTCGCTTCGGATGTGCGAGATATACAGGCCGCCGTATCGGCCGGCCACCTCGGCAAGGGCCGTCAGCTCTTCCGCTCGCGCATAGGAGCCGGGCGCATAAATCAGCGCGGAGCTGACGCCCAACGCCCCTTCCCGCATCGCCGCACTCACCAATCCCTGCATTTGCACGACTTCTCCGGCGGTGGCCGGCCGGTCCTCATAGCCGACGACGTGAACGCGAACGGCCGTCGCGCCCACGAACGAGGCGACATTGGTCGATACTCCCTTGCGCACCAGGTGATCGAGGTATTCGCCGAGCGTGGTCCACTCGACGGGGAACTTGATGTCGCCCTGCGATCGGACCATCTCCCGCTTCATCAGGTCATTCAGAGGCCCCATGGACTCGCCTTCGCCCATGACCTCCAGCGTCACGCCCTGGCGAATATCGCTTTGCGACCGCCCGTCTTCCAGGAGACAGTCGGTTGCCCAGCTCAACATGTTGATGAAGCCCGGCGCCACAGCGAGGCCTTGAGCCCGGATGAGTTGAGTCGCGTCGGGCGGCAGTTTTCCAATCGCAGCGATATGGCCGTCCTTGACCCCGATGTCCGCAACGTACGGTGGTCCCCCGGAACCGTCGTAGATCCGGCCTGCCGTGATAACCACGTCATACGTCTGAGAGCTACAGACGGAGATCAGGGCCAGCGTGAACACAACGGCGTGAAGAGGCAGGGCCAGTCTCTGCATGTCATCTACTCCTTCTCATCCGACATCGGGATTCGCAAATCATGCAGACATGATACATGCATCGTCCGGGAAGAACAACGATGGCCTTGGACGATGCCATTGAACAAGCATGCGCACATGAAGCAGACACACTCGGACGCCCGGCTTTCCCTTCCATCGGCAAGCGTCAGTGAGGGCAGGGCTGGGGGGACCTGCCGGTTGAATCAGAGAGGTTGCCCATGTGCGCTGACTGTGAGTCTCACGCGCGGGACCGGCCCATCGGCGACGTCGGACGAGAACTGGATATGATTCTCTCCGGCCGACAGCAGGGGAATCGGGCCCTTCGGCGACACATTGGCGATCACCTCGCCCTTCGATCTATAGAGCACGCACTCGCTGCTCGTGTTGAGCTCCAGATAGCTGCCCGATGGCATCTCCACCGGAAAGATTATCATCTTGCCGTTGATTGTCACCGCAGGGTTTCTCACGGTGCAGGCAACCATCGGCAGTGCTTTGACGGGTCCGATGACACACTGCGCCTGCCGGCCCTCCGGGAGATTGTTGTACCAGATGCTCACGGATTCCACCGTGCCGAAGTCGATGGTCTCGCGGTAAATGTTATAGAGTCCTTTGCCGTCGTTCCAGACGTAATCGCTCCAGCGGGCCGATTCTGTTTCGACGAGCGTGAACAGTCGCCGGCCGGTAAAGTCAACCGTGATGTAACGGTCCGCCACGGCGCCGAAGGAGATGTGGCGGGGGCTCTCAAGTCGGATCGCGATGATCTGCCCGCGACCGTCACCCTCGACCGAGACGCCTATTGCCTCGCGGCCCTTCAAGTTGAGACAGGGTTCGAACTTGCGGTCCAGCCTGGCCCATGCGGCGTTCCGCGAAACCTCGCCGGAATTGGCTGCCGTGAATACGCCCGCCTGCCTGACCCCGTCCGGTGCCTTGGACAGCGATGCGGTGACTCCGCCGGCGGTACGCGGTGACCCTGCAAACTGGCTTGGCACAGAGAGGTTGGCCAGGATGATGTTGTTGGGATCGTCATACGAACCTGCGGCCATGAGGGCCTCAAGGCGAAGTTTCATCGGCTGCTCCACGAAGGGATTGTCCACCGTCCAGGAGAGGCTCCAGGGCTCCGCAGATGAAGCCACGTGCGATTCGTGGACACTGGGGCGAAATCGCCATTTCCCACTCCCGTCGCGAACCAGGGAGAACTCTTTTCCCGGCTGGCGTAATTGCACCTTGATTGTCTCGTCAAAGGCATTGCCTCGGCGGAGTTCCTCGCACGTACGGAGGATATCCACGGCTCGGCCGAAGAGCGGCACTGCGGAGAGCCGGGCCTGGTCGATCCCGCCAGTCAGCGAGATTCCCGCGTCCCAGCCGATGAGCTTGGCCCCGAGATACTCGATCACATCCGGATAGGTCGGCTCGACCTGCGGCGGATTGAAGTGCTGGAAATTCCACCAGCCCAGATGCAACGGCAGCAGAAGCCCGCCATTCACAGAATCGGCATGCAGGTCGATGAAGCGTTTGTGACCACGCTGGGGGTAATCCCATGCCTGCCAGCGGGTGCGGTATTGCCAGAAATGATGCCACATGGCGCTCATCTCCATGCCCACGGGCTTGCGGAGATGCTTCTGGATCTCGACGACGAATTTGTCCGCCCAGTACCAGCACTCGTCCGGCCCGCGCAGAATACTGCTGCCGTCAATGGCATCGAGGTAGATGCCGTCGAAGCCGCAGGAGTTCACGATCTCGGCGTGATTCCGCGCGATCTCTTCGAAGAGCGTCGATTCAGGATCCGGCACGAGAAGACCGAAGCACTCTTTGAGGTGGCGGACCCTAGCCCCTTTCTCATGTGTGGCGGCCCTGGTCCCGAACGCACCTCGCTGGGTCTTTGTGAACCGCCAGGGGGGCTCCTGACTCACGGCGCCGAAAGTGACGAGTTCGTCATCCACATGAAGTATGACGCTGTTGTGCTCGAAGAAGCCGGTGACGGTCGTCATGCCTTGCGTGGATTCGGCGACGGCGATCTCTGTGGCGTCGGCGCTAAGACCCGCGGCGAGCGTGAAGGTTCGAAAGGCGTCAAGCCGCTTGTCCGGAACCGGACGGACATACTTCGATTGCTTATCGATGAAGAACGCATACGTGTGGAAGATGGACCCGATTCCGGCATCGTGAAGGCGCTTCACAATCCGACGGTAGGTATCCCATCCGTCAGGCCATTTCTGACCATTCAGGACGAAGTCACCGAACCGGAAGAAATTTCCGCCGCCGTGATTGTCGATCTGGGTCACTCCGAGGTTGCGGGCCATGACGATCCATTCGTCCACGTTCGAATCTGTAAGCGAGCCGAAATTGAACAGGTAGGATCCGTGGTCGAACGGGACATCGCGCGCCCAGGGCCCCGCGACCGTACAATGGGGCATCTCATCCGCATCGGTCAATACCTGCTTGAGAGCCTCCAGCATTCTCGGCATCGGCATCCCGACGATGGCAACCTTGGCCGCTTCCACGCCGAACTTGGCATAACATGACGCACGCAGGCTCGTCTGGAGTGCCGGCAATTGGTCCACGCGGGTGATCAGATTGAGAGACAGGGCACATGCACCAAAGGACTCGGCAGGCCGACCTTGCAGCGTAAGCGGAACGTTCAGAAAGACGATCGATTCGATATTGTCGCCGCTCGCCGAATCAACGGAAAGCTGAACGTAGGAGTCACGGGGTTCGACACGAAGAACCACTTTCGCCTTCGCCTGGCTGAACTCGATACTCAACTGGCCGTTTGCCAATCGAGCGGAAGTCGCCGGGTATTCTACGCCGCTGCAGCGAACCGACGCGCATACGGACGGTGCATCGTGTTTCAGATAGTCGACGCCCGTCGCGTGGTCGACAAAGGCGAGGTTTTGTCCCTCGGCAGATATTGTGTATCGCAGATGGGCATTCTCAATCACGATGGGCGCTTGTTGCGCAATTGCCGCCGACGAGGAGACTGCAAGTATGCCAAGGATGACGCACAGTACTCTCATAGGCGATCTCCCACTATAAGCATGCTCTCATTATAGCGACGGAGACCACTTCTTCAAGGTGCTCACATGCTCACCTGGCGTTTGCCCTGGACCGGACTTCTGGCAACCTCTTGACAACCCTGAGCGAGTTCTTAGACTTGCCTGGATGAGCACAACGAAAATCCTGTCTCTTGTCGCAGTCGCCGTGGCAGTTGTATTCATTCCGCGTCTCCTTTCTTCGAATGCAGCCGAAAGCAGCGGAAAGTACGAGCTGATCGAGGTTGAAAATCCGGTGTTCCGAGGGAATCAACTGTTTGTCTCCCATGAGGATCTCCGCTCTCCCCGGTTCCGGCAGTTGCGGGACCGCTACGATCTCGACAAGGTTGTGGAGGGCCAAACGAATGAGTTCAAACGGATTCTGCTGCTTCGTCACTGGATCAAGGAACACATCCGCATCGAGAACGACCATCCGACCGTGACCCGCGGCGACGCCTTCGGAATCCTGGATGCCGCACTGCAAGGGGGAGGATTCCATTGCGGGCATTTCATGGTAGTGCAGAACGCCGTGCTGAACGCCTTTGGATATGTGACCCGATGTCTGGGCGTTGGCCCCGGAGGAACTCCGGACAGCCCGGGTGGACACCACGGCGTGAACGAAGTCTGGTCGAATGACTTTCGCAAGTGGGTGCTGATCGATGCCAAGTACGACACTCATTTCGAGAAGAACGGGATTCCTCTCTCGGCTCTGGAAGTGCGGGACGAGCTCTTGCGCAACGGTGTGGCGGACATTATCTGCATGCGGGGCCCCGATCGCCGGCCGGTAGACGGACCCGAAGAGCCGGAAGGGGGTCCGGTGACCTACCGCTGGCTGACCTGGGAGATCCAGGCAGATCGCCACTCCAACTGGCCGCTCTTCCATTCGAGCGCTCTGGTGACGTGGGAGGACGAGTACTCACGAAGCCACACGTGGTGGCGCCGGGGCGAAACCAACAAACACTGGGCCTATGATGCCGGATATTTCGTGCCCACCCGCCACCGAGGATGGATTGAATGGACCCCGAACGTTCTGGATGTGACGGCTTCAGTCGAGCAGGGCCAGCTCCGGGGACAGATTACTTCCTGCACTCCCAACCTGCTGGAGTACCAGGTCCGTGAAGAGCCGGGAGGACACTGGCGCCCAATCGATCCGTATTTCACTCTGCCGCTCTCTCAGCCAAGGCATGAGTGGCTGCTGCGTTCGGTCAACCTGGCCGGCGTAGTGGGTCCCTCATACCGTCTGGTGGTGGAACGCAAGTAAGCTTCCACAGTTGCCGACTCTGGGCAGCCATGGTGAAAACGGGCGACGCTGCTTCCTGAGCCCTGTGCCTGCAATGCACGGCCTCGTGGAGGTGTTGCTGTTACTTCTCGGGGGTGTTCGTCGGCTGGGGCGCGGGCTCCTGCAGCGGAATCCAGATCGGCCACATCGGGTCCTGGTCCATCCTCTTGAGGAACAATCGGCTCCATTCGTACTCCAACCACTCGGACAGTCCCGTAGCGAGGGCCTTCTGGAAGTGCTCGCGGGCGCCCGTTCGGTCCCCCTGGGCCAATCGGTCGAGGGCCACGTAGAAATGCGCCTCGCATTGATTCCCCCTCGACCCGATTTCCGCCTTCAGCAACTCCTCCTGGGAGATTACCCCTCCGCAGTAAGCAAGGATTCGCAGCATGTGCTCGCGCCTGAGGTCTGGCAATCGCTCCGGGTGGTTGTAGAGTTCTCTACAAGCAGCCATCGCTTCTTCTCTCTTGCCCAGGAAGAGAAGCGCGGCCTGGTTGAAGATGGCCAAATACCCTTGCCTGAACAGCTCACAGTTCTCCCTGCAAGCCTGCAGGGCACGGGAGGGGCCATCCGGCAGCTCCGCGAGGATGAAGGGCCGCATGAAATAGGCCCCGCCGGCCAATTTCGCGTCGCGACTGGAGACCTCTGCGGCGCCTGCCACGCGCTCGATTACCTCCAGGGCCTTCGCGAACTCCCCTTGTTCATAGAGCGAAAGCAAATAGATATAGCGAGTCACGGCGCTTGCGGCCTCTTGGTAGCCCTTGCGGGCCACTTCGTGAGCTGCCTCCTCTTGCGCCGTCGAGTTGAGGTAAAGCCAGCGCCACATGTAACTCATGGGGAGGGCAGGAAACTGCTCGAGTTCCCGAGCAACCCTTCCAGCCTGGCGCAAGGATGCATCAGCCCGATCTTTCTCTCCGGCGTCTCGAAAGACCCTCACGGCGACGAGATGGGCCTGCAGCTCAGTCCCGATGGCCATGGAATTTCCAGGCATCATGCTCTTGGCAACGCCAGCGTCCTCAATGGCCGACTGGGCCATATCGACGTTGCCGGTGTCCAGGGCAACGTTGGTACGGGCACCGGCCCGGACGACACGGGCGATCGTCGAGTCCCGCCGGCGGATGGCCTCATCGAGGGTCTTCAGGGCGCGGGGCGAGTCCGCCCACGACTCGGCATGGCCCTTGAACAGATAGTCCTCCGGAGTGACCGCGGGCAGCTTCTCAATGTGGTCTATGAAGATGATTTCCGAACGATCCCCCTGGCCGTCGGCCACGTAGGCCTGGGCCAGTAGCGAGTACGCGGCCACGCTGCGAGGGAGGAGCTTCACGGCCTGCTTCAAGTGCTCAATGGCCTGACGGTTATCGCCCCGGTGAATGGCGAGCAGGCCGCGGACTATGCGGACCGAGCCATGCGAGGTGCCCAGGACCTCGGCCTCTGCGATGGCCTTCTCGGCCCCGTCGAAGTCTCCACTGATGGCGCTGAGCATGGCCCGCTCGACCGCGTGCTGCCGTCTCTCCTCCAGCGCTCGCTGCTCAGAGCGTTGCTCGCGATAGGCGAAGACCCCGGCCACCAGGCCCAGCAGCACGACGAAGCACAGCGCCGCTGCGGTCGCCCTGTTCCGCTTGGCCCAGCGCACGACCCTTCCCACCGGCCCAATCCGTCTGGCCGAGATCGCGAACCGGTTGACGTACCGCCGCAGGTCCTCCGCTGCGCTGCCCGCTGTCTGGTATCGCTTGTCCGGGTCCTTCTCCATCATCTTCAGGCAGATCGTCTCCAGGTCCGGCGGAATCCTGCGGTTGATCGACCGCGGCGGCTTGGGCTCCTTCCCAATGATCTGCGCAATTACCTGGTCCCGACGGACTCCCTGGAACGGCGGCTGTAACGTCAGCAGCTCATACAGCGTCGCTCCCAGCGAGTAGATGTCCGTGCGATGATCCAGCGGGGCTCTGCCCACCGCGATCTGCTCCGGCGACATGTACATCGGCGAGCCGACAAACTCGCCTGAGATCGTCATCCCCGGCTGCTCCAACATCCGCGCCAGCCCGAAGTCGTTGAGGCTCAGGCGTCCTGCCGGCGAGAGCAGCAGGTTCGACGGCTTGATGTCGCGATGGATCACTCCCTGGGCGTGAGCGTAATCCAAGGCATCGGCCACCTCGGCCATCATCCGGGCCACCGTGTCGAAGTACCCTGTGCCGCCGGAGAGACTGCTGGAATTGAGGCTGTGGGTCTCGGATGTGGTGCCGGCGCTGACGTCGGGAGGCGCAAAGCCCATGGTTCGAGAGACCCAATCGACAGGGGCAGTCGTGCGGCTGGCCGTGGCAGCGCTCGGGGAAGCAGCCACCGGCCCACCCTCCTGTGAGGCGGGCTTTTGCATTTCGCGTATCTGGGCGATGACCTGGTCCAGCCCCGGTCCTTCGATCAGTTCCATGGCGTAGTAGTGCGCGCCCTCCTGTTCTCCGGTGGCGTAGATGGGCACGATGTTGGTGTGGTGGAGCCTGGCGGCGGCCTCGGCCTCGCGTTGGAAGCGGATCACGGCCTTGGTGGTCAGGCCCAAGGAGCCGCTGAGGACCTTGAGCGCCACTTTACGGTTGAGGGAGACCTGCCTGGCTTCATAGACGATGCCCATGCCCCCGCGGCCCAATTCACGAACGATCTCAAAATCTCCGAGTCGCCGGGAGGGCTGCGTATTAGCCTGTGATTCGTCCATGGCTCACCTTGCTCCAGAAGCAGCAGAAAGCATGACAGCCATCTGATGAAGCTCCTATGCGAGACTCTGTGAACCGCGTGCCTCGGCGTGATTGTATTGCTGACCTTGGCTTTCAGTCAAGGCAATGTGTCCAACAGCGGTGAAATAGCCGAATGGTGCGCGATGCACATCGTGTGTGAAGTTTTTTTCTGGCGCTACGCAATTTCTTTGTTTACAGTGACTTATGAACCTTACAAGAAAGGAGATTAAGTCATGGAAGGTAACCGGGTAAGCGTAGAGGAGTTGAAGCAGGCGATG
>Ga0315277_10006828_pt1 | contig 14852 bp, 16 predicted proteins | sample YL17G05_15_MG_FD_203695 | JGI IMG/M metagenome (GOLD analysis project Ga0315277, IMG submission 203695) | Sediment microbial communities from Yellowstone Lake, YNP, Wyoming, USA - YL17G05_15 | ecosystem: Environmental > Aquatic > Freshwater > Lake > Sediment | place: USA: Wyoming | collected... | reverse complement strand
GTTGAGCTTGGTTGCGCTTTCAAGGTCCCTGCCAAACGGCTTTTCCACGACGAGTCTGGCCTGCGTTTGGCACCGGGGCTCCTCTTTGCGGGACAGGCCCGCCGAACCCAGCCGCTCGGCGACGGTCTCATACAAGACGGGCGGGACCGCCAGGTAGAACATGTTGCAGCCCTGGACGCCGTGTTTTTCCCTCAGCTCGGCCAGCCGTTGTTTCATACGGTCGTAGGTGGCCGGGTCGTCATAATCGCCGCTGAGATAGTAGAACTTCGGCAGCACCGCATCCACGGCGTCGGCGGAAATGCCCCCGCCGTTCTCTTCGATGGCCTCTTTGGCCGTCTGGCGGAATTGCTCATCGGAGAACTCCGTCCGCCCGCAGCCCAGCAGGCAGAAATTTTCGCTGAGCAGACCCCGCTGCTGAATCTGGGCGATGCTCGGCAGCAGCTTCCTGTGCGCCAGATCGCCGGAGGCCCCGAACACGACCATAGCCGTCGGTGGAGCGGCCGTATCAACGCAGATCGTATCCAGTGCCGCGAGGAAAGGTCGGATCTGCTCCACGGCCATGGCCTGCTACTCCTCGACCGGCTCGAACTGGTCTTTGCCCGCACCGCACTCGGGGCAGACCCAGGTATCGGGGATGTCGTCGAACGCCGTGCCGGACGCGACGCCGTTATCGGGATCGCCAACCGCCGGATCGTAAACATAACTGCACAGGAGGCACCTGTACTTCATTGTCGTTCCTTTCATTCGTGCATGGATGTTATTGCGAGGAGCGCAGCGACGGAGCAATCTCAACCCTGCGGCCGCAGAGTTTGCGAAATGCGGCGCCCGCCCCTGTACCGCTTCACTGGCCGCGAATCACAGCCAACTGCCGCCGCAACTGGGCAGCGTGTCCGACCTCTTCGCGGATAATGTTCTCAACCTTGTCCCTGCCAGCCTGCGAGGCAACCATGCCCTTGAGCCCGACGTAGAACAGCACTGAGTTCTTTTCCGCCTCGATGGCGATCTCGAACAACTCCTCCATGGACTCCTTGCCCGTCAGCTTCTGCGTCGGGCTCTTCATCCCTTCGAATCCCTTGGTGTCGGCCATTGCCTGCAGGTACAGGGCAGCCTCATTGTCGGGATCGAACGTGGTGCCGCCTTTTTCCTGGTCGCTGAGTCCCTGTCGCATCTCTTGAAATGTGCGAAGGTGGCCGTCTTCCATGGAGGCCAGATTGAGGAACATCTCCTTCATCTTCCGGTCAGGAGCCCTGGCGGCTACTTCGCGGTAGAACCTGGCGCCGTTGCGCTCGATCTGCTCGGCCATCTCGAAGATCTCGTCCGCATTGAATGCCATACTCATGCTTACTCTCCTTCTGTCATCAGGTTCGCTCGCCCAGCTCGTGATCCATCATAAGCATCGCGCCCGGCGCCTTCTCGGCCATTCTGAGCTTCTGGACGATGCTGTCCGCCGTCGCCTCCTCTTCCACCTGCTCGTTGACGAACCACTGCAGGAAGGCGTTGGTGGCGTGGTCCTTTTCCTCGACGGCCAGGTTTACCAGGTCCCCGATGCGTCCGGTGATGTATTGCTCATGCTCAAAGGCTGCCTCGAACGCCGCCAAGGGCGATTTCCAATCCTTGGCGGGCTCTTCGATCACCTTGAGCACGACCCGGCCGCGACGCTCCGCCACGAACTTGAAGAACTTCATGGCGTGTGTGGTTTCCTCCCGGTGCTGAATCCGCATCCAGGCGGCGAAGCCCGGCAGATTCTGGGATTCAAACCAGGCGGCCATGGCCAGATACAGATAGGCGGAATACAACTCGGCATTCAACTGCTCATTCAGCGCTTTTTCCATCTTCTTACTAAGCATTTTACTTCACCTCCCACAATCCGTGCAGATTACAGAATTCTCTTGCCTTGACATTACCGGCGGCCAGATTGAATACGGCTTCCGGCGCCTGGCCGGGCTGCAGGAATTGCCGATATGCCTTGCCGTCCAGCAGCACCTCGATCCACTCGATGTAGTGCTTCTCCTCCATCGGGTGAGGAATGCTGCCGACCTTGACCTTGATGCTGCCGTTGACCGCCTCGACCACCGGCACATGTTTCTCCCGGCTTGCATCGACGACTTTCGCCGCGAGATCGTCCATCGGCTTGCCGCAGCAGATCAGGCCGCCCGCGCCGGCGCGGACCACCTCGACCATATTCCCGCAGACGCTGCATTTGTACACCCCAAGTCTCTCTGCCATTTCTACCCCTTTCCATAGTATCTCTGTGACGCGCTCAGCAACTACGTAGTACCGCGTTTCGCAGGTCATGTCGTCGCAAGCGAAGCGAGGCAATCACCCAGAAGGAGATTGCTTCGTCGCTTCGCTCCTCGCAACGACGCGAATGAGCGTTGTATGTCATTGCGAGTGAAGCGTAGCCGAGCGCGGCAATCTCAATCCCACGATCTCCAAAACGCGATAATAGGTGTTGCTTATTCCTATTCGCCTACGCGATTCCGATCTGCTTATGTTTGGCGAGAATCTGGTCGGCCAGCTTGTCCAGGGCGGCGAAGTCCTCGTTCTTCGGCTGGCCTTTTACGATCACGGGCTCGATCAGCTCGACCCTGAGATTGGAGATCAGCCCGGCCAGTTGCTCGACCATCTTCCCGGCCCAGCCGAACGAGCCGATGATCGAGGCGAATTTCGTTTTTGGCCGCAGTGCGTTGGCCACCAGCGCCGCGTACGCTGTCTTGGGATGGGCGCCGGTCAGGACCGTGGGCGAGCCGAGCACGATCGTCGCGGCATCCACCAGCGCAATGGCCAGCTTGCCCAAGTCAGTCACAGCTAGGTTGAACTGCCGGACCGTGATGCCGCGCTCGATCAGGGCCTCGGACAAATGTTCCACCATCTCCCTGGTGCTCTCGTGCATCGAGACGTAGGCGAGCACGGCCTCATTCTTGACGGCGTCGCCGACCCAGTCCCGGTACGCGTCCAGGATGAACTCGGGCTTATCGTACACCGGGCCGTGACTCGGCGCGATCATGTCGATCTTCAGCTTGCCGATCTTCTCCATGTTCTTCTTGATCGCCGGGCGGAAGGGCATCATGATCTCCGCGTAGTACCGCTTGGCCGACTCGTACACCAGCGGCTCATCCTCGACGAACAAGCTGCTCGCCGCCAGGTGCGAGCCGAAGAAATCGCACGGGAACAGGACCCGGTCCTCCTGCAGGTACGTGCACATCGTCTCGGGCCAGTGGACCCAGGGGATATCGAAGAACTGGAGCGTCTTGTCGCCGAGCGACAGCGTCTGCCCGTCCGTGATCGTGAGGAACCGGTCCTCCTCGATGTGCAGCAGGTCGATGAGCATGGCCTTGCACTTGGCGTTGGTCACGACCTTGGCATTCGGGTAGAGCATCAGCATCGCCGGGATTGTGCCCGAGTGGTCCTGCTCCGCATGGTGCGACACGATGTAGTCGATGTCGCCGAGGCCCAGTGACATGAGATTGCTCATCAAGACATCGGACTTGGTGGGGTCCACCGTATCGAGCAGCGCGATCTTCTCGCTGCCCTTGACCACGTAGGCGTTGTAGGTGGTCCCCTCGGGCAGCGGAATCAACTCATCGAAGAGCCTGCGATCCCAGTCGATGGCCCCCACGGCATAAATATTCGGCTTGATCTGTCTCATGACCTGTGCAATCCCTTTTAGAGCAGTTCCCTGGCCGCCTTTAGGGCCGCTTCATAATCAGGCTCACTGCTGGTCTCTTTCACGAGTTCCTGATACCGGATGACTCCCTCTTTGTCCACAACAAAGACGGCCCTGGCAAGCAGGTGGAGGTCCTTGATGAGCACACCATAGGCCTTGCCGAAAGCAGCCTCGCGGTAGTCTGACAGGGTCTGAACGTTGTTGACTCCCGCGGCGCCGCACCATCGCCTCTGCGCAAACGGCAGATCCATACTCACGGTCAGCACCACCACCTGATCGCCCAGTTTGCCGGCCTCCTCGCTGAACCGACGTGTCTCCATGTCGCAGACGCGGGTGTCAAGCGAGTGTACGGACGTGATGATCCGAACCTTGCCCGCGAAGGAGGAAAGCCTGATCGTAGACAGGTCGTTGGCGACCAGCTCGGCGTCCGGGCCCCTCTGGCCTATTTTGGCCGGCTGTCCAAGCAGGGTCACCGGACGGCCTTGCATGGTGACTAAACCGGTTCGTTCCGGCATAATGGACTCCTTTCTCCCATCGGATTTGTCGCAGCCCGCAGTGATGGCGAGGAGCATGCCCAGCGTTGGCAGGACAAGCCTGCGATTTCTCCATCTTGCACGGCTCTTCATGGTCCCACCTGTATCCAAGATCCGACGAGTCCGTTCGGGTTAGTAATTGACGGCTTCGATTTCAAAGAACGCTTGAGGCTTGCCGCAGGCCGGGCAGAGCTTCGGGGCCGCCGGACCCTCGTGGACGGCCCCGCAGTTGCGGCAGACCCATCGCACGGGCGTCTGTCGCTTGAAAACTGTGCCGTCCGTGATGTTCCGGGCCAGTGCGACGTAGCGATCCTCGTGCCGTTTCTCGGCAGTGCCGATCATCTTGAATACGGCGGCGATTTCCGCAAAGCCTTCATTCTTCGCCACTTGTGCGAAGTTCGGGTACATCTGGGTGGTCTCGTAATGCTCGCCCGCGGCGGCGGCCTTCAGATTCTCCAGCGTGCTGCCGATTGTGCCGGCGGGGAAGGCGGCCTGCACCTGGACCTCGCCGCCCTGAAGGAATTTGAACAGCCGCTTGGCGTGCTCTCGCTCCTGGCCGGCGGTTTCCTCGAAAATCGCGGCGATCTGTTCGTAGCCTTCCTCCCGGGCCCGCTCGGCCGCGTATGTGTACCGGTTCCTCGCTTGCGACTCGCCCGCGAAGGCGGTCAGCAGGTTCCTTTCCGTTTCCGTTCCTCGTAAGTCCATGATCTAGCTCCAGTTACGATCTCCCGCGACATTCTGCACCCGGGGGGTCCTGCCGTTCACTTCGCTTTGCTTTGACAGCGATCGCACAAGCCTTCCAGATACACGGTCGTTCTTAGTACGGTGAATCTGTCCCTGAGGCTTTTCGGTACGTCGATTTTGTTGAAGGGTTCGTGATGAACGTCGATAATTCGCTTGCACCGGACGCATTTGAAGTGCTGATGGGTCTGGAGATTGGCGTCGAAGCGTTTGGCATCGCCCGAGCCTTCGACGATGAAGGCGGCGCCGATCTCGTTGAGCGTCAGCAGGGTCCGGTTGACGGTATCCAGCGAGATGCTCGGGAAGAGTCTCCGGACCTCGCGAAAGACTGCCTCGGCCGAGGGATGCTCGGTGCTGGCCAGCAGGGTTCTGTACACCGTCGTGCGCTGCGGCGTGACTTTCAGGCCCGCCTGGCGGCACTGGGTTCGGAAGGCTTCGACCCTCGCCTCCATATTGTGCGTACCGGTTGGCCGTTGTTCTCCACTCATGTCGATCCCTCGTGCCCGAACGCCGCCACGGCACAGACGCCCGGCGGCGCTCCTATTCAGGACTAATCGTAATCACTACTATATAGACTGTCCAGCATGTGTTCAACAATCTTCTCGTTCCATCGTGCTTTCTTGTATCACGTGCAAGTAGTGCCCGATCATATCGCGGCTACGTCTCGCCCGCAAGGATCCCGAACGATCGCAACCCCCCAAAAACCGGACGTACCGAGTGCGCCACCCAGGACCTCATGCCTGCTCTACCAGGATTCTGTAACACCCCCGTGTCCTCCTGCTCTGTAGTTGACGCGAGGGGCCGGGCGGCATACCCTATCCCTGTCTGCCGGGGCGAAGGGGCTTGGTCCCCGCCCGGCGAGGTGCTGTTATCACCAACGTACATTGGGAGGATTCACAAAATGAAGAGGACCGACTTGTCACGCAGAGAGTTTCTCAAGACCGGGGCGGCTGTGTCGGCGGGGGCTGTGCTGGCATCCGGCGGGGCATTCGCCGCAGGTTCCGATAAAATCCACGTGGCCATGATTGGCTGTGGGGACCGGGGCACGAAGGATGCCGTCGATTGTCTCAACGCCGATCCGGGGATTGAAATGACGGCGATTGCCGACCTGTTTCAGGACCGGGTGGATCGATCCCTGGCCGAGATGCGCAAGGCAACGCCCGACAAGGTGAAAGTGACGCCGCAGACCGTCTTCTTAGGCTTCGACGCGTACAAGAAGGTCCTGGCGATGAAGGACGTGGATATGGTTCTGCTCCTGACGCCGCCGGGCTTTCGGCCCCAGACGCTCCGGGCCGCCGTCGACGCCGGTAAGCACATCTTCATGGAAAAGCCCGGCGCCGTGGACCCCGTCGGCATCCGCTCGCTGATGGAATCGGCCGATATGGCGGACCAGAAGAAGCTCTCCATTGTGGTCGGGACGCAGCAGCGGTGGCAGCCGCAATACCAGGAGCTGATGAAACGCGTGCACAACGGCGACCTCGGCGAGGTCGTCGGCGGGCAGGCCTACTGGAACTGGGGCAGCTCGAAGTGGCACTGGGAGCAGCGCAAACCCGGCTGGTCGGATATGGAGTGGCAGATTCGCTGCTGGCCCTATTTTACCTGGCTGTCGGGCGACCACATCGTCGAGCAGCACCTGCACAATATGGACGTCATCAACTGGGCCATCGGCACGCACCCGGTCTCCTGCCTGGGCATGGGCGGCGGCCAGTCCCGCACCGGGCCGGAGTTCGGCAATATCTGGGACCATTTCACCGTCGAGTACGAGTACCCCAACGGCGTTCGCGTGATGAGCATGTGCTCGCAGATCGAAGGCTCGACGCCCAGGGTCCAGGAGCGGGTTCTTTGCACCAGAGGCGCGACCGTCACGGACCGCTCCATGGGCTACATCGAGGACACAAAGGGCCAGAAGGTCTTCACGTACAGCGACCCGATCCACAGCGGCGAGGTGACACAATTCCAGAACCTGATTCGCAGCGTCCGCGATGGCAAGCCGATCAACGAGTGCCGCCGGATCGCGGAGAGCACGATGACCCTGATCCTCGGCCGCATGAGCGCCTACACCAGCCGGGCCATCAAGTGGGACTGGGCCATGAAAGCCTCCAAGCTCGATTTGTCCCGCGAGAAATACGAGATGGGCGACCTCCCCGTCGACCCAGTCGCCGTCCCGGGCAAGACGCAACTCATCTGATTGCGGGTTTCGGATTGTCCGCGCGCCGACGGGTGGCAGCGTCAAGGCCGAAGGCCTTGGCGATGGCTTTCCTGTGTTCGTGGGAGACCATCGCCAAGCTTCGCTTGACGCTGCCACCCAAGATGCCTGGGCGCCATGTCGACGCTCGCGTGGACATGCTTGCCGATGGATGAGTGAGTGACGGGCTTGCGGGCCGGAGCTATTTCCACTTGCAGCGGCGCTGGGGCAGGCGGTGGTTGCCGTGGCAATCGGTGCAGACCTTCTGCTCGGGCGTGCCGGCGAGGACCGCCCCGTGCTCCGGCGTGTCGATTTTGTCCTTCGGGTGGCAGGTCATGCACGATGGATTGATCTTGTCCCTCGGATACATGATATCGGGCGCGGTGCCGTTGCCGCCGGAGCCCCAGGATTCGTCCGCGATGTGCGCGTCGCTCGGGCCGTGGCAGCTTGCACAGCCGAGATTCGCGCTGGCATGCGTGACGGCGAGCTTCTCCTGCATGTAATTCACGTGGCATACAAAGCACCGGCTGTTGTCGGCAGCCGATTCACCGCCCGCGCCATTTTCCGATTCATCCTCAAGCAACAGCGGCGCCTCCGCCGCCGGCTTCGCAGGCGAGGTGATCGTGGGTTTCGAATCCGTAGTCGCCGCGGTTTCGATGGCGGGCTTTGACGCAGGCCCTGTCCGCTCACATCCTGCGGCGAGGAACACCACGATCATGAAAACCAATTTGTATCGGGCAGATCGGGCGATACGCAACTTTCGGTCAGACATATTCCCAATTCTTGAGCCATTGGTAGTGTGTGGGCAAGTTGGCCCACGTTTGCGTGCCGGCCTGCTCCAGCTCGGCGGTTTCCTTCAGGTCGAGCTGGCGGCGCTCGGCGACGGCCTTGATGACGTTATCCACCTCCCGGGGACTGTTCATGCCGGGGATCGGAACGACCGTGTTCGTCTGGAGGATGTAGCGGATGGCCAGCCGGCCGCGACGGTTGTTCTCTTCGGCGTCGTCGCCAAAAAGCGATGCGGCCGCAAAGGGCTTGATGCCGAACGCCCCCACGTCGCATTTCCTCAAGGCGTCGAAGAGGCTGTCCGCCGGCGCCTTTTTCGTCATCGTGGTGAACGGGAAACACACGACCTCCACCTGCGGGAAGTACTCGATCATGAATTTGATCCATCGCCGGTCGTGCGAGGAGAAGCCGACGAAGCGGGCCTTGCCGGCCTTCTTGGCCTTCTCCAGGGCATCCACGATCTCACAGGAAGTATTGAACGTATGCCGGCCGCCCGGCTCCATACAGGTGATCCGCCACAGGTCGGCGTAGTCCTGGCCCGAGTCCCTGAGCAGCTCGTCGAGCGATTCCAGGAGCTTCTTGGAGGTTCGGAACTCCTCACTGCGGACTTCTTTGGCGCCGTGCGACAGCGCCAGGTACACCTTGTCCCGGCGGCCCTTGAGCGCCTGGGCATCCCGCTTGACCTCATTGTCCCAGCAGGCGTCGATATAGTTGATGCCCGCGTCTATGCATCGGCTGACGATCTCCCGGCGTTCCTCGTCGTTGCTGCGGGAATGTCCCCCCAGGCCGACGGTGGAAACCATCGCATTCGTCTTGCCCAGCCGGCGGTACTCCATGTTCTGATTGTAGCAGAGGATCTTGGATGTATCGCTCTGTGCCGCCGTTGCGACCGAACCGAGGCCCGTGGCCACGGCAGCCGCCGTGACAGCCGCATCACGCACGAATTCCCGTCGGCTGATCTGTTCATGTCCCATCATCGTCTCCTTGTGTCCCGAAAGCTGATACACGCTTGCTGTTTATTGAGCCTGTGAGCTTGGGTGGCAGCGGCAAGCGCAGCTTGCCGATGGTTCTGCAACGCTTGGAGAAAAGCCATCGGCAAGCCCTTCGGCCTTGCCGCTGCCACCCAGCATTGAGTCACTATCCTTTAGATCCCTGAGGTTCAATCGCACTGGACAAAGGCCGGTCTGACTTCAGCTCGAAGAGGGCTTTGACCTCTTCGTCGGACAGTGGCCGGTCGTAGAGGCGCAGGTCGTCCAGGAGGCCCTTGAGCCCCCGACCGATGCGGACGTCCAGGTCCTGTCCGGTCTGGATCGGCCACAGGTCCAGCAGGCCGATGTCGTGGATTTCCGCCGGCTCGCCGTCCAGGTAGAGGCCCACGTCGTCGTGCAGGTTGGGCAGCTCGGCCCGCCGGACCACGACGGCGACGTGGTGCCACTTGTCGTCGTTCGTCTCGGGATTCATGTAAAGATAGCCGCCGTCGGGCGTGACGCCGATCCGGCCGCGGATGAAGCCGACGATGAACATCTGGCCGAAATCCTGCTTGCCCCAGGAGGCGATCTCTCCGCGCGCCGACGCCGTTTTGATCCAGGCCGCCACGGTTCGCGGCCGCGTGCCCGTCACGCCTTTGTACTTGGCGACCTCGATGCGGGCATCCTTGCCGCCGAATTCCAGGGCGCCGCCGATTTTGCCTGGCGACGCGTTCTTGTCGAACGAGATCTCGCCTTTGAGCGAGCCGTCGCGCTTGTGCCCGCTGGAGTCTGCGGCGGCGTTGCCGGCGGTTTCATCGAACTTCCACCAGCCGGCGAGGTTCGGGTCAGTATCGAGCGTCACCGGCTTGCCGCCGCCGGCCAGGACTACAGACACAGCGGCAAGGGCGATGGCCGGCAGGACAAACGCCGCAATCGTGATCTCTGATCGTCGCATGTTGGTCTCCCATCCTCTTACAGGTGCCAAGGGCTTCGCATGGGCTTTGACAGCATTCCGTTGGCTTCGTCGCTATCGGTGAACCGCTCGGCGGCCGGGTCCCAGTGCAGCTTGCGATGGAGCCGCATCGCGATATTGCCGAGCAGGCAGATGCTTGTCGAGCGGTGGCCGACCTCGGCGGGGGCCGCCGTGGGCTGCCGGCTCTTGATGCAATCGACAAAATTGCGATGGTGCTCGTCGCTCTTATAAAGGTGAATCTCATTGGCGCCGATCACCGTGGTTTTGAGCGACTCGGGCGAGCCGGTCCATTTGTCGTCGCGGACCTCGATCCAGCCGTCGGTCCCTTCGAACCGCCACGATTCGGTTTTCTCCGTCTGGCAGGTGAACTCCACGCCGTTTGCGTAGCGGGCCCGGAAGCTGACTTTGGTGGCCGTAGTGAACAGGCCGTCAACGGGCCACTCGCTGCCCAGGTCCTCGAACTCGACGGGGCCCGTGTCGTCCGTCCCGTTGGCCCACTGGATGATGTCGATGACGTGGGCGCCGAGGTTCGTGGTCTGGCCGCCCGAGTAGTCGAGATTGAAGCGGAACGTGTAGAGGCATCGGTCCTTGTGGTAGGGGGCCCACGGGGCGGGGCCGAGCCACATGCCGTAGTCGAGCCATTCGGGCACCGGCGTCGGCTGCCAGTCGCTCGGCGGGGCCTCCTTGTTGTTGGGGCCGATGGTCGTGGTGACCTTCCGGAGCTTTCCGATGCGCCCGTTTCGAATTAGCTCGCAGATGAAGCGGTACTGCTCGTCCGATCTTCGCATGGTTCCGGTTTGGAAGACGGTGCCGTATCGCCGTGCGGCATCGGCCATGGCCCGGCCCTCGGCAACGGTGAGACTCAGGGGTTTCTCGCAGTAGATGTCCTTGCCGGCGGTCGCCGCCATAATCACCGGGATTGGGTGCCAGTGGTCCGGCGTCGTGACGCACACGGCGTCGATATCGGCCCTGCCGATAATGTCCCGGAAGTCCACGTAGGCGTCGCAGCCCTTGTACTGGCCGGCCCCGTACTTGCGGGCGTAATCGTCGTTGACGATCTTTCGTGCGGGCTCGCGGCCGAACCAGGGACCGTTCCAGCCCTGCTTGTACCAGTGGCCGTACTGGTCGCTCGCCTCGACCACGTCGCAGACCGCCAGGACCTGCACATCGGGCAGGGCGAGGAAGGCTCGCATATTGTTCGTGCCCATGCCGCCGACGCCGATGGAGGCCAGGGTGATTCGCTCGCTCGGCGGGACGGCGCCGGCCTTGCCCAACGCACTGGACCGGATGAACAGCGGCAGGCCGATCGCGCCAAGGGCGGTCCCCGCCGCCTGCTTGATGAACGTACGCCGTCTGATACCCTTACCTGTCATGGTGGTCCTCCGAAAGGGAAGGTTGCAGTGAAGGCAGAACACGATCCGGCTGAGCCTGCGAGCGCCGTGTCCTCAGTCTTGATGGCCTCTTTTTCATACATGCCTTTGCCATTGATGTTGGCAGCATTATACACCGAAAACGTCACCGTCAAGAGCGCATACCACCATTTTGGTCAGGGCGATCGCAAAGTCCCCAAAACGGATGTATTGAAAGCGTCAGCCGGGTGGCATCGTCAAGGCCGAAGGCCTTGGCGATGGTCCTGCGCCCAGGAAAGTCGCCATCGCGAATCCTTCGGTAGGCTCAGGAGGGCCGCTGCGTTTGACGATGCCACCCACCATGTTGGGCGACTTTGCGATCGCCCTGCCATTTTGGTGGTGGGCTGTGCAGTTATGGTGAAGCGACGAAGCGGCGTGATAGACAGATTGGGTGCAGGTTCCGGTACGCAGGGCTGGCGAAAACCCTGTGGCTCACAGGTGATATGGTTGGATGCGCTCAGCACCGGCCGATAGACAGTGCGGTCACGGCGATCCGCGGCGGGGGGAGTCATCAGATCAAAAAAAAGCCCCTGCGACGGCAGGTCGAGAGTATTTGGTTTCTTTTTTTCCCCGTTTGTTCCTCGCCTGCTACTTCACAGGGGCACGACCAAGTTGTTCGTGGCTCATGTCTTTTGGTTTAGCCGCCCCTTGCGCCGTCCGACGGTGATCTACTAACATGTTGTCTGAGAACTCTTGTCGGACGGCCCAAGCTCAAGCTAAGATAGCCTTACCGGCCCCAGTCTTGAGCCACTTTGTGAAACCCATCCATTGACAAGCATCGGCCGGACCGGGTCATTTTCTTGAAACTTTTCTGGGCCATTCTGCGGCCCTGAAATCGGGCGTATCAATACAGACAGCGGGCAGCTCGCGGCTCAGATTTGTCATCTCACTTGGCCTGCCCAGTCTCACTGTCCGGCGGGCGGGATCGCTTGCCTCGTATCCCTCAGTTTGCTCCGTTTAACCCCCGATAACCGCTGTCGGACTCCGCAGGATTTTTTCATTCAGCGCCGGAAATTTGCATTTCGGGCTTCTTTTTCATCTACATTTCGCCGGCACGAACGCCAACAGATAGGAGCAATCGTGCATCTGCCTGTCCAATGGCCGGCATGTGAAGCTCGCAATATGGAGCACCGCCCAACCTTCCCTTGCCCCTGGGGGCGCCAACTCTGGGGTCGACCTGAGGCGGTGCTCCCCCCCCTTCATTCCCGGACGCGCCATGGCGCGCCGGGAGCTGATAAACCATTCCAAGAAGAAAGCCCCTTTCGCCATCGCCGCGCCGTTGGCGACAATGGGGAAAGGGGCCGAGCAATATTGAATCTGCTGCCCTTCAAAGAGCCTGCGGTGTCAGGCTGAGGGGGCTAGTAGCCCAGTCTGCCCCAGACGGCCTTTTGCATCCGCTGCAGATCGTCAATGCCTTCGGGCGTCGTGGGCGTGAACTGGTGCAGCGGATTGGCCAGTTTTCCATCTTCGAGTGTCTCTTTGGCATTCCATTTCCAATAATCGCTGTGGCCGTCGACATAGGAGACGTTCGTGCCGTCGCCATGGCGGACGTGGGGCGGGTCCCACCATCGCTGGGCGTTATAGTGAACAGCATAGCTGTCCGGCGTGACGCGGCCTTCATCGAGGAAGACCAGCCGATAGCTCGGGCCCGGCACCGTGACCTCCGTCGTCCTCTTGACCCACGTCATGGTCCGACCCACGCGGACCCCAACATTGTTATTGATTGTCCCTGTTCTGGCAAGGCCGTTCATCGCGTCAGTGATGGTGTACGTCCGCATCTCGCCGCGAATCCCGGTCGGACACCGATAGACCTTCAACTCCGGGACAAACGGGAACATGGCGCCACTTCGGATCGCCGAGATCTGCACGCTCTCCGGGTGCTTTTGGCCCTGCATGAAACCGGAGTGGCAGTCGGCCCCCACCCAATACTTCTCTCCTTTGTGGGCACCGCCCGTGGGTGTGGTAGTGATGCCCGCCGTGCCGTTCTCCGCCTCGCCGTTCATGATCCTGTCGTCATTGTCGCCGGCATAGGCGATCCAGGCCAGCGTCAGTTGCTTGAGGCTGTTCAGACAACCCGAACGCTTGCCCTGTTCCCTTGCCCGGTTCAGTGACGGCATGAGGATGGCCATCAGGACCGCGATGATCGCGATCACCACGAGCAATTCGATCAGGGTGAACCCTTTTGCTTTCCGCATGATTGTCATTCCTCCTTCACAGAGAATTCAACACCGCTGTCGACCTTCACGACACAGTCCAGACCACCCTGATTGTATAACTTCCCGGGGTTAGCAGCAAGAGAATTTCGGGCACGTTTTTGCCTCGAAAAACCCTCCAGATGCACCGGAAACGCCCCATTCGGGGTGTCCTTGAGGGTCTCTGGGGGCTGTGCAGACTTTGTGACCCGCCGGCCCGGCACGGGCGGCGCCAAAATGAGCATTTTCCCTAATTGACGCCCCTCTGTGTCGGGAGTACGAAAATGTCCTTAGGAAGGATGATAGCTGGTTTGGTGGATCTCTTTATATGAAGGGTCGTACGGGTTTTGACAATGTAGCGTCAATCGTTCGGTGATTGAGCTATACGAGTGTGGAAGGAGAGGCGGTCCCAAGGAGGGGCAAAACATGCTTTGCACAGCGGATTTGCAGGTGTTCTCGCAGACGGAGTGGACGGAGTTGCAGCGCAACCTGAGCCTGTCGCGCCGACAGGCTCAGGTTGTCGAGCGGCTTCTGTGCGGCCGGTCCGACAAACAGATCGCCAAGGAGCTGGAAGTGTCCGTGCCGACGGTGCGCACTCACCTCGGGCGCCTGTTCATGCGCTTCGGGGTGGCGGATCGATGTGAGCTGATCCTGCACGTCTTTGTGCGTTTCCGGGAACAGTGCCGTCACCGCGAGTGTCCACGATATGCCTGACGTGGAGAACGGCCGCTTTCCTATAGGCACGAGATATAGATCCGACGGACACCGTTCACAAGAGTGGCAGAGCCAGTGCGGAAGCGACTGGAACGCATAATCCCTCGGCAATCGAGGGATGCACCAGCGAGAGCGCGCACCGGGTTCACGAGCGAGCCGGTGGGCGACGCAGGGAGTTCCGGGGGGTGTCCGAATCCTGATTTCACAATGAGCAAATGACGCAGGCGACGGTTCGCAGATTCGTAGGCCCAGGCCGGCGAACTGTGCGTAGCATTTCCATATGGGGCGGGTACGTCCCTCAATTGGGAGGTGTCGAGGGTTATGCGTGCGCAGAAGACGAAACGATGGGCTGATCTCAGGAGGGTTCTCCTGATCGGCATCGTCTTGAGTATCGTGTGGGCCTCGTCTGCGGCCGATCTATGGGTGAGCGCCTGAACGTCCAGACCGGAGGAGCACAGGCGAATTCCCGTGGGAGGGATAAGAGACTCGTGGACAACTTCGATAGAGCAGCAATGCGTTTGACCGCGACAGTGCGATGCCATATGCCAATGACGCCGAGGAAGCGCTTGCGGCTTGTCCTGTGCGCCGGCGCGTGCTGGCTGCTGGCCGGTTGCGGCGATCAGGTGCGCAAGCCCTCCCCCGAGAAATTGGCCGAGTTCACAGGCGTCCGGACGGCGGGACCGG
>Ga0315277_10006827_pt1 | contig 14852 bp, 13 predicted proteins | sample YL17G05_15_MG_FD_203695 | JGI IMG/M metagenome (GOLD analysis project Ga0315277, IMG submission 203695) | Sediment microbial communities from Yellowstone Lake, YNP, Wyoming, USA - YL17G05_15 | ecosystem: Environmental > Aquatic > Freshwater > Lake > Sediment | place: USA: Wyoming | collected... | reverse complement strand
GAAGGCCCTGTCTGGCTCGCACTTTAAACAGGATATCTTCAGCGTCATTGAGGCTAGCCTCAACATCTGGGCTGGCTTCGTAGCCAAGGGCCGCGATTTGCCCAGCGGCGGCGATCAGCCGCCGCATTACCGCTGTATTGGATACTATTTGAGCATAATATTCAACATGGAGGGATGTGGGTACATTACTTATTACATGGCTTAAGAAGGCAGCACCACCAATTTGCTCCAGCTTGTCCTGACGCATTAGCTCATGGGCCACTGTAATCTGATTTATAGCTTCATTGCGTTGATAAAGAGAGAAACAAGCTTGGTAGATTGCCCGAGTCGTTTCTGAAAAAAAATCCTCGGGCTTGAGAGAGGCAGCAATTTTTAATATGGCTTCAGGGTCAATAAGCAGCGACCCGATTACTGCCTCCTCGGCTTCAATATCATGGGGTGGTAACTTTTCCTCGGCCATGCCTACTCTTTCTTCTCCTCTTTCCCCTTCTCTTTTTCTTTCGCCTTCGTTTTCCTTTTCTCTTTCGCTTGCTTTTTCTCTGACTTTTCCTCTGTCTCGTCCTCTTTTCCCTTCTCCTCTTCCTCGATAACCACCGTAATTTTAGGCTTGATGTCGCCGGCTAACTTAACGGCTATCTCATAGCTACCTGTTTGGCGGAAAGGTTTCTCTATGTCTATCTTCTTTTTGTCAATAACAGACCCTATGACCCGACTTAATTCTTCAGCGACGTCGGCAGCGGTAATAGAGCCAAACAAGCGCTCTCCGGTACCCATGCGAGCTTTAAGGCGAATTTCCTTTCCCTCAATTTGCTGAGCCGATTCAACTAGTTTGTCCCGGTCAATACTTTCTTCAAGTTTCTCCTTCTCTAGCCTGGACTCTACTTGTTTCATCACCGTGGGGGTGGCTACCAAAGCTAGCCTCCGAGGCAAAAGGAAATTCTTGGCATAACCTTTGCTCACCTCCTTTATCTCTCCAGCCTTTCCCCCTCCGGGGAGATCTTCTAGTAAAACAACTTTCATAAAATTCCTCCCCCCAGCACTTAGAACTCTGAGTGCTGGGTCAGAATGACAAAAATCTCACTGCCGATATAGCAGCAGTAGCGCCATCTCCAGCAGCAGTTATCGCCTGCCTGGCTGAATTATGGCGGACATCTCCAGCAGCGAGTATTCCTGGAATCCTTGTCTCCATGAGTTCATTGGTGATTATGTAGCCTTCCTTGTCTAACGGCAGCAATCCCCGCCATTGGGCACTATTGGGCTCCGAGCCGATAGCCACAAACACACCTGCTACCTCTAATATTGATATTTTAGCATTTTTGGTGTTTTTTAGCATAAGTTGATTAACTACCCCAGCGCCTTCAATTTGGGTTATTACGGTATCCCAAATAAACTCTATCATGGGTTCGGACACGGCTCTTTCTTGGATTATCTTGCTGGCTCGAAGCTGGCTGCGACGATGGATGATCTTAACAGAGGAAGCGAATTTGCTCAGATAAAGAGCCTCAGTGACGGCAGCATCACCACCACCTATTACAGCCACTGTTTTACCTTTGAATAAAGGGCCGTCACAAGTAGCACAATAGGAAACTCCCTTGCCCACAAATTCATCTTCTCCGGGCACGCTTAGTTTGCGGAATTGCGCGCCAGAGGCGATGATTATTGACTCGGCTACAAAATCGCCTTCACTGGTGCTGACCAGATTATGCTTCTGGTTGGGTACCGCTTTGGTAACCTCGGCAAGCAAGAGTTCCAATCCATAGCTAGCGGATTGCTCATGGATAAGTTGCCCTAACTCAATACCTGAGATACCCCTGGGAAAGCCAGGGTAATTCTCCACTCGCTCGGCGTTGGTTATTTGCCCGCCAATCACTCCCCTTTCGATAAGCAAGGTATCAAATCTCGAGCGGGCGCAATATAGCCCGGCGGTGAGCCCCGCTGGTCCACCACCAATGATGACTACTTGGTGATTTTTATCCATAGCTTAAAACTGTAACCTGTAACTGAGCCCTCCCAGAAATCACAGCGTCCCCTTGCCAGAACCTTGCCCTCCGCCGAGATTTGAGCAATCTCGCATAAGTTGGGACAGGATCTGCACTAATTATACCATCGGTTCTTGGTTTTGGACTGGGAACGCTCAATTTAACTATGGTGGAACTCTCGTTTAATCTTATCCACGGTTCCTGGCTGCAGGATATCAGCCACAGTCATTGCCATGGCCTTGGCTGCATCCATTAAGCCTTGCTGTCCTGCCTCAGAAACGGCTGCCGCGGCAAACTCCGGTGTATGTATCAATACCTCACGGGGAGCAATAGCTATTGTGGCATGTATACTTGGCACTACTTGGCTGACATTTCCCATATCGGTGCTGCCCAGGCCGAAATGAGGGTCAAAGGCTTCCACTTGGCGCCCCAGCGATTCCAGATTTTGCTTAAATAGGCCGGCCAAAATCATATTGCTTTTCATCGGGGCATAGGTCCTGTCTCTCCACCTGTATTCTAATCTTGCCCCGGTGGCTACAGATGCGCCTGTAAAACAGTTCAAAACCTTGTCCTTCAATTCAGCAAGGTAATCATCATCTAGAGCGCGTACCAAAAACACAGCAGCGGTGTGAGCAGGCACTATATTAGGCGCTTCACCTCCGTCAGTGATTATGCCATGGATGCGTGCATCTCCCCGTATATGCTGGCGCAGTGCATTTATCGAGGTGAAAGCCACAATCATAGCGTCAAGGGCGTTTATGCCTTTGTGAGGTTGCCCAGCAGCGTGAGCTGGCCGACCAAGAAACTCCACTTCTAAGGTGCTGCAGGCAAGTGCCTCTTCGGTGGGCATGTTCCTTGTGTCAGGATGCACTATCATAGCCACATCTATTTCCTTGAAAGCTCCCCCGTTCACCATGTCTATCTTGCCACCATAGCCTTCCTCTCCAGGAGTGCCCATAGCTACAATACTGCCTCCTAACTGATCAATGATAGACTTACTAGCAGCTGCAGCCCCAACTGCTGAAACACCTATGATATTATGCCCGCAGCCATGTCCTATTTTGGGTAAAGCATCGTATTCGCCAAGCAGGGCAATTCGTGGGCTCCCATGGCCATATGTAGCCCGAAAGGCTGTAGCCAAACCAGCAACGCCTCGTTCTACATGAAATCCACTGTTCTCGAGATAGCTAGACAACCAAGCCGACGCTTTCTCTTCCTTGAAGCCCAACTCCGGATTATCATGAATATTCAGGCTCAACTGGATGAGCTGCTGCCTCTGTAATTCGACGCTATCCTTTATCTTTAGCTTCAGTTTCTCTATCTCCAAACCCATTTAGTACTCCTTTCTATCATTCTGAGGGAAGCGAAGAATCTAATTCTGCCCGGTGTGATAAAATAATCGCTTTCTATTTCTAATACTTGAACCTCTTATCAATAGTTATTATACTTTGTATTTGGTCTAAATTTCTAGGTTATGGCTGATGAAAAGAGAACCTCTGAACACTTCAATAAATGTAGCCCAGTTGCTGAGGGAGCCCGTTGGCTCTAGCCAAAGCCATGATATAAGTGGGATAATTGGTGAGGAAGTTGAAGGTTTTGTTGAAGGAAAGGCAAAGGTGATTCGTATCAGTCAGGGAGTTTTAGTTCAGTGTGAATTAAATGCTGAGGTAAAACTCATATGTAGCCGCTGCCTCGATGCATTTTTGTGCCCTATAAATTTCACTGCGGAAGAAGAATTTCTTCCAATAGCCGATGTGTCTGATGATTTGGCACTCTCTTTGCCGGAACAATCGGAAGAGTTTACTATTGATGATAAAAATATACTTGACCTGGGCGAGTTAATACGGCAATATGTATTATTGAATTTACCCATGAAACCCCTATGTCACCCTGACTGCCCAGGAATGAAGGAGGCGAATTCACATGGCACCACTACCAAAGAAAAAAACTGCTAAGTCGCGCCAGGGGAAAAGGCGCAGCCATCTTCAACTAACCCCACGTGCCCTGGATGTGTGCTCCCATTGCCACAGTCCTAAGTTGCCTCACCATGTTTGCCCTACCTGTGGCTGGTACAATGATAGGGAAGTAATCGAAGTCAAGCCCGCCAAGAAGTAGTTCGCATGGCCGAGTTATCCAAGGTAGCTTATGTTTTCCCAGGACAAGGCTCCCAAAGCACTGGTATGGGGTTGGACCTGTATAACAACTATCCTTCAGCCAAGGAAGTTTTTGATGAAGCTGATGCTTATTTAGGCTTTTCCCTCTCCCGTTTATGCTTTGAAGGTCCAGAGGGGGAATTGACAAAGACGCATAACGTCCAGCCAGCGATACTGGTCGTCAGCACTGCCTGTCTCAAAGCGCTTGAAAAGGCAGCCATAGCTAACTCTCCCTCTCCCACTTTTATGGCTGGACATAGTTTGGGTGAATATACAGCTCTGGTGGCTGCTGGTGCGCTGAGCTTGGCTGATGCTGTTTTGCTTGTCAGGGAAAGAGGGAGATTAATGTATGAGGCTGGGCTGAAAAATCCCGGGAGCATGCTGGCTATAATAGGGCTTGATGAAGAAACAGTTAAAGATGTATGCCTTCAAAGTGGAAGTGAAATCTCCAATATAAACTGTCCTGGGCAGATTGTGATTAGTGGTGCCACCCAAGCCCTGGCTGAAGCTAATAAATTAGCCAAGACAAGAGGTGCCCGTGCTCTTATTCCCTTAAAGGTTAGCGGGGCTTTTCATTCCGCCTTAATGGAGCCAGTCATAGCTGAATTCAGCAAAATCGTCGCGAATGTTAAATTTCGACCGCCAGTCATTCCTGTAATATCCAATGTGACCGCCAGGTCGTTAACCGACGTTGATTCGATAAAAAAGGAATTAGTGAAGCAGCTTCGCAATTGCATCCAATGGCAAGGGTCGGTGGAATATATGATGCGCAATGGGGTCACCACCTTTTATGAGATAGGCCCCGGCAGAGTGCTTAGCGGTTTAATCAGGCGAGTCAATTCCGAACTCCAGACTTTCAATATATCAGGAATTGAGGATATAGCACAGCTAGCACGTAAAGAAGGTCCAACTAACTAATGGCTGGCGTCAGGCGACAGGCAAGAATCGCAGCTCTTCAGATGCTTTATGAGCTTGATTGCACGAGACATAAGGTGGAGGAAACTTCAGCTCGCTTAAGAGCAGGGGAGAAACTGACTCAAGAAGCACTTAGCTTCGGTGAAGAGCTTGTGAAGGGGGTACTGCAACACAAATCTGAGCTTGACGCTCTTATCAAAAGGTTTGCCCCAGCCTTTCCTCTAGAGCAAATGTCTATTGTTGATAGAAATATTTTGCGCCTGGCTATTTTCGAAATTTCATTCAGTGACAAAACTCCCATCAAGGTAGCTATAAACGAGGCTGTAGAGTTAGCCAAAGATTTCGGTGGTGATTCGTCGCCACGATTGGTCAATGGAGTATTGGGCTCGATAACGGACCATGGTGGCGCGAAACTACGTAGCCCTCAGGAAAGCTGAGATTCCCGGCTGGTCTCTCCTGACCTTTGGCAGTATGACCAATAGAGTGTAAAATCATTATACAACTCTGATTCTCATGGTCGGCGTCAAGTGTGAGCAGAAAGGTTAAAGAATCGTCTGGTATGGAACAAAAAACGAACGCTGATTCAGCAAACGAGGCCACGGTTACTGGTCCTGTACTGGAGAGCGCTCGAAAGCACCGGGCAGATAGGGTGGCCATAAGAATCATTGACCGGTTGCCGGGGAATCAGATATCCAGAGGTGTGAGAAGCCCTCATTTTTGGATAATCGTGGCCCTCATGGCAATCCTCACGCTTGTCTACTACGCAGGGCATACTCCCTTAGCCCGTTTGGGAAGCTTTTTCACTGATGCTTCTCTTCACGATCCACATCGAACCTTATTTCTGCTACCCGTAATCTACGCTGCTCTGACTTTCAGGCTCCGGGGTGCCCTGGTTACATCTTTCGCCTTTCTGTGTGTTGTGTTGCCACGTACCTTTTACTCCCCATACGCCGATCCGGTGCTGAGGCCGGTGCTCTTTGTCCTGTTCGTCACCTTCGTTGGTGTGCTAACCGCTGTACTGATGGACCGGATTGACGAAGAAAGAGAGATCATTCGGCGTCTAAAGGAAACTCGGGAACAACTGGTCCATGCTGAGAAACTTGCGTCTCTGGGTCAGCTGGCTGCCTCCGTCGCCCACGAAATCAATAATCCTCTAGCTGGAGTCCTCACTTACACCAAATTGCTGGCGAGGAAGATATCTGGCGACACCCTTGAGAAAGGAACTGCTCTGGATTACCTCTCGAAGATGGAATCAGAGATTGGCCGTTGCTCGAGGATAATACGAAACCTTCTCGATTTTTCCCGGCAGACGGAGCCAACGTTGAGGCTCGTGGACGTTAATCAGGTTATAGAGCAGGTACTGGCTATGGTAGGCCATCAGGCCCAACTCCAAAACGTTGATGTGGTAAGGGAGCTTAGCCCTTCCTTGCCCAAGGTCATGGCTGATTCCGACAAGCTTCAGCAAGTATTCACGAATCTCACGCTGAATGCTATCCAGGCCATGTCTGGAGGAGGTAGGCTGACACTGCGTACATCAGTGGCCAGCAGCCAGGTTAGGATTGATATCCAGGATACTGGTTGCGGTATTTCCAAAGAGAACTTGTCCAAGCTTTTCACCCCTTTCTTCACCACTAAGGAAAAAGGCAGTGGTGTGGGCTTGGGGTTAGCTGTAGTTCGTGGGATTATTGAACGACACAAAGGAGAGATTAAAGTACAAAGTGAAGTGGGGAAAGGAACTACCTTCACCATCTACTTGGGTGTCCATGACGATGAAAAGAAAAGATAGGAGTATAATCTTTTAGGTACTCTGAACAATCACGGTGAACTTTGCCAGCCAGCACAGCGGCTTGACGAATTAGAGACGGCATGCTATAAGTGTGGTAACAAATTTGAGTGCTGGACGGGAAGTTGGCACATAGGAAATGGAGAGTTTGCAAACAAATAAATCTGGATGTTGCCTAATTTGGTTTATGGTACTTGGCCAGGGAGTAAGCATAATGGTAGTACGAGTCCACCCATCCCGACCAATGTGAAGGCATGGCATAGCATAGATAGAACGTTGAGTTCCATTCTCTTCACTTCCACGAAAGGAGCAAAATGGCTAAGAAAAGAATCTTGATAGTAGATGACGCAGAACTGTTAAGAGAGGGACTTCGTGAGTGGCTTATTGCTGATGGGTTTGATGTGGAGGCGGCAAGTACTGGCAAAGAAGCCATCGACAAAGTCAACAGCGGCAAGTTTGACGTAGCTATCCTCGATTTGAAATTACCAGACATTGACGGGTTACAGCTTTATGAATATATAAAGCGAATAGATCCGAGAATTGGTGGAATAATGATTACCGGCTATCCGTCACTCGAGACAGAGGAGAAGGCAAAGAAATTAGGGCTTGCTGATTTTCTGCCTAAGCCATTTGATCTAGATAGTTTGGAGAAAGTAGTCGATCATGTTATAGCCGAGGCAGATAGGAATCACAGTTGGGAGGCATTACAGTTAGTGTCGTTTAGATTGTGTGATCGCAGTTATCAGTGCAAAACTTGCCCGTTCTTCCAAAGTATTCAAGACAGGTTGTTGCAGCAGATTTCAGTTGCCATGGATGATTCTGATATTGCCAGGTATATGCAACTGCCTGGCCACGAAAGGTTGTGTCGCTTTGCTGCAGCGAAATTTGCTCCCAGGAAATGATAAAAGTGGGAATTTGGCCTGGCAAATCACTAAATGAGTGTTAGGGAAGAGTTGTCGTCTGATGGTGTGGAGGTCTATTTCTCAAGCAGGTAATATCGGTTCGAATCCATTCGGCTCCATGGCTGATTCGCTCTTTCATATACCTCCTTTCTAGATCCGTGTTGTGGTGATGCGGTCTCTGCGTTTCATCGAGACACCCCAAATGAAAATTGAGATAATTGTCAAGATTTTATGCTACTTGGCATCCCTTTTTTAAGGCAGTCTTCGAGAAGCAATTCACTAACCTCCCAACCTTGCTTTTTCTGGCGTAGTTTGTTATACTTCCCAGCCGTGCTAAATCCGCATTACGGGGGAAGAGGTGGCTACGATGATTTTGTACGGCAACCCTTTTTCATAACCAATTCTAGAGAGTCGAGGTAAATATTAAGATGGAAGTACTAAGTCCTTACAAAGAAGCTATAGACGTGATACTCGAGGCTGGCGGCGAACCTCTCAAATTGTGTTATCAGTGTGGTCTTTGTACCGGTATTTGTCCATGGAATATGGTCCGAAGTTTTCTGGTTCGCCGTATTATGCATGAGGCTCAACTAGGGGCAGTTGATTTTGGGAGTGAGGATATCTGGACCTGTGTTACCTGTCGAGCTTGCGTTCAACGTTGTCCCCGAGGTGTCGAGATAATAGATGTTATGAGGGCTATACGGCGAGCCGTAGCTGGCCTGGGTGTCGGCGTTGTCCCCGATGCCCTGAGAATTTCGGCCAAGAACATCGCTGGTGTAGGTAATCCACTTGGTGAAGCAGCGGAAAAGAGAAATGACTGGGCTAAGGACCTTGGGGTAAAGAATTTTGTGGCAGGCACCGAAATACTTTATTTTCCTTGCTGTGTCCCTTCATACGACCCCGATGTGAAGACAGTAGCTCGATCTGTTGCCACCATATTCAATAAGCTTAAGATTGATTATGGCATTATAGGCACTGAAGCTAAATGCTGCGGCGAGTCAATTAGGAAGGCCGGGCATGAAGATACATTTCAAAGTCTGGCCCAAAATAACATTAATCTCTTTACCAGCAATGGTGTCAAGACAGTGGTAGTCTCCTCACCGCACTGCTACCACACTTTCAAGAATGAATATCCCGAGCTGGGGGGCAAATTCGAAGTAATTCATATGACCCAATACCTGGCTTCACTTATCGACGAAGGAAAATTGAAGCTCTCTAAGAAGATAAACAAAAAGGTAATCTATTCCGACCCCTGCTATCTGGGGAGACACAATGATATCTATGATGAGCCAAGGAAGATCCTGCAAAGCATTCCAGGCCTGGAATTAATTGAATTTCCTGATGCTCGCGAGAGTGGCCTTTGTTGTGGGGGTGGCGGTGGTAGAATCTGGATGGATACCCCGAAAGGGGAAAGGTTCTCTGACATAAGGGTGGAACAAGCTGAGGGGAAAGGCGCCGATATCATAGCTATAGCCTGTCCCTACTGCTTCCTCAACTACAGGGACAGTGTGCTCTCCATGGGCAAAGCAGAAACTGTGCAGGTTAAAGACATCTCTGAGCTTATTGCCGAGGCAATGTAATATAAATGGAGTGATGAAATGGAAGAAGTAAAGATCGGTGTTTACATCTGTCACTGTGGGTTTAACATCGCCGGCACAGTGAATGTGGAAGAGGTGGCTAGATATGCTGCGACTCTACCTAATGTTGCAATCGCTCGAGACTACAGGTACATGTGTTCTGATCCCGGACAAGACCTTATCAAGACTGACATCAAGAAACTGGGACTGAATCGAGTTGTGGTTGCTTCTTGTTCCCCAAGGATGCACGAGCTTACGTTCCGCAAAGCTGTAGAGGGTGGCGGGCTGAATCCTTATCTATATGAACATGCGAACATTAGAGAGCATTGTTCTTGGGTTCACGATGATAAAAAACTGGCTACTAACAAGGCAAAGGACTTAGTAAGGGCAGCCGTCAAGCGAGTTTATCACCATGAGCCTCTTGTGATCAAGGAAGCGCCGCTTAATCCCAACGTATTGATTGTTGGCGGGGGCATCGCAGGGATGCAGGCGGCACTGGACATTGCCAATGGGGAGAACAAGGTGTACATGGTGGAAAGGGAGCCCAGCATTGGCGGCCATATGATACAGCTGGACAGAACGTTTCCTACGCTGGACTGTTCCGAGTGTATTCTCACCCCTAAGATGTCTGACGTGGGACATCATCCCTTCATAGAGCTCTTATCTTTAAGCGAGGTGGAGGAGGTTTCGGGCTCTATAGGGAGTTTCAAGGTTAAGGTACGGAAGAAGGCACGTTATGTGGACGAAAGCAAGTGTGTTGGGTGTGGAGTATGTGAGGAAAAGTGCCCTCGCAGGACAGATAGCGAATTTGAGATGGGTCTGGCCAAGAGAGGGATGGCTTATATCCCATTTGCTCAGGCGATTCCGCATATTGCCACGATTGATAAGAGAGAAGCAAGGCCGTGCAGAGGGGCCTGTAAAGAAGCTTGCCCAATTCACATGAATACCCTGGGCTATGTATCCCTGATCAAGGAGGGGAAGTTTAAGGAGGCGTACGAGGTTATAAGAAGAACCAACCCTCTCCCTGCCATCTGTGGCAGGGTCTGTTATGCCCCTTGTGAACAGGCCTGTAACCGGGGGCAACTTGATGATTCGATAGCGACTAGAGAACTGAAACGCTTTGCAGCCGACTATGAAATGAATGCTGGTAGGGCTAAGGCCCAACCAGTGGAAATCACCAGGGGAGAAAAAGTAGCCATCGTCGGCTCGGGTCCGGCTGGCCTAGCCTGTGCTTACGACCTGGTCAGGCAGGGGTACCCGGTTACGATATTCGAATCTGCGCCTGAGGCCGGAGGTCTATTACGCTACGGTATTCCTGAATACCGATTACCCAGGAATGTGCTCGCTGCCGATATAGACTATATACAAGGTTTGGGCGTAGAGATTAAGACGAACAGCCCCGTGAGGAGACTCGCTGAAATCTCCAATCAAGGATATAAAGCCACATTCTTGGGGCTAGGTGCCGGGGTTAGTCAAAAAATGGGTATTCTCGGCGAGGATAGCCCGGGAGTCTTCTACGTTCTTGATTTCCTGAGGCAGGTCAATTCTGGTGTCAACGTCAGGTTGGGACCGAAGGTAGCAATTATAGGTGGAGGCAACGCTGCTGCTGATGCTGCTCGCGTTGCCCGACGCCTCGGTGTTAAGGAAGTAACTGTTGTTTATCGTCGTACCCGTGCCGAGATGCCGGCTCTCCCCAGCGAAGTTGAACAGATGGAACAAGAGGGGGTCAAGATTCAGTTCCAGGCAGTACCGGTCGAAGTGCTGTCCAAAAACAATCGAGTCACCGGAATAAAATGTGCTCGTATGGAGATGGGTGCGGCTGATGCCAAAGGGCGCCGACGCGCCATGCTCGTCCAAGGTTCGGAATTCACAATAAATGTAGACAATGTGATTGTGGCTATCGGACAAAGCGTAGATAAGAGCGTGCTCCCTGAGGGGTTAGCGTTTACTGACTTGGGTACACTCGATGTTGACCCGGTTACTTTGCGAACCAATATTGATGGTGTATTTGCTGGAGGAGACGTTGTGTCCGGTCCAGCTGACGTCATCCTTGCCATAGCCTCCGGCAAGAAGGCAGCTTGTTCGATACAGGCATACCTGAGGGGAGAAGAACCAAGTTTTGAGGAAAGTGGACAGGTTCAGAAGCTCAGTGAAAAGGAAGTTGCCGAAATCAAGAAGCGCTTTGGCTCTCAGAAGAGAGTAGAACGCAGCAAACCGGAGCTGGAAAAGCGCGTCAGTGACTTCAAAGAGGTCGAGCAGGCCTACTCCCCCGAGGAGGCCCAGCAGGAAGCAGGTCGCTGCCTGGCCTCGACAATAGAGGGATGTTTTGAATGTGGTGAGTGTAAGAAAGCATGTGAGGCGGATGCCATAGATTTCAGCCAGACCGATCAAATTGTTGAGCTAGAAGTGGGCGTAATTATAGTGGCAACAGGGTATGATCAATTTGACCCTTCCGTGATACCTCAATACGGCTACAGGAAATATGACAATGTGTTGACTGGTCTTGAATTTGAGAGAATAACCTGTGCCGCGGGACCGACGGAAGGCAAGATTCTGTTGAAGGATGGTCGTGAGCCGGGAAGCGTTGCTATTGTGCACTGTGTGGGCAGTCGGGACCAGAACTATCATGAGTACTGCTCCAGAGTATGCTGCATGTATGGGCTCAAATATGCTCATTTGATAAGAGAATTTACCAAGGCTGATGTATATGAGTTTTATATTGATATGCGCTGCTTCGGCGAAGGTTATGAGGAATTCTACAAACGCTGTTCCGAGGAGGGGGTTAATTTCATACGAGGGAAGGTGGCCAAGATTACAGACGAAGCCCTAACCGATGAAGAGAAAGGGAAGTTGGTTGTAGTCAGTGAAGATACTCTTCTAGGTAAGCTAGTACGTGTCCCCGTGGACATGGTTATATTATGTTCTGCTCTGGAAGCGCGCTCCGACGCGGAGAATGTCGCCAGGCTCTTTACTATTAATCGCAGAGCAGATGGCTTCTTCCTGGAGAGACATGTCAAGCTCGACCCTGTGGCTACTCCAACAGAGGGCGTCTTCATCGCTGGCTGCTGTGAAGGGCCAAGGGATATTCCTGACACTGTAGCGCAAGCTGAGGCCACAGCAGCCAAAGCCCTGTCATTGATAAGCAAGGGCACTGTGACGCTTGAAGCTGCTGTATCAACAGTGGATGAATCTATCTGCCAGGGCTGCGGGCGCTGTGAGGAAATCTGCACCTTTCATGCTCCTAAGGTCGCTGCCAAGAATGGAGCTTTGGTCTCCACAGTAAATGAAACTCTCTGCAAAGGTTGTGGAGCCTGCGCTGTGGTCTGCCCGACAGGCGCAATATCGATAAAACACTTTACCCAAGACGAAATACTGGCTGAAGTCGGTGCCTTGACGGAGGTAGGATAATGGCTGAATTTGAACCTCAAATCCTTGCTTTTTGCTGCAATTGGTGCACTTACGCTGCTGCCGATTTAGCTGGGACGAGCCGCGTTCACTATCCACCGAATGTCAAAATAGTGAGAGTAATGTGTAGCGGCATGGTAAATCCTATATATATACTGAAGGCGTTGGAGGGCGGCGCCGACGGCGTTCTCGTTGCCGGTTGTCATCAAACCGATTGCCACTACATTGACGGCCCGGTGAAATGCGATGACGCAGTTGGCAGGTTAAGAAAGGCGCTTCATGTGCTTGGTCTGGAAGACGAACGCTTGAGACGGGAGATGGTGGCTGCATCAGAGGGAGTAGTGTTTGCCCGGATAATCAATGAGATGGTGGAGCAACTCAAGAAGTTAGGCCCTTCACCTTTCAAAGTAAAAATGGAGGCTCTGGCGTGAACCTAGAGGATATTATTCAAGAAACCAAGACTTACTACTGCCTGGAATGTGGCAAGTGTACGAGCATATGTCCCGTCACTAGATACGATTCAGCTTTCTCTCCACGACAGATGATTGAGGATTCTCTTCTGGGCTTTGGGGATGAGCTGTTATTAAATCGAGAGCTCTTTTCCTGCCTTACTTGCTATGCTTGCCAGCAGAAATGTCCTAGCGATATTGACTTCCCCCTCTTTGTACAAAAAGCCAGAAGCATGGCCCAGGACAATGGTCAACATGGAGTTTGTGCCCACTCGGGACAACTACAATCTTTGCAGCGACTTATGACAAGCCCTGTCATTAAGCAGAAGAGATTGGAATGGCTGTCCGGGGAGTATCGTGTTTCGGAAAACAGCGAGGTTCTTCTCTGGGTGGGATGTGCCCCGTATTTTGCACCCATCTTTGAGGATATCAAATTCAATGCTCTTGACATAACCAAGGCAAGCCTCAAGGCCTTGAACTCGCTGGGAATCGAGCCCAAGCTGCTTCCTAATGAGAGATGCTGCGGTCATGACGCACTTTGGACTGGCGATATAGAGACATTTAAGAAACTGGCCGAGCACAATGCCGCCCAAATTAAAGAGGCAGGGGTCAAGAAGATAGTTTTTTCCTGCCCTGAGGGTTATCGCACATTTAAACTGGACTATCCCAATTATGTGGACTTGGGTTGCGAAGTACAGCATATCTCCGAATTCTTGGCTGAAAAGATAGGGGAAAACGGGGTGAGATTTAAGGAAATCAAGAAGAAGGTCACCTATCAAGACCCTTGTCGGTTAGGAAGACACTTGGGTGTGTACGAAGCCCCACGTAAGGTGATCGAGTCAATTCCTGGTATAGAATTGGTCGAGATGAGACATAGTGGATTGGAATCCATTTGCTGTGGCACCAGTGCTTTTACCAATTGCGACTCGTATTCCAACATGCTAAGGGCCGAAAGGTTATGTGAAGCGACGGAGACAGGGGCAGAGTTGCTCATAACCGCTTGTCCTAAATGCCAGACGCATTTCAGATGTGCCATGACGGATAAAGGAAAGGAGCATCGATCAACTCCGACGATTGAGGTAATGGATTTGGCAAATCTGGTAGCGAATGCGATTGAAGAAGGAAGGTAGGCGTGTCAAAAAATGAGTAACAGTGAGAACGGACGTAAATCGGTATTAGTGGTTGGTGGCGGCATAGCTGGTATTCAGGCTTCACTTGATTTAGCCAATATGGGTTTCAAGGTATATTTGGTGGAGAAGTCGCCCAGCATCGGGGGGCGGATGGCACAACTTGATAAGACTTTCCCCACTAATGATTGTGCCATGTGCATCCTTGCCCCCAAGATGATTGAGGCCAATTCCCACCGCAATATAGAACTCTTGACTTATTCTGAAGTGGAAAAAGTCGCGGGAGGAATAGGGAAGTTCAAGGTTAAGATCAGGAAAAAGGCATCTTTTGTTGATTGGAACAAATGTACGGGATGTGGCCTCTGTGTAGAAGGATGCCCCGTCATTATACCAAACGAATTTGATCAGGGGATTGCAAACAGAAAGGCCATATACCTTTACTTTCCGCAGGCTGTTCCTAAGAAATGTGTTATAGATAAAAGAGAGGAGCGCCCGTGCAAAACGGCTTGTATGGATGCTTGCCCTGTCCATACTAATGTGCCCGGGTACATCAAGCTCATTGCTG
>Ga0315277_10006826_pt1 | contig 14853 bp, 14 predicted proteins | sample YL17G05_15_MG_FD_203695 | JGI IMG/M metagenome (GOLD analysis project Ga0315277, IMG submission 203695) | Sediment microbial communities from Yellowstone Lake, YNP, Wyoming, USA - YL17G05_15 | ecosystem: Environmental > Aquatic > Freshwater > Lake > Sediment | place: USA: Wyoming | collected... | reverse complement strand
AGGGTCGAAGGCACCGCCTACCCATTCCAGCATCTCGTGGTGCTCCTCATCTTCCGGGTCGCTCAGCACCTCCAAGAGATGTGCATATCCCCATATCCCTCCACAATCCTCTGGGGGGCAGGCCCTATTGCCGCTGACACATACCGGGTAATCAACCCCTTCTTCCCTGGGTAGAATATCCTCCAGCTTGATATCGTGTTCCCAGCCATCGCCGAAATCATATTCATATCTGGCAAATCTGTTACCAATGGAAAAATAGCGGGAGATCTTCTGTTTTCGGTCGGGCAAGATTTCCCTGTCTTCATCGAACTCATCATCGGGTATGCCTATCCTGATCGCCTTTCCCGTCTTTGGATCAGGCATCTCGAACTCGTGCAGATGATAGTCCAACCAACCCATGGCGTCAGCTATAGCGACATGCAGATCCCAGAAGGAATAGGTCTCGGGTACCTGAACCCTACGCCAGATAGGAGGCAAGCTCTCTCTGAGGGTGATCTTAAACTGATATACCTGCTTGTATTCGCTCTTCTTCAATTATGGCCTCCTGGTTCGAGATGAATAAGCCCGGTAAATATCATACCAAAAGCAGTCCTTTGAGATATAACGAAAAGAGGTTATCCAATATCTGATGGCTTACCCCATGGGGCAGTTTGGGTCTTATTTGATAGGACCCTGCTCAATCTTCTCTTAACCCGGATGCGGGCGCCCTTATCTTATCGCTGTCCAAGGCCATGAAGGTCTTGACCAGGCCGGTGATGGACTCCGCGATGTTCCCCAGTTCCGCAACCTCGATCTTGTCCAGGGTGTCCTCGGCGTTCAAGAGGTAATAGGGCTGCGAGATCCAGCTCAGGAACTGCACATCGCCAAAGGGGTATGGAAAGGCATCCGTTGTCGGAACCGGCGCGATGATGTTGTAGGGAACGGCCACCGTCTGCTTCAGCCGGTGCTCCCTCAATACCTTCATGATGCTGGCGATAACGTACTTGTTGGAGGAGGTCATCACCCAGGTGGTGGCCAGCTCGCCGCTGGGGACCAACTCCCGGTCCTTCTCCACCACCTGCCTCGCCCCCAGGTGCTCCAGGCAGATAACCACATCGGTCCTGGCCAGGAAGTCGTGCTTGTGTCTCTTCACGAACTCGTAGGCTCCTAAGGCCGGACCGTAGAAATGGGCGGCAGCACAGAGGAACATGAGGGTCTTGGGGCGTTCTTCCCGTGGCACCTGCGACCAGGCCCGTGCCTGGGCCAGGACCTGCCCTACCCCGCAGCCGTCTTCGGTAGCGCCCTTGAAGGGCGCATCATGATGGGAGTGCAGAAGTATCGTCTCCTCCGATCTCCCCGGCAATATCCCCCAGACATTGTGCGTGACTCCCGGCCTTTCCTCCCCTTCCAGTACCATGGTGGCTCGGTCTCCCCTTTTCGCAAGCGAGCGCAGCTTCTCGCCATCGTACTTGCCGACCCAGAGAGCCGGGATGGGTTTCATACAGGCATCGTAGGGACCGAAATGGGTGTTGGAGTTGCCGAGCATGTCGGAGAGGATGAGCACGACGCCCCGTGCTCCATGCTGGTAGGCCCTCCAATAGACATCCCAGGGAAGGCGCATGTCCTCCAAGGGAAGATGGGTATCACCGATGTCCACGTTCAGGAACTGGCCCGGGAAATTGCTGCGCACGAATATGAGCTTCATCTTAGTGCCCACCGAAATACTGTTATCGGGATCCGATACGCCGTATCCTCCGCCTAAAAGCCTGAGCACCACCCCCGTGGGCAGGGTCGGGAAGGGCGCGTCGGCTACCACGATCTTGCCCCTCACATCGGCACGTCCGAGGGCGCCGGGCAGCCATGCTCGGCCCACGTAGACCAGGGGCGCGGTAACGCCATGCTCGCCCGTAAAAGCGGTGTTTTGCACCCGGAAACAGGGGATATCCACCTGCGTCTCTCCATCCCAGACGCCAAGCCTCCAATCACGGGCGTCCCAGACAGTGATATCTATGGGCTCCCTGGTAATATCCTCCAGGCCGAATTCCTGGAATCTCTCCATCACGTATTCCTCACCCTTGTGGCCCTCGAGCGTCCCTGGACGCCGGTGGGGAGTGGAGCAGATGCCTTCAATCCAGTCGTAGATGGTATGCGCATCGGGAGTTGGGACCTCGACCGGCAGATCCGGCAGTGTATCGATAAGGCCTCGAGCCGCTCGCCTGCGCGGATGGAACCCGGTGATCGCATCCGCATAGCTCTTGAGCATCCAGGTTATTATCCCCGTTGCACTGCCGCCAGGTCCTCTTTCTTGCACGATCCGCCCCCCAATCCCTTCGCGCCTGTTCGCGTATCTCTGCTTACTAGCGGTCTATTTCGAAGGTGCAGCAGGGCTCGCCCATGGCCTGACAAGTGACCTCGCGGGCTTCGACCCTTTCTCCCAGGAGTGAGCTGGCATGGCCCGCTATGAAACCGGTGAAGAACTGGCACACCGGCTTGTGCGACGGCCCCAGGTATCTTGCTTCCTGGGAGTTGTATAGACTCACCTTCATCGGCCGGGATGAGAAATCAAAATCGATGTGACCCCAGCCACCTTCATTAAGGATAAGTCGGGTCACCATCCCCTCGATGTGGTTGAAGAAACGGGCCATCACAGGATCGGTGCGGATCCTGTCCATGATCTCGCTGTTATAGATGAGGGGAACCAGGGCCTTGGGCGCCCAACGCCCCTTGTTCAGAGCCTCCTCTCCCTCGTAATAGCATGCCTTGAAGCCTATGTCGTAGAGGATGCGTTCCTTCTCCTCCTCGCTCACTATGCTTCCGAAAGCCTCGTGGAGTATCTGGATGAACTCCGAGCCGAAGAGCATCTCGTCTACGCCTCCAATGCTTATGCGCCCGTTGGCAACGTCCACGTCGTGGATCTCAAACGCGGTGCTGCCCATAAAAGCCCGCATCATCACCTTAAGTCTCTTGGATAGATAGGGTGCGTTTGCGATAGGTCTCAGGCATACCCTCACGAATAGAGGGTGTTTTTCGAGGAAGTCCAGAAGGGCCAAGAGCAGTCTCACCTTAAACATGATAGTTACCCTTTCTTCTTATGGGTTGGAAGCGAGGCCCATCTCGATCCCGCAGTTAGCTGCCTCATCCAGCATCTAACGGTCGATCTCAAAGACGCATTGCGGGGCGCCCATGGCCCGGCAAGCGACCTCGCGGGCACGCAGCTCCTCGCCGCTTATGGCGCTGGTGTATCCCGCCACGATCCCGGCATAGAGGTGGCAGACGGGCCTGTCCGACGGCCCCAACCAGGCCGCCTCCTGGGAGTTGGAGAGCAGCACGCGCAGCGGCTTTGATCGCACCTCGAACTCCAGGTGGCCCCAGCCACCCTCGTCGGTGATGAGCCGCGACACCGTGCCCATCACCTTCAAGAAAAAGCGCGCCAGCAGCGGGTCGCTGCGCACGTCGTCCACGATGGTGCTGTTGGCGATGAGAGGGACCAGAACGCGTGGGGCCCATTTCCCACCTTGAAGGGCGGTCGATACCTCCCAGCGGCAGAGGTTGTACCCCAGTTCGTACAGCGCCTCGTTCTTCTCCTCCTCGGGAAGCCTGCTACCCAGGACCTTGTGTAGTTGCTCGATTATCTTGGACCCGAAGATGATCTCCTCCACCCCGCCGATGCCGATGCGGCCACGTTCCAGGTCCACGTCGTGTATCTCGAAGGCGGTGTCTCCCAAGAGGGCCCTGGGAAGGACCATCATCCTTTTCGACAGCAAGGGCAACCTGGACACCGGACGCAACACGAAACGCGTAAAGAAGGGATGCTTCTCCGGGGATTCCATCCCGAACAGCAGGACCTTCAGTTGCATCTTCCTGAACACTCAAACTCTCCTTTCATCCAGCAACCGCGCGCTTGCTCATGGTAAAGGCGCCCCTCGCACGTGGGTAGATATCCTTACTCTTAAAGTCCTAAAGCTCGCTAATGCGGCTCCTGTGCAACCTCGTGACCATCGTTGGCGGGAGTGGCCGTGGCATGGCGGATAGAGGGTCTTGTCAGGCGGATTCTCCCCCGCTACGCGCGCGATAAACCGCCACGAACCTGTCCAAGGCAGGTATGGTTTACTCAGATCCTGGCCGTGGGCTCACGGGCGGGCGCTGCCATCCCGACGCATATCTCGGTCATACGAACGAGAGGTCCCTATTCTAGCCCCGCGCACTCTTATATAGCCTGCTCCACCTCGCTCGGTCAGTCCTTGCGGTACAGGCCGACGACACAACAGCCGCCGAGGCCGATGTTGTGCTGCAGGCCGACCTTCGCACCCTCCACCTGGCGCACCCCCGCTTCCCCGCGCAGCTGCCAGACCAGCTCCGCGCACTGGGCCAGGCCGGTCGCCCCCAGGGGATGCCCCTTGGAGAGCAGGCCGCCGGAGGGGTTGGTCACGATCTTTCCCCCGTAGGTGTTGTCGCCGTCCTCGATGAACTTCTCCGCCGTGCCCTCCGGGGTCAGGCCGAGCCCCTCGTAGGTGATGAGCTCGTTAGCGGTGAAGCAGTCGTGCAGTTCTACCACGTCGACGTCCTCGGGCCCGATGCCGGATGTTTCGTACACCTCCTTGGCGGCGGCTGCCGTCATGTCGTATCCCACGATACGCATGGGGCTCTGCCCCTCGAAGGTGCTGGAGAAGTCGGTGAGCATGGATTGGGCGGCGATGTACACCGGGTCGCTGATGCCGTGCTTGGCGGCGAACTCGTCCGAACACACTATCGCCGCGGCCGCACCGCAAGTCGGCGGGCAGCACTGCAGGCGGGTCAACGGCGGCGCCTGCGGAGGAGAGGCCATCACCTCTTCCACCGTCACCTGGTCGCGGAAGATGGCCCGCTCGTTGTGCTGCGCGTGCTTGCGCGCCTTGACCGAGATCTTGGCGAAGGTCTCGTCCTTGGTGCCGTATTTCTTCTGGTGCTCCAAGCCCGCTCCCGCGAAGAGCTGCCCTGCCGGAGCAGCGCCGGCCACGGGCGGCGTGAACTCGAAGAGCTTCTCGAAGAAGGTCCACATGGGGACGGGACGGTCGTTGAAGACGATGCCCAGGGCACCCGGCGTCATCTGCTCGAAGCCCAGGGCGAGGGCACATTCGACCACGCCGGTGGCGACCGCCTGGCGGGCCAGGAAGAGAGCGTTCGACCCGGTCGAGCAGTTGTTGTTGACGTTGAATATGGGGATGCCGGTCATGCCCATATCGTAGAGGACCTTCTGGCCGGCACAGCTGTCGGCGTAGACCCATCCCGTGTAGGCCTGTTCGACTTCCGTGTATTCGACCCCGGCATCTTTGAAGGCGTCCTGCAAGGCCTCCATCCCCATCTCCGTATAAGGCCGCAGCGCTTTGGGTGATGTGAACTTGGTCATACCGACGCCGATGACATTGACTCTTCTCATCTTGTCCTCCCCTTTTCTCGAGCTTGAGCTAGTCGCAGCCGCACCATGGATCTTGATCGACTGCTAGGCATTCCCTGCTTGCACTAAGTAACTATATCATCCCGCAAGCGGATATCCGATACCTGCGGTGCTGTCACAGGCTGCACTTAACAAGTATTGCCTTGCGATCTCTCAGACGCATTGCGGCGCGTTCGTGACCCTATAGCTCGTATTCCTCTCTCAAGAAATCGACCCAGGGCTTGAAGGCCTCCACCTCTTCGGGAGTCATCTCGTCCAGGAATATGGTCTGGATGGTGGCGACCAGGTCCACGAGTCGCGTGGCGGCCTTGTTGTAGCGCACTATGGTGGGCAGGTGCCCTTTGAGCTTGATCTTTCCCTGCATCAAACCCTTTACCACGTCCAGTTCCCTGGTCATGACCTGCTTCCAGCGATCGTACATGGCGGTAAGCACGAAGTCCCCGTTCTCGCCCACTTGCGTCGGCACCAGGCGCACCGACCTGCAGTCTCCATGCCACAGGTCGATGAGCAGGTACATGTCGTCGTCGAGGCCCACCGCGGGTTCCGCCGTTATGTGGATGACCACCGATCCCTCCCACCCCTGGGCGAGCTTCTTGTATTCCGCGTCGCTCTGGATGAGCTTCTCGTAGGTGGCGATCCACGCGGGAGTCCCCAGGATGTAGGGCTCCCTCTCCACATGCAGTAGATCCGCCATCAGCTCGACGAAGGAATCCTCCCACTCCTTGGTTCCGTATGCGTATGACATCTCACCCTCCTGTACGCGAGGCCATGACGTGCATGGACCTCTTCCTCCAGTAGCAATAGCATCCCAAGCGATAAGATGATATCACCGCGTGAGAATCCCTGATGACAGCACGGATCTCGGCGTGCTCGGGTCGAGCCTTTGCTCCGAACTGGCGGTATGGGATGTAAGGCGACGCTCCCGACGTTTGGGCGCCTCTCTACGTGTGTTTACCTGCTCTTATAAGCACTTTATGTGCAGCGTTCGATTCACCAAGGAGGCAAAGAGGAGCCGGTTCCGCGGTGGCGCGGGCTGTACATTCTACTGACACCCGTTCATTTCGTGGCCGTACCGGCACGGGACAAACGGCGCACACGGAGGTCAAGGCGCCTGTGAGCCGCCCCCTGCCTCCTTGCGCAGCAGCAACAGCTCGCGTATCTCCATGAGGTCATGCAAGCAGCAATTCCTGAATCTCTTCCCACTGCCGCACGGGCATGGCTCGTCCCTTCCGGTCAGCAGCTTAGCCTCGACCTCGGACAGGTCTGGGAGCGACTGCAGCATGGCTTCTTTCAAAGCTTCCTCCCGCGCCAGGGTCAAGGTGCGACGCTGTGCCGCGACCTCCGGGGGCGGGTAGAGGTAGAGCAGGCCGTGGATATCCTCCTTGAGGATGTTCTCGAGCAGGATGCTGGCCTTGGAGGGGCCCCTCTTTGCCAGATATTTCCTGGCGAGGTATACGGTGCGCGCATCGAGGCAGGGGCCATGTCTCTCCAGGGCCGATCCTACGGCCTCGTACGCCTCCTCGCGCGCCGACGACAGGACGGCGCTTACGAGAAAGGTGAACATGTCGCGGTAGAACTCGTCCTCGGGTTCGAGCCTCTTCAGCTCCTCCACGAGGAACCTGAGGTTCCCGGGGACCTCCCACAGGAGCCCCAGCACTTCGACCGCCGCCAGCCTGGTCTCGCCGTAGCCGGGATTGAACGCCACCTTGCGGAGCTCCCGGGAGACCTCTTCGGGATATGCCGAGCCCAGTTTGGCCAAGGCCAGCACCGTCTCGTGCAGGGGCACGCTGATACACCCGTCCAGTGCTGCCAGGAGGACAGGAAGAGCCTCGCGAGGTTTGAGGTAGCCTACGATGCGCAGCAGGAAAACGAAGCCTGCCGGGATCTCACTGGGGCCCATCTCCGCGAGCAGCTCCCCGAGCATGGCGAGGATCACGGGCATGACCCGGGCGCTCCTCTCCAGCACCAATTCCAGCACTACGGCGTTGAGGCTGGACTCGCCCGCCAGGACCTCCTCCACCAGGAAGTGGTTGACCAGGTGGTCGCCGCCCCCATCCAGGTAGGCGAATACGGTGAAGGGGTCATTGCCAGCCAGCTCTATGTCGGATAATCGTTCCTTGAAGGCATCGTCCAACCCGGCGATGAAGTCTCCGCCTGTGATCTCTTCCCTGCGGTCCGCCTTGGTTTTGGTCAACGCCGTGTAGCCGTCCGTCTCCAGCTCGTTGCCGCGCTGCAGGGCATAGGTCATACACATGTGGAAGAAGAAGGGGTGATTAGGGTGGAGGTCCGCCTGTTCCCGCACCACCTTCTCCGCGTCCTTCAAGGACATCTCGCCACTGGCATACCTGGCGATAGCCTCGGTGACGGTGGCCATGGAGGCCAACAGGGAACTCGGGAGCGCGGCCTCCAGCTCATCCGTATAATCCGCAAGCGACGCTTCCCCCGACCTGATGTCGTCGAACATCTCGGAGAAACGGTCCCGGTCCTGTTCCTTGTCCCCCACTATATTCTCCCCTGGCTATATAGCCGCCTTGGATTCCTCCTGCACGCCCAGGATTGGCATAATCTTGATCGTCCACCCAGGACTAGCATAATGGAAGAGGCGGGTGGAGCGGTAGCGGAGCCCTGGGGCCGAGTCCAACCGGCTGCTTGGAATGATTATTCCTCTTCCTGGCCTGTTGACTTGGCGATGCATTTGCGGAAGCTCGGTCAGGCGGTCGCTCTCTTTTCGATGTTGAAATCCAGGGGGGTTACGTCAACCCGGAGTTCGCCCTCCTCTGAGAGTTCCCACTCCAGGTGGGTATCCATATCGAACGCATATTCGTAGAGGCCCTGCACCAGGCCTATCACTATGAGATGCATAAATGCGTTCTCGATATGGATGTGCAGGCCCTTTTCGTTTGACTTCAATTCGAGGATATTGCCCAGGCCCCGCAAGGCCAACTGTTCCCGCATGCCCTTGGTGCCCATCCCCACGATATCGTAGAAGCCGGTCAGCTCGTAGAGGTCAGGTCCTATTTGATTGTATGAGGTGCCAAGATCGCAGCCGAAGAGTATCTCGAAGGCGGCTGCCATATCGCCGCAGGCCAGGGGCACGGAGTAGGGCTCGGAGATGCTCTCGACGATATAGTCGTCCACGTCCTGTTCGTGGCGGGAGTCCACTACCTTGTACTTGCCGTATTCGCTGGAATTATTAAAAACAGTTCTTCTCCGAGAAGTGTGGGTAGCGGGAGATGATAACTGGGGCAACACTTTGGGGTCAGACCTCAAAAATCTGCCTCTCCACCCGCCACAGCTATGTTAATCGTCGCAAACATGAGAGGCAATTTTTGAGGTCTGACCCCAAAGTGTTGCCCAAAGGTAACTTACCATTATCACACTCCTACCCACACTTCTCGGAGAAGAACCTTAAAAACAATATAGGCTCGGGTGTATGTTCTACCGCAGATAAGGTCATTGGGGCTCGGGTGCACGTTTACCTGAGGTTGGTTATTGCCTGCTCTCCAGGATCATCCTGCCCGCGATGCGCGCCGCAGCCTCCGCGGGGATGCGGCATTTCTTGGCGGCGCCGGCTGCCACGAACTCCTGGATGTCCTGGGGGTCGGTGAGGTCGAAGCTCCTGCCGAACAGGTGTTCCTGCACGCCACTGCACATGCAGCTGCCGAACTTTTCCTCGAACTCCTTGCAGAAGCGGCGGGCGACGCCCATCGTGCGCATCATCGCCTGTACATCCTCCGGCTTTTCCCGGCCGAACTCCAATCCGAAGACCATGATGGAGCCGACGACCGCCCCGCAGGTTTCCCCGCGCAGCGCCATGCCGGGCATGGCCGTGGCGGCTTTGAGTGATTGTATGTCCCCCAGGTCGAACTCCTCCTGCAATGCCAGCAGGGTCCCCTGCGCGCAACTGCCCCAGGTCTCCACGTGATCGCCGGCCTTGCGCGCGAGCCGGTCGAGTCTCTCCTCCATGGATGCGTCCTGCGTCACTGCCTAGTCCTCCAGCTCGATGCGGAAGCGGCAGACCCCGTCTCCCTTGGAGAGCAGCTTCGAGAAACCCTCCGTCTTGAACTTGGGGTTCAACTCCTCCAGCATGCCCACCAGGGAAGCCCCCAGCATGACCTCGCACAGGTCGGGCTCCCGCGACCAGTTCCGGGCCACCGGACAGGTCTTGAGCTCCTTCTCGAATGCGCCGGGAGTGTTCTCGATGTATCCATCCCAGAAATTGGCAAAGGTGTCGTCTATCTTGTCATGCAGCTTGGGCAGGCCCATGCAGTCGGCGAAGTCCTCGGGCTTGCCGCCCGAGAGCGCCATCCACATCTGGGCGCCCTTCTTACCCTGGCGGTAGAACTCATCCTTGAGACGCTCTACGAATGCCTCTCCGCCCACTTCCTTCCCGATGCGGTAGAGGGTGACCACCTGCCTGGACAACGCTTCCGTCCAGTTGCGGTAGCGCTTGCCCATCTCCTCCTCGCTGACCGGGTACTTCTCGTATTCGGGCACATCCGCCATTACCAGTACCTCCTCCTGTTACGGGTATAAGGGTAACGCTAAGATCGCATGCCATCAGGATCGTGGGTGATCTCCAGGCGGCCAGGGAACCGGATTATCTTTTCTTCTTGCCGTCCTTCTTGCCGTGGCCTCTCCACTTGTCCTTCTCGCCCTTTTTCCAATCGGAGATAAGGCCTTCCAGCCTGGGGTCTTTTTTCTGGCCGAACCTGTCTGGTCTATCGCTGGAACGAGCTGGTTCGTCGCTTTTCATCACCTTTCCCTCCACTGAATAACGTGTATTGTAACGGTCGCTTTATACACTGCCTTCCTGTACGTCCTTTATGGTCACCTGAAAGCGCAGATCCATCCCCGACAAGGGGTGGTTCAGGTCTATCTCGACATTCTGGTCATCCATGCCCAAGATCAGGAAGTTGATGACCTGCCCGGTATCCGTCCTGCCCATATAAGACATCCCCAACTCGAGGTCCGATCCCTCGGCGAAACGCTCTTTCGGTACCTGTTGCACCAGGCCGTGGTCCCTCAGACCGTATGCATCCTCGGGCTTTACCACGACCTCCTTGCTCTCCCCCGGCTCCATCCCCTCCAGCTCGCGCTCCAATGCGGGGATGATGCTCCCCTCACCGAAAACGAAGGTGGGGGATTCGCCCTCGGGGCTGCATTCGATGAGCTCGCCGTCTTCGTCGTAGAGCCGATAGTCGAAGACAACGGTCTTATTAGGACCTACCTTCAATAACAGTCCCCTTTCTGCATGCTTCCTCTTTCGTGAAACCAAAAAACCCAGGCCTTTCAGGCTTGGGCCGTACGCTTGTCTCTTCCCGACAAACCTTAATGACCTTACATACAATATACCACCGATTGGGCTCGCATGGTGTTGTATCCGGTCAGGGCGTTTACTCGGCCATGCGCTGTTTGAGGCGCAAAATCCTTAAGACGCGCCCGTCGACCTCATCCTCCGGGATCTCACCACTGCGCACCACCTCCGAGATAGCGGTGAAGGCGGCTTGGGTGTCTCCCGCTTCATGCCCGGATACGAGCAGGACGTCCACCCCCGCCTTGGCGGCCCGGGTCACCGTCCCTGCCAGGGAATACGCCTCCTTCAGGACCTTGGTGGCGAGGTCGTCACTGACCACGAGGTAGTCGCCTCCTACGTTTTCCCTCAGGAACGCGATGCCCGCCGGGGAGAGTGTGAACGGCTGGTCCGGGTCGAGCTCGGTGTAGATGACGTTCGCGGTCATCAAGAACTCCGGGTTCGCCGCGGCTGCCGCCTGGAACTGGGAGATCTCGGGGACGCCGGGGATTACCGCCAGCCTCTCGATCTCGGGATCGTAGTCAATGCCGCCGTAGCCGGGGAAATGCTTGGCCGTGGAGAAGATACCGCCGTCCTTCTGGCCCGAGATGGCGGCCTTGCCCAGCTCACCCACCTCCTGCGGGCCTCCCGGGAAGGTGCGGCCATTCCTGGTGAGGAAATCGCCCTGTACGCCCATGTCCAGGACCGGGGCCAGGTTGAGGTTGATGCCCAGGCCCTTCAGCCCCTGCGCCCGCGCGAGGCCTGCGCTGTAAGCCTGTTCGGGTTCGGTTATCTGCGACTGGGGGGTGCCGTCCCCAAGCCAGTCAATGCGGATGACTTCCCCCCCCTCCTGGTCAATGGCTATGAAGAGAGGCAGCCCGGTGTCGGACAGTGCCAGGTTCTGGAGGTCTCGGATGAGCTTCTCGAGTTGGGCTTCGCCCGTGATGTTCCTCCCGAAGAGGATGACTCCCCCGGGGTGGATGGCCTGGAACCATTGCGCGATCTCCGGTGTCACGGCCGTGCCCTCGAAGCCGATGAGGAAGAGCTGGCCGACCTTCTGGTCCAGGGTCAGTCCCTGCAAGGGATCATCCCCGCCGCCATTGCCGCCGTGGTCGTTGCCGCCATCATCCCCGGTCTTGGCGCAGCCGGGGAGGAGTGGGAGCGCTAAGAGGAGTACGGTTATCGCGAACGCCGCGACCAATCGTTTCATTTCCTCACCCCTTCCTTTCCTACGCGCTTCTGTCATCGCGAGCGAGAGCGAAGCAATCCTCTTTGTATGATGCCACTTTTCTGTCATTGCAGCGCAGCGAAGCATCCCTTTTGGGAAAGAGCCCCTTCTCTCGGAGCATGGCTTCTTGTGGGAGGAGATTGCCACGTCGCCGAAGACGGCGTCTCGCAATGACATGATCCTTTAGAGGTCCGGGAGGTCGTCGGGGACCTTCATGGGCCAGTCCGGGGTGCGTTTCTGCAGGTAAGACATGACCCCTTCCACCACGTCGGGTTGGGTCATGGTCCACGACAACAGCTCGTGGTTGATCTTTTCCACCTTCTCCACGTCGGTCTCCGCGAGGAAGTCGTAGAGCATCCTCTTGGTCAGGGCTACGTTGAGTGGCGAGCAGTTCACGGCGATCTCGCGGGCGAGTTCCAAAGCGGTGGGCATCAATTCCTCGTCGGGTACCACCCGGCTCACCAGCCCGAACTCCAAGGCCTCGCTGGCGTTGAGCATGCGGCCCGTATAGAGGAGCTCGGCCGCGCGGCTTATGCCTACGATGCGCGGCAGCAACCAGGGGCTTGCCAGCTCCGGGATGAGCCCGCGCCGCACGAAGACCATGCCCAGGCGGGCGCTCTCGGCGGCGATCCTGATGTCGAATGGCAGGGTCATGGTCACTCCTACCCCCACCGCCGCCCCGTTGTAGGCCACGATGACCGGCTTGCGCAGCGAGAAGATGGCCTTCACCGTGCTGGCAGCCGCCTCAGGCAGCCCCTCGTCGGGCTGCCCCGAGTCCGGGGGGGCTGATGTGTCGCCGGACATGTCCATGCCGGCGCAGAACGCCTTCCCGGCCCCGGTGAGCACCATGACCCGCACGTCAGGATCGTTGTCGGCCTCGCGCAGGGCCGCAAGCAGCTCGGCGCCCATGGTCATGGTGTAGGTGTTGAGTTTGTCGGGCCGGTTCAGCGTGATGGTCGCTATATGCTCCGCCTTCTCCAGCAGGACTTCCTTATATTGCATAAGTCCCTCCTTTGTCCTGTGATCCATCCTTTTATACCTGCGAGATCGATGACGTTCCCGAGGATAGCTACGAGCACCCCTAAGTGTATTCCTTCTTCCAGATGGGGTCGGAAAGCTCCCGCATCTCGCAGCCATAGTGGATGAGGCTCTCGCCCAAGCCGCTGCTGGGGAAGCACAGGCCGGTGGATTCGTCCTGGGGCTCGGGCCGGTACTCTTCGAGCCACCCCTGGAAGATGTGGTGGTGGTCGCGCACCGGGCAGGGCGCGAGCCAATTATCCCCGGCATGCGGCCCGCCGTCGCCGTAGCCGTACTGCCGCTGCCAGCTACGGATGGCCCGGAAGAACGGGGCTTCCCAGATGTCGTTGAGGGTTCCTCCCCGCTCGTATATCTCCTGGATGTTCCCGGCACTATAGGGGGCGAAGACGCATGGCATGACTTTGCCGCTCCAGTCGACGTGCATGTATCCCCGCTCCCGCCCCGCGGCCACGCAGCCATGCACCATGGTGCCGTAGTTCCAGAAGTCGAAGAGGAAGGTCTTCCTCTTTTCCACTATCTCCCAGGAGCGCCGCCACAGCTCCAGGCGCTGCTCGGGCGTGGGCATCATCGCCAGGTCACAGGTCCTGCCCATGGGCATGTACTGGAACAGGAAACCGTAGAAGGCGCCGAGCTCGTCGAAGAAGAGGTCCACGAAGGGATCGGAGAGGAGCTCCTCGGAGTTGAGGCTGGTGGCGGTGGCGGAGATACCCACCGGTATGCCCGCTTCACCGAGCTTGCGCATGGCCTCTACCACGCGGTCGAAGACTCCCCTGCCGCGGGCATCGTCGGTGCGTTCCTTGAGGCCCTCAACCGACAAGGCCGGCGTGAGGTTGCCCGCTCTCTCCAGGCGCCGCACCACCGTGTCGTCGATGAGGGTGCCGTTGGTGAACATGAGAAAGAGGGTGTCGGAGTGTTTCTCCACCAGGTCGATGATGCCTTTGCCATCGGAGCGGTAGGCCAGGGGCTCGCCGCCCGAGACCACCACCAGGTTTATCCCCCACAGCTCCCTGGCTTCCGAAAGGACGCGGTCGAGAACAGGCCAAGGCAGGTGGGCCTGGCTGCCATCCGAGGCGGAATAGCAGCCGGGGCAGTGCAGGTTGCAGGCGCGTCCCGGACTGACGGCGATGAACCAGGGGGGTTCGCAGCCGTACAACTCGTAAAAGCGCCGGACTGCTGGTTTTTCCAGGGGGGGAACGGTGAGGGCACGACCCCAGAGGCCCATGATCACCCGCAGCAGGTGAGGCGAGAGGGCTTTCCTCGCGATGAGCCGGTCCACGGTGTCCAGGATAGCCGAGGCGGTGAGCAGTTTTTCGCGGTTTATCCTCGGTCCGGCCGAGGGGTCCGTGTCCCGCACTCCCAGGTAGGACGCAAGCCAGCGTTCGACCACCTGGAATAACGGCCCGCGCAGCCGGTCCACGTAAAGCAAGCGGGAAGCCAGGTCCAGGATAGGGTCCCCGGCTCGGCCCTGAAGGATCTTTCCCGCCACATATCTCGCGTCTATGGGACACTACCGCCTTTCGATGGAACCTTGTTCTAGGCTCTCGATCTCATTATTGACATATGGCGTGGCCGGGAAACCGCCTTTTTGATCCTGGGTATGCGGGTTGCCATAGGAACCGGGACGCTGACCGGCTTGAGCAGGCACGTTCCAGGATTGATCCCCAGTGTGTCTAACCGAAGGCCGGGTTCTGCCAGAACATGTGATAGACCTTCGCAACGTCCAGGTCGACGACCTTCAAGGTGAGGTAGCCGCGTCGTTCGTAGAACTCCTGGTTCTTAACGCTTCCGGTGTTGAGGTAGATCCCCGATATGGCGGGGTCCTCGGCGGCGAAGGACTGGACCTCCTCCATTATTTGCCTGCCAACCCCCTTGCCCTGGTAG
>Ga0315277_10006823_pt1 | contig 14854 bp, 19 predicted proteins | sample YL17G05_15_MG_FD_203695 | JGI IMG/M metagenome (GOLD analysis project Ga0315277, IMG submission 203695) | Sediment microbial communities from Yellowstone Lake, YNP, Wyoming, USA - YL17G05_15 | ecosystem: Environmental > Aquatic > Freshwater > Lake > Sediment | place: USA: Wyoming | collected... | reverse complement strand
TCGGTTCCGCAAGCACACTTGCCGAGGTCCCTCTCGTAGACGAATCCCCTGAGGTACTTACTACTCGACCGCAGCTTCCACTCATGAACACACGGATCAGAGCAGAACGTGAACCTCCCGGGAGGAACCTCTTGGTTACAAAACCGGCAGAGGCGCCTCCCATTCGGCCCGCGGGACTTTCCGGACTCCCTATCCTGTACTCTGATACTAGACCGGCGTCTCGAGCTCATGCCTGACCCTACGTTCAGGCAACCTTCTCGTCAGAGAAAGCCGACCCAAGATAAGGTGCCCACTCAGGTGCAGATTCGTTTGGTGAATACTTCGGTCCCACCATTGGAAGCCACTTCGGCTTTATCGGATCCTTGAGCAACGGCATTCCGGCTTGAGACGGAGTCCTTCCCGCCTTCTTCGAGTTGCATGGGTAACAACTCGTGACGATGTTTTCCCATACAGTTCGCCCGCCCAAGATGCGGGGTTGAACGTGGTCGTAGTTCAGGAACTCCGGGTGCTTGCGCTCCCGACAGTACTGGCACCTGAATCCGTCGCGGGTGAACACGTTGATCCTGGAGAATTTGACAGCGCGCTTGATACGGGGGACTCCGCGTGACATTCGTGCGACACACGGATTCATAAGCGCCAAGTCTCCAAGCCCATCACCAGGCTCTCTCCCATATGCTCGACATACATGCGGGAAATCGCGCATACGATGCTCCCGTATCGTGCCGAGTTCATCCCCGTAGCTCTCCACCACGGAGTCGATCTTTCCGCAGAAGAGCATTGAAAGCGCCCTGTCTAGGGGTACTATTTGATGGGCCATATACGACTGGGTGATTATGAGGGTCCTGGTTGACACGTTCATCTCCGTTTCTTTTTTCTCATTGTTCCTCTCGCCGGATATCCCGGCATGTTTCGTGGGAGCGGGTGGGATCGAACCACCATGAACTCGAGGTTCTCACTTCATCTGTTATCAATTCCAGATGAAGTTAGCGGCTGCCTTTTTCGCCACACTCCCGATACATCAACATACCTTTACACTGGAGTCCCATGTCACAAGGACCAACCAAAGATATGATCATCCATCTCGTTAAGAGAGGAAAAACCATGTGCGGTATCGCAACCTGCGACATGCACAGATGCGATCGATGGGTGGAACGGGATGGACCCGAAGCAGGGATTTCAGACTGTCCCGCATGCAAGAGCGCGATGGATGTGAGGAAAAGGGCCTTGCGAGGTCTTCCGCCTCTTTCGAAGAAGTAAGCTATCCCCGCCCACGAACGTGGGCAACTTGGGGCATGAATTTGTACATGACCCCACAGTCTTTACAGTGTATTCCGAATGAGGACATTTTCACTGAAGTAGCTGTCTCCTCGAACCTGGACTCTTCAACTACGACTCCACCACATACGCGACACGGCGGGTCTCCAGGTGAAGTAATAGCTTGAACTTTTACCTCAGCTGGCTGAGGTATCGGTTTCACTCCCTTGAGGCTCTTAACGCTCTTCTTGGTAGTCATAGTTTTCGGCGCCCCTGATACCTCTAATTAGAGGTTAGCCACCATCTATCGGTTATCGGGATATGATGAACTTTCTCTAAAACGCCACGCTATGGATCACGAAAAAGACGACCTTCCGGTTGACTCGGAAAGCAGAAAAGCGAAGTCTTTCTCGACGAGAGTTCAAGCGATCGCCGCCCTCGTCGCTTCCGTGGCGGCCCTGATTACATCAGTCGGGTCCATGATCAAATCTTCCGACAAGTCTTTGGAGAAGAAGAGCTATGAAGAGCTCTCGGACAAAGTCGTGGACCTCCAAGAGAGCAACAAGGATCTGAGAGCTTATCAGGGAGCCATCCACGAACGTCTTTCCGAGACTGGCGGAACAGGTGGTTCCGGTGGTTCCGGTCCTTCCGGCACGGGTGCTGGACCATCAGCGACCGCAGTCCCTTCAGTCCTCACTGCTCCTTCTGCCTCGGCCACGACCCCTGTTAAGGCGTTCAGGCCTCCGGTGCATGTATCGGCGCATTCATCTGCTCCAGCTACTTCCAGCCTACTACCGCCCCCTCCACTGAGGCCAATGGCTCCTCCAGCTCCTTGGAAGCAGATCGAAATCGACTCGAAGAAGTAGTTTGTGAAAATCCTAGGACGTCGACGATAAAGTTCGGTATGTCGAAAGTGAGCTTTCCGGACGTCCCGGAGGGAGACTGGGACATCGATGCCCGTCGTGCGACCGTAAGGGAACCGCACGATAGGAGATGGATCGGCGTATATGTGACGAAGGGTGGGATGGCCTACTTCGTCGCACGGAAGCCAGAGTCCATCCCAAACGGGGTCTTGTGCGTCACCTTTACAGATGACCCGTCTGGAGCAATTGCGAAAGCAAAGCAAATGCTTGATGAGGCGAGGAAACGGGAAGTTCACATCGGTTCAAGAATGGAGCCCGGAAGCGTCGTGACGCACGCCGACGGTCAGGGCGTCCATGTAGGTGTGGTCTTGAAAATCGTTGGAGATCTGGCTTGGATGGTCTTTTCGACTACAAGTCCGGACTGGAATGACCAGTCAAGACCTATGTCCGACGAGGAAGCGTCCATGATGGGATTTGCCGTCAGACGCAAGTCATATTTCGCCCCCGTCGTCAGATTCGTGGACGATCTTTCTCCTCTTGGAAGGTTTTTTCCAGAATATCGAGTGTCAGAGATGCTCGAGGAGTTCAAGTTCGATGAATGATGATATGGGTCCACCAGATACGCCGAAAGCCTGTATCGCGTGCGGTGGATATGGATGCCACTGGTGTGATTCCGGTTCTATGAGCCCTGAACAAATGGGAAAATGGAAAGAGTTTCGCACTAAAATGCGGGCAGTCTCTGGAACGTATTCCATGTTCCAGGACCTCGTCGAAAGCCTTGTGGCTAGGCTAAGAGTCGACGGGAGGCCTGAGTCGGTCGCGACCGCCGCTAAGGGCGAAGAAGCCATCGAGACGTGGCTTACGGCCGAACCAGACTCGCACGAACGCGAAGAGGCAGCTGCTAGGGTTTCAAAATTCCATAAAGAAGCGATCGACAGACTAACGACCCAGTAGTGGGTCGAAGCGCTATCGCAGCGAGAAGGTTTTCAGTGAGCCACTCGGCCGTCTCCTCCCTGAGGTCCTTCGCCAGTGGCAGTATATATTTCTGGGTCTCCAGGACGTAGCGATTCCATCGCAGAGGACTGAATACATTCATACCCTCACGGAGATTGCAAATGCGGTCGACGCATTTCACAAGCTTCGAGATGTAGTCGACGTCCTTGAGGGATTCATAATATGAGATCTTTGAAGTTCCCTCTACATGCGTTAGTTGGATAACTCCATCCACTACTGAGTGGTCCAAATATGGTTCGTGTTCTTGGTTGCCGTGCTCTATGACGAGAGTGCGCAAGTCATCTGCAGCGACGCGACTTCCATCTTCCTTACGACCGTCTTCGATCACATCATGGAGCCAAGCAATCGCCATGGCCTTGACTTGGCCGTCCTCCGAGAATTCACCCGGACGTTCGGCTAGAAGAGTGACAAGATCGGCCGGATGTTCCCAGGCTCGACGCAAATCAACGCCGGGCCTACCATGACGATATCCGGTCATCCATCTTTTCGCCAACGCTTCGGCTTGAAGCACGAGACGATGAGTTCTAACCGATCCGGTCATGACTCATAATATTACAGAACAAATGTGATTTCCTTCCGAGACGTCCATTAGTCCCATTTGTTCTCCCACTCGTCCGAGAAGCAGTTGTGCTCCGGCTCCGGCAGCATCTTCGACACTTCGTTCACGAAGTCCATGAGGCCATCCTCGTTGAGGCATTCAACCCCGAAGGAGCGCACAAGGATGCTCTTGGCCTCCTCGTGCATCTCGTACGGCTGCTTCATGCAGTCGAGGCGACGCCAAAAGACCTCAGCCTCCTTCGACGTATCCGTCTCGAACGTAAGGAGCTTCGCCCCCTTGAAGGTGGATGTCACTGCTTCCCGCTTCAAGTAATGCCGGAACTTGATCGCCACACCCGGACTCTACATCGGGTGTGGCGATCTTGGTTCAGAACTGCTAGATTTTGATGTCTACTTCTCTTGCCTCGAGCTTGAAAGACAGCTTCTGCTTATCCAGCTCGAGCTCCATAGTTCCCTCGTCGATCGAGGGGAACGGCCAAACCTGCCCCACGACGATCGAGAATACCTGCTGAGCCTTGGACAAGATCCTGGAACGTCGCTCTGCATCGAGTACCTTCTGCTTCCCCTTCACCCAGGTCTCGAATTTCGCCGAATCCTTCCCATCCGGAGTCGCGAGGAAAGCCTCGAGATCCTTCCACGCAGATTCCATGAGAGCAGCCGAAGGAGTGAACTTACCCTTCGCGATTTGCTTCTTGAAATCGTTGAGCGACGGGATTGCAGAGAATCCCTTGACCGAAACCGACAGCTCCTTCGCCCTGTAGACGTCGGTCGACTCCGCCTGCCTCGACTTCGGACCGAACCCGGAGTAGTCCGTGAACCCCTGCTCCTTGAGCCAGACCGCGGCGTCGGCCCCGTATGTATCCTCGAAGCTCGCGGACTTCTTGGAAACGGCTTGCTCCTTAGCAGCCGTGTTGTAAACCTTCTGGGAGGCCTGGACCTTCAGGAGCGCCCATTCATCCGCGAACAGGTCCTTGGCTGATACGGCCTTGACCATCTTCCGGTTGATAACCGGCAGGGACTTCATATTGAGGAACGTGACGCCTCCGTCGGAGGTGATGACGTCGTCCGCGATCCGCCCATCCTTGTGCGCCTTGAAGAGTTCCTCAAGCGATACCGGAGAAAGGTTGACGGGAAGGACTTCGACGTTCACGAGTCCATCCTTCACTACCGCGTAGTTGCGGAAGACGAACGTCGGGAATTTTGCAGGGAGCTTGAGCGCCGACGGTGCGGCCTTCGAGATGTCCACAGTCCCAGTCTTCCGGACGAGGAACGAGACGTTCGGTTTTTCCTCGTTATAGGTGAGCGAGGAAACGGGATATCCTTCAGGCGAGCCGTCCTGCTCGAACTTCAGAGGCTCGGGCTTGTCCGTGATGGCACTTATCCTGGAGTTGATCTCCTTCGCCTTCTTGACATCCTTCGTCTTCTTGAGCTCGTCCGTGAGCGTATCGATCTCCGCCTGCTCCTCCTTCGAGAGGACAGTCACGGCATCGACGCGGCCGCGGCCAATCCTATTATACTTGAACGACGGGTGATCGAGTAGGACACGATTGGCGTCGTCCGACGCGAGGAGCTGCAGGAGCTCGAGGACCGTGAACGCGTCCTCCGCCGGCACCTTCTTCGGATCGAACCCCTTCGTAAGACGCTTCGTCGGGTCGAAGGAAGCTGCGCGAGCCTGCTCCATGAACTCCGAGTAACGCTGCTTTCCGAACAGGCCACCAAACTGCTCTATAAAGGCAACATCGCCAGTGAGCTTGAGCAGCGGAAGAACGATATCGGGAGCCATCCGGTTCGAGAAGAGCGCGATTGCCGCATAGGTAGCATCCGCCGCGTCGAAGTGCTTCTTCACGTCGGCCAGGTCAAGAGGAAGAGAGTCTCCGACTGCCTTCGGAGATACGTACCAAATGGCCTGCGTGCCCTCCGTGACGGCGGATTTTCCTCCTTCGACCGAGTAGGTCACAAGGTCGGTCCCGTCCGTCGTCCATACGAACCCACGGACTGGATCTCCAGATATGGAGACCTCAACGCGAGGGGCGCCAACAACTTTCCTCTGAACGATAGCTTCGAAGGCGGGGACGTAACGGTCGAAGTCCTCCGCAAAAACGAGAGTTCCACCGGCCTTCTCCGCCATTGCAGTAAGGAGTGGGCGGTCGGCATAGTAGCCGTACTCGACGAATGCGGATGAAGATGCCACCTTCGACAGTTTCTCTACAGCAGCCAGGACTTCAGGCCTTCGAGAGCAGTTGTCGTGACCGTCCGACAGGAAAAGAACAGACGGTGCGTGGTCAGGATATTTCTTCTGGGTCCTGTTGATGATGGAAGCCGCTTCCATGATTGGCTGTAGGAATCCGGTCATCCCGACTGGTCTGAGCCACCTATCGATCAAGGAATTCACATTCGTCAGATCCTTGAGACCCGGAATCTTCTCGGATTCGATCAAGGTTCCACATTCACCAGTCCCGCTGAACCAGATGATCGATATTATATCATCTTCCCCGAGGACTTTCGGGAGCCTCTTCTTGAGCTGCTCCCGGATCTTCGGAAGCTCCCCCCACATGCTCCCGGAACAGTCGACCATGAGAATGTGATGGACCGGGGTCTTCACCTCCACCTTCTTGACACCGACATCAAGCTTCTGTCGGACCAACCAAAGATTCTCATTTACCTTGAAGCTGCTCGTTCCCATCTAGACCTCCTATAAATCAGTTGGAGACAACCGATGGGAACCATACCAGTGACGCGAACGTGCACAAAGTGTCTAGAAGAGAAAGACCTCGAGGGGTGCTTTTCGAAAAATCCTAGAGGTAAATTCGGACGTCAGTCGTCATGTAAGAAATGTAGAAATAAGGCGCTCGTTGAATATCGTCGCACACCATCCGGGAAAGCGAAATATGCGATCATAACAGCCACGCACCGTGCCAAGATCGGATATTCGGTAAAGCATCAGAAGTATAGGAACGCTCCGATGGCGAAGTGGAAGGCCTACGCCTCAGATGCCGCGAGGAGGGGGCTAGCATTCGATTTCAACCTGGAGGAATTCGTGTCGCGATTCTGGCAGAAAAACTGTTGCTATTGCGACGAGCCTCTGATAACGACCGGAATAGATCGACTCGATTATCGAGCCGGATATACGATCTCAAACACCGTCCCTTGCTGCTACGTGTGCAATATCATGAAGCTGAAGCTTAGTCAGGGAGATTTTATCCGCAGGTGTAGGAAGATCACAAAACACTGGAAAAACGCTTCACTTCCCGATTTATATTTGCGAGCCTCGACTGGTCACGTTAGCGGCATCACTTATCGTGAACTCACACTATTCCTCGTGAAGCCTCCTGACAACTTCCTGGTCGCAGTCCGTGAGAGTATTGTTAGTCATAGGCACCCATGAGTCCTCGCCATGTTTCCAGCTTTGGAGAATGCCAACTGCTCCACATCCCTCGCAGATTGCGAATTTGGTTCTCGTCGAGTTACCAGCATAAGCCAACTCTCGGTCAGACTCCGGCAGGATCTCGCCGTCCATGGCCTCCCTCCAGTCGTGCGATTTCACTGGATGATAGCTCGACAGCATCGGAACGAGGAGATGTAGTAACGCCAGTTCGAGGCGTGGATGACGTTCTTGTGGCCACATCCAGGCTTCTTCCCGTTGGAGCATCCATTCCAGAAGCATCCCATAAGAATATGCTTCCCGCCCTCTCCGGTTGTCCATTCTTCGACGTTCCCGACCATGTCACGGACCCCATAGTTGCTCACGCACGAATCCCGAGCCCCGGACAAATCGCCCTGCCATACCCTGTCTGATTCTCTGGTGGCAATAAGCTTCGGCCACTGATTGAGTTTTGACTCGTCTCGGTCGATCCACGGTTTCTCGTCGTTGCATGCCCCTGGTTTCCACTTGTTCCCGTATGGATATTTCGTCTTGTCTGGACCGGAGCAGGCCGAAGTCCACTCGGAGGACGTGCAGAGCCTCTTGCTTCTTTGAGCACACCAAGACTCAGCCTCAAGCGCGCTGATCATGACAAGAGGTTTCGCCCCGCGAATATTCGGGGCCTCAAACACATCTACACAGAAATTCCCGGCCAGAACCATGTCTTCAGGGCATTTCGCGGATACGTCAGGCGGAGCCCCAAGGATCACCCATGATACTGTGAGCCCAATACATACAATAGTGTTCCGGATGAGAGACATCTAGTTATCTTACATCTACCTTTAGACGGGAGATATAGCGCCCATTTTAGAAGTGTTGTTAAATGTTGGCATATGACCCAAGAGATCATGAAGCTGGATGACCGAACCTCGGCGATCTCCGAAAGGGTGAAGGGAATGAACAAAATCTCGGAAGATTTGTCCAAACTCCCGTCCAGGCTTGATTCCGCGACTGCTATCGCGTTTGCTGAGGCCAACAAGCCGAGAACCGGTGAGATCGACCGCCTCAACAAGGCGATGGACGAAGCGGACGCTGAGGCCAGGATGCAAGTAGCCCAGGATTCGGTCAGATCCGGGAAACTTCCGATCCTCGATCTCCAGGCAGCTTCAGTGTTCGTATTGATCGGCCTAGCATCTCTCGCTTCGGTGACTTTCGTCACGATGGCCATAGCTGCGTCTGTTCGATAACGGCGGAGAAGGAGGGATTCGAACCCTCGGTGGACTTGCGCCCACGACGATTTTCAAGACCGTTGCCTTAGACCACTCGGCCACCTCTCCGTACCCAAGGCGGGAGTCGAACCCGCATGCTCTCGCAATCGTTTTTGAAACGATCGTGTATTCCGTTCCACCACTTGGGCGCAATATGAATCTAACTCGAATAGCCACACGAGTTGCGGCAAAACATGGACTCGACCCAATTATCGTACTGCGCCCCCGGTAGGATTCGAACCTACGGCCAACGCTTTAGAAAAACGCTGCTCTATCCACTGAGCTACGGGGGCGTAGAGACCCGTGAGGGAGTTGAACCCTCACACTCAGTTTTGCAGACCGAGCTCCTCCCGGAGAAACGGGTCAGGTTTGAATACAGATCGAGTATAGCAGAATGCACCCCACCCGTAGATATTTGCTGTCAGTCTTCCGAAGTATTCGGGCTCGAATGTCATGAGTCCATTCGGAAGTTTCGAGACCAGAGGGCCGCGATCGAAAAAATCGGCCATATGCGGTGGCATTGGGCTAGCTGACACGGCTTCGAGAAGAGCATCCAATTCTGAGTTTGTGGCTGGTTCAGGTCGCATCGGTAGATGGAGTCTACTAGACTTTCTAACGAATACTGTTCCACCTGAAAGATATACGACCTCTTCGGAGGTGTCATATATCTCATAAGAACAACCGCAGTCGTTCTGGAGGTCCAGTAGGAATGGTTCCCTTCTGTCTGGGGATAGATCGGAGAGCCATCGTTCTACCTGTTCCATCGGGGGTCTCAGGTGCTTTGGTATTTTATCCGCCATATTTCCCATGAAAGACGTTACATCCGTCCCTTTATTGGGACTGGACTTACATGGGTAGCGACAAGGAGGAGGACAAAGCAATACTTGGGGTTATCCTCCTGGCATGCTTCATAGTCTGGATAGTCAGACACATGTTCTGAGCGGGCGGTGGGAGTCGAACCCGCGACGTATTGCATGGGAAGCAATCGGTCTACCACTGACCTACGCCCGCATAGAGCCCCCGGAGAGAATTGAACTCTCGCCGCTCCCTTACCATGGGAGTGCTCGACCTTCGAGCTACGGAGGCATGGCGGAAGAAGCCGGAGTCGAACCGGACACCTTGCGGTGTAGCGCGGGTAGCAACCGCGTGTCCCGCCACCGGGACTTCATCTTCCAAAGCGGAGAGCGGAGTACTCGAAACTCAGCGCCTTTCGACGCCCATCGGATTTCGAATCCGCGCCGGGCCCCGCCCGGTTCACTCTCCAGCTATAGACCAACAAACGTTTCCGTAACTTCTTTGCGGGCTGCTTTCGGACCGACTATGGAGATGTGCATTCTTGATTCGACAAGATATCGTTTTGCGACCTCTGCTATATCTGAGGTCCTGATTTTCATGAGCTTCTCGATCTCCTCCTCACGACCCTCATATCGGCCGTTCGTGAAGATCTTTCTTACGACGTCCGTAGATACAGACATCGGGTCGTCGAGCTCGAGGGTTGCCGCACCTCTCCAGTGCGTCTTCGCATTCTTCAGCTCGTCTGCCTTCAATCCGTATTTACGAACATCAGCCACCTCTTTCAGTATGGCTTTGAGAGTAGCGCCGAGTTTGGGGCGATCTATTGATGTGGATACGTATAGAGAGCCGGCGTCGCTATAGCCATGAACGCCAGAACCTATCCCGTAGCACAAGCCCTTGGTCTCTCGTACGGACTGAAAAAGCCTAGCCGACGAATATCCCCCGAGCGCCATCGAGAGGAGACTTATGGCATATGAGTCCGGGTGGCTCTCCGGGATTCCCGGGAAACGGATCACAATATGCAGCCTGTCAGTGTTTCCTTCTTTGAATGAATGTTCGATCGGCTTTCTCGGATAGACCTGCACGAATGGAGGTGAGGGTATCTCATCGACGCCCTCAAACGGGTTGGCTTCCATATCTCCAAACTTGGATATCGCCATGGCGACGAGTCTGTCATCTACAGCACCGGCCAAGACAACCAGTGTTCTGGACGGAACATAGTGATCTTTGAAGAACTTTCTGAGGGACTTCGCGGAGAAGGAAATTTCACCGTCACCGATAACTCTCCTGGCCAGTCCAGTTCCAGCATATTTCACTTCTTCAGAGAGCTCCCAAACGCATGAATCGGGATCGTTATCACGCATGGATGTCTCTTCGCGTATGACCGATCGCTCCTTCTCGACGTCAGACGATCGGAACAGAGCGTTTTCCATCATGTCGTGAACAACGTCCACTGCAATCCTCCCGTCGTGCCTCGACATTAGGACATGGAAAGCTGTCATCTCCTTGTCAGTCCAAGCGTTACTGTGACCTCCCCTGGACTCGATGAGTCCGGAAATCTCCTTGGATGAGGGCCTTCTCTCAGTCCCTTTGAACAGAACATGCTCGACGAAGTGAGCCGCTCCATGCATCCCCTCCGGCTCATTCCTTGAGCCGACTTTCACTCCGGCCATCACGACGGTTGAATGCAAATGGTCATTCCTCGCGACAGCGAGTCTGGTGCCGTTCGGAAGGTCGTGGAACTCTGGCTTCATCACGGACTGTACATGCGGAAGGAGGAGGTATCGATCCCCTGGCAGCTTGCGCCGCCCGAACTGCGTTCCAAGCAGCCCCCGCGCCTTGCGGGCTCACCTTCCCTGGTACCCCCGCGGAGAATCGAACTCCGCTCACCCGGGTGAAAACCGAGTATTCTGACCACTAAAATACGGGGGCAAATCTATGGGTCAAGCTTTATTTGAAAGGATAGAACATGAGCACGTACGTCTCCGATGAATCTATGGGTCGCTCTGGTGCGTATAATGCCGTGAAAAACGGCATTATGGAAGCCATGTCGATCTACAAGGAGTCCTTCCCGGAGGACGACATGTCGCGCTTCAGGTACTACACGTACAGCCCCGATCCGGGCCGGCTGATGAACGGCAAAGCGGAATCCGTCTCGTCCGTGGCGAAGAACGGTTCCCAGAAGGGCGTAGTCATCGAGTTCAGCCCCTCCGATCGCGGAACGTCACACGGGATGGCCGGGATATTCGGCGCAAAGTTTGCGGACGTTCTTCAGAAGATCGGCGGTCACTTCTACATCACGGTAGACATCGAAGTGAAGCCTGACTCCCACGGGGAAGATAGCGCATACGTGGAGGTCCGGGACGTCGAGTTCGACCATGTCGGGACGCCCGCGAAGGTGGCGTCCGAGCTCCGGAAGATCGCCACGAGGATCGACGCCTCGAGGGCGCCCAGCAGGAGGGCTGTCTCGTCTGAGATCCGCCGTCTGCTGACGGTCGTGAAATAAGGCGGGACCCTTTCACCAGTCCCCCGCGAAGGGACGGCCGGATGTTTCCCATTATCCGTCGGAGTCCTCAGTGGCCGCGTCGCCTACCGCCCGCATCCTCCACCTGGCTCTCCGAACTTTTTTAGTAGAGCACGAGCTTTGACCAGAGTCAATGGCTCACGAGTCGTGAATTCCTGCGAATACCTCGAAAACCGAAGCAGAGCATTGCCCGTCGTGTCCATTCGGGAGAACGCAATGTCTCCCGAAAAGCGTGGATGGTCCATCGGCGAAGTCAGCCCCGGCGGACCCATTCGATTTCGTCGCGTTCACATAGCATCCGCAATCATCCCGAAAGTACTCGGAGTGGACTTTGCTTCCGCACTCCGGACAGGATCTGTCGAGGTCGACATGGAACGTAGCCCCGACCCTTTCACAGTAAACCCTCATTTTGGGCGTACACTCGAACTAACAGAATTTCTGTTAGTCTATTCCGAACTGCAGGTTCGCGCTGAATCTCGGACTGAGACGAGTCCCACGAGCAGTTGGTGCACTTATCAAACTCGCGCACCCGAGAGCAATGATTCGAATTTTCGAGTATCCGGGTTCGAACCTGATCGGTATCTTTTGTCTAATAGTATTTATTTCATTTAGTACAGAGTCTGAACCTCCATACGTCTCTCCGGTCTTATGTGCCTCCTGAACGAGACGGTTCTTCGACAGCCAGCCGAAATTACTCATGGCTGCCACCGCGTCGAAGTTTACAGATCCCCTGTCAAGGAGGGGTTCGAAGAACCCTGTTGCGGACGGGATATATGGGGCCGTGTGTAGCCCCCCTCCCATTATTTTTGCCGGAACCGGTTCCCCGTCCGTCCCGTTTGAGAACGAGGCAACCCAGATCACGGATACTGAGAGAGGCGACTTCGGGAGTACCTTCACATTCAAGGTGACTACGTTTGAACCGTCGGGGACGGTTATCGGATCACTAATCGTCACCGGCGACCCGTACGGATCAACGTCCACGTACGGGGTCTGTACGGCGGTCGTGAGGTCCCTATCCTGTTCAGGGATTTGCCATGTGCTCCAGCTGAAATTGTTGATATATACGTTAACCATAATTCTCGTCGGATGGAAGAGAAGTATACTCCCATAAAAGGTCGCCTCGGCGCATGGTGGTTGTCCGACGCCAGCTGCGGCTGCATTGATGAGAGCGACGAGGGCGTTTAGGTTCTCTCCACCAACTGTCGTGGCAGTGAACGTGACTCCAACTCCAGGGCCAACCGTGATACTTATCGCGGCAAGTGATAGGACAGGAGTTGTGGGTGCGGTATTTCCGACAATATACACCTTGTCAGGACATGGCCCATCAACATAACTTCCAATAGTCCACTGGAAGTTCTGGATTCCTCCAACTGGTCGAGATCCTGCCGCCACTATCGAGCTGAGTGCAGTCATATTTCATCCTCACGTCATGTAGACTGAAACGCCGATACCGTCCGGCCCCTGCGTCAGACCATCGAAATCTTCTACGGTCACGAGCTGAGGAATAATCAAGGTCCCGGACGGCCAAGAAGCCGTGGCGAAGACGGTCTTCGCACTGACTGCTAGTTGCCCATCGGCGTACACAACTTCGGGGAGAGGGTTAATCCCGAAGATGCTGACGAGAGGGCCACCAGGCGGGCCTGCTAGAATATCGATTTTGGTTGATGGCAAAGTGTTAGCGCCACGCTTTGTCCGCGACAAAGTTACAGTCCCGATAACTCGAGGCTGATAGATTCTCTGAGCCTCTCCTATGAACCCCGGAAGGACAGGGGCGACGAGGGGCCCGATGATACCCCACCGCAGGATTTCTGGGATTGGCCCAACGGCTCCGTTCGCGACAGGTACGACCTCGACCTTCAGACCTTCAGGGCCGAACGGTGGACCTACTCCGAACGATTCAACCGCCAGAAGAAGAACGTCTAGGACATCTCCTGGACCGAACGACAGGATCGCTGGAGAAAAAGCCGCCACTGAAATACCGGCATAGTTCCCAGATGAAGCAAGAATAAACGGCGGTGGGCCTGAGAATATAGACACACCGTTCTTGAGTATATCTACGGTTGTCGTTCCAGACGAACCCGCAGTCCTTCTGGAGATCCGGACCTCTGCCACCGTGAACGGCGAGTCCACGACGAGCGGTGCTCCGAAGGTACCGGGAACGATAGAGCCTGCGTAGGGACCAGATATTTCGAAAACGAACGGAGTAGCTGCAGCTGCTCCAGCAACCCCTGGGGCTCCTGGGGCTCCTGGGGCTCCAGGAGGACCTGGAGGACCAGCCCCTCCGTTACCCGAGTTTCCATGAAGAAACGGTCCAAATATTCCCACGGATTACCTAGCTCCGAAGGTTATGCCCATAGCCTCAATGATGGGCGGGATTATCGGAAGGGTCGGACCGAATGAGGTTGATATGATACCAACCCTCATAGTCGTGACGCCAGGCGGTATAACTATTTCAAAAGGTGGATGACCAACTGGAATCTCGACCGCTCCGATCGACGGAGTGCCTGGAAACAGTCCCATGACAAGCTTCGAATTCACTCGAACCGAGAACGATGGGCCTGGATAAGTTGGATTGGTCGGGTCTGATATACCACCAAATCCAAGTAGGAACTTGTCCGGAGGATTCAGGTCTATTCCATTTGAAAACGTCAGAAGAACTGTTGGATTCTGGCACTCGGCCTGAACATTCGTCACGCACTTCGTGGTGACCCAGACAGACATCGAATTAGCCCCATCTGGAACGGCTACCGGATTGCTGAATAGGTCGTTCCTATCGAGCTGGAGGTTGAAATCACCCACTCTGCTTGTGGCAGCCGTGATTGTGATATCCCTGATCGCCGGTCGGGTTGGAGACCCAGATAGGCCGAGCTCCGAACCTAGGACCGTCCCGATGTTGTTGACCTCAACGTAGTTTAGGTCAAAAAGCCGCAGTTTTCCTCCGATGACGAAGGCCCCGTTCGGGTGGACAGCGTTTATGAGGGCTGCCACACCGGCAGCGGTGTTCGGACCGGCTGGGATGATGACGCTATCAAGCGGGTTACCAGCATTCCCGAATCGAAGGTCAATGGTTCCCCCAACAGAGAAATTGTTTGAACCGCCATCCCACGCATCCATCGATACGTACGGGCTTCCCAGCGTGATGGCGGCGATCGCCGGATCTGTGGCTACCGTCTCAAGGATGGCATCAGTCCAGGTTACGGCAACCCTCGGACCGATA
>Ga0315277_10006822_pt1 | contig 14855 bp, 11 predicted proteins | sample YL17G05_15_MG_FD_203695 | JGI IMG/M metagenome (GOLD analysis project Ga0315277, IMG submission 203695) | Sediment microbial communities from Yellowstone Lake, YNP, Wyoming, USA - YL17G05_15 | ecosystem: Environmental > Aquatic > Freshwater > Lake > Sediment | place: USA: Wyoming | collected... | reverse complement strand
CGGTTCGACCGCCAGTATTACCACAGGCTTCCCAAAATCATCAAACGCGGTTTGATCGAACCGGTCTCGATGCTGTTGCCGCCCTCCGAAAAAAAGAAAGGGGCGATCAACCGTTTCAAACGGTTTGTGGAAGGGACGCGGCTCCCTAAAACCCTCGCCCATGCTCGCTGGATGGTTTTTCTCGACGGCGTCGGGAGGCGGCAGCTGTTCTCGGACGACGTGCTGGAATCGATTCGCGGATCCGATCCCCACGAGTTCATCCTGCAGGCCGGTGCCGAAGCAGGCGCGGTGGACGAGGTCACCCGAACAGGCTACATCGATGTCAACACCTATCTGGTGGACGACATCCTGGTCAAGGTGGACCGGATGTCCATGGCGACGTCGCTCGAGACACGCGTGCCCTACCTCGATCCCCGTTTCGTGGAATTTGTTTTCACGCTTCCTCCCCGCATGAAATTGAAAGGATTCCAAACAAAGTTTCTTTTGAAAAAAACGTTTTGGAACGCCCTGCCGCCCGAAGTCCAGACTCGCGGCAAACAGGGGTTTTCCATCCCGATCAAAAACTGGATACGGAACGAACTCAAATCCATGATGCTGGACCTTCTGGATACGGCCCGGTTGAGAAACCAGGGTTTTTTCCGTCCCGAAACCGTCGCCCGGCTGGTGGACGAGCACCTCCGCGGAAGGGCAAACCACAGCCACAAGCTCTGGGCGCTCATGCTGTTCGAGCAATGGTATGATCGGTACGGGAAGGGGCGAATCCAACCGGCTGAAACCACCGCGGCCGAAGCGGAAACCGGGTAAGGGGCTGAAGACCCGGTTAGTGGATTTCTGCATTTTCGTATTTGGATTTTACCCGAAATATCATTACTTTTTACGTTTAATAAAGGATTGAATTCAAGACCATGGACGAACGAAACAGCCCTGCCTCAAGCGAGACGATCTCCAAAATAAAAGCGTACTGGAACGAACGGATCCACGACCTGTCCGTCACACGGCATCCGGTGGGGACTAAAGAATTCTTCGACGAATTGGCCGAATACCGCTTCGACAAACTCAGGTACCTTCCCGGGCTTGTGGATTTTTCGGATTATTCCGGCAAAAAACTTCTGGAGATCGGGTGCGGTACCGGAATCGACCTGATCCGTTTTGCCGAAGGCGGGGCCGTGGTCACCGGTGTGGATTTGTCCGAGACGGCCATTTCGCTTGCCCGAAAGAATTTCGAATTCAGGAAATTGAAAGCAGACCTCAGGGTGATGAACGGAGAAACGCTCATTTTTCCGGACGACACGTTCGATATCGTCTATGCACACGGAGTGCTCCAATACACGGCCGACATTCAGCGGATGATCGACGAGGCCAGACGGGTCCTGCGCCCGGGAGGTGAATTCATCGGCATGGTGTATAACCGAAAAGGCTGGCTCAACACCCTGTCCAAATGGTTCAAGGTGGAGCTCGAACACGAGGATGCACCGGTTCTGAACACATACACCATCAATGAATTGAGAAGGCTGCTGCTTCGGTTCTCCAAAGTCAAAATCACGCCCGAGCGCTTTCCCGTCAAGTCCCGGTTGCACAAGGGCGTCAAGGGATTTCTCTACAACACATTCTTCGTCGGTTTGTTCAATCTGATTCCCCGAACGTTGGTGAGAAGAACCGGATGGCACATCATGGCATTCGCAATCAAATGAGCCATGCCGGCCGATCGTACCACCCTGTGAGGGTGGATCCAATGTTTCCGGTTTTCGAAATTGGAAAGCGGTTGCTGTTATGAAAAGAGACGTGAAGGCATTGTCGGGACAGGACTTTGACGTGCTGATCATCGGGGCAGGGATTTACGGCGCCGCCGCGGCATGGGACGCGGTCTCGCGCGGACTTTCCGTCGCGCTGATCGACAAGGGGGATTTCGGCGGAGCAACGTCCTCCAACAGCCTTAAAATCATCCACGGCGGATTGCGTTACCTTCAAAGCCTGGACGTCGATCGCATGCGCGAATCCATCCGTGAACGGAGAAACCTGATGGCCATCGCGCCGCATCAGGTTCATCCGCTCCGGTGCATCCTGCCGACGAGCGGATTTCTCATGAACGGAAAACCGGTCATGCGCTTGGGGCTTCTGATGAACGACATCATCGGTTTCGACCGCAACCGGATCCAGGACCCCCAGAAGCGGATACCGGCAGGGAAAGTGGTTTCGAAAGAAACGTGCATGGGGATGATTCCCGGGCTGGACGGCCGAAAGGTGACCGGAGGCGCACTCTGGACAGACGGGCAGGTGTACAGCACCGAGCGGTTTCTCCTGGATTTCGTGATTTCAGCGGAGCGTGCGGGGGCGGTCTGCGCCAATTACGTCGAAGCATCGGATTTTCTCAAGGACAAGAACGGCATCCGGGGCGTCGTCGCGAAAGACGGTCTGACGGGGAAGACTTTCGGGATTCAGTCCAAAATGGTTCTCAACGCTGCCGGAGGATGGGTCGACTGCCTGCTCGAGAAGGGTGTGTCCAGCCGGAAACGGGTGAATTTATCCACGGCCATGAACCTGGTGATCGGTCGGGATATCCTGCCCGATTGCGCCGTCGGATTGACCAGCCGCTTCACCTTCCGAAGGGAAGACGGGAGGGATTACCATGGGAAAAGGGTTTTGTTCATGACGCCCTGGCGCCGGTTTACCCTGGCCGGAACGTTCCACAGGCCCTACCGCGGCCAACCGGATGATCTCCTCGTGAGCGAAACCGAGATCCGCAGTTGCCTGGACGACATCAACGGTGCATATCCCGGAACCCCGATCCGTCGGGAAGACGTGACATTTTTCTACAAAGGATTTCTTCCCATGGACGGGGTCAATCCGAAAACCGGTGAAGTCCGATTGACGCGGCATTACCGGATTCACGACCATGAAAAAGAAGACGGCATCCGCGGGTTGATCAGCGTGGTGGGTGTGAAATACACCACGGCCAGGGATGTGGCCCAAAGGGCCGTGGACATGGTTGCCGCGAAGTTGAAGAAGAAAACAGGGCAGTCCATTTCCCGCAAAACCCCGATTGCGGGAGGGGATATCGAGTGGTTTGGAACCTTCCTGTCGGAAGCGTCGAGGACAGACACCTCAGGGCTGTCTTCGGTCGTGGTCCGGCATCTGGTTTACCAATACGGATCGGAGTACAAACGGATTCTGGACTATGCCGTTAAACATCCCATCTGGAAAAAAGTGATGCCCGGTTCGCAGGAAGTCATTGCTGCGGAAGTGATCCACGCCGTCCGGGAGGAAGCTGCCGTCACATTGTCCGATGTGATCCGGAGACGCACGGATCTCGGTGCGGCCGGAGATCCCGGCGATGACTGCCTGAAGGCCTGTGCCGCCCTGATGGCGCGGGAGCTCGGCTGGGATGAGAAGCGCGAACACAAAGAGATACAAAACACGAAATCGGCCTACGTGCCGAAGAACGCATAGCGAGGCAGGCGGATGCGGCAGGTACTCGTCACCGGCGCGACCGGCTTCACCGGTGGCCATCTGGCGCGGAAGCTGATTCAAAAGGGATACGCCGTCACCTGTCTTGCGAGGGAGGGTCGGGAAACCGGCGAACTCGAAAAATTCGGATGCCGAGTGGTGCGCGGCGATTTGACGCGACCGGACACTCTAAACACGGCCGTCCGCGGAGTGCACACCGTGTACCACGTTGCGGCGCTTTACCGAGAAGAAAACGTGTCGCGCAGACTTTTCTGGGATGTCAACGTCGGAGGAACGAGAAGCCTGCTGGAAGCATCGCTGGAAGCCGGTGTGAAACGTTTCGTCCATTGCAGCACGGTGGGAGTGCAGGGAGAAATCCTGAATCCCCCGGCCACGGAGGAAGCGCCCTACAACCCGGGAGACCATTACCAGGAATCCAAGATGGAAGGCGAACGGCTTGCGCTGGACTGTTGCCGGATGAAAGGGCTGTCCGTTGTCGTCTTCCGCCCCGTCGGAATCTACGGCCCCGGAGACAAACGATTTCTCAAATTGTTTCGCTACGTCAAGTTCGGGATGTTCGGATCCGGCGAAGTGCTGTACCACCTGACCTACATCGACGATCTAACCGACGGCATCCTGCTCACCGGCACCGTGCCCGGAATCGAGGGCCACATTTTCACTCTGGCGGGCGACCGTTACACCACCTTGAATGAACTGTTTCGGACCATCGCGGAAGTGCTCGACGTTCCCCCTTCCACGCGGCATTATCCCGTGTGGCCGGTCTACGCGGCCGGAGCCATGTGCGAATGGGTATGCAAACCGTTTCGAGTGCCGCCTCCCATCTACCGGCGGCGTGTGGATTTTTTTATCAAGGACAGGGCTTTTGACATCGGCAAAGCGCGGAGCATGCTGGGGTATCAACCCCGGATCGACCTGCGGACCGGAATCGCGCGAACGGCGGAATGGTACAAACAACAGGGAATGTTGAAATGACCGGAGACGTTACGAAAAAACGGGAATCCCTCGAAATACAAAAGGAATACCACCAGAAGGGCGGCAAGCTGGCCAAATACCAGGACCTGATCCTGGGCGAACGCAGCCTGTTTGCACTCCTGAAATACGAATGCATCACCGCCGTCGCGGGAAACATGCCCGGTGCGGCGGGGCTTTTCCTCCGCAGCAAGCTGTATCCCTTGCTCCTCGGACGGACCGGGCGGAACGTCGCGTTTGGCAGGGGGATGGTGCTCCGGCATCCGCGGAAGATCCGCATCGGCAGCCACGTGGTGATCGACGATCAATGCGTGCTGGATGCGAAAGGCCAGGACAACCAAGGGATCACCATCGGCGACGGCGTGTTTCTGGGCAGGAACACCATCCTGAACTGCAAAAACGGCGACATCGTTCTGGAAGACAACGTGAACATCGGTTTTCACTGCACCATTTTCTCCGCAAGCCGGGTGCGGGTCGGCGCCGATGAATTGATCGCGGCATATTGCTACCTCGTCGGTGGAACCCATCGATTCGACGATCCCTCCGTTCCGGTGCTTCACCAGGGCAGGACATCCGAGGGCATCGACATCGGTCCCGGCGGATGGTTGGGCGCCCACATTACCGTGTTCGACGGTGTTCGTGTCGGAAAGCATGCAGTCATCGGGGCGGGTTCGGTGGTCAACCGGAATGTCCCGGACTACGCGGTCGCAGCCGGGATTCCGGCGAAGGTGCTGAAGCAGCGCAAAACGTCTTCACCGAGTGCCGTACCGAACTCGAAAAAAAATATCCTGTACCTTTCCGTGTACGACCCCCACGTGCCATACACCGGCGCCGGCGTAAGGGGAGCCCAGTTCGTCAATTTCCTTTCCCGCCATTTCGAGACCGACCTCGTGTACATGGAGGGTTCGGGGCATCCGGGAAATCCCGACCTGGAAAAAGTATTTTCAAACCGGATTCCCGATGTCCGGGAAAAGGTCCGCATTCCGTTTTCCAAGAAGGGGTATTTTATGTTCAGCAGGGAGCTGTACCGGGCCGCTGTCCGTTTTGTCGAAAAAAACAAATACCAATTCATTGTGGCGGATTACGGGTTGAGTTCGCGTTACGCTTATCTGCTCTCCAAAAGGTACGGCATTCCGTTCGTTTACTGTCCGCACAACGTGGAGCACCGCCAATACCTGGGAAAACTCAAATCCGATTTTCGGAGGCTGCCGTTCGTGCCCTACGTCTACCATGTCGAGAAGAAAGGCTGCCGCAGGGCCGCCCTGGTCGTGGCCATTTCGGACGGTGATGCCCGGTTCTTTTCCAGATGGACCCCTGCAGACCGCATCGCGGTAGTGCCTCAAGGATTCGATGACCGCGAGTACCATCCCTTTTACCGCGCGGCGAAAAACGATCCCAAAATCGTCCTCTTCTTCGGCAATTTCAACATTTCCACCAACCGGGAGGCCGTGCATGTGGTTTACCGGAGCATCGTCGATGCCGTGGTCGAACAAATCCCCAATGTCCGGTTCCGGTTCGTCGGAGCCAACCCGCCGACCGAATGGACCCATCCCCGGTTCGAGTTTACCGGATTTGTCGAATCCGTACTGCCCCACCTGCAGCAGGCCGATGTCGTGATATCCCCCATTTTGAGGGGGTGGGGAATGCCGACCAAAATCGTGGAATCCCTGGCCTGCGGCAAGCGGATAATCGCCACCGAAGCGGGGGCGAGGTCGGTTCCAAGGCATTACCACAGGCTGACGGTGTGCCTGCCAGACCGGTTTCCGGATGAGATCGTTCAAGCACTCGAGGAAAACAAACCCGTGGATGCGTGCGATTTCGAGGAATTGAAGAAAGACTTTTTATGGGAGAAAAGGCTTACCGCCATGCTGGAGATCCTCAATCACAAGTTGAAAAATTGAAAAAGATTGCTTATATTAATTAAATTGATCGGGACAGGAAAAGGAATCCCTTTTGGAAAAAACGGACCACAGACGTTTTGGATTTTTGCTGTTGCTCGTCGTTGCGACCGTTTTCCAGCTGATTCAGCTCGACGACCAGTGGGATCGGATGGATGGCGACGACGCCCAATACATCATGCATGCCCGTTCCCTTCTGGTCAACCATCGTTACAACGATCCGAACCTGTTTTACACCCCCAAACCGTTTTTTGGATCCAAGAGCGCTCCCCCGGGCTGGCCGCTTCTGCTGGTGCCCGTGGTGGCGCTGTTCGGCAAGAATCTCATCGCCCTTAAACTGTTCGTGATTTTGATTTCCCTGGCCTGCGGATGGCTGCTGTACAGGATTGTCCGTGTGAAAATGCAGGATGGGTGGATGGGTTTTTGGATCGCGGCCGTTTATTATTTTTCAATGACCACCATCGTTTTTTCCAGGGTCGTTTATTCCGAATGGCCGTATCTCTTCACCAGCCTTTTGATCGTTTATTTTGTTCTTCAGCGCAAAATCGTATTCAAACCATGGCTGAAATGGTTTCTCGTCGGCCTGGGACTCGGTCTGTGCCTGCTCTTTCGATCCGTCGGCGGGGCGTTGGTATTTGCCGTGTTCGCAGTGATCGTGCAGCAGCACTTGATTCTGGAGCGCAAACTCGGCAAAACCCTGCTCTGCGTGCTCATGGTCATTCTCCCTATGGTCGGCGTGTACCGGACCGTGAACTGGGCTGTGCAACCCGAAAAAAGTCCCGGATACGAAGAACAGTTGTTCTCGAAGGACATTGATTTTCAGGATGAAGGGAAAGCTGCGGCGATCGATATTGTAAAAAGGATTCCGCAGAATGCCATCTATTTTGTCAAGGGACTGTTTCCGCTCTTTTTCGGGAGGACCTGGCACGAATATGCAGAATGGATTTCGCCGAGACTGGCACCTTTCATCGACACCGCATTGGTCATTCTGGGCGGATGCATCGTTCTGTTTATCGGGTTGGGATTTTACACGGAGATTTCCAGGAAGCCGAGCATTGTTGAATACTACATGTTCTTCTACCTGGCAATCATGGCAGTCGTCTGGTTCAATTACGAAGTCTACCGGTACCTCATGCTCATCACGTCTTTTCTGCTGTTCTATTTCATCGAGGGAATACGGTTCGCAGCGAAAAAAGCGAAACGGTCGAATCGTTTTGCATGCGGATGCATAATCGGAATTTTTGCGGTTAACGTATTGCATGCAGGAGCCGAGATTTACAAATACAAATATTCAAGCACCAATTCGAAAACCAAGTTTGCCCCGTATCTGGAAACGGTCACCTGGCTGAAGCTCCATGTGCCGCACGGCGAGATGGTCGTCGCGGACGATCCCCGGTGGTATGCCCTGGAAACGGGATTGAATGTGACCATGTTTCCGATTACCAGAAACGAAAGAGAGGTGTTTGAATACATCAAGCAGTGGCACAATCCGATCGTGGTGTACGATCAAAAACGGCGTTTTTCCAACCTTTGCCTGCTGCCGGTTTTGGAGCGGCAGGAAAACCGGTTCAAGCTGGTGAAACAGATTGGGCACTTGAGAATCTACGAGTTTCAGGAGACGAAGGAAATTCCTTGAAAACGTTGGACGATAAAAAACATTGGTTTTTGTGGATTTTGGTTTTGTGGGCCGTTTTCCAACTGGTTCAGCTGGACAACGAGTGGGACAGGATGGACGGAGACGATGCCCAATACATCCTGCATGCGCGATCCTTGGTCGTCCACCACCAGTACAACGATCCGAATCTGATTTACAGGCCCGGAGCCATCACCACGGCCGAAAGCGTTCCTCCAGGCTGGCCCGTGTTGCTGGTTCCCGTGGTCGCTATTTTTGGGACCAACCTTCTTGTCCTGAAACTGTACGTTATCCTCTTTGCTCTGGGTTCGGGTATTTTTCTTTACAAAATCCTGGAACGGTTCACCCGGGACACCGTTTTAAGCATGCTGATTGCGGCGCGGTTTTGTTTTTCGATGACCACCATTGTGTTTTCACGTGTGGTTTATTCGGAATGGCCCTACATGCTCGCCAGTTATGTCGTTCTTTTCCTGCTGCTGAAGCAGGATCAGGGCAGGTACTCGGTTTGGAAATGGATTGCGGTGGGATTGCTTACGGGCACCGCCGTGCTCTGCCGGTCGGTGGGCATGTCCTTGGTTCTCACCATCCTGGTCGTTTTTGCCCAGGAGGCGTTCGTCCAACGGAAACAAATAAAAACCATTCTGGCCAAGGCCTTGGTGTTTGGTGCCAGTCTGCTGGTCCTGTACGAAGCCGTTTATTTCATCACCAAGCCCGACAAGGGCCCCGGTTACAAAAGCCAGTTTCTTTCGAAAAACATCGACTTTCAGGAGCAGGGGCAGGCCACCTTTAAGGATATCCTAAACCGCATACCGGAAAACGGGATGTATTTCGTCAAAAGCATGGGACCGCAGCTCTTCGGACGGTACTGGCACGAGTACACCGAGTACAAATTCCCCCATCTGACGAACATCATTCAGCCGTTGTTGTACGTCATCGGAGCGTTTCTCCTGATTTTCTTTCTGCTGGGATTCGTCCTGGAACTCCGGAAAAAGCCTTCGGTCATCTGGTATTATACCCTCTTTTACCTGCTGATCATGTCGGTCATCTGGTTCAATTATGAGGTGTACCGGTACATCATGCCGATCAGCACGTTCATTCTTCTCTACACGATCGACGGATTCGTCTTTTTCCTGGAACGGTTTCGAAAAGGAATCCGGCCGGTCAAACGGATCGTCTATCCGGCGCTGCTGGTGCTGCTGGCCATCAATGTGTTCCATTCGGTTATCGAGGTGTACAAATACAAATATTCAAGCCAGAATGCGAACAGCATTTTCCAACCCTACAAGTCGACCGTGGTCTGGCTGAAAAAATCCGTCTTGCCCGACGAAATCATCATCGCCGACGAACCCCGCTGGTATGCTTTGGAAACGGGCCTGAAAGTTACCACCTTTTTGAAATCACGAGATGCGGACAAGGTCATGCGGTACATCGAACAATTCCCCCGATCGGTGATCGTGTTCGACAACAAGCGGCGCTTTCAACGGCTCTGCCTGGTCCCGATGTTCCAAAAATACGAAAACCGCTTCCGTCTCCTCCAGGAATTTGGCCACATCAAAATCTACCAGTTCCGCAACACGCCTGACGGGTGATCCATGCCGAAAAAACGATGTTTGGCCATCATTCCCGCCTTCAATGAAGAAAAAAACATCGCTGCAGTCATCCGGAAAGTCAAAAGCGGGAATTCCGTAGACGATATTTTAGTCGTCGACGATTGTTCGAACGACCGGACGGCAGCCGTTGCCGTACAGGCGGGTGCCAGGGTCGTGACACTTCTTTCCAACCTCGGCTACGGCGCGGCCGTGGAGACGGGTTACAAGTATGCGAACGAGCACGGTTACGATACGGTGGTGCAGCTGGACGGCGACGGGCAGCACGAACCCGGCTGCATTTCAGACCTGCTGCAGGCCCTGCACGCCGTACCGGCGGACGTGGTCATTGGCTCGCGTTTCCTCGGAAAGAGCAGCCATTACCGGCCGCCCCTGGCCCGGAGAATCGGGATGCGGTTTTTTCGCCTGCTCATCCGGATGTTCATCCATAAAACCATCACGGATCCCACTTCCGGTTTCCAGGCATTGAACCGGAACGTGATTCAATTCCTGGTGAAGAACAATCTCTATCCATCGGACTATCCGGATGCCGACATCATCATTTTACTAAACAACGTCGGATTTCGCATCACGGAGATTCCGGTGGTCATGTACGAGAGCACCACGGGCAAGTCCATTCATAGCGGGTTCAAACCCTTGTTTTACATGGTAAAAATGCTGCTTTCCATTTTTTCGGTGTTGTTCGGCAAATACCGAACCTTTTTAAGGAGAACCGATTCATGCCGCTAAAGGCGAGAATTCTCATTGCCGTGCTGAGCTTCCTGTTGTTTTTTTTCGTCCTGAACCTCATCCGTAAAAGACGGATGCGGATTGAGTATTCCATTTTGTGGCTGGTCATCAGTTCCTTCATCCTGATCATGTCCATTTGGTCGGATCTGGGAGACCGGTTCGCCCGTTTTATGGGGATCGACTATCCACCCGCGCTGTTCTTCCTGATCGCGATCTTTTTTCTGATATCGATTTTACTGCATTTCTCGACCGAAATGACCCGGCTCAAAGATCAGAACAAGACGCTGGTGCAGGAACTGTCGCTTTTGAAACAAACCGTGCAGAAAAAGTGATATGGATTGGATTGTCTCCCGTGTCGACGGCAGCCGGTACAGGCAGGAAATCCTCGAACTTCGAAAGGCGGTATTCTCCCGGGAAAATCCGGAAAAGCAGAACCCGGAATACTGGGACTGGGAATTTAAAAATGCTTTTTTCGGACCTGCCGAAATTTATGCTGCGCGGCACGGCGACCGGCTGGTCGGGCATTACGCGTTGCTTCCCCAGCGCTACCGGATAGACGGACATTCCTGCACGGCCGGGCTTGCAGTGGATGCCATGGTACACCCAGGCCAAAGAAGGAAAGGCATGTTCAGTGTGCTTCAGGAGCAAGCCATCGGTAGCACTGGTTTCACGTTTGCCATGGGGTACACGATACGGAAGGAAGTGCTGCCCGCGGAACTCAAAGGCGGATATCAAATCGTTCGGAACGTGCCGGTGTTTGTCTTCCCTGCACGTTTCAGCGCAATCCTGAATCGCTATATCAAACCCGGCTCGTGGTTGGATGCGGCGGCATCCCTGGGAGGCCGGTTTCACCGAGCAAGGTTTCCGGAACCGTCGAGCGACGGCAGAATCGTTTTTCGCCAAGTGGATTCCCTGGCCGATGTGCTGGGGGATTTTTTTAAGCCCCAGGACAAATCTTCGGGTATCTGCCTTGAAAAAAGCGCAGAATACATCCGGTGGCGCTTTGACCGCATCCCGGGGGTGGTCTATCAGAAAATCGTCGCCATGAACCAAAGCGGTTCCCCTGCGGGCTATCTGGTGATGCGCAGGGAAAACCTGTTCGGACTGGACACGCTCGCCGTCGTGGATCTCGAGACCGTGGAAGGAAATTCCGAAACAACGGATGCACTCGTCCGTTTCGTCGTTTCCCGCACCCGAGAGCTGGGATGCGATTGTTCGGCCGTGTTTCTCCTGGACGACGGACAAACGACGCGCCGCTTCAAAAAACGCGGCTTTATAAAAAGTCCGTATCGTTTCCATTTGATCGTGCACAACTGCGGCCGCGGGGACACCGCAGAACGGTTCAGGCGGTCCAAAGGCATCTACCTGAACTGGTCGGACACGGACATGCTATGAAACCGATCGAGCGATGGATCGGCTGTCTGGAACGGCAATTCGAATACATTCTGTCCAGGAGCGGTTTTTACCGGAACAAGCTGGCCGGCTTTCCCGATCCCGTCGCACAGTTCGACCGGCTTCCGTTTACCACCAAGGCCGAGGTGCTGAAGGATCAAGGGGACCATCCTCCCTTTGGAAGCTACGCCTGCGTGGACGTCTCCGACATCCGGCGCGTGCACAAGACGTCGGGCACCACCAGCCGTCCCGTGCTGATTGCACTGACGGAGAAGGACATCGATACCACGGTTCGGATCGGCGCGGCGTGTTTTTCCAATTCCGGATTGACGCGGATGGACATGGTGGTGCACTGCCTCAACTACAACCTGTGGGCGGGGGGATACACGGACCACCAGAGCCTTGAAGCCACGGGCGCGGCCGTAGTGCCCTTCGGGGTCGGCAATTCCAAGGTGTTGATCGAAACCCTGCTCTGGCTCAGGCCCGCGGCCATTCACTGCACGCCTTCCTACCTGGCGAAGCTGGAGACGGTGCTCAAAAACGATTTTTCGGGACTCCCTCCGCGCGAATTGGGATTGAAGCTGGGGCTTTTCGGCGGCGAATCCGGTATGCAGAATCCCGCCTTCCGCAGGGCCGTTGAAGAGGCATGGCAACTCAAGGCCATGAATGCGAATTACGGGATGGCGGACGTGCTTTCTATGTTTGGCGCCGAGTGCCGGTGCCAGAACGGGCTTCATTTCATGGCCGAGGGCGTGCTCCATCCCGAGCTGATCGATGCCAGGACCCGACAAACCGTTCCGATCGAAACGGGCGCATCGGGAGAACTTGTGCTGACGCATCTCGACAAGGAAGCCCAGCCGCTGGTCCGTTTCCGGACCAACGACATCGTCCGCATCCTTTCGGCCGAACCATGCGCTTGCGGTCTGTCCGCGTTCCGTTTCGAAGTGCTCGGCCGTTCGGATGACATGATCGTGATCAAGGGCGTGAATGTCTTCGTCAGCGCCCTGGACGGCATCATCGGAAGCCATCTGGAAAGCCTGACCGGCGTGTACCACGTCCTGCTCAACAAAACCGATCCCGTGGACAGGATGTTTCTCAGGATCGAAGTGCGGGAGAACCACGCACCGGACGATCCCGGTTTGAGGCGGTTGCTGACAGACGGTTTCAAAGAAAAACTGGAAATCTCGCCTCAAATCGAATTCGTTCCGGAAGGATCGCTTCCGAGAACCGAAGGCAAATCAAAGAAAATGTTCAGGAGCTTGTAGCATGTTCAAGGTCAAATCACCGGACATCTTCGCTTCGGAGATCGCAGAATTTCTCAATCTCCGTTTGGAAGGGCAGGATTTTTTGGTGCATGCCCCCTGTTCAGCGGCCCATTTCCGGAATGCGTCTTTCTTCTTCCTCACGGAGGACGACGCATTGCCCGAGACGAAGCTGGCCAAACACCGGGATGTCTTGGTGCTGTCACCCAAATCCGTTCCTCATCAAAAGGACCGCTTTTCGATCATCGTTTCCCAAAATCCCAAACTGGACTTCATCCGGGTGATCAACGAATTTTTCATTGAATTCGACCCGTCCCAAATCGCCGCCTCCGCCCGAATCCATCCCGATGCCAAACTGGGCAAAAACATATCGGTTGGCGAGCATGCCGTGATCGGTCCCGAAGTGTCGGTTGGAAACAACACCAAGATTTTTAACAACGTGGTTATTTCAGGACGCGTCGAAATCGGCAAAGAGTGCATCATCAAAGACAATGCCACGCTTGGCAGCGAAGGATACGATTTCGAAATGGATGAAAACGGAAATCCGGTACACTACCCCCACATCGGCCGCATTCGCATCGGAGACCGCGTGTGGATCGGCGCGAACACGTCGGTCGAAAGCGCCTCCCTCGACGACACGATCATCGGCGACAGGGTCAAGATCGACGACCTGGTGCAAATCGGGTACAACAGCGAGATCGGTGCCGGTTCCATGATCACGGCGGGAGTCATCGTCAGCCGGTACGTCCGTATCGGTGAAAATTCCTGGCTGGCCCCGAACGCCAGCATTCGCGAACACATCGTCATTGGGAAAAACGTCATGGTCGGAACCGGAGCCGTGGTGGTGAAAAACGTGGAAGACGGCGTGGTCGTCGTGGGCAATCCGGCGGGTGTGTTGCATCGCAGGATTCAAAGGGATACGGATCCGACGGATTGAACGGAGCGGAGTCTACAAAGCGAATCTGAAAACGTTTGTGAAGGAACCTTGAACCATGGCCGGCATTATCAAAAAAGGCATTTTCCCCGAAAAGATCTCTCCTTTTTTGCGGAAAAAAATGGACCAATTGAGAAAGGAGAAAGGCGAGCATTCCCAGGAGTACCGGGCCCTCGCCCTTCAATACGTGCTGTCCGATCTGGAATTCGCCGAGACCACAGAACAAAACGTGCGGCATTGGGAAGCGGATCTCGCCGTGGAGAGTGGGCAACATGCCTTGAAAGGGCTGGAACGGCTCTACCGGCAGAGCCTGGTCATCGAACCGACCTTGATCTGCGCGGCGCACTGCCGGTATTGTTTGAGGGGGAATTACGATGTGTTCACCCTCACCGAAAACCAGCTTCTGGACATCGCCAAATATTGTGGCAGCGAAGCCGTTCGGGCGGATTTGGAGGAAGTGCTCGTCACCGGCGGGGATCCGCTGATCGTACCCCAGCGGCTCAATTTTCTCGTGGAAGCCCTGATCGAATACGCTCCCAACATCCGGATCATTCGGATCGGCACACGGCTTCCCCAACAGGACCCGGATCGCATCGACAACAACGTGTATGAAATTTTCAGGAAACACGGATCGGACGTGCGTTTTGAAATAGCCACCCAGATCAACCATCCGGTGGAACTTTTCCCGGAAGTTCGTGAAAAATTTCTGGCTTTTCGCAAGCTGGGGGTGATGCTGTATTCCCAAAACGTGATTTTAAAACAGGTCAACGACGACGTGCTCACGCTGGTGTCCCTGTACGAAGCGATGCGGGAGTTGGGGATCGAGGCGCATTACCTCTTTCACTGCGTCCCCATGAAGGGCATCCACCATTTGCGCACCTCCGTGGCGAAGGGTCTCCGAATCGCCAAGGAATTGACCAACAGCGGAAAAATCTCGGGAAGGGTCAAACCCATGTATGCCGCCAT
>Ga0315277_10006821_pt1 | contig 14856 bp, 25 predicted proteins | sample YL17G05_15_MG_FD_203695 | JGI IMG/M metagenome (GOLD analysis project Ga0315277, IMG submission 203695) | Sediment microbial communities from Yellowstone Lake, YNP, Wyoming, USA - YL17G05_15 | ecosystem: Environmental > Aquatic > Freshwater > Lake > Sediment | place: USA: Wyoming | collected... | reverse complement strand
CCAAAGCTTGTTGCCGAGAGTGCACAAAAGGGCGCAAAGGAGATGCGGAAGCTCCTGTGAAAAAAGGTGAAACGACGGTGGAAAGCAAGATCCCGATGCTGCCGTTCTCGCTCGTGCCGTCGCAGTTCACGTTCGCGCTTGCAAGCAAGACGCGGCCCCTTGGCACCGCAGTGCAGGCCTGGGTGCCGATTCTTGGCGACGACTTGTGGGGAGCTGGCTACGCGGGCATCGAGGCGGACACCTACGCCACCGCCTGCGTGCTCAACGCTTTCACGAACTTCTTCGCCGTGTTCATACTCATCGACTTGCTCGGGGTGCTCACGCTCACCCCGATGCTGCTTCTTGCAGGCCTTGCGTCCGCAGGAATCGGGATAGCGACCCTCGTCACCTGCCTCGTGTTCCCCCAAATCGTCGCATCGCAAAGGCGGCGCGCCATTGAAGCAAACATCATCACAGCAACCCGCCAGCTGCTCATCCAGATACGCTCGGGCGTCCCCCTGTTCAACGCGCTCCTTTCGGTAAGCACGGGCCACTACAAAGTCTCGGAGGAGTTCTACAAGATTGTGGCAAAGCTCAACGCCGGGGTGGACGAGACCGACGCGCTTGCGGAGGCGTCCGCCACGTCGCCTTCAATGCAGTTCCGAAAGGTCGTGTGGCAGCTAAGCAACGCGCTCAAGGTGGGCACCGACGTGGGCCTGGCGCTTGAGGCCACGCTTTCCGAGCTTGAGCTTGAGCAGACCGAGCAAATCAAGAAGTACGCCCAGGAGCTTTCGCCGCTGACCATGATATACATGATAAGCGCAATCATCGTGCCAAGCCTGGGGGTGACGATGCTGATAGTCATCGGCTCCCTGCTTTCGTTTCCAATCCCCAAGGCGATTCTTGCAGTGATATTCCTGGTAATGATCGGGTTCCAGGCGTTCTTCCTCAATTTCGTCGCCTCGCGCAGGCCGGTGGTGTAACGATGAAGACCGGCCTGATTTTCACAAGGGCGTCCTACATGCTGCCGCGCAAGTGGGTCGACTCCATAGGGCAGCTGCTTGTGCAGGGCGGGTTCAACACCACAAAGCACAGGTACTTCATAGGGCTTGCGATGCTTGGCGCGCTCCTTCTGGGCTTTTTGGTCTTTCTCATCTGCCTCGTCGTGATGCGCGAATACCAGTTCGCGGCATTCTCAGGCCTGCTGGTCCTTTTGGCCGAGATAGGCGGCGCGTACTTCATCGTAAAGTCAACTGCATACCAGCGCAGCAGGAGAATCGAGGGCGTGCTCCCGGACGCGCTGCGCATCATTTCCGCAAACATGCGCGCAGGGATGACTGTCGAGAACGCGCTGTGGTCAGCTGCAAGGCCCGAGTTCGGCCCGTTCCGCGACGAGCTGAGCAAGGTTGCGGCGGACACGTTCGGAGGCATGCCCATAGAGGACGCCATGCTTGCAATGCCCGAGCGCGTCGACTCGCGGCTTCTGGCGCGCTCGATAGGCCTGATGGTGGGGGGCCTGCGGCTTGGCGGCAGGATGACCGACCTTCTTGACCGGATAGCGGCCGACATCTCGTCGCGCCAGAGCCTCCAGCGCCAGATTGATACTTCAACCACAACGTATGCTATATTCATAGTGTTCTCCGCGCTCGTAGCCGCGCCCATGCTGTTTGCGGTCTCGACGTTCTACTCCGAAATCAACGAGATGACGCTTTCGGGGTTCACGCAAGGCATGCAGGTAAATTCTGCCGCGAGTGCCCGCATAGCCTCTTCCAACCTGCCCATACTCCTACCCTCAAAGCAGGCGGACCAGATCGGGTTTGCCGACATCCGCCTGTTCTCGCTGGGAGTGATAGTCATCACGGCGTTCTTTGCGTCCCTTCTCATCGCCCAGATCAAGGAAGGCGAGGCGCACAGGGGCCTTTCATACGTGCCCATATTCGTAGCTGCCGCAATGGCAGTGTTCATCCTCAGCATCTTTGGGCTTGAGGCCGCGTTTGCGGGAATGGTCTGAGCCGCCAACAGCACGCATTAAATAAGGCAGGAAAGTAATTTTTCCAGAACAGTTCAAACGGTGGTAGTGTTATGTCAAAAGGGCAGACTGCGCTCGAATACCTTGTCACCTACGGCTGGGCAATACTCGGCATCATCATCATAGTCGGCGTGCTAATATCGTTTGGCGTGTTCAACCCAAGCAAGTGGGCCAACGTGCGCCAGCAGGGCGGCTTCTCCTCAATCGCAGTGCTTGACCACAGCATAGCCGCAGGGGCCGGCGGCACGATGAAGATAGCGTTCCAGAACACGCGCGGAAACTCCATCACCATAACGCAGGTAGTTACGATGGCAGGAGGGTGCGGCTGGACCGGCTCGCAGCTCCTTACCGTGGACAACCCCGTGACAATCACCACGACCGCGTGCAACCAGACCACGGTCACAAGCGCAACAGCCGGCTCGGCGTACGACTTTTCCGACGTGGCAGTGACTTACACCGACGCGGTGTCCAGCATGTCGCACACCGAGCGCGGGTTCATCAAGGGCCAGTTCCAGTAAGGCGCGATGGCCACGCAGCGCTTCCCAGCGGAATACCTGGACAAGTACGCCTCGATGCTTGGAAGCGAGTTTGAGCGTTTCATCTCCTCGTTTGAAAAAAAGGGCAAAAAGGCAATCTGGTGCAACACCTTAAAGACCGCCCCGCAGGAGCTTTGCTTTGAACTTACGGGCCGGGGCTTTCGCCTTGCGCCGCTTGCGTTTTCGCAAAACGCGTTTCTTTTGGAATCCGGCCCAAAGCGGCCGGGGCTTGACGAGGCTTTCGCACAGGGGAGGTTCAACCTGCAGGAGAAGGCCTCGATGCTTCCTGCAATAGCGCTTGGCGCAAAACCCGAAGAACGCATACTCGACGCCTTCGCAGCGCCCGGAAACAAGACGCTCCAGCTTTGCTGCCTTTGCGGCAACCAAGCCGAAATCACCTGCCTTGAGCGCGACCCTACGCGCATCCGGACGCTGCAATTCAATGCGCGAAAGTTCGGGATGCGCATTGATGCAAAGAAATTGGACTTCCAAAAATTCAAGGACAGCAGGGGATTTGACAGGATCCTTTTGGACGCCCCGTGCAGCTCGGAGGGCATGGCAAGAAAGAGGCTCGATGCGCTCAAGACGTGGAGCCAGAAGAAAGTCGAGAACATGTCCAAGAGGCAAAAGAAGGCAATAGCCAGGGGCTTTGACCTGCTCAGGCCAGGCGGCACCCTGGTCTATTCCACCTGCTCGCTGTCGCCCGAGGAGGACGAGGAGGTGATAGACCACCTGCTTGCAAAAAGGCCCGGGGCGGTGATTGAAAAAATAAAAATGCAAGAAGTGAAAACCTCGAAGGGCATCACGCAATACCGCGACAGGGAATACGACTGCCGCGTGGAAAACTGCGTCAGGCTCTACCCGCACGAGTGGGACTGCCAGCCGTTCTTTTTTGCAAGGATTGCGAAGGAAAGGTAGGCTGCAAAGGAAAAACAGCGGACGCCGGGCGAAGTGCATATAACTGTTGTTGCATAAAGTCGTCTTACAGCAATTCAACGAAAAAAAGGTAGGTTGCCAATGACTGCGGTTGTGCCCCAGACTTTCGACGCCATACTTGAGCAGAAGCGCGAGGAAGTCCCCGGAGTGATTACCATGAGGCTTGCGCCCGTCGACGGCCGCAAGCTCTCCTTTGCGCCCGGCCAGTTTGCGATGCTCTGTTTTCCGGAAGAGCCTGACCCCCAGCGGAAGTGCCGCGCGTACTCAATCTCGTCCCCGCCGCAGGTTACCGACTATATAGAGCTTACCATCAAGGTGGTCAAGGAGTGGACCACCCGCATGACGTCAACTCCAGTTGGCACCAAGCTGCAAGTCAAGATGCCCTTCGGCAGGTTCGTGATGGACGACCGTTGCCGCGACCACGTGTTCATCGCAGGCGGGGTTGGAATCACGCCCTTTGCGGCAATGACAAGCCACCTTGCATCGACCAAGCCCGAAGGCGTGCGCGCCAAATTATTCTACAGCGCAAAGACTCCCGCGACGCTCATCTTCCGCAAGCGCTTCGAGGACACAGCAAGGGAGTGGCCCGGGCTTTCGCTTGCGTTCACGATTACCGACAAGGAGTATTCCGGAACCGACTGGGACGGCCACCGCGGGAGGCTCGACGCCGAATTCATCAAGTCAACGCTTGAAAGCATAGAGGGCAAGAAGTTCTACCTCTGCGGCTCAGCTCAGATGATGGGCGGCATCGAGGAGATGCTCGAGTCTATGGGCGTTGCAAAGGAGAACATCCACACCGAAAAGTTCGGCTGAAAGGAAGAAAGACAATCAGCGCTTGGACTTCATCTTCTCGCCGACGAAGCTTATGAGGTCGCGAAGCTTCTTTTCCATAGTCGGGTAGTCCACAAGCTCGTCCAGGCCGGTGCGCATAGACTCGATATCGGGCTTCATCTTCAGGTACTCGCGCTCAAGCTGCTCAAGCCGCGACGCAAGCTCGCCTATCTCCTTCTGCGTCCTGCGCTGGTAGTCGGAAACAAGATAGATTGCCACCGCAAGAACCACGATTGATATTGCAAAGAGCCCGAACGCGATTGCCGACATACCAAAAAAGTCCATCCCTGTCACGACCCCTCTATCACGGCCGAGGTTAGGTCCTTGGCCTGTTTTGTGATGCTCTGCATCGCGTTGCGCGTAATCTTCCTCTCAAACCCGGCCTTTGCAGCCCGGATGCTTTGCGTCATCGCAGCTGACTCGCCGTGCGCAGACTCGATGCGGCGGGAAAGCTCCGCCACATTGGCAACCGCCGCCTCGTGCGTCCTCCTTGAAAAATAGTACGCAACTGCCGCGCCAGCTAAGGAGATGAGGAAGCAGAATCCCGCAACGTAGAGGTCGTCAGCCATAAGCAACCAGCAAATCTAGGTGCACTTTCCCACAAGCGGCCTTGCTCCGGTCTGCCTCATGGAATACGTCATGAAGTTGTAAAGGATGTTGACCTGAACCTCGAACGGCCTGCCGGACGCGGTGTACGCGCACGGGTTGCCGTTGGTGAAGGTCGACACGTAAATGGCCTTTTCTTCCCCTGCGGTGAATATGTTGTAGCCCGTGCTCAGATTGTAGACTGCGCCCGCGCCGTCGTCAAACTGTATCTCGGTGACGTTGAGCTTGTCGGAACCGCGGTTGGCGAGTACAATCAAGGCGGTTCCGTTTCCAAGCCTGAACGACGTGATTGAGAACGGGGTGGCGGTCTTCCAGTAAGACGCGGACTCCTGTTCCCTGCCCGGCCCCCCGACTTGCGGGAACCAGCCAAGCAGCGAGATTATGACCATTGCCACGAGAAGCACCGCGCCCAAAATGACAAGATACTCCGTTGCGCCCTGGCCCTTTGAACGGACCATACGACCACCTGGTTATGAATGAAATGAATTGAAAATAGAACGGAAAAGGGGAATAAAAAAGTAGGTTTTGGGAAAAAGCCGCCCGCCCCAAAAAACGGCGCTGCTTGCCTACGAGCACCTTCCAACAAGGGCCTGCGCGCCCTGCTGGCGAATCCCGGTGATGGTCCCCTGGTTGTATGTGAACGCCACGACCTTGAACTCGAACATGCTTCCCTGCTTGGATGTGCCGGGCGAAGTGCACGGGTTGACCGCTGACGAGTAATCGAATAAATTAGTCGTTATCACGGCCTCTTCGCCTGCGTTGAAGTACTGCATCGGGTTCAGAATCGTGGTGGTGTTGCCAAAGCCGTTCTGCACCTCGATACCGGTCAGGTTGAGCTTGTCGGCAAGCCTGTTGGCAAGCGCCAGCGAAATCGAGCTGTTGTTGACGCGGTAAGTCGTAATCGCAAACGGGCTGGTGCCGGTCCAGTACGCTTTTGACTGCTGCTCCTTGGTAGCGCCGCCAAGGGACGGGAACCAGCCAAGCAGGCTCACTATGACAAGCGCGACAAGCAGTACCGCACCCAATATGACAAGATATTCCGTTGCGCCCTGACCGCTCCTACTGTTCATCAAAAACCACCCATGGCATGATTGGACAAAGAAATCAAGAGGCGCAGTTTAAATAGGTTGCTTATTTGCGGCGTTTCAGCCGGGTGCGGGGCGCCTTTTCCTCTTGCAAAAAACGATGCATTTTTAAACTGCTGAACCGAAAGGAAATAAAATAATTGAATAAATCCAAGGGTGAAGTGCTGATGTCGGAAGCAAAGAGAGGCCAGGGCGCATTCGAGTACATCCTCATGCTGTCAGGAGTCCTCCTAATCGTCATACTAATCATATTCATCCTCCAGGGGACGCTCTCGGGCACAAACAACACGTTAGGGGCACAGCAAAACACCTACAACGCATCAGTATCCGTGGACGTCGTGCCGCAATACACGCAATGCCTCATAGCCACCAGCGCAACAGGCAACATCCTCGGACCATCATTCCCCTGCTGCATACTTAACGGCGCCGCAAACCTCGCCGCATGCACAGCCGCAGGACAAGGATGCGTAGGAATGACCGTGGCCTGCACACAACTCACGCTGACATGCCCGACATCAAGGTTCGACAGGAAGGCAGGAAGGTGCGCATAAGCGCATTCTCTACCTTTTTTCTTTCTTCCTTTTTATTTTTTTAAAGACGGTGGTTGAAATCATGATTGAGCGCGGCCAGGGCGCATTCGAGTACATCCTCATGCTGTCAGGAGTCCTCCTAATCGTGATACTCATCATATTCATACTCCAGGGAACGCTCTCTGGGACAAACAACACGTTAGGGGCACAGCAAAACACCTACAACGCATCAGTATCCGCAGACATCGTCCCGCAATACACGCAATGCCTTATAATTACAACTGCGACTGGCAACGTCAACGGCCCGTCATACCCGTGCTGCATGCTTAACGGTGCGGCAAACCTCCTCGCGTGCACGACCTCGCCCGCAGGATGCAACACAGTAACTGGAATAGTCCAATGCACCCAAACCACGCTGACCTGCCCGACAACAAAATTCCACAGGAAGGCTGGACGATGCGCATAAGGCGCTTTTCATTTCGGTGATTTTTTGACAAGACGCGGACAGGGCGCATTCGAGTACATCCTCATGCTTTCGGGCGTGCTGCTTGTCGTCATACTCATCCTGCTGATCCTGCAGGGCAGCATATCCTCTTCTAACAACACGCTTGCGAGCAACCAGAACAAGTTCGGCGGCACCGTGGCAATAGACTTTGTCAACCACCGCACGCCCAACCTGTACGTTTCCGAGCCGACCGGCGGAATCACTTCGGGCACGCCGTGCTGCACCAACCAGGTTGCGGCCAGCCAGCGGTGCTACGGCCCCAACGGCGCGTCGACCACCGCGACCTGCAGCACGAACGTGTCCTGCCAGTCTAAGTACTTCAACAACGCAACCGGCGCGTGCGGCTGAGAAGAAAGCAGGCGCAAAAGGCATTTTTGCAAATAGCAGGGGCTTTGGGGGGAGAAAAAACGATGCGGCGCGGGCAGAATTACTACGGCATAATGCTCGTGTGCGTGCTTTCGCTTTCCCTTGGGACGGTTTTTTGCTTGCGCAGGCGCCGCCTGCGGTCAACGCGTCGCTTTCCCAGGCGCAGAGCAGGATTGGCAACGGCTCAATTGGGGGGGTTGTGGTCCAAGGAGACCCCGACCTTCTTGTGCTAAAGCGCACGGGCAACGTGGCTGCCGGTTCGGCAATCCCGTGTTGCGCGAATGCCAAAAGCGGCTGCGGCAACAGCGCGGCCAACTGCACATATTCCAGGGGCGAAAGCCTGTCGTGCTTTTCGCGGCTGTTCGACACCGGGACCGGCTCGTGCGCATAGCAAAAATTGCGCGGCCCGGCGTTTTCTGCAAAGGATATTAAGCGCAAAAAGAGTAGCGAATAATATGAAGCAAAAGGGACTCGGGCAGCGCGGCCAGACCTCGACTGAATACATGCTGCTCATAGCGCTGGGCCTGACCATAGTCATCATCTCGATAGCGATAGCAACCCAAATCAAGGGCATGACCGACTCGCTCCTGGTCCGCGCGCAGATTGAGCGCGAGTCGACAATCTCGATGATTGTCCGCTGATCCTTTTTTCGTATCCTCAAAACGGTTATTAGCAACCGCAGGCCACACCTTGCTTGACGAAGTTATGGCGGACTTACTGTTTTTCGCATTTGCCTTCGCCTATTGCGCGATTGCGTGCATCCTCGACCTGAAAAAGAGGGTCATTCCTGACTGGCTCACCTACGGCGGCATGGCTGTTGGCGTTATGGCAGCCGGGTTGAATTTTCTTGCCCTTGGCAACGCTTTTGCAACAGAATACGCGTTGATGCTTGCTGTTGCGCTGGCCCTGGGCTATTCGCTGTTTCTTTTCGGGGTGTGGGCAGGCGGGGACGCGAAGCTGTTCTGGGCCTTTTGCGCGCTTTTTGGCGCTGCCGGCCGCGCAGAGGCGTTGCTTCCGGCCCTGCTTTTTGCTGCATCGGCGCTGCTCTTTCTTGCTGCAACGTTTTTTTTGAATGCCGGGACGATAATGCGCAAAAGAAGGGCGTGCGCCGAAATCGCGGTTGAAACTGCGGGTAAGGCGGCAGGCGCAGCAGCTGTTGCGGCGCTTTTTTCCAGCCTCGGCGGCGACATCACCCTTGCCGCGGTTGTTGCAGTTGCGTTGCTCCTTGTGCGGATGCCTAAATATTTCTGGGCGTTGGTGTTGCTTGCTGCAATTGCCCTGAACGCGGATGCGGCTGCAATCGCATTCCCGCTCTCGTTCATCCTGGCTTTTGCGATAGGCACTACGGCAGGCATCGGCACGAAAGTCATCGCGCCCGGCCTTTCGCACAAGGTACGCAGGGAAAAACTGGAGGAAGGGATGCTTCCCGCGTACACCGTGATTGAAAGGAGGGGAAAGGCCGTGCTGTTCAGGCCGAGGTTCGACGCAGGCAGGATATTCAGGGCCGCAAAGACCGAGGGCGATGCGAAAAAAATCCTGCAAAAGGCGGGCGTGCTCCCGCCTGCCGGGGCAAAGATTGTGGCGGATGCTGCGAATGCAGGCGGGCTTGACGCGTCCCAATTGCAGAGGTTAAAAAAGCTGGGAAATGTTAGTTGGTTGCAAGTGCGCAGGACTGAGACTTTTGCGCCTGTTCTTTGCGCCTGCTTTCTTGCGGCTCTTGCAGGGTTATTCTGAAAAGGTAGAAAAAGATGCGCGGACAGGTCGGGCTTGAATTCTTCCTAATACTTGGCTTCTGCCTTGCGATGCTTTCGCTTTTGATTGCCAACTCCGAGCGCCAGATCACCGAAAACGAGAGGCTGGACGCTGCTGTGCTTTCGCTTTCCGCGCTCAACTCAGTGTCCAACGCAATCAACACCGTTGCCATACAGGGTAACGGCGCGCAGATGGCAGCCAGCGCGTTCGTGCCTTCAAAGAGCAAGTGCTTCCTTTTCGCAGCCTCACAGCAGCGGCTTGCGTGCGACGTCGGCGACTCCTACGGCCGGCGCGTGTACGGGATGAGGCTGATGGCGATGCCTGACACAATCAACGACGCGTGCTACACAGTCTACGGCTGGATGGACGTCACGGTCAAAAAGACCGGCGGCAAGGTTGAAGTCTACTGCGCAAGGCAGGCGTGAGCGGGGGAACCCTATGCTTTTTGAAGGGGACTGGAAAAGGGCGCAGGCCTCGGTTGAATACATGCTGGCGCTTGCGATGACCATCGTGCTTGTCGCCTCGATAATGGTGAACGGCTTTCGGGAGCTGGAGCTTGACCTTGCGCTTTCGGCGGCAAGGATGGGCGGCTCGGATTTCACAGCCAAGAACTCCAACTACACGCTTGGAAGGGTGGACTTCACGCTCAACAGGGCCGACAACGTCATAGAGGTCACGCCGCACTTTTACCTTCGCGGCTTTGGGACGGTGTCAAACGCGGATTGGCTCGACGCGAGGGCGCTGTGCTTCTTCAAGATGCGAAGCGTGTTCCGGCCAGGCGATTCGGGCCTGAGCCCGGACTACTGCTTTGACGCGACGTACAGGCGCTACTGCATCACGCCGGTGATGACGCCGGCATAGGTGTTTTGGGGGTATGAGGCTCTTTCCGTCTGACGACGTTTCAAGGTTCCAGCTTTTCTCGCTGCTGTTCCTGGTATCCGTCCTTGCATCCACGTTCATAGGCACGGCCGCGTTTGCGGCCGCGCTTTTGCTTTTTGGCGCGCTCTGCTTTTTCCTTGCGCAGCCGCTGCCAGCTGCGCAGAGGAACCAGGCGTACGCGCTGTTCTGCATATTCGGCCTGTTCGGGGCCGGCGCGCTCCTTGGCAACCAGATTGTCTCCTCACCTATGCAGGCGCTCGGGTTCCTGCCGCTTTTCGTGCTCGGCTTCCTTGCGCTGTACGCGGCAGTCAAGCTCTACGTGGCAAGCTGGGGCGCGGAATGCAAAGTCATCGGCTATTCCGGAGGCTATGCGATAGTCGAGGTCGCGCCGTCGGTTCTTTCCGTCGTCCCTGCGGGGATACTCGCAGTCAAGAGCAGGCCGGTTGCGAAGGGAAAAAAAGCCCGGCTGGTCTTTGCGCGAAAGCTCTTTTGGTCCGGCTCAAAGCCTATCGGCCTGGAGACGCTCTCCTGATTTTTTCCAAGGCCTAAACGCCCGGTTGCACTCCGACGTTAAATCCAAGAAATCGCCCAAACCCTTCTTGTGAGGCCCTGCACCAGCCTGCTGCTTTTTGCGATTTGCCTCGCAGCGCTCATCCTCAAGGCCCGCAGCGCGGACATTGCCTACAGCCCGGCGCTTGCAGGCCTGCCGCAGCACGCGCAAGTGGCGTCCGCCTCAGGGACGGTCTACCGCTCGGAAAAGGGGGGCGCGATGCTTTGCATGGGAGGGTGCGTGCGGCTCTACGGCTCGCAAGCGCCAAATGGAAGCAGGGCGAACGTGGTCGGCGTGTGGGCCGGGAAAGATGGCAACTCGATTACCGTGGTGAGGGAAAGTTGGACCCTGCCCAAATCCTAGCCTTCTTTGCAGTTGCGACGGTGGCGGGTTTTGCGGGCCGCTACCTGCCGCTTCACTTCAACGCGCTGCTTTCGCTTTTGGCGTACGGCATCAAAGACGGCCAGCTTGCTTGCGTGTTTGTCTTCTGCCTGACTTTTTCCTGCCTTGCCTGCTCGCTGCTTTCCCTGCAGGAAGGAAAGGCAAAACGCGAATTGGAATTGGCCATCGCCTGCGGCTATGCGGCCTGCGCAACTGCAATCCCGCTTCTTTTCCTTGCGGTGCCGACAATCTTTTCAGCAGCCCGGCCGTTTTTGTGGGTGGTGCTTGGGCTCCTGTGCATTGCGCTTGTTGTGCGCGACAGCAACCCGAAGGCTGCTGCGCTTGTCATGGCATCAAGCGGCGTCCTCGGCTTCCTTGTGCTGTTCTTCCCGCTTTGCGACAACGCGCTCCTTGCGCTGTTTTCCGGGTTCTTCGGCTTTTCCTGGGACGAGCATCAGGCGCAGGAAGCGCATGGCCTTGGCCTGCCGGTGCTTCTTGTGCCTTTCATCGGAATGCTCCTTGTGATGCTTCCTGCGGCAACTCCGTTCCTTGCGCAGCCCGCGCTTTCCGCAGCGCTCCCGCTTGCGGGCGCAAGCCAGTCTGCAGCGCTCGTGGTCGGAAAGGCGCTTTTCGACCTGTGCTCGGCGTTTGCAATCGGCAAGGCGCGCTCGCAGGGCTCGGCAATGGTTGCGGATGCCGGGGCCGGCCTGCAGGCCGTCTTTTTGGGCATCGTCTTGGGCTTTCTTTCGCTGCTGTGCGCAATCGCGTTCTGCAGGGCGACGGCCCTGAATCTTGGCAATAAGGCGCAAGGAGCGGTCACTTTTGCAGGCAGGGCCGTGCTTGTCTGCCTGGTAGTCTTCTCCTGCGGCTTGTGGGGGCTGGTTGTTGCGGCTGCAGCTGCGGCTGCCTCGGAGTACGCAGCATCCTCAGGCACCCACCGCGGGATGTGCCTTGGCAGCCTGTACGTTCCCGCCATCGCATACCCGCTTGGCCTTGCCCCTGCTTTCGCAAGGCTTGCGCTTGGGATTTAGCCCGCGCAACTTGGGCGCAGCGCTGGCCTTGCGGCCGCGCGGCCTTTCGGCAGTTTTTTATCGTGCGGCACAATACTTTCTTGCAATGAGGGGGCAGATGGCGTTGGAGTTCTTCTTTGCAATGGCCCTAGCCTACCTTTCGGTCCTGTGGCTTGTCAACTACCTCAACGCAGGCTACGACTCGGGCAGGTTCCTTGCATTGCGCGAGGAGAAGCTGGTCGCGGCCGAGCTTTCGGGGCTTGCAAACAGCGCGTGCGTGTCGAACCTGAGCGCGTCGATAAGCGCGCCGTGCATGACGTATATGGGAAGGCCTGTCCGATACTGGCTGTACGCCGAAGGCAACTGGCTCATAGTCAACTCCTCACGCGCGCCGGAGGCTGCGAAGGCCAAGGCGCTCTGCGAAGTCTATGCAAACCTGACGGAATACAACGCGACTTTAGGCGCGTTCGAACAGCAGCAGATGGCCTGCGATGCAGGCACAGCTGAGGGCACGCCGATATGCGTCCGCGCCGACGGCACGGGCAAGGTCGGCCTGTCGATGGGGAGGTGCGTTTCATGAACAGGGCGCGCCGCGCACAGTTCTTCTCAGCAGACTTCGTGGTCGCAACGGTCACCCTGTGCTTTGCGCTCGGCGTGCTGTTGCACTTTGGCCAGCTTTCGCTTGACAGCCTCGGAAAATATGCGCAGCACGAGAACAACGTCGCAGAGACCGTTGCCGCAAGCCTTGCAATGGCCGGGGCGCGGCAGGTTGCGCAGGCCAGCATACCCTATACGTGCTGGGAATACGACAACGGCACCAAGTCCTGGCCGGACTGCAATCAGGTAATCGACGGCACGGGCGGGTGCAGAGAACGCAAGATGGACATATACTCCGCAAACAGGCTGGTTGCGTGCGGAAGTTCGGCCTGCCTTTTGACAGTAAGAAGCTGCGACGTGGTGCTGCAATGAGACGGGCATTCATCTTCACCGCTGACGCGATTTTTGCGCTGATGATGCTTGGCGCGGTCGCGCTGATGTTCACGACGCACGCGACCCAGCCGGAATACGCCTCCAAGGCTTCGCTTTTGCAGGCGCAAGCCTACGACTTTGCGACGCTTTCGCAGCCGCCAGTCAACCTTGATGCTGGAACGTTCAAGGCAAAGACCGGCTTTGACGCCTACACGTCCGAGGGCGCAATCCCGAATGCAAGGCAAATCGTGGTGGCAGCAACGAGTTACTCTTACAACAATTCGTGCAACAGCAAGGACTGCAAAAAAAGCTGCAGGATAACAAAGGCCGACGCGCAAGGCTCCGCAGGGTACGGCTGCCTTGCAAACCAGGCAGTTGAGAGGTTCGGCATAATCAGCACGAAGGCGTGGGTGTCTACTCAATGAGGGGAATGCTCTCTTTTGCAGTTGCAATGTTCGCCGCCCTGGTGCTGTTATTCTTTGCTGCCAGCGTATTGTCCCTCTCCGAACACCAGGCAGTCGGCCAGAAGCGGCTGCAACTGCAGGTGCTCTCGCAGGCGTACGCCGACGCGCCGGAAGTCTATGACGACGCGGTTGTTGACGCAATCCTGGACTCGGCCTACGCCTCGGCAGACGCCGCTGCCTGCAACGCGGCTGCCTCCGGCACGATTGCAAACGGGCTCTCCACGCGGGTGCAGCTATACGTCTCCCGCACTACGGCCAACCTGTCGGCTGCACTGGACGGCACTGCGGCGCCCGCAACTGCCTGGTCGGCAGCCAGCGGCCTTTACGTTGACGAGTCGCAGCCGGACTTGGCGCTTACCCCCCCATGCTCTGCAGGCGAAAGCCTTGCTTTGAACCGCGTGCTTGCGGCCGTGTCGTTCCCGCTCAACGTCACGTCCGCCGACGGGTCAGTTGGCGCGGTGTCAAGGCAGTTCAACCGCTCCTACGACATACTGACAAACTACTCCGCAGCAAGCAATTCGTTCACCGTTCTTGTGCGCCGCGACGGCGCGGAACTGCGTTGTGTCAACGTCGCCTGCTGAGGGGGAGACGCGCGCACCAAAACGGTTAAATCGGCTTGCAGGCACTAAAAGTCAATAGGGGGAATTACTGTTGAACCGCAGGCCGGTTACTTTCGCAATTCTGGTCGTCATCGTGCTGGTAGCAATAGCGATGCTCACCGCCCCATCCCAGAGCACGGCATTCACCTCAAGGGACGCGGTTGACGCAAGCCTCAAGGACGCCTCGCAGTTTGCAGCGGACAACTACCCGGCCCAGGATACCTACATAGAGGTCGCGTCGGCATCGAACGCCTCGGGCAAGTGGAAGGTCGAGATGTTCCTGTCGATAGCGCCGCACTCCAAGTGCCCTGCGATGCAGAAGCTCTATTACGAATTGTTCCCTGTGACTCTGCGCAACGAGACCGTGGTGGCGACAAACTACTGCAACGCCAGGCCCGTCAGCGTTGCCCCGGACGCCATAGCCGACGCCTACGCGGGCTCGCCTGCGGCAAGGCAGGCCGAGACAACGGGGTATCTTGCGTGCGCGTTCAGGCTCCCGATTTTTGACGACGCGGCTGCGGCCAAGTACTGCCCGGCAATTGACACTGCTGCCATTGCCGACTTCGCATCCAAGAATTCGCTCAAGGAAGGCGACTGGGCGGTGCAGTGGTACAAGGCGTCATCCGACAACTACCTTGTTGCGCTTGACTCCGCAGGCACAGTGCTTGCCGAGAGCAACTACCCCCGCAGCAAGTAAGCTCAAAGCGCCAAACCCTGGTTTTTATTTTCGGCCAGCGTAAGCTGGTCATATGAAAAAAACGCGCCGCGGCCAGACTGCAACGGAAATGCTGATGATAATCGCGTTAGTGGTGCTCATCACCACCATCGCAATCATAATGTCAAGCAATG
>Ga0315277_10006820_pt1 | contig 14856 bp, 8 predicted proteins | sample YL17G05_15_MG_FD_203695 | JGI IMG/M metagenome (GOLD analysis project Ga0315277, IMG submission 203695) | Sediment microbial communities from Yellowstone Lake, YNP, Wyoming, USA - YL17G05_15 | ecosystem: Environmental > Aquatic > Freshwater > Lake > Sediment | place: USA: Wyoming | collected... | reverse complement strand
CTTTCTCGCGTTGACGACAAGGAGGGGATACTCTCCGCGATCGACCAAATGGTGATGGGCGATATGCCGAGCCTGCAGGACCACTTGTTGCAGGCATATAGCAAACTGAAGGATTGCGACGCGGCGGTCAAGCATGTGATAGTCATCAGTGACGGCGACCCGACGCCGCCTACCGATGAATTGCTGGGTCAATGCAAGGATGCGGGCATTACGGTTACCTGTGTCGCCATCGCCCCCCACGACCGCAGCTATATTGCCAGTCTCGACCGGATCAGGCAGGCCACCGGCGGCAGATTGTACAATGTTACGGATCCTGCGGCGCTTCCGCAGATCTTCATTAAAGAGGCGCAAGTGGTTCGGCGCGCATTGATTTTGGAGGAGAGTTTTACGCCTGCGATAACGTACTCGCTGAGCGAGATAGTGCGCGGTCTGTCGGGCGGGCTGCCTCAGCTTGACGGCTACGTTCTGACGGGTCCCAAGGGCGGCCTTAATCAGGTGGTCCTTGCCAGTCACGAGGCGGACCCGGTATTGGCGACGTGCCAGTCGGGCTTGGGGCGGTGCGCGGCGTTCACCAGCTCGGTAGATACCCGCTGGGCGTCGAGCTGGCTTGCATGGGGCGGCTTCGAGAGATTCTGGGAGCAGACGGTGCGGTGGGCGGGCAAACCGGCTCAGTCGGCGGATTGCGAGGTCTTCGCCGACGTACAGGGACGGGATGTTACCGTGAATATCGAGGCGATAGACCCGCAGGGCAAGTTCATTCAGTTCGCCAATATCGACGGCCAAGTGATTTCGCCCGATGTATCGAGCAAAACGCTCGATCTTGTGCAAGTGGGGCCGGGGCAGTATCGCGGGCAGTTCCAGGCGGGGCAGTCCGGCAGCTATATTCTGAATTTGCAGTACAGGAAGCTCGGCGAGGATGACAAGACGCATATTATGCAGACGACCGTAACGGTTCCATTTGCGCCTGAATTCCGCGATCTTGCGGATAATGAGCCGCTCCTGGCGGAGGTCAGCAGCATGACAGGGGGCAGAATTCTGCCTCGTGATCCGAATATGGCGACTGTTTATGAACATTCAGGGTTAAGATTTCCTCACAGCCGGATGCCGCTGACCAAGCCCTTGATGTTTCTGTGGCTGGCGCTGTTCCTGCTGGACGTTGCGGTGCGGCGGGTCGTAGTTGACTTTAGGGCGATGGCTCGGCGGGCAGTGGGTCTTATCCGTGCCGCCAGGGGGCAGCGAGTGGTGGACCAGACGCTTGAGAGGCTGAAGGTTCGCCGGGCCGAGCTGCGAGAGAAGCTCGCGCCGCGCAAGGCCGACGCGCTCGCCTCGAAGCGATACCAGGCAGGCGAAGAGTACAAGGGTGATTTGCCGTTGGCCAAGGCGCCCGAACCGCCGGAGCCGAAGAAAGAAAAGCCTGAGGAAAAGACGCCGAAGAAAGACGTCGAGACCGCCAGCCATATTGATAGACTGCTCAAAGCCAAGCAAAAAGCTAAAGACCGCGAAACAGATGACAAAGAGCGCGGATAAGGAATGCAAGGCCCGCGTTTTCGGGGGCCAAATATAGGAGTTTAGTAAAATGGCAAAAGAAATGAGTAATGTCGAAGATAAGTGTCGGGATTTTCGCAACAAGTTCGATGCGCTGCGCAAGGAGATCGGCAAGGTGATTGTCGGCCATGAGGACATCGTCGAGAATGTGCTGGTGTGCCTGTTCTGCGGGGGACACGTTCTGCTCGAAGGGGTGCCGGGGCTGGGAAAGACGCTGCTGGTGCGGACCCTCAGCTCGGTATTCTCGCTGGAGTTTCGGCGTATTCAGTTCACGCCTGATTTGATGCCGGCGGATATCATGGGGACGAATATCGTGATGGAGGACCAGGCCAGCGGCAGGCGCCGGTTCGAGTTTCAGCCGGGGCCGATCTTCGGGCAGATCATCCTCGCCGACGAGATCAACCGGGCCACGCCCAAGACGCAATCGGCTATGCTGGAGGCTATGCAGGAGCACTCGGTGACCAGCAGCGGACAGATCCGCCGACTGCCCGAGCCTTTTATTGTCCTTGCGACTCAGAACCCGATCGAACAGGAAGGCACTTATCCGCTGCCGGAGGCGCAGTTGGACAGGTTTTTCTTCAAGCTGCTCGTGCCGTACAGCAACCGGCAGGAGCTTCGCGGCATCATCGACCGCACGACCACCGGCGCCGATCCGCAGGCCAGCACGGTTCTCAATGCCGCGCAGATATTGCAGGCACAGGAGCTGGTCAGGCACGTTGTGATTGCCGAGCACGTGCAGGACTACGCAATTCGCTTAGTTTTGGCGACGCATCCGCAGGGCGAGTTTGCCGCGGAAGCGACGAATCGGTTTGTGCGGTTCGGCTCGTCGCCGCGAGGCGTCCAGGCATTAGTGCTCGCAGGCAAGGTGCGGGCGATGCTCGATGAGCGGTATCACGTCAGTTTTAGCGATATCGAGGCGTCTGTTCTGCCGGCGTTGCGTCACCGGCTTCTGCTGAATTTCGAGGGCCAGGCCGAAGGCGTCACCACCGATGAATTGCTGAGGCAGATACTTCAAGGCACGCCCAAGGCCCTGGAGCAGAAAATTGATGTTCCGTAGTTATAGGGTTCTATGGATAGTATAAAGACGACAACTCCGAGAAAGAGACTGACGGACCTGCTGGATCCCGATTTTATGAACCGGCTGGACTCGCTGGACCTGCTGAGCAGGAAGATACTGCAGGGCAAGCTTCAGGGCGAGCGGCGGTCGAAGCGGCGGGGCCAGAGCGTCGAATTTGCGGACCATCGGCCTTATGTGGTCGGCGACGATTTGCGGTTTGTCGATTGGAATATATACGGGCGGCTGGAGCAGCTATTCTTGAAGCTCTTCATAGAAGAGCAGGACCTCACCGTGCACGTGATGGCCGACGCCAGCGCGTCGATGAGCTTTGGGCAGCCCTCCAAGGAGCTTTTCATCAAGAAGATGGCCGCGGCCCTGGGGTATGTCAGCTTAGTCAATAATAACCGGGTGACTCTCAGTATGTTCGCCGATGGGGTCGTCGGGCAGCTTGCGAATATGCGCGGGCGCAACTACCTTCACCAGATGGCCGATTTCCTTCTGACTGGGCAGTGCGACGGGCCGTCGCAGTTCGAGTCGGCGTGCCGGCAGATAGCGAGCGCACGGATCGGGTCGGGCGTTATGATTGTGTTGAGCGATTTCCTGTTCAAGGAAGGCTATGACGCGGCCCTGCGGAGGCTTATCGGCAGACAGTATGATCTCTACGTTATCCAGGTGCTCAGCCCGCAGGAGCTGTCGCCCGATTTCGGAGGGGATCTGAAACTGATAGATATCGAAGACGCCGATGCCGCCGAGATCACCGTCAGTTCGGCCCTGGTGAAATACTATAAACGTAATCTTACGGCTTATTGTAATGAATTAAAGGATTTTTGTAGCCGTCGCGGGGCGGTTTATGTGCTGGCGAATTCGGCGGACTCCGTCGAATCGCTTGTGCTGAACTATCTGCGGCGGATTCGGCTTTTGCGTTAGTATTCTGTTGGGAGCACTGTTTTATGGAGTTTCTAACGCTTTGGACAGCTCTTGTGGCCGCTGCGGTTGCCGTGCCGTTGTTGCTGCTGCTGTATTTCCTGAAGCTCAAGCGTCGTGAGCTTATTGTCTCGAGCACGCTTCTTTGGAAGCGAGCGGTTCAGGATTTGCAGGTTAATGCGCCGTTTCAAAGGCTTAGAAATAATATTCTGCTTCTTCTGCAATTGCTGATGCTGCTGGCGCTGCTGCTGGCCCTTGCGGGCCCGATACTGTCGCTGATGTCGGGGCGGGCGCGGCGGCACGTCTTGCTGATCGACCGCTCGGCAAGCATGAGCGCTACCGACGTTGAGCCCAGCCGGCTCGAAGAGGCTAAGAGACAGGCGAGGATTTACGTCGAGTCGCTTCGCGATCCGGGTCTTCTTTCCTTTCGCGGGGCGCGCGACCAGACAATGGTCATTGCTTTCGATAGATATTCCAAGGTGATGTGTAACTTTACTGGAGACAAGCGGCAGTTGATTGCCGCTATCGATAGCATCCAGGCCGGTGACGGCGATTCATACTTAGGCGAGGCGATTATTGTTGCGGAGGCCTTCTCGCAGGCGCCCGGCGATGAGCCGGCCAATCAGGGCGAGCAGGAGACGGCCAAATTGATGCTCTTCAGCGACGGGCGAATCGCCGACTTGGACCAGATTATGGTAAATACGGAAGATTTGACGTTTCACTGTGTCGGCCAGTCGGGCAAGAACGTCGGCATCACGGCGATGCGCGCGAGAAGGTCATACGAAAACCCGGACGAGGTGGAAGTCTTTGCGACCGTTGCGAATTACGATTCCGAACCGGCTACGACGGACGTGCAGTTGAGCGTCAACGACGACGTTCGTGCGGTCAAATCCGTAACGATACCGGCGGGCAAGGGCATCGACGAAGGCGATTCCAATGAACCCGGCCCCGAAAGGGCAGGACCTGCGGGGGCGGGCCCCCAGGGGGCAGGCAGGGTGGCGGTGAATTTCTCGCTGTCTTATGCCGAAGCCGGCTTGCTGACGGTTAGGCAATTGCAGGGCGATTCATTGGCGAGCGACGATACGGCTTGGGCTGTTCTGGCGCCTCCAAAGAGGCTTACCGTACTGCTTGTAACCGCCGGCAATAAGGTGCTTGAATTGGCGCTTAAGGCATGCCCGCTGTACAAGCTGGATATTATGACGCCGAGCCAATTCGACGCCAATGTCCCCGGCGCCCCTAATGGGGATGTCTCAGATTTCGGCCTCGAACAGCACTATGACGTGGTAGTGCTGGATAATCATCTCCCGGTTAGGACGCCGAGGTGCCGGTATCTTGTTTTTGGTCGCCCGCCGAACGGCATCGACGTATCAGTCTTACAGGAATTAGAGAACCAGGCTGTCGTCGATTGGAGGCCGAAGCACGCGGTGCTCAAATACGTCAATTTGGCGAACCTCTTTGCCCAGAAGTGCTACAAGCTGGATTTGCCTCGTGATGCCGAGCTGCTCGCGGAATTCAATGAATCGCCTGCCTTGGCGCTCGTTCGGCGCAGCGGCAGTGTCTTCCTGCTGGCGCCCTTCGACATTCTAAATACCACGTGGCCGTTTGAACCGAGCTTTGTCTTGTTCTGCTACAATGCGGTGAGTTTTCTCGGCATGCAGGTTGGCCAGAACGAGGAGGGGAATTTGCTCGTCGGCGATCCGATCACCGTCGATGGGCTGAATCCCGGCCAGAGCGCTCTCGTTGACGGCCCGGGATTTTCAGCGGTGCAGATCAAGGCTAATTCCAGCGGGTCCGTTCGTTTTCCGGGAACTGAACATGTTGGAGTTTACGGCATCCGGGCTGAGGGGTCCGCCACAGACGGGGCGAGGCTTTTTGCCGTGAATATGCTCAATGCCGCCGAGAGTAATATCGAGCCGGTGCGTCGGATCGATGTCTCGGGCGTACAGGTGCAGGCGCAGGCCGCCGCCGTAGGCCGGGCGAATCTGCCGCTGTGGCCGTTTCTCGTCGGATTCGTCTTGTTCCTTGCTTGTTTGGAGTGGATTATATATAATCAGAAGGTGCGAATTTGATGTATGAGCACTTGCTTTGTCGGGAGTTGATATGTCACGTGTGCGGGCAATCTGGGTTGTGATCCTTGTCTCGCTCTCCGGAGGAGCTCTCAGGGCGGAGGAGTCGCCTTTCAACGTTGACTTCTTCTGCGGATGGGGCGATTGCTACCGTCCGATGGAGTGGACGCCTGTTGAGATAGGGATCGGCAGCACGCTTGAGAAGCCTTTGGGCTGCTTGATAGAGATATCGGCGGCGCAGGACGGCCTCAACACGCTCAACATCAGCCACAGATTTGTGCTCACCAAGGATTTGCACGTGAATCTTCCCTTAGTGACGAAGTTTGCATTTGCGGCGGACCGGTGTGACATTCGGCTGGTCGAGGTGGTTGACGGACGGTTGAGACGAACCGTCTTTCGAGAGAAGCACGACCTTGGGGGCGGGAGTTTCGGCGAGCGAATGCTTAAAGCGATTACTGAAAATGACATGCTTATAGGCCACGTCGGCGGCAGGCGGTTTGGATTGCTGGGCCTGCCCAAGCAGGTCGTCTCCCAGTCGCAGAGAGGGCAGGGAGCGGTATATCTGGGCGATAAGCTGATTCGGATGGTTCCGTGGGACTGGACGGGATTTGCCAGCCTTGACATCCTGGTCCTTTACGATCCCGAGTGGGATCAGTTTAACCGCAGGCAATTGGAGGCGATCTCGCAGTGGGTTTCCAACGGCGGCAGGCTCCTGCTGGTCCTTGGGACGAATCCGCTGGCGGCGGATAATCCCATTGCGCAGTTGATCCCCGTCGAGGTCGGGCAGATCAGGCAGAGCGTCCTAGATTCGGCAATTCTTCAAGAGTGGGACCTGGAGGGCGGCGAACCGGAAACGGTTGCCTGCTGGCCGTTGACGCGCAAGGCCGGCGCTCGGCTGTGTGAGGCGCGGATGAGCGACGCGAATGACTGCCTGTTTGCAGTGGGGAACGTTGGCTTTGGCCGCGTGGGCGTTCTGGCGTTTGACCCTTCGACACTCAACGACAGACACAGAACGCGATCATCGGGATTCTGGGTAGGCCGCATCAAAGCCGTCCTTGAAGATAGTCACAGTACGGCGGCAGATTCTTCTGGAAATATCACCAATAAGAGTTCGGCCGGCGTGATCGATTCGTTCCGGACTATCCGGTTCGAGGAGGACGCTGAGAAGAGTAACAGGAGTCAGCAGAACCAAAATTACTATGAGATCGGTCTTGGCCAGGCGGCGAATAATGCGGTAATGAATTTCCTGTACAAAGGGATTCGACCCTTGAACATCTGGTGGGTCATCCTTCTGCTGGTTGTGCTGGCGGTCCTGCTGGGGCCGGTGGACTATATCGTGCTCAAGCGCATGGACCGGCTTCCGCTGACCTGGCTGACGTGCACATTCTGGATTGTCGTCTTTACCGTGTTTGCGTACTACGGCGTTCAATATCTGCGCAGCGGCGACCTGGAGATGCGGGTCGTCTCGATTATCGACGGGATTGAGGACGAGCCGGCCGCATGGTCCACCAGTTATTGCGGCTTGTTTGCGCCCCGCAGCGCCGAGTACAGGCTCAAGGGCCTTGACGATAACCAGTGGTGGTCGGGCATTGCCCCCACGGAGCAGTCTATATGGTCGTACCGCCGCGAGACGAGCGGCAGAAAAATCTACTGCGAGCAGGAAGACGGGGCAAACCTGCCCGGAGCTCTGCCGATCAATATATGGACGATTCAGTGCCTGATGAACGAGGCGCCCGTCGAGCAGGTTCCGTTGGCCGCACAGGTCTCTCGGCAGGGCGATATGATCACCGTGAAGGTCTCCAACGAATCCGATGTCGCTATTATCGACGGCTGCGTCCTGGTTGACGGCGGAATGGGAATTCGCCTGGATAGAATAATAGAGGCCCGCACCGCCGAGCAGTTCAGCGCTGCGCTCGGGCGTCTGGACGCTTGGCGCGGCAGCGACTATAACAGTCTGCGAAGCTCATACTATGACCAGCGTTCGTCGGGCGACGCCGGGATACTAAAACGCGAGCACGCATACTTCGCACAGGGATGCCTTCAGCGGACGCGGGCGATTGACGCCTACCTCGCGCATGGGGCGGCGGTGGTCTGCGTCGAGTACGAACGCGCGCCCACGTCTTTTGCAGTCGATGCGCATTCATGCAAATACGACCATATTCAACTGGCGCGGCTTGTGGTATATCCAAAACAAAATGACGGGGAAGCTGGGCAATGATAAAAACGCAAAATTTGACCAAGGACTACGGCGATCTGACGGCGGTCAGCAACCTGAACCTTACTATCCAACAGGGTGACATCTTCGGGTTCATCGGGCCGAACGGCGCCGGGAAGACGACTACAATGCGCATTCTCGTAACGCTCCTGGAGCCGACGCACGGCACGGCGTTCATCGACGGACTGGACGTCCGGAAGCACGGCAAGAAGATTCGCAGGCTGGTCGGATATATGCCCGATTTCATGGGCGTTTACGACGACCTTAAGGTGTTCGAGTATCTGGAGTTCTTCGCAGCCGCTTTCGGCATCGACCGAAGGAAGCGCAAGGCCATCGTCGAAGGCGTGCTCGAGCTGACCGACCTTCAGTCCAAGCAGGCCGCGACGGTTGACAGCCTCTCTCGCGGGATGCAGCAGCGTCTGGGCCTGGCGCGCGTTCTGATTCACGACCCGAAGGTGCTTATCCTCGACGAGCCGGCCAGCGGCCTCGACCCGCGAGCCAGGATCGAAATCAGGGAATTGCTGCGTGAGCTCAAGCGGATGGGCAAAACGATAATGATATCAAGCCATATCCTCAGCGAACTCGAGCAGATATGCGACCATATCGGCATTATCGAGCACGGCCGAATGGTCTTCAGCGGGACGCTGGAGGAGATTCGCCCGCGCCTGGGAATTCAGAGCAAGGTGCGCGTTCAGGTGGCTGCGGACCAGGAAAAGGCCGTCGAGCTGCTCTCGGCTCTGCCGCAGATACGCGAGGCCAAAATCATCGATAACTATATCTCCGTAACCTTTCACGACGGCGAAAAGACCGACGGGCTTATCGCGCGAACGCTGGTTAAGGCGAATCTGGACCTCGTTTCTCTCCAGCCTGAACAATTGAAACTTGACGACGCATTTCTCCAATTGACCAAAGGCATCGTGCATTAACCTTCGATGCCGGGGACCAGGGGCGCTGCAAAGGTTGCGGCACAAGAGACGCTTATGACTACGACGGCGAGCAGACTGTTGCGGGTGTTGAACCCGGTTTGGCTGACCGGCCCTCTGTTGGACAAGGAGCTGCGCGTCTCAAGCCGCAGGAAGCGAAACTACGTCCTGAGATTTGTGTACGTGGCGTTGCTGACCGCCTTTGTCGTCATTGCGTGGCGGAGCCTGGTGGGCACCCAGGCCTCGACGACGTTTCAGAAATCACGAATGGCCCTTGCCGGCAAGACTATTGTCTCGACGATTGTTGTGTTCCAGTTTGTGGCGGCGCAGTTGCTGGCCGTCATAATGCTCTGCACTTCCATCAGCGATGAGATTTACGACAGGACGCTCGGACTGCTGATGACCACGCCGGTCAGCGGTCTGCAGATTGTTATCGGCAAGCTCAGCAGCAAGCTGCTTCAGTTGATGCTGCTTCTGGTGATAAGTATGCCGTTGCTGGCGGTAATGCGCGTTTTCGGTGGCGTGCCGTGGGCTTACGTTCTTTCGAGTCTTTGCATAACGCTCACGGCCGTGATCTTCGCCGGGACGCTGAGCCTGCTTTATTCGATACGCAACCGCCGGGCGTACGTCGTCATCATTAAGACGTCTATCACGATAGGCGTTATCTTTGTTCTGCTCCCGACTATTGTGGGAGTGATGCGGGTGGCCCCAACTATTCTTGTGGGCGGGCGAGGTCCGGGTGCGACTTCTCATCCTGTTTTTTGGAGCGTTGTCTTTCACCTCAGCCCCTTCTATGCGATGACGCTCAACAGTGCCATGTCGATGTCGCCGGCGCTGCCGGCGGGTGTAGCCTGGTTCTATTGGCCGGCACACTGCGCGATTATGCTGTGTCTTTCCGTTGTGTTGATGGCCGTTTGTGCAAGTATCGTTCGGAAGGTTGCGCTGCGTCAGGCGACCGGGCATGTAGAGCCAGCCAGAAGACCCAGGCGCCGGCGAGGACGCCCGATCCTCTCTCAGAGCCTGAGGGAAGGCCGAGAGGCGGGCCGCGTAATCAGACGCGTTAAAGGCTGGCCGGTCCTCTGGAAGGATGTGCGCGCCCCTTTTATCCGGGGCGCAGAGGGCCGCAACAGCATCATCGGCCTGGCGGTGACTGTTGTCGTGATACTGGCTACATACGGAATCTGGGCGAGGGAGGGATACCTCGACCAGGACTTTGCCCACGTTACATACCTTCTGCTGTTCGTATTGATGGCGATGATCTTCCAGGTTGTGCTCTCCGCAAACAGCATCACGTCGGAGAAGGAATCGCAGGCGTGGCCCATTCTGCTGGCTACGTCTATGAGCGATTGGCAGATACTTGCGGGCAAGGCTGCGGCAGTTCTGCAGCGATGCCTCGTGGTGTGGCTCCTGGCCGCCGGACACGTTGGATTGTTTGTCCTTCTCGAATACATTCATCCGGTCGCCATAATTCATTTTTCTATGATTGTAGTGTGGATAATGGTCTTTCTTACGAGCGCCGGGCTGTACTTCAGCGCCCGGTTTCGGCGCACCACCTGGGCCGTGGTTGCGACGTTCGGCCTTGCATTTGCGCTTTGGGTGGCTGCTCCAACCGTCGGCGGGCAGATAGCGGCGATGACAGAGAAGCGAGAAATCGCCAGAATGTGCATGTCCGCCAATCCGGTGGTCCAGGTCAGCGTTGTCATAGGCGCAGCAAGCGGGAGAGAGAAAGCAGGGCTGCCTCTGAAAAGACTCAGATACCACTGGCCGAGCAAGACGCTCAAGTTCAGGCCCACAACGATAGTGATGACGAAGATTACGCTGATGTACGTATTCCTCGGATTACTGTTTGCCTGGCGCGCGAAGTGCCGATTTCGGCGCAATGTGTTTTGATTTGATGTGCTTATGAGCGATGTTTTGAGAATTGCTCTCTCGTTGAGGCCCAGTCTATCGTGGCTGACGGGGCCGATCTTCGACAAGGAGCTTCGCGTATCGAGCCGGCGGCGGAGAAATTACGTGCTGCGGTTCAGCTACTTGGCCCTGCTGACGATGTTTCTGGCCCTGTACTGGATGGAGGCGGCGCCTTCGGGGCAATCGGGGCTTTATCAAAGCTCCCGGATGGCCCAGGCCGGGCAAATGATAATCGTTTATGTTGTCTGGTTTCAGTTCCTCGCAACGCAGATGATTGCGGGGATTATGCTCAGTACGTCCATCAGCGACGAGATTTACCACAAGACGCTCGGCCTTCTGATGACCACGCCGATCAACAGCTTTCAGGTTGTCATCGGCAAGCTGCTCAGCAAGCTGCTGCAATTGTTGCTGCTGATGGCGATAAGCCTGCCGCTGTTGGCCATTGTCCGCGTCTTCGGCGGCGTGCCGTGGGGGTACGTCGTCTCAGGGCTGTGTATAACGCTGACGACGGTCCTTTTTGTCGGGTCCTTGAGTTTGTTCTACTCGATATTCAGCCGAAGGGCGTATGTCGTCATTATACTTACCGTGCTGACCATCGGCGTGATGTTTGCCCTTGCGCCTCTTTTTCGCGTTATGGCCGGTCGATTTGTGTCTGGGACTGTATTGGACTTCATAGTTGCTCTTTCATACGTCAATCCGTACATCTGTCTGGTGCTTGCGACCGAGACGATGATGTCTCCCGGCGGGACCGGATGGATGCCGGGATCATGGTGGCTGGTGCAGTGTGCCGTGATGTTGGGCGGCTCGGTCTTGCTGCTGTTTCTATCGGTGCTTATGGTTCGACGGGTCGCCTTGCGACAGGCGACGGGAGAAGCGGGCGTATCCTCGAAAAAGCCTTATCAGTCGCCTCAACTCGACCCCGGGACGACCCTCCGCCAAGCCTTTGACGGCGAGCCTCGACGAGTCAGGGGCTCGGCCATCCTCTGGAAGGAGCTGAGAAGCCCCCTGTTCGGACGACATAAGCTGGCGTTTGCGATTTCTATTGCTGTGGGTCTAATCTTGCTTTTTATGACTTATGCGTTTTTTGCCGACCAGAACGCCTTGGATGACAGTGAAGTCCATATTATCTACGCTTTGGTCTTTATGGGACTGGGCACACTGTTTGCGATTATCCTGCCGGCTACCTGTATTACTTCCGAGAAGGAATCGCGGGCGTGGCCTCTCCTGCTTACGACGACGTTAGGGGACTGGCAGATACTGGGCGCCAAGTTCGTCGGCGTTCTGCGCCGCAGCCTGCCGATTTGGTGTCTCTTGTTCGGGCATATTATCCTTTTTGTCCTGACCGGGTTCATCCATCCCGTTGCGGTCTTTCAAACGGCCATGCTCGTGGGCTGGCTGGTGGTGTTTCTCTCCGGCAGCGGATTATACTTCAGCGCGCGTTTCAGGCATACGACTACCGCCGTCATCGCTAATTTCGTATTCGCCGCTGTGGTCTGGGGCATAGTACCTTTGGTGATGGCGCTGATGGCGGGGACCGATCTAATTGCCCTTGATTTTGTCTCATTCTATCTGGATACTAACCCGTTCGTTCATATCATCGTAATTATGGATGCAACGGCCGGCGGGCACGGCCTGAACACCTATCACTGGATCGATTACGGCAGCAAGAGCGTTATCGACACCACCGCCTGGATGACGGCATGTGCGATTGGGTACGTGTTCCTGGGGCTGCTTTTCGCCTGGCGCGCCAAACGGCGGCTAAGATGCAATGTTTTTTAGGTTCTCATCCTCGGGAATTATGATTGCCTCATCATTGAATTTTGGGCGGCGGCTTCTGGGCCTTGCGTGGCTGACCGGGCCGATCTTCGATAAGGAGCTTCGCGTATCGAGCCGGCGGCGACGAAACTATGTCCTTCGGTTCGCTTACCTGGCGCTGTTGACGATTTTCCTGGCGTTATTCTGGCTTGAGTCCGTCCCTCGCGGGGCAGGCAGCTTGAACCAGGTCTCGCGGATGGCCGAGGCCGGCAAAGGCATGACCTCCTTCGTGATTTGGTTTCAGTTCATCGCCGCGCAGATTATCGCGTTGATAATGTTGAGCGCATCCATCAGCGACGAGGTCTATCACCGCACGCTCGGCCTGCTCATGACTACGCCGATCAACAGTTTCCAGATCGTTATCGGCAAGCTGCTCAGTAAGCTGCTGCAGATAATCCTGATCCTGGGCATAAGCCTGCCCGTATTGGCGATACTCCGCGTGTTCGGGGGCGTGCCCTGGGATTACGTCGTATCGAGCCTGTGCATAACTCTCGGCGCGGTGATCTTCGTCGGCTCGCTGAGCCTGTTCTTCTCGGTATTCACCCGTAGGGCTTATGCAGTGATGATTGTAACGATGCTGACGCTTTTTGTGATATTCGGTCTGCTGCCGTGGCTGAGCGGTTTCCTCTATTATTTCTTCACCGACCACTGGCCCGGGCCTCGCCTGACGGCGGCAATCTTCTTCCCGAATCCGTATGGCGTTATGATGTACAATACCGCAACGATGATCTCGCCTATGGGGGCAGGGGGCATGGGCGGTACTGCCGCCAGGCTCTGGTATGTGCATTGTGGGATAATGTTGGCCGCCTCGGGTGCCGTCTTGTTCCTTTCGGTCTGCGTGGTGCGCAAAGTGGCGCTGCGACAGGCGACGGGGCAGTCGGGCGAGATCTCCTCGAAAAAGGCCGGTGGACTGTCGGGGCCGCCGGGCAAGGCCCCTCCGCCGAGGCGTGTCGCCGGACCTGCGGTTATGTGGAAGGAGCTAAGGACTCCGGTTCTGGGACGCCGCAAAATCCGTATGATTATCGCTATTGGAATCGGCCTGATTCTACTGGGGATAACCTATGCTTTGTGTATAGTCCAGTATGTTCTTGATGAGGGGCCCATTCACATTGCGTATGTTGTCATCTTTACCGGGATTGGGATGCTGTTTACGGCTATTCTGCCTGCGACGTGCATCACTTCGGAGAAGGAATCGCAGGCGTGGCCCTTGCTGCTGGCAACGACTTTGAGTGACCGGCAGATACTCTTTGGCAAGCTTGCCGGAGTCGTGCGTCGGTGCATGCCGGTCTGGTGTCTGCTCTTCGGCCACCTAATAGTCTTCTGCCTGGTAGGGTATATTCATCCGGTCGCTATCGTTCACTTTGGCATCCTCGTAGCGTGGATAGTCGTGTTTCTCTCAGGCACGGGATTGTATTTCAGCGCTCGCTTCAAGCATACAACCTCGGCGGTAATCGCCAATTTCGCCCTGGCGGGGTCAATCTGGGCGCTGGCGCCGATTCTGATGAGGCTGAGTGCTGCAATAACTCACGGCGATATGGACTGGGTGTTGGCATATTTGGACACGAATCCTTTCGTGCAAGCCGTTGTTGTGGTCGCCGGTGCAACCGATTCATCTCATCATTACTATTGGCCGGGATTGAAATCGGAGAATACGGCTGATTCGACGACGTGGATGCTGAAGTGTATGGTCGGCTATATGTTTGTCGGCTGGCTCTTTATGTGGCGCGCCAAGCACCGCTTGAGGCGCAATGTCTTTTGACAGCCCTACGCACCTGGAGCTGCCGCTCTCATATCGTATCCGGTATTAGCCAGGGAGCTCTGTAGGCCCGTTTTATGAGTTTGTCGGCGTCGGGGGCGTTGATGAAGGCCTCGGTTTTGGAGTCGAATCTGAGCTTCTGGTTGCCGGTGCGGTACGATATGTCGGCTAAGTGGCAGAGCAGCGCGGAGTAGTGGCCCTGCTCGACGTCGGCATTGGGTCTCTTGCGCGTTCGGACACATTCGATGAAATTGTCCTGATGCGGTTTATCGCCCTGTCTGCCGAATTCGGACTGGACGAGCTTGCCGTCGGCGTCATAAGCCTGCCAGCCGCCGCCGTGCCTGCCGACGTACATAAAACCTTCCGTGCCGAATACCTCGATCCTCGTGGCGCAGAAGGGCCAATCGGGGAACAGATCGCCGTCACGGATGTGCTGCGCAATCTTTTTCATATACGGCGTCCAGAGGGCTGCCTCGAACTGGAGGGTGAATTTGCCGTATTCATATATCGCCAACTGGGTGTCGGGAGTATCGCGGCCATCGAGCAGGGCGGCGATGCCGCCCATGCCGCAGACCGTATCGGGATAAGGCTCATCGCCCATCAAGAAACGGGCAAGGTCCAATTGGTGAATTGCGTCGCCCGGTATC
>Ga0315277_10006819_pt1 | contig 14857 bp, 9 predicted proteins | sample YL17G05_15_MG_FD_203695 | JGI IMG/M metagenome (GOLD analysis project Ga0315277, IMG submission 203695) | Sediment microbial communities from Yellowstone Lake, YNP, Wyoming, USA - YL17G05_15 | ecosystem: Environmental > Aquatic > Freshwater > Lake > Sediment | place: USA: Wyoming | collected... | reverse complement strand
AACCCGTAATCGTGCACCTCCTAGTGATGAGTTAAGGGTTAGATATGATCACGTGAATTGAGAATCCATGTTCCCATATCACGAGTCAGACTATACATCTACTATTTATATTACATTTATGAATTGCCACTCACACTCTTTAAGCTTTTCTGAAGACGATACATTGCTGCAATGTCAGCTTTGAGCATCTAAGCTTCACCCAGCTTCTTTTTGAGCGTCTCCAGGTAAGCAGCCAGACCTTCGATGTCCTTGACCTCCTTGCCAGCAAGCCCCAGCAATTCTGCCCAAAAGGTCAAATCGGTTTTGATCCTTGCGATTTCCAATCTTTGTCTCACCGTTTTCGTCCATTCTTTTCCGCGTCTGTCAAAGTCAAAGAGCAAGATCACTTCTTTTGCGCCGCTTCCTTCAACGTCGCAGATGAGGTCCAACTGGGACTTGCCGCCAGTCTTTGCAGAAATGATCTGTCCTTGAACATCGAGTTGTCTCAGACTTTCAATGTCTTTCTTTCCTTCGACGATTATGGGGATTCCTTTCGCTGATTCCTGTGTCAAACGTTCCAGAACGCGTTGAATTCGCTCCTCTCTTTCTTTCAAGTGAGCAGACAAGACTTCTACCTGGTTACCTTAGCATTTCTCACGACGGTTAGGCATTCTTTCGCTTCTCTATTGTTTTCAAAGTATCTTCTAACAGGTTCAAGAATGGCTGCAAGCTCTTCGGCAACTGAGTTCTTGAGATCTTGAGGATGAAGTTTCCCTTCTGCGTAGGTGCATTCCAATTCCTCGTAGCTCTGGAATTCAACGGTTCCTCCGTACTTTGCAGGCCTATTTATCGTGAAGCTGTTTTTTTCTCTGAAGATTACGTACTTGCAAAACTCTAGAACCGGGTTGAACTCGACTGATTTCTCAGGACAGAAAGCCTTGGCCAACTTTTGCTTGATCTCTTCGGGAGAGTCATAGATGAAAACGCAAGTCTCAGGCTTGCTCTTAGACATCTTCACCGATGATACTGCCTCTTTCTCCTCGCCTTTGGGAATAGGCCATATCGCTGGTTTTTCCAAACCTTGAAGTAAATGATGGTGCACACACACGGGTTTGAAGAAGCCCAGTTTCTCCCCTAGCTCGCGGCCTACAACATTAGCCTTCCGCTGGTCGGTTCCCAACTGGCAAATCTTTGCACCTAGATGGAATATGTCCGCTACCTGCATTGGCGTGTACAAGAAGTCTGAAACGTACCGTGCCTCGGTTTCTTTTCGTCCGGCAACCTCTAACGTGCGTCTTGCGCGGGCAATCGTTAGGTTCTTCGCAACCAAAACGGTCTTAGACCAGTAATCAAGGTCCCTATAAAGTTCATCAGAATAGATGAACTCAACCTTATCAGCAGGAACTCCAAGCGCTATCCATGAGTGCCGGAACAGATCAGCAGCCTTCCTGATCAGCTTCAAGTCTCCGCTCATTTTGTTGTTCAGCCAAGCGTGCCACGTGGAGAGATAAGCCTTGAAGTGTATCCCTGCTTCTGTGAAATCTTTCATTTTATAGGCGCAGATGACGCCGGTTCCAAGGTGCACGAGCCCAGACGGTTCCCAACCGTTGTAGGCTACGGGATGCTCCTCCATTTCCAAGAGTTTTCTCAGATCCTCGGGTGTTAGAACCTCCTCTGTTGGAGGTCTGCAGACTAGCTCAATCTTGCTTTCGATGTCCAATTTCGATCGTACCTGTCAGGGTTTTACCCTAGCTTCTATGCATGAGCGAAACTTAAGAGTTGCTTAGCCTCGATGTATCTCGATCCTGTTCCCATCGGGTCATTTCAACATTCTGTACAGAGCATCGGTAATTTGCCTATATGGTTCGCCAACCAATTCAAAAATCATTCTGCCGAGATACTTCCGCATGTAGAATTGAGTCATGCCCTTGAACAGAGCGAATCTGAGTTTGGTCTCCGAAAAAGGTGAGTAGAACAGTAGTTTGTGTTTGATCAGGCTGAGCTTTTTAGGTTCCTGCCATTCCTTTGAAATCATCCTGTTCTTCACTCTATCGTACAAGGGGGTTCCCGGAATCGGATAGGGAAACGTGAAGGAAAGATAGTCTAACGGGAGAGACGACGCAAAATTGACGGTGTCCAATATTGTTTCCTCGCTTTCACCGGGATACCCCAGTATGAAGAAGGCCCCAACCTGAATTCCAGTCCTCTTGAAGGTGTGAACAGCTTTTTCAGCCTGTTCCACTGTGGCCTGTTTCTTCATGATCTTCAGAATTCCGTTGTTTCCAGACTCGATTCCGAAGAAAACTCGAACACATCCTGCATTCTTCATTTTCTCAGCAACACTCAAATCCACAGTGTCAACTCGCGACAAACACTCCCATCCAATCATGATGTTTCGTCGGTTCAATTCTTCACAGATTCTGATGAGCCTTCCGCGATTCAGGGTGAAGCAATCATCAGCGAACCAAACTCTCTGGTAACCCAGCTTTTGAACCGCCTCTACTTCCTGCACAATATTGTTGGCGGTTCTTGATCTGAAGGTGTTCCCGAATATCGGTCGGCTGCAGAAATCACATTCAAACGGGCAGCCTCTGGACGTGATGATCGCGGTTGTGGTGTACCCGAAATTTCTTGAATAATAGTTTTTGTAGGCTTGGTTGTCGAACAGTTCTCTTGATGGAAAAGGAATCTTGTCAAGGTCACCAACAAAATCGCGAGCAGGAGTGGCGACGATTCTCCCTTTTTCCTTGAACATTATTCCTTTGATGTCATTAAAATCAGAGTGATTCTCTACGGCTTGGGCCAGTTCAAGCATGATCTGTTCACCTTCCCCGATGGCCACGACATCAAAAGAATCAATGAATTCTTCCGGATTCGATGTCGCCAGCGGTCCACCTGCAACAAGGAGTTCGCAATCTTTCCTGAGAAGTTCCGCAAACTCCATAGTCTTCTCTTTCATCGAAAACATTGCCTGTATTCCGACTATTGTGGGGTTCGTATTCCGTATCCTTTTCAGTGCTTTCTCCTGTTTCATGAAGGTACAGTCGACAAGCTCGGCCGATATCCCCTGGCTTTTCAGGTACGCCACTATGTAGCCCAAACCTAAGGGTGGAAATCTGAAAATCGAGTTATCATTCGAAGGCTGAAAATACGGATAAACCAGTGTCACAGTGGTCATGTTGGATCAAAGCCCCACGATTTCAATCTTGTAGCCAAATCTCGCTTTCTTGGGACTGATTTCATAGTCGAGTCCCACCCAGTCCAAAGAGTCCTTAATGTATTCTTGTCCTCTTCGCAAAACAGCTTCGTCCTTCTTCCATAGACGGAAACCGAGCGCGTTTTTAGTAGAATCGATTGAAGCCCATTCGCCTAGGACTTCGTTCCAAGCCCCTATTCTTCCGTCGGTTAACAGGGTGTCTGTAGAATCAGTGTACCGTCTGAAAAAGGTAAACCCTTGCTCGTTCAACATGAAGATTTTTCGAAGTCCGTTTTTCTCTACCTTTTTAAAGTCTGCTTCCACCTGAATCTCCTTTTTTCCGATTCGATACGTCACAGCCACACGGCCAACGGGTTTTGTTTCGACGAAGGAGGTTCCGATTTGCATATTTCTTGCAAGTTTCTTCAGGGTCAGAAAACGTAGGGGTGGGTGTTCTTGGTACAAACGCGAAAGATGTCCGACAAGAGTGCGGGCTCGGTGGTTTTTCAGCTTGATGTTTCTGAAACTGTTTCTTTGGATCCTGTCCATCACAAACTCTTTCACAACCAACCAATGGTTGTCCTGCCTTGAAGCATGGATTCTGGAGGTTCCCGAAAAACAAGTCTCGTCTGAGTATACGAGGATCGGAAGACCGAAACCCGTACCCTCGCCCACAGTCTCTGCTTTTTTGAAGACTAGAACTAGACCTTTCTGCAAATCAGCAATCTTCCAATTGTGAGGATTCGTATCTGAATAAGCACGAACGGCTATATCATCTGAGAATGGAATCGTGTAAAAGTTTTTTCTTCTTGGATGAGGACCAGAATCTCTTTTTAAGGACATAGATGAAACCAATCAAGGCCCTGCTTCTTTGTTTGGGGCTCAGTCTAGATTCGTTTGGAGAGCTATTAAAGTTCAACGCGATCTCGCACTGATTTCTTACTCTGAAAACACAGTGGCACAGTTTCGTTTGTAACAACGATCCTTCTCGATCTTTCAAAAACAACCTCGCAACTCATGTCTATCGCGGGCACATGTTTCCCCAGTAACCTAACACTTGACTTCATTGTGGGGCGACACGCCCCTCTAAGTTAAGCTCTCTCCGTTGGGGAGTTTAGCCCGCGCCCACCGTGTCCCACGTTTGGGTAAACCCTCCCTCATAAGCGTGGGCAAGCGGTCGAAGCTTGCTGCTTCGGTCGAGTCCGTCTTCGTGGATATGTCGGTGGGATTAGGAAAGGCTCGTGCTAGTCATCGCCAAACGACAAATGCGGGGTGAAAGAAGTTAAACGTTCCTGTTCTCCACTCAATGCTTGCGTCGGATCTTGTTTATTTTGTACATGTTGAGTTCGAAGGCCGCTACTGGGTTTTCAAGCGTCCAGTTTTGCAGTACTTGTGGGTGTACTTCGCCGATCATTCCGACTTCTGTCTTGTCGACCGTCACTGTTCCTGCTCTTCCTTCTATGAAGCTCGGATGTTTCACTTTTCGTATCTGCCATCGCAAGCCAAGGTTCATCAAGAGACCATCCAATATTGACTTTGCCTCAGTGAAACTTGCGTTTCCATGCGAAACCGCTGCTGCAAGTGTGTCGTCGTCTCTAGTCCTTGTCTCAGCTTTTTCGTCCAAAACCGTTACTGGACCAAGTTCAAAGATTCTCTGTGGATACTCAATGTGAAGGTTGCAGCTGAAGAACTCCATCAGACTCGGAAGCAGCCAACTCCTGAGGCACGTGAGAGTTTGGACTTTCGGGTTAGCTAACTCGACGGTTTTTTGTTTCTTCAGCTTCATCTTTGTGAATAGGCTTTGCGGGTTAGTCATGTTGCATGTGAGTATTTCTTGGAAGCCGAGTCCAATCATCAGCTCTCGTGCAGTGTCCAAGAACGCTTGTTCGGGTCGTGCTCCACCTGTTGTCGCTAGTTTTCTCCAGAAAGGTTTGATGTTGTTGTATCCGTAGGCTATTGCGACGTCTTCTACTACATCTATGGGATGCATTATGTCGATCCTGTAGCACGGTATCTGCACAACTAGCCTCTCTTTTTCAACTGTTTCAACACCATAGCCCGCTTTGCCGAGTAGTTCTGCGATCTGTTTTGCTGTCAGGTCAAGGTCGAGTATTTTGTTAGTGTATCCAATCTCAAGATTCATTCTTGTTGTGTCAAATGATGGCGTGACCTCCGTCAGATTGTCTTCTTCATAGTGCACCGTTGCGGAATATGCTCTTCCACCTCTGTCAATCAGCGAAAGTGTGACTATTCTGAGGGCGTCGAGCACGGTCTCGTGGACAGTGCCCGTGACTTCGATGAGGATATTTCGGGTTTCCTCGGTGATCTTTCCAAGGTCATTCGAGTTTATTATCGGTGGGAACGAGAGGATTTTCTTTTCACTGTCAAGAAGCAATGGGAAAACGGGATGTCGACTTACGATTTCACCGTATTCTATTCCCTTGGGATGTTCGACGAGTATCTCCTTCAGATTCATTTTCTTCTCGAAACCCAGTGGGACGAAGCTGGCTTCGGTCGGTTTGACAACGGTGTAGCTTAATGGTGGTTTCATAAGGTCAAGGTTGTAGAGTCCTATGGACGTTTTTCGCCTGTTTCTACCATAAGTGTGATCCAGCTTGTCTTGCAGCTGCATTATGCCGCGAATAACGGGATCAGTCATCTTCAGGTTTTTGACGATGGAACAGCCAATGTAGGGTCTGATGTTTTTGAGTCTCTTGTCAACGTAGACTTCGGCCACTGATTTGCCCAGGGAATAGTGTCTCAATCCCTTGTCTATGCCAAGAAAGCCTCGTAAGGTTCTTACTAATCCTTCGATGTTCCACAGATCAGGGCGGTTTGTATCTTTGATCTCTATGTTCATAATGCCTGTTTTTTCGTCGAATAGTTTCACTTCACTCTTGGCGAAAGCCAGGACTTCGTCGATTTTTTCAGAATCTCTCTTCAGATTTATCCCTAGCATTTTTTGGAGTTCAGCGTAGTCAACGTCTATCGTCGGCATGTTACATCAACTCCTTGTTTCTTAGCCACTGGAGATCATGTGAGAAGAGTTCGCGTATGTCGTTGATTCTAGCTTTGATCATGAACAGTCGGTCTATGCCTAGTCCCCAAGCAATTACTGGTGCTTTGATTCCTAACGGCATGGTCACTTCTGGTCGGAATATTCCGGAGCCTCCGAACTCGATCCATCCCAAACCGTCCTTGTAAGCGCTTAATTCGACACTGGGCTCGGTAAATGGATAGTAGTCAGGCTTCAGTCTGAACTTGTCTGCTCCTGCTATTTCCTTGGCGAAAGTGACTAGAATTCCGAGCAAGTCTCGGAGGTTTAGGTTTTCGTCAATGACAATTCCTTCGACCTGATTGAATTCGCTCAGATGGGTCTGATCCAGCACATCGGGTCTGTAGCAGCGGGCAATTGAGAAGTATCGGCCTGGAATCTGCAGGTTCTTGCTTAACAGTGTTCTGGCGCTGAGGCATGTTCCGTGGCCTCGCAGAACTAGTCGTTTGGCTTCTTGAACAGAGTATTTGTAGCGCCATCCTGTTGAACTTGTTTTCCATCCGTTTTCGTGCGTTTCTTTGACATTCCGCAGGATGTTTTGTTCCGCACCTATGCTTCCATACTTTGGAGATTTCAACAGGTATATGTCCATGATTTCGCGTGCGGGGTGATCTTGTGGAGTGTACAGCGCGTCGAAGTTGAAGAATGACGTTTCAACGTTTGTGCCCGTCATCTCCTTGAATCCTAGGTTGATGAGTTTCTCTTTCACTTCGCCAAGGAAGCGGACGTATGGATGCTTCTTGCCTGGCCAAGTTTTGGCAACTGCAGCCTCTATGTTGTATTTCTGAAAAGACGTATCTCGCCATTTACCTGTTATTATGAGTTCAGGCGTGAGCTGGGTTACTTCCAGTGTTGTCTTGAAACCTTTCCTGACGGCCGCTTTTCCTGCTTCTGTGAGTTCGATTTCTCTCTGTGTTTTCTCCTCGGCTTCAAGCAGTTTTCTGCCTTTCAACAAGCGAAAAGCATCTTGAAGATCTGGGCTGAGCCCCTCGATCACGACTTCTTCCTCTTCGTCCAGAAGCTTTATCAATTCCTCATCGTTGCCAACATCCGCTTTTCCCTGCATCCTCAGAGTGCCTGTCTTGGATTCAAATGTGGCCCATTTCTTTCTCTGAATCCAGCCAAGCCCGATGGGTATGAACTGTTTCTTCAGGTTGGATTTCTCAACTATCTGCACGAGAGGTGCATGACCGCCTGATGTTTCGAGTGCATTTACCATTTGTCTTTCAGGAAGTCCTTTCTTCGCATACATGTTGCCTTCAGCGTTGAGTCTTGCCACAGTCTGTCTTTTTTCATTGATTTGGACAAGGTTCTTTTCTTTCAACGTCAAAGCAGAACGCATCACAGCAGCGTCTGGCAGTCCACTTTTTCTTATCAATTCGCCCGCTGATGCTTTTCCGCCGAGTTCAGCAAGGGTTGATAGCGTTTTGATTTCGTGTTCTCTCAGGTCAACCATTCGTTTTTCCCTTCATAAGTACGATGAATTGGATTCGGTAATCTAGTTGGGCTAGTTTCTATAAAAAGATGTATTTTCTCCGATATCTTTTCGCTGGAAGCAGGTGATCCCATCAACGAAATTGGCGGGACATCACGAATCCACTGCAGTCAACCACTCTGCGATTCTATTTATGTCTTATTCTTGCGCAAAAACCTACGTTGTCTTTAGCGCGCGCTTCAAAACCCTTGCCACGCTATAGTTACTATTGCTCTGTTTTGCCAATTCAGACTCACAGTTTGCGAGATAATTTTCGATATCTTAGTTTTCTGATGCTGCTTTTTCGTCGCACGCACAAGCGGTCATATTAACTTTGCAATATAAGGGGGCCTTACAGTATAAGGGGGTGTACAAGAGGGAAAACAATGTCTGACGGTTGGTATGTTACTGCTATTAACATAACTAAATGGGTAGAGAACAATCCGAGAGAGGCACAGGAAACCCTTCCACTATTAATTAAGAGATTGATTTTTGCAAGCGTAAATGCCTCTCTAGTTCGTTTTCCATCTGGTGATAGCATTGTTCTACCTGGATGGGATGGTTTGCTCAAAACTGATAAAGGTAATGTCTTCATACCAACCGGCGATTCTGCATGGGAAGTTAGTACTGAAAAAACCGTGAATACAAAGGCAGATAGCGATTACCTTAAAAGGACTCAAGAACCCGGCGCCGTTGACAAAAAGAAAGCAACATTTGTCTTTGTAACAAGCCAGCAATGGAGTGAACTCGTCGATTGGGTATCCGAGAAGAAATCAAAAGGGCAATGGGCTGATGTAAAAGCCTTATCCGCCGAAGAAATAACAGACTGGCTTTCGCAGTGTCCTGCTGTTCATCGATGGTTTGCTAGGTTGATCGGAAATAGACCAGAAGGCGCATGGGATGCTGAACAAGCTTGGGATGGCTGGTCTTTAGCAACCAAACCTCAATGTAATACAAACCTAGTCATTGCGGGTAGGAATGACCAATCCGACGAACTATCAAACTTTATGTCGCAATCCCCGGAAATCATAGAGGTTTCATCCGAAAACAAAGATGAAGCCTATTCCTTTATTCTTGCAAGCGTCAAAACACATCCGTGGCTCTTACCTCGTTTGTTGGTTGTTAGAGATCAGAAAGAATGGGACCTTCTTATTCAAAGTGATCATTCACTGATTTTGATACCTTTCTTCGATCCTTTACCCACACTTGGTCTGGCAGCTAAAAATGGACACTGGGTGCTCCTTCCAACTTTATCGCAATTTAATAAAAACGCAAAATTGGCTCTTAAAAAACCCAGTAAAGATCAACAGTTAAAAGCTCTTTGTGAAATGGGTATACCCGGTGAAGACGCAGAAGGCATTGTAAATGACAGCAAATATCGATTGCATATAATCCGTAGACATTATATGCTTGCTCAAGCAGGGCACCAAAAACCAGAATGGGCTGATTCCGGAAACGCAGAACTAATAATTGCAGCATTATTAGCTGGCTCATGGCTATCTGACAATCCTAATGATCGCGAAAAGTTATCCTATTTAGCCGACACTTCATATGACAAGTTAGAACAAACATTAAACAAATGGCTAATTACAGGCGATTTTCCAGTAGAGCACCTCGGCAATAAATGGCAAGTAGTATCTGTTATTGATTCGTGGCAACTTTTAGAACCCTTTGTAACCGAATCAATTTTGGACAGATTCGGTAAAGTAGCAGTTGAAGTTCTCAGTGAAAACGACCCCCGTTTAGAACTGCCCCCTGAAGAACGTTGGCTTGCACCGATTCATAGAAAAGTAACAAAGTACTCCGTAAACTTCCGTCATGGGTTATCTGAAGGATTGGCTATTCTTGGCAGTTTTGGGGACCGGGACTGCAAAAACTTAACAGTAGATTCGATTCAAGCAATGGTGTCTTACTGGTTAATGCAGCTTTTAAATGATAAAATGTCTGAGACACAATGGGGCTCCATTGCACCAGTATTGGACTTATTGGCTGAGGCTTCTCCAGAAGTATTTTTAGCAAGTGTCGAGAGTAGCCTTGCCATTCAAAGTCCACCAGTCATGTCGCTATTTGTTGACGAAGGTCCCATGGGTGGATGCCCGCATCTGGGCTTGTTAAGAGGACTTGAATACATTGCTTGGGACCTAGATTATACAAGTCGTGTTGCCTCTACTTTAGCCAAACTCGCGCTATATGATCCCGGCGGAAAATGGGCAAACCGTCCATATAACACACTTAAAGAAATCTTTAGAGGCTGGTTGCCCCAAACAAAAGCGCCTCTTGATAAAAGACTTGAAATTCTTGACTCTCTAATTACTTATAACTCCGCTTTAGGCTGGAAGTTATTGCTTGATCTTCTTCCTGGAGACCATGAAACTTCAACCCCTATAGGGATACCTCACTTTAGAGATTGGGCAAAAGGGTGGAAAAAGGGAGTAAGCAACTCAGAATACCAACAGCATGTATGTGCTATTTCTGAACGGGTTCTCAGTCAAATTAGCAAAGACCCCGAAAATGCTTGGTTAAGTGTGAATGAAATTTTAACACTTCCGCAACCGTACTTGAGCCATGCAATTGATCAACTAGACAAAGACGTGAGTGTTCTCAGTAGCAATACTAAGCTTGTGCTGTATAATGAAGTGCTGAAAATAATTTCCCATCATACCAAGTTCTCTAGCGCCAAATGGGCTTTACCTAAGGAATGTATCGAAAAGCTTTCTATTATTCATCAAAAGTTAGTTCCCGAGGACATTGTAGCTAGGTATAAGATATTGTTTGATGAATATTTTCCACCCATTACAAATCCGGTGTCATATATAGAACATGAGGAAAATGAGCGAAGAGGAGAAAAAGCTCGCTTGATGGCCTTAGAGGAAATTTGGATTAAGGAGGGGATAGTGGGAATAGAACGGTTGGTTAACAACGTTCAATTCCCAGGAATAGTTGGCAACTCACTAAGTTCAGGTTCATTTGGCGATAGTATTGAACAGAGTATACTCCGTTGGCAAGGAAGTGCAAAAGTGAAGAACCAACAAGCAGCCAGTTCTTACATACGTGCAAAGGCCTTTAAGGACAAAACCGGGTGGTTGGACACTATTTACAGCGAATATTCAGCTTCTTGGCCAGAACCGGTTTGGGTAAAGTTTTGTTTAGGATTACCGTTCAATAAGGCCCTTTTTGACTTCTTGGAAAAATTCGGAGAACCAGTAAAAAATGAATACTGGAAAAACGTGCAAATGTGCTACTTAACAAAAGAAGAAGCACATTATGCCCAATGGGTTTTAGAAATGTTGATAGGCAACAACAGACCATTTACTGCTCTCGAAGCTGCCGCAAATTATTTACAGACTATGTCAAAAGATGCTGAAATAAGCAATGAGTTATTACTGAAGATACTCGAACAAACGATGGTGAACCCAGATGATATCAAGACAATTAGACAGGATATGCTAAGTTATGATTTCAGTTTAATCCTGAAAGAAATTTCGGAGGACGAGAAATTAGATCATAGTCGAATAGCAAGAGTTGAATGGTTTTATATGCCCTTTTTCGGAAATGGGGATATACACCCGAAGATACTCATTAACGAAGTATTGAAAAATCCTGAATTTCTGATAGAGCTTATTTGTTTTATGTTCAGGGCACATCCTCCAATCGATAACGAGTTTTCAGGTATACCTACCGATGTATTAAAAAATAGGGCGCTCAATGCCCGTCGCTTAGTCAGTTTAGTTAATTCGATACCTGGACAAAAAAATACTTCTGAAATAGACGCTAACGAATTGGACTCTTGGGTTAAACAAGTGAGAGAACGGTGTGCCCAGAAGAATCGAAAAGAAATTGGAGATGAAATAATTGGGCAGATACTGTCGCATTCACCAATCGGAAAAGATACTATATGGCCGCATGAAGCAGTCAGGGACGTAATTGAGCGGTATTGCAGTCATGACATAGAAAGGGGTTTAGAGGTTGGTAGATTCAACCAAAGAGGTGTAATTACCAGATCCTTATCCGAAGGAGGTGAGCAAGAGCGGAAGATAGCAGCGAATTATGAAAGTCAAGCTGAGTTGATACGATTCAAGTTTCCGAGAACGGCTAGTATGCTCAAGCGAATGGCTGATACTTACAAGCGGGACGCAATACGTGAGGATAGAGACAAAGAGTTAACGTAATCCCCATACCCAACCGGGTTCAAAACTCTGATGCGGTCTCTATGAAAAATCTCTTTGACCCGAGGCGCAACTCTCCTTTGAATTGGGAAGCTAAGAATGGTAAAACCTTCACGAAAGGCGCGTGTATCGAGTCTGAGAGTCTTTCAAGCCGGTCGAGGGACAATTCAACAGAATGCTTGTCATTTTTTGTTTTGGTGGACAATATCGGAATATCCGATGCTCTTACTCTGTAATCCGATTCAAAGCAATCACATAATGCTTTCAGGATTTGACAATCAGCTAAAAGAACTTCTCTTGTTTCAGGGTCTGCTGTGAGGTTATAGAAGTTCAGATGCTCAGTCTTCAGAGCTTTTCGTCTAATCCCATAAACACGATAAAGAGGCCTAAACCATCTCCTAAAGGTTCCAAGCTCTTGAGAAATCTCCCGATCTTCTTCTTGGTGCATACTATTTACAGTAGCTTTGCACTCAGAGAAAAGAATACCATATCTAACGGTCAAGAAACGCATCATAGGATAATAGAATTCGCTTTCTCCAATCAGGTCCGGATAACATTCAAACGAAGCGAATAGATCGGTTCTTTCTACTACGGTTCTGGGGATCTCCTGGACAGCCAGTTTGTATGCTTCAAATCCTCTACTCTTTGCTTTTTCAACCCATTCTTCAATTGGGTCTGTGAAAACAATCTGCATTCCGACATTTCTAAGGGAATCAGCAAACTGTCCTGTATATCCTCCGAAAACGGTGGCTCTTGCGTCAATCGGAATCCGAAATTTCTTTAATGCCAAGCGAATTTCTGAAGCATCAAATTGGGTGGTAAGTTGATTGTAGTGTCGTAGATGTTTGCTTTCGACCCTGTCCCGATCATGTTTGAATTCTTCTACTGCTTCTTTTGTAAAGAGCTTAGGCTCATTTAGCTGCGGATTTTCTCCGAGTGGCTCGGTCATAGTTGAATATCCAAGTGTCTAAATGCACTTTACCATATAAGAATGCAGAACTTTGCGCGCGTTTAAGACTTAGCGTGCGCTACCTAGGATTGCATCCGTCTCCGGAGCAATGTTTTATCTGTAAAAAGTTCCAATTATGATTGGTATATCAAAATAGCGTAAAAACAACTATTGTTTGGGTTTGCGGGTGATGTCTCCACTGGTCTGGGGTTCAAACCCGGCCCACGGCACCGCAATGGACTTTTGGAATGAGTCCTTGCTGTAAAACAAGCACCGTCCGAAGGAACCTTTTCGAGAGGCCGCTTTTTAGCGCGCATTCATAAGAGATGTCTCCTGAAGTCCGTACCTTCAATCGGCTTCTAGATACAATTGATATATCATATAGACGAAAGGCAAGCTCACGTACAAACGTCGTTCCACGAACGCGGGCAAGTGAAATAAGGGGCATATCTTCGCGTGATGTACCTGAACATTGGCTATCTGGCTAGACGACAAGAATATGCCCATAGATTTTGGACTGAAGGAAGCCAAGCCGAGTTCGCGGTATCTTTTTGAAGGAGGCAGAAGGGATTATATTCGCATTCTGTTGCCTCACTGTTATGGACAAGCCTGAAACAAAAGAAGAGAAGCTTCTCAAACAACTGATTGAAGAAGTTCGGACACTCAGCATGAAATTAGACAACATGTCTTCAAGAATCTCAAATGGCGCTACACTGAAGCATCGCAAGAAAGAGAAAGTGAAGGAAGCAGTAGACAGATCCGTGAATTTCTCGTATGCCCTTGGAGGACTTGCAATAGCCTGCAGCGCTCTTTTGTTTAGTTTCTCCCAGACCGTGGCATTCATATTGAACAATAGAGGAGTTCCTGAAAAATTCTACTTTTACTGGGGTGGAAGCGGATTGTGGTTGCTTTCTGGTTGTATCACTATACTTTCTGGCTTCATCGAGGGAAGATATTCTGATAGAATTGGAACTACTCGAAGATTCGTCCTTCTGGGACGCAAAGTCGAAATAGTAACCTATTGGAAAAGAGATATCCTTTCGATATTCGCATTCTCCTTTTGCGTAGCAGGTGCGATATTGTTGGCGCTCTCATTTTTCTAGTATCTGCCTTCCGTGCGCGCACGCTCAAAACGTAACGCGCGCGCATTAACAGAGTGTTAATACGGTTCTAGGAATGGTTCAGTGTGTTAACACGAAAAGGAGCTTAATTCTTTGAGAACTATTCTCTTTTTTTGGGTGCCACAAATTCTTAAAAAAGTCCATTGTATTAATTGTCTATTTGAAGACTCCATAAAAACTGGAGTTGTGACACATTGTTACAGCAAAATTGTTGCAAAAGAATGGGCTTTCAAGTCTATACTCGGATTGCGCGCTTCAGTATCCCCGCGTTTTGTCCACGACGTTAACCATTTCCTGTTTGTTTAAGAACCGCCTCAAGTTCTCGCAAAAAATGTCGATCAATCGGTCAAGATAGTAGGGCGTTAGACCTGCCACATGTGGCGTTATTATCACGTTTTTCATATCCCAGAGTGGCGAACTCTTTGGCAATGGTTCTTGTGCGAAAGTGTCCAAGGCGGCTCCCGCGATCCAACCTTCTTTCAAAGCTTGAATCAGCTTGTCTTCTTGCACCACGTTCCCTCTGCTAGTATTGATCAAGTAGGCTGTCGGTTTCATGCTTCTGAGTTCTTTTCCTCCGATAACACCTTCGGTTTCAGCCGTGAGAGGTAGTTGAAGAACCACAAAATCAGATTCGGCAAACAGCGTATCCAGATTTTCAGGAGAAACCAGCTTGTCAACGTGATCTGGTGCTGGCGCAGAAGGGTTTCTTCTCGTCGCGATCACTTTCATCCCCAAGCACTTTGCTCTCTTTGCTATTTCTCCGCCGATTGTTCCGATTCCCACTATTCCTAAGGTTTTTCCAGACAGCTCATTCATTTGAGGCAGCAGTTCAAGGTCGCTTGTTTTCCATTTTCTCTCAACTTGGTTTCTGATGAAAAGATGCAGTTTCCTGTTCAAGCAAAACATCAAACCGATGG
>Ga0315277_10006817_pt1 | contig 14859 bp, 21 predicted proteins | sample YL17G05_15_MG_FD_203695 | JGI IMG/M metagenome (GOLD analysis project Ga0315277, IMG submission 203695) | Sediment microbial communities from Yellowstone Lake, YNP, Wyoming, USA - YL17G05_15 | ecosystem: Environmental > Aquatic > Freshwater > Lake > Sediment | place: USA: Wyoming | collected... | reverse complement strand
AAACATGAAAAGTGATCTTGAGCGCCGTATATCCTCCCTGGAATCTCGGCAACCGTCGGCTGATCGCAAGGATAGACAAATTCTTCGCAGATGCACCGACGCGGAGCTCGATAGGTACGGAGAGATCGCGCGGCGGTACGAAGATCATATTGAACTGACCGAAGAGGAAATGCGATTTCTTGCAGAGTTGGAGGCCAAATATGCGCCGCTCTGAGTCTTTTGGCAGACGGCTTTCCGTCTTAGAAGCCAAGTGCGTCCCCACCGGCGTTCCTCGATGGTGTTTGCTAGATTGTGATGTCGAGGCCAAGCTGACGCAATACAAGAAATGGTTTGATGATCCGCTGGCACCGGCTGAGGTGGGGCCTTGGACTGCTGAGGATAAGGCCCGGCTAGCCCGCTACGAAAAATATCTTGATGAGCTGGGGGCCGCGGGATGAGCCTTACTGGCTTAGATCGCAGGCTCGCCGCTTTGGAAGGTAACAAAGAGTGCGACGACCTGATCCTGACTTCTCACCAATGGTTTAACGAGGACGGCACGCCAGCGGGTGAATTGATCGAGCGCTGGGTCCCCTGCAGTCGGATTCAACCCTTAGAGAAAATGTTCGAGGAGAGTAACGAGCATGAAAGGTAGCGTCGTGAAGAGACTTGAGGACCTGGAAAAGCAGCATGTAGAGCCGCCGCATATCATCCTTCGCTGGTACGACGACCCAGAGCCGTTGGACCCGAACGCGATCCATGTTCAGCTTCGTTGGTTGGAGGAAATTCAACCATGAGTGCCGCTGCACTCAACCGTCGCGTGGCTGCGCTGGAGAACTCCGCTCCCGTTATCGATGATCTTGCTGATTATGTGCGCTGGCAAGCACATGGCCGCAACCCAAACGCCAAATGGGACCCGAGATTCAAAAAGCAGCTGGAAGAGGCATTTTCCAAATGCAGAAGGAGCTGAGGGAGTACAAGAAGAGGGCAAAAACTCAGGAGGCCCAGGCCCAGCTCCCCCAGGTAGAGCCTATACCTCTGACTATTGAGGCCGTGGAGGAAGATCTTTCCCAGGGCCAGGGCGATAGATCAGAGCCTATTAAAGCCTAGCGGAAGCCTACCCCTATTACCACAAAGTCTTTTCTCTGAAGGATACAGATACATGATTTGGAAGATGATTAATAATGAAGAAATTCGTGTTGGCTGTGGCGTTGGTCATGATGCTATCCACGCTGTCTCTCGCAGCAGGGACGGTTCAGATCTTCTCAACAGACTTTGGGGAAATCCAGATTGATGCGCCATATACCCTTTCCCTAAATAGCGATCAGTCAAGCGGTAATAGCTTGGCTTTAACCAAGGGGGGCAGTATGAGACATTCGTTCAGTATAAAAATTTGGAATAACACCTTTGGCGAAGACTTGGAAGGCTTTGCAGCAAGTCTTATCGGTAATCACCAATATGACAAAACGACTACGGACGATGGTTACACGATGCTATTCTACGCATATGACCATAGCTGCTATACGTTCATCGATCACATAACGGATAAGAATGCATTTGTGGAGATCTGGGGTTATCCATCGGATTTAGACCTTAACATGGATGAGTTCCGAAGTATGTGTAGCTCATTTGCCTTCGCAGGGTGAGGAGTTCCGACAATACATGAACATGAAGGTAGATCCATGAGATTTGAGTTCGTTCTTGTTTTGACGGTATTGACTATGCTATGTATGCCCGTATTTGGGCAGACAACAGCAAATGATTGGATTTTACAGGGTTATGCTTTCGATATCAAAGAGAATTACAATGAGGCCATTAACGCCTACGATAATGCAATTGATTTAGATCCAACAAATGCGGAAGCTTGGACCTAAGCTCCCGGAAGATTAGGCGTATGTTTTGGTTGCATCAATAATTTTTCTCTATTATTTATCATATCATCTACAAATCCTTACGTAAACGCATCATTTTCAACACTTTGTAGCACTATACATCTACTTATGGATTTCGTGATGCTATAATATTTTAGTAGGCACATATTACCAAGCGAAATCGCCCTGAAAGAGTATATTTATGGCTATTTTTTGAAATAAAGACAATTGCATCGAGATAATCTGTTTGATGCGCTTACTTAATCCGGGAGCTTAGGCTTGGACTAACAAAGGCTATGACCTTTACAGATTAGGAAGAAATGCTGAATCTCTAAAGTGCTATGATAAAGTTACTGAATTGTATCCCAATGATGAAGAAGCATGGAAGACTAAAGCCGAAGCTCTAGAGAATATGGAGAAATATGACGAAGCCATTAACGCATACGATAAGGCTATCGAGATTAATCCAAAAGACGCGGATGTCTGGGATAGCAAAGGATTTATTTTTGTGGATTATTTAAATAAATCTGATGAAGCGGTTAAATGCTTCGATAGGGCGATAGAGATTGATCCAAAAGATGAATCTGCTCTAAATGCCAAAGGCGATACTTTGGATAACTTAGGCAAGTATAATGAATCCATCAAGTGCTTCGATAAGGTTATAGAGCTAGATTCCGAGGACACGTGGGCTTTGAAAGGGAAGGGTAGAACCCTAGCCCATGTGGGCAAGTTCGAAGATGCTCTCAAAAGTATCGACACGGCCATTGAAATTGATTCTAAAAGTGAATTTGCTGACGATGGATGGTATCAAAAAGGTCTTGTCCTTAATGAGACAGGCAAGTATGAAGAAGCTATCAAAGCATTTGATAAAGCCATCGAGATAACTCAGAATAGACCGAGTGCTTCGATAAATGGGTGGTACTGGTATTACAAAGGTACAGCTCTCAAAGCACTTGGTCGAACTACAGAAGCCGATGCAGCCTTTGCCAAAGCCAAGGAGCTAGGATATTCTAGCTGTTTCATACTTTTGGGGAAGCATCAGCCAGCTAGCCCTACCACCATCACAGGAAGAGGCCAAGGCTAAGAGCTGGTGGCAGTTCTGGAGGAGGTAAAAGAATATAAGCGAAGGAGCGGGGCAACAAGCGCCAGATTCTAAGGGGATGGAGACAACAATAAGTATTCAAAAAGATGGAAAGGAGATGAGATAAAATGGTAATCTGCCCACATTGCCAGAAAGATGTACTTCCCATGAAACATTTCAGCGTCTTTTGGTTCGTTGTACTCTTAATTCTAGGGATACTGCCAGGAGCACTATATCTGGTACACTACGCAGTGAAAAGGCCCTACTGCCCCATATGCAAAAATAAATTTTAGGTTGTTGAGTGTGGGATAGTGCTACATCATGGCCATGAAGATAGCGTGAGAAATGGCGTATAAGCGGAAAATACCTATGATCTGGTGGCAGTTCTGGAGATGAGAGATCGAGCATTTTCATAAATTCAAGAGAATTATTTTCTGTAATGCCCTATAATCGACGATCTCCTAGCATGATGGATATTCTCCCCCTGGAATGGCCAGAGATTGTATGAAGCCAAATGGATGGCAGGCCGAAGCGAGGCTGGGTGCAGGGCCACCTCCGGCCGGTAGGGACTGGAGGAAGCTTGCGCAGATCGCACTTTAGACTGTTTATCGCCTATACAATTCGATTTATTAGTTTTTCGATATGCTTCGCGTCCAAACAGTCTAAAATACAGTTTGCATCTTGACCTGCCAGCTCCTACCGGCCGGATTCGAGCGGATCATGTGGCCCGGAAGAGAACCATGCTATTTTGGAGGGACAGCAATGGACCTCCGGGCCGCTTGGATATAGGGCGGCGCGAGGTTATGAAGGCTGTGGGACGGCAAGCCATGGCGGGGCAAGATACCCCTGTTGCAATCCACGTTTCACTCAAGGTTCCAGCGAACGGTCCAGAGAGGCCATTGCACGCCGCAGATTTTCGGCGGTATTACCGCAGTTTTCCACCAGTTGCAATCCTACCGGAGGCCTGGAGGGCATTGCAAGAGGAGAGGAGCCGTGGGATGGCTCGTTGGCGGTCTTGTGTGTTGTATAAGGCAGTACGTATAATTTGCAGGCCGATGACGCGGGAGTTTCAGCACGTTTCAGCAAACTTAAATAGCAATGATTAATAATTACTAACCCTCATTGAGTACACTTGTCTTTCGCTTTAAGGAGGGTATGATAATGAAACTAAAAGGTGGAATGAGCAGCATTGTTATTCTAGTATTGGCTTTGACTATGATATCGATAGGACAATCGGTCGCTTTCGACCCATGTATTGAAGGATATTGGGGCCCTACATATACGACTGATGCGATGGCCGGGCCCTTGATGGAGCCAGGAGACTATATCCTGTGGTATGCAGGTATGCAGCGGCCTGAAGGGCCGTGTGATTCATGGCCCTGGGAACAATATGACAAGGGTCAACCCGTGACCTTGGAAGGCGGCAAAAGATATAGGATTGATTCTTATAGAAATGGAGTCGACTTCAGAGGTTGCCGCAATGGAGATGAAGAATACTGGATCGACGTCACTCCAGATAGTTCTGGAGTTTGGCATCAAAATAAGGTAGGAGACGATTGGACCTTTGTTTATACCTTTGAAGGTCCACTATGACTACTGGTTAGCCACCAAAGGGTACGATCCAGAGAAAATGCCTGGGGATAGGCAGGTAGATGTCTATATCGCGAAGACAGGACCCGGCCACAAATGGCTTGAAGGCTGTGGCTGACTGAAGAAACTATGCGGCCCGGAAGAGAACCACGCTGTTGTGAAGAGGGAAACGCAATGGGACTCCGGGCCATCTGAATATTTTTGATGCCATGAAATTTAAGCGATAGATGAATATATCCTTAGACGTACTTAAAGCAGCCCCATTTTCTCAAGCTGCATCCTGACGATCCGCACGCCTTCTTCGCACTCCTCCGGGCTCTTGCCGCCCGTGATCACCAGTTTGCCGGAGCCGAATATGAGTACTACTACCTTAGGCTGCTTGATCCTGTAGACCAGACCGGGAAACTGCTCCGGCTCGTACTCTATGTTCTCCAGGCCCAGGGCGACGGCGTTCAAGTTCAAATGGGTCTTCAGGTTGGCAGAAGCCACAATATTCTGAACGTGGATCTCAGGCTCCAGATTGATCTTCTCGAAGCCGATAGACTTGAGCGTCTTGGCCAAGTTTGTGATGACCGTGCGAACATCCTCGACGTTCTTGGCTCCGGTGCATACTATCTTGCCGGTAGTGAATATGAGAAAAGCAGCTTTAGGGGCCTTGACTCTGTAGACGAGACCGGGGAACTTCTTCTTGTTGTACGTCGCGTCCTCCAGCTCGGCTTCGATCTTGTGCAGATCGAACTCCTCCGCCAGCTTGGTGGATGCTACCACGTTCTCGATATTTATTGTGGACTCCATCCGCAAGTATCTCCACGCCATTCTTTATAAAGTCCGGCGTTGGGCCTATGGTAAGCCCTGAATACGCCCGTTGCAATCCACATAGAGACATTGAGGCCATTGCAAGAGCCATCCAAAAAAAGGGAAGGCTCACCGCCAGATCTTCAGCTTTGACAGCGGCCTATCTACAGTGCTTTAGCGAGCTGGAGCAGATCTGCGCAGTCTTTAGTGCTCATAACCTCACCGTCAGTTCCGCCGCCCGTTTGCCCGCGCCCCATTGCCCGCCTACATGCCCGATGACCACATCCTCGCCTACTAAGGGCTCTAGCTTCTCCTGTAGGCTTCCGTCCACCCAGCGCTCCAGTATCTCGGGGCGCTTGCAGGCACGACATACCTCCTCTGTCCTGACCAAGATCAGGCCCCTTCCGGCCCGTCCTCGATGCTCAGGAGCCGGCCCTGCAGGATGTACCCTTCCTCAAGCATGCGAGGCGCAGGGTGATCGGGGACCGGGCAAATAGGCTCCGATCCTTTGGTTTGATTCTTTTTCGTTTTCTCACCTCCTTTCAAGCTATGCATGAAATCTCGATCTGTTTGTGAGCGAAAGTTTGCGATTGCCGCAAGTTGTTAAGGTATTCCCCGAGGCTCAGGCTCAAGCCATTGCCGCCCGCCACAAGATCGACGTTCGCCAGTTTGTTGATACTATAATCAAGCTTCTCCCGGCCGCTATCGAGGATTTTATAGTATTCGCAGACGACCGCGTTGAAGCTGATCCTATCTCCACGCCTTGGATTGAGCGTTACTACTTCAGGCGTAACGGGAGTCCACATATGCTGTGATACCACTATCACGGTTCCCGTGTGCAGAGCCACATCCTTGAGCAGTATGGTGGGCTGCGCACCTTTGGACAGCTCATAACGCAGCCCGAACCGTTCCACAGTCGCAGCAAAGCGATACTGCCCGCCCAGGAAGAGCATGAGCTGCCGCATCATTGTGATTGCTCCTTTATTTCGACCAGCCCGTCCTGCCCAATCGCTTCCTGAGCTGCCGCCAGAAGCCTATCCGCTCGGTCGATCCTTTCTTGATACTCGGATACTTGCGCTTGTGGAGAAGGCTGGCTTTTGAGCTGATCTGCCAGGCTCTCACAGATGGCTTCCAGCCCGAAGACTTCTATGGCTTCCTGGCAGGATATATCCTGCTCATCTACGAACTTATAGTTTGTTTTCGCTTTTTCGTTCCACTGCACCACCTTAACGCGGTGTGTTAGCGTCACTTTATCCAAAGAAATGAAGAGCTGGTTTATCACCTCGATGCCTCTGTTTTCCATGGGGATTTCCTGGGTCTGATCGATCAGAATCAGCTCATCATTTTCCAGGTAGAGCAGATCTGAATAGATCACATTGCTAAAGAGACGCATTAGGGTATTCTCAAGCAATTCAGTCTCTTTCTTGAGGGCGGCGCTCCTGGCATCAGCCGTTTTTCTGGCGTCGCGTGAGAACGCATCCAGCACCTCATTTACCCGGATCAGGGCGGAGGCCATCTCAGGTCCCCCCATCCTTCTCACAGATTTCCCAATAGAGCTGACTATTCAGAAGCTCTAGGCAGTCTATGTTCGGGGCCTGCTGCTGCTCTTCAAGCAATTGGTCAACCTCCTGTGAAAACATCTCAGACCACCTCCGCGATAGGAGCCTCTTCAAACTCAAGGACATCCTTATCAAGCGCACCCTCTAAATCGGCCCAAATGCCCCGCAGGACAAGGGCGGCGAGCTGGCCGTCCTGCGTCCCTTGCGACTCTGCCCACGCGATCAGGGCAGCGAACCGCCTAGATAAGCTGCCCATCTCAGACCACCGCCTGAAGGTTCACAGGGCCATTGAGGCCGTGCGGCCACTTCCCGGCAGGCCTGATTTCATCGGCCAGATTGAGGGTCCGCACCTGCTCGGCCTTCTGGGGGAAGTGCTTTCTCTGATGCTTGCAGGACTGCTCAGGGTGATATGCGGCCGATGGGCAGGAGCAGGCCTTTGGCGTGGTCACATAATAGGCGTCCTTTTTGTTCGACAGGACCAGCACCGTGCGGCCCTCTCCTTTGCCTACTTCAATGAAAGAGGGCATGGGATCGCAGCCACGGCCTTTCCAGGATAGAAGGGCTTTCACTGCATCGATGCTTTGCGTTTTTGGGCTTGCGCCGTCGTAGATTGTTTTTCCATTCACACGTCTCACCAAGTATAACTTGGTTATACTAGTATTTAAGAGTATCGAAGGGTTATACTTGGTAGGAGTCTATATTAACTAGTAATGCAAATCATAGGTTATGCCTGTAAAAAAATTCGCTTTAAGCGTTGATGAAAAAACATATCATGCGGCAAAGGAAGTAGTCGAATCTGGAGCATATAGGAACATGTCTCACCTCTTCGAAGAGGGAGCAAAAAGAATAATCCGCGAAGAACTATCAAAGAAAAGCCAGGAAAAAACCATGTGAGGCCCTGGCTTCTCCTTGAGTCATTCCGGGTTGGTGAGACACGCGAATGACGGCGATATGACTTAAAATCGTTACTCTATTACTAGTAAATTTATAGCGGGGAGTAGATTTGAACTACTGATCTACGGGTTATGAGCCCGTCGGGATATCCTGACTACCCTACCCCGCTTCATTTGGATATTACAACTTCACTTTATACTAGCTTATAAGGCTTGCGTACAGATGCTTCAAAATGGACTGCCCTAGCCTGCTCTGCGGTATCCCAGGAGGAACTGACTTTGGCTCAAGGCTCCTGCCACGCGATATAGATGAAAACAATGTTCGCCTCACCATTCCCGCGTTTTAGGCAGCTCCAGGCAGCTTTTCTCTTTCGATCACTTAAAATATCTCCAAAAGCAACCCTATCAATATGCTCCTCCTGGGCGCAGACGAAGCTGGCAAAGGGCCTGTGATCGGCTCCATGTTCATCGCCGGGCTGGTGATCGAGGAGGAGAGGCTCTTCGATCTGGCGGCGTTTGGCGTAAGAGACTCCAAGCAGCTCACGCCGGAGAAAAGGGAGATCCTGGCCAAGAAGATCACGAGAGTAGCTACAGATCAATACATCCTGGAGGTTCCGTCGCACGTCATCGACGAGCTGCGCCTGGTCATGACCATGAACGACCTCATGGTGAGGAGCTTTGCGAAGGTGGTGCAGAGGCTCTACGCCGACCGGGCCATCCTCGATGCTGCCGATGTGGACGCTGCACGATTCGCCAGCCGAGTGAGAATTGCGAGCAAGACCTCCATGGAACTGATGGCCGAGCATAAGGCGGACGAGCGCCACCACGTCGTCTCCGCCGCCTCCATCCTGGCCAAGGTGAGGAGGGATGCATCCATGCGGGAGCTGGAGTCGCGCTTGGGATGCAGGATCGGCAGCGGCTATCCCCATGATCAGGATACCATCGACTTTTTGCGCAACTGGGTCAGGGAAAACCGGGAATTGCCGCCCTGCGCCAGGCACAGCTGGGCCACGGCGCAGCGTATAAAAGCTAGTTTTATATAGACTGCCTGGAACTAAGAAGATCCAAGAGAAGTGATCTCATGGATATTGAGGACACGTTGCTTATGATTCCAGGCCCGGTCAAGGTCGCGCCGCGCGTTTTGCGCGCCATGTCCAGGCCCATGATCAGCCATAGAAGCGGTGAGTTCGGGGCCATCTACAGCGACTGCCGGGGACTTCTCAAGGAGTTCTTCGAGACCAAGAACGAGATAGTGGTAATGACCGGCAGCGGCACCGTGGGCATGGACGCTGCCGTCGGCAGCATCATCGGCCATGAGGATAAGATCGTAACCATCTCCAATGGAAAGTTCGGTGAGAGGTTCACGGAGATAGGAGAAAGATACGGCCGGGCGATTCCTGTGAAGTTCGAATGGGGCACCCCCTTCGACCTGGATAAGGTGAAAGCCGCCCTGGAAGAGGGCGCCAAGGCCGTGGCCATGGTCCACAATGAGACGTCTGTCGGCCTGACCAATCCAGCGAAGGAAGTGGGCAAGCTGGCCAGGAAACACGACGCAATATTCATCGTCGATGGAATATCTTCCATAGGCGGGAACGAGTTCCTCACCGATGCCTGGGACATCGACATTGCCATCACCGGCTCGCAAAAAGCGCTAGCTGTGCCACCAGGCCTGGCGGTGGTCTCCGTCTCGCCGCGAGCCGAAGACCGGTTACAGGCAAAGAGCGCCAGCTACTACGCGGACCTGAAGGCCCACCTGAAGAGCGTGAGGAAGAGCCCTGCCCAGACTCCTTACACCCCGGCGGTCCCGCTGTTCTACGCCCTGCAAGAGGCATTGCACATGGCCGCGGAGGAGGGCTTCGCCGCCCGGAGGGCCAGGACTGCCAAGCAGGCAGAGGCCGTTCGCTCTGCAGCCAGAGCCCTTGATATCGAGCTCTTCGCCCAGGTGAATGAGCAATCTCACTACTCCAATACCGTTACCGCCATGAAGATGCCCGAAGGCGTCACCGATGACAAATTGAGGGGCGGCATGAAGAAGCAAGGTGTGGTCATCTCCGGCGGCCAGGAGCAGCTCAAGGGCAAGATCTTCCGCATCGGCACCATGGGCGTCTGCTCCACTCCAGACATCATGCGAACCATCCAGACCCTGGAGCTGGTGCTGGCCAAGGAAGGCCGCCTTAAGGATCGCGGTGCAGGAGTCGAGGCCGCAAGCAAAGTGCTGGGAGTCTAAGGACTATCATTATTAATATTTTTTCTTCTGCTATATCCGATACTTTATCAAAATCGCGAATTTATAAAGATATTTTTGGTTCTGCAGCATAGAATTAAATAGTAAATAATTTAATTAAAAATTAGAATAAAATCAATATGTATGAATCAGATCTTGTCGAATAGCAGCGACACACACAATCGCTGCATATTAGCAGCTCACTCCTTAAAATCAAAATAGCACGTCATTTATCTCAGGCAGCAGATTGAATTATAAAAAATAAAATAATATGGATGATGTGTATGGCTTTTTTCATTATTGGGCAGCAAGACAGCACGTCAAAAGACGTTAAGGTTATATATCTGCATCGACTGCTCATCCCGTTAGATGTCAAATGATCTGGGCGTGACTGGAATGATCTCATCAAAGGCCATGTTTTATCTCATGATAATTCTTTTATTCGGCATCTTCTCGGCGCAATGTGAAGATTCAGTTTGGATATCCTTCGATCAGCAGGGAATGGTGGAACCCTTTGAGGCCAACCGGCCTATCACCTGCGACCTTCACATCCAACCGGTAAATGCCATAGCCATAAAAAAGATAGAGCTGGAGGTCGGCCCGGACTTTAACGACATGACGATATCCAAGAAATTCAGTATTGGCGACTTGAGCCTCTACTTGGGGCAAGGAGAGGCCAAAGACTTCCGTCTTGAAGTGAACTTCCTCTCCCCGGAATTGAGACAGGGGGACTTTGGTCGGTGGTTCACGAACCAAACAGGAGTCTGGGACAGGGCATGGTATCGCGCGAAGATCACCCAGCTCATCGGACAGCCCATCGTTCTGGAAAACTATGAAGGGCATCCCAGGCTGTTCAAGACCTTCTTCGAGTTCAAGAATGCGGAGGTCAATCCCAGGCAGGGAAGCAACAAAGACATCTACAGCTACATAGTGACCGTTCTTGGAAGCTATAGAGACAACATCAGCCTTAAGGTGGGACCTTCTCCAGAAGGCCCTTGGGCAGATCTGGGAACTAGAGAATATGCGACACCAAACCAGCTGCAGATCCTGAAATGGAACAACAACACATTGAGCTTCGACTTCAATATAGCTTATTACAAATTCGTGGGCAGAAAGAATTCTACGGTCTTCGAGGGGCCATTTTGGCCTGTGACGCTGGAGTTCAAGAACGCCAGCGTAGCCCCGCCCGGTGGCACCCCTGATAAGGGATTCACCTATTCTCTGGAGCTTAACGCCTCACGCGCCGTCGATGTGGTCCTCAACGTACTCGATATAGGGACTGGAAAGTACTTTTCTGCCGGGAGAGAGGGCTATGGAAATGCCTCGCATTGGGACAGCCTGAAGTGGAAAGATATCACGGTCACTTCCCAGGAGGAAGCTTTCGGGCCTTCGAGCTATTACTTCAGCTTCCATTATCCTGGAACTGAGGCATACTTCGATACCAGTCAGAAGAGAACTGGAATGTATTACGTGGGGCCAAATCTGAGCATCGTAAATATCGAAAGCCAGGTGACTCCACCCAATGGAACAATCTACACCCCCTTCACTTACACGGCGAACGTTGCCACCAGCAAGCCCACCTGCAACATCGAGCTGGAGATACTGCCTCCAGGATCGAAGATCTGGGCCGGGCAGGGGAGACAGGAGTTCGAAAGAAATGAGGGCAACTTAATGTGGCCTAACCTCTCCTTCAAGGCATCCCCTGATGTGCTCGGCATGGGAAGATATCGCTTTGTGATGGACAACGTGGTCTTGGCAGAGTTCCAAGGACCGGAGATAGATGTAGCCGTAAGGAACGAGAGCTACAAAAAGGCCGGCGCGGGTATGTTCGACTACTCAGCAGAGGTGAGAGCGATCCGTCCGAGGGTGGAGATGGAGCTTATTTATACTGAAGATGGCATAATCTGGCTGAGGTCGGGTCTTACTAAAACTTACGCCTCCGATAAGCAGGAGTGGATCACCCTGGTGTGGAAGAGCCAGCCCTGGCACAAGACCATTCGGGTAGACGAGAGGAAGAAGTAGATGAGGCGATTAGTCCTTATTTTGATCTTAATCCTCATTCTTAACACCTTGCCAGTTCATGGAGATATCGATATTCCCATCGAGGCTGGTGGAGGCAGCAGCAGTGGAGGCGGCCACAGGCAGATCGACTTTGACCGGATCTTCCAGGCGCTGCAGGAAGGGAAGGCGCAGAAGCCGCAAAAGTTCGAGGAGATGAAGAAGCTGCTTTACATTGAACCCTTCACCACTAAGGAATACGACAAAACCTTGGCATTATCGGTAGATTTCAAAGGCAACAAAACGCTCAACAGAAATCAAAAGTTTGAGGTTAATGCCTACCTAGAAAATCCTAATCCAATAGAAATTCGCAGAGCACTATACTTGGAGTTGGACTCCCTGGAGCCGGGTGAAAAGACCTTCCGACAGGTGAATACAGTTCCCCAGATAATACAGGTGAATGAGTACACGGAAACCAAAGATGGAAGGAACTATACATACCGAGCATTTCCGGAGCTGACATCCTTTAGCAATCTGAAAACTGTTGGACCAGTAATACTGAGGCTGAATGCAACTGATGGACAATACACTTGGACCTCGGGAAATCTGACTCTGAATGTCATAAACAACCCTCCGATGCTTTCAAATCTCTCCATCGAGGCCACCAAGCCCACTAGGTACAACGATCCCATTGATTACGTGGCCAATGTAACTGATAAAGATGGAGATGCAGTGAACGTAACCCTCCATGTCCTCGACGAACAGGAAAAGGAGCGCGGCAAGGAAAGCCAGATAGTTCTGCCGGGGAATGGGGTGAGCTTCTTGGCCAACCAGTATGGTTTCTTCAGCAAGGAGGACTCGGGAAAGAACTTCACCTACTATTACACCTTTGGAGATGGCATTAACGTCTCCAATACCACGATCCAGGACGGGCCGAGGCTGAGAAAAAGCATCTCCATTTGGGTGGATAATCCATGGGTTACTCCTGAGGAAGAAAATCAGTACTGGTGGCAAAGCTACAACTTCAGCATAAACATGAAGAATCAGGATCCTGAGGAGACGAAGGTCCTTGTGACGCTCTTTACCGACACAAAGGCTCATCCGTGGAAGACTGCAGCATCCCAGGAGGTAATGCTGTCCCAGGAGACCAAATCAGTCTACTTCAACGTCAAGCCCTTCGATGTCCTCGACGCCAACCAGAGCTTCCGCTTCAAGTTCACTTATTCTGAGTACGACCAGCATCAGAAGGACTTCACCGAGGTGGATCAGGATAAGCCCATCAATGCCAAGTTGGTGAAGTACGAGACTGTTTCGATTCCGGGCGTAGGAAATGTACTGGTCATACTCCTGGTTGCTTTAGTGCTAAGCATCTTTGTAGAGAGGAGGTTCTACCGATGAATCTTCTCGGATATGAGATCTCTGAGATATACCTGCTCATCGGCCTGGTGGCGGTGTTGCTGCTAAGTGGGATATTCCATCTGAGGTATCTGAGGATGATCGAGTCTATGGTGAGGAAGACGGCAGATAGCGATTTTGACTTCGAAGACCTTATGAAGTCCCTGCATATCTCTCAGGGATCGAACTTCAACATCATAATGATCTTTTCCTGGAGCCTCTTCTTCGTGGCCTTAGCCTTTCTCTACTTCCTAACACCAGATATATTCCCGGATTGGAACTATTTCAAGTTCCCTCAGGTGGCTTCTTGGGAGGGGGGGTTTGCAGTCATGGGAATAGCAGTATTAATCCCAGGCCTGTTCGTCTCTTTATTTGTTCCCAGAGCTTACAGTTACTATCTTGTACACAGGATTTTGAAGGAAAAGGTAATTTTGATTCCTGCTTTCCTTCTGGCGTCCATCCTGTGCTCGGTTAATCTGGGAACCATCTACCCTGCGACCGACCCGTTCCTGTGGAACCTTGGGTACGTGATGGTCTTTGCTGCCTTGGCCCTGATGATCGCGCCAATATTCGTGGGTTTCCTGGAGGAGTGGAGGAAATGAGACCCTGCTTAGTGGGCATAGGGGGTGCTGGAGGCAATATACTGAAGCAGTTCCTCCAGAGTCAAGATGTGAACCTGATCGGGCATCAATTCGGGGAGCATCTGGCCTACGGTGAAGTCAAAGGATTGTGGCTGGAGTCGGCCACGCAAGATACTCAACGTCAGGACTACTACGGAAGCCTGGCTCAGGGGCAATATCCGCCTTATCTGATCTGCCACGGAAACGTGGGAGAGGGCTCTAATACTCGCAAATACGTGAGTGAGACCTACGGTTTCGACCTAAAGGCCCCTGGCTTCGACCGCAGAGCCGAGTATCTCAAAGGGATCTTTGAGGTATTCGAGTTCGATTCTAAGCTGAAAGACGTATGCCTGAAGGAGTTCAAGAGCGATGAAAATCCCCTCTCCGGCTATATGTGGCGGGTAGGTGTCAGGCCATTCACCATTATATCTATCGGCAAATCATCCAAAAGAACGGGTGATAGAGCTGATAGTGTCCTGGAAAGCGGGTCCGGAAATATATCATCCATTTCATCCCACTTCAGGGGGCTGATAAAAGTTCCCAAGATCAGTGGTGGGAAGGGCTCCAGCAGCTCCAAGCTCTGCGACAGCATCCTCTTCGTGGCATCCCTGGGAGGTGGAACAGGTACGGGTTTCATCAACCCCATCACCAGCTATGTCAGAACCGAAGAGCCTATCTTCCCCATCTTTGCTCTTGGTATATTGACGGAGAAGGGAACAGACAAGAGACAAGCCAAGGAGGGCCAGCGGGACCTTGGCGCCGTTATAGCCATGTATGATCTGCTCACCAAGAAATCGGGCAACGGCATAGATGGGCTGATCCTGGTGGATAATGAGATTTTGCTGCAGAGGTTCGAG
>Ga0315277_10006816_pt1 | contig 14860 bp, 13 predicted proteins | sample YL17G05_15_MG_FD_203695 | JGI IMG/M metagenome (GOLD analysis project Ga0315277, IMG submission 203695) | Sediment microbial communities from Yellowstone Lake, YNP, Wyoming, USA - YL17G05_15 | ecosystem: Environmental > Aquatic > Freshwater > Lake > Sediment | place: USA: Wyoming | collected... | reverse complement strand
TTTGCCGAAGGAAGCGCGCCGGTCTTTCTTGGCGCTGAGCTTCGCTTGGAGGAGGTCAAGCTTGAGTTTTGGATCTCGTGCTTGAAAGGAAAGCTCGATCGCCCTTGCGGCGTCGAGATGTTCCATCGCTTCGTCGAATGCTTCGATCTCGATACAGCCATCGATGATGTAGAGCTCGCTGGCGAGCATCATTTCCTTGTCGTTCAATGCAGAGAAAAGGCGGTGCGCCACAAGACCATACCCGAGATAATTTCCTGGGATCTTGTTTTTCATAGCGTCTTTGGCTAGGTCTAACGAGAGGTAGGCCGCGAGCTTGATATGCTTGAATCGCTCGTGAAAGTCAACGACTTGCTCGATGGCCTCAGTTCCCTTTGCGATGGTACCCTTTTTCTTGAAGACGAAACGCATTATCAAGGAAAAGATCCCGGCGAATATAAGAGCAACGATGACGAATGAATCGAGGTAAATTTTCATGTACAAGAAATGAAATGCGACCATGATACCGATCGCGACGGCAGCCGATATCAGCCACGTTTTCAATGTCATGGCGAGCTGGTAATCGCGGCGGGCCATATAAGTGACCTTTGGATCGGTGATCTCTTCCCCCGCGATTGTTTCCCGCAACCGAGGACGAGACTTTACGAAAGACACCATCGCGAGCAGGAGTCCAATAGCAGCGACACATATTCCGGCAAGCATGGCGTTTTCAAAGGTCACGAGGCCGTCGAAAATGATGTCTCCACGCAAATTGCTAGTTATCGTGTTATTGCGCAAGGTGTTATCGCGGCTATATTTGCTGAAAAACATACCGTATTCGCTATTATTGATGACCGTGTTAAAATGTATCTCATTCTCGCTACAGACATTGAAAACAAACCCTGAACCAGTGTTGTTGGTGGCCACGTTGTTCTCGATGTCCACGTGGTCCACGTGGTCGAAAAAGAAGCCATGGCCGTGATTGCGCTCCATCGTGTTATTCTTAATCTCGCTAATGCAGCAAAGGGGGGAATTGATGGAGGTGAGGCCATTCCCCTCGTTATCATATACGTGATTATAATAGATATCGAGACCGTCGTAAGAGGTTTCGAGCCGGATCCCGTCAAGACCATTCATCGAGATATTATTATTCCAAATCCAGGAATCCATCTTGATGAAATGAACCCCGTTTCCCGTGTTCGAGCGGATAGTGTTATTGAAGATGCTAATGCTATAAGTATCCCACCACATAGTGTCGTTATAAACTAATGCTTCTATACCATCATCGTGATTGCTTAAAATCGTATTGTTTACGAGATAGGCTTGCGTTTGATTGAAGAAAAGGCCGGCTTTGCCATTAAACGAGATATTATTGTAATGGACATAACCATAACGCATTTCAGTTACACTAAAGCCATTTCCACCATTATGATGCACGGAATTGTTGATGAATTCATACGGCGAGTATGAGTAACCGGACGGTGGCGAACCGGAAACAGCAATGCCATCTCCTTGATTATCATGTATCGTGTTATTCGATATCGTGAAATCGGAACAATTTTTCAGCGTGATGCCCGTGATCCCCGAGGAAAAATCAGATTTACTAATTACGGGGTTACTCACGTTTTCTATTATCCAGGACGTGCAATGATTCACGGTCGTATTGATTATCTCGACATTAGTACCACCAATCACTGTTGCCGAAAACCAGGTTGCCGGGTCGAGCACCGTGAAGGTGCAATTGACGAAGTATACGTGGCTATCATTGCTCCAGAGTGACCAGTTCCGGGTAATCGACGAGTTGAAGATGATCGTGACGTTCTCCATGTAAAGCCACGAGGAGTTCACGATCATGTTCCCGTCGAGCACGTATGTTTCGTTCTCGATACTCGTGCTATTGCTGATGATCCAGTTTGCAGGCTGCAATGGTGGCTGCCAATCACCAGAACCGGTAGCTACAGCCGATTGCAACATATTGGTAGCCATGAGTGATGAAAATACGCCGGCTACCAACAGCACGATCAATTTCTCATGACCCAACAGGCGATATTTCAACAATTCCATCTTCTTATTCGTCCCCGGAATTCACGGCGGTGATTTGTTACTATTCTAAGATACTATCAAGGATCAACAAGAAAAGATTTGGTCTTAAACTATTTCCGGATCGCTATCACAGCTTATTGCATAGAATTCCTCGCAGAGAAGTATATCTTTAAGATGGAGGTCACGAGCCTGCGTCATCACGGACAAACGAGGTAACGAATTCTTCAGGCGACACGACAGAAATTCCCGAGCACCACTGGAAATGACGCTTGTTATTCGTGATCAATTGGAGGTTCGCTTTCATGCACTGCACACCGATGAGGAAATCCCGAAAATGCGCTTTAAACGGGAGATCCCCCTTTTGTCCAATGGCTTGCTCCAATACAGTACGTTGATCAACGAGATCCCAGGGAAGGCCACTCCCGTTCATTTTTTGCAACTGCCCGACGAATCCGTCCCAGCTTATACCTTTGCTCATAAAATAATACCCAACTTCGAGATACACGATTGATGGCAAGTGGACGTGGATGTGATCTTTGTATTTTTGGAGAAAATTGATGAATCCCAAGTTTCTATACGTGTTCGAATCGATTGCGATGCGGAGATTCTTCTCGGCAATCGTTTCACGACGCGATTGTTTATTCATGTGTCAAGACCCGAGTCCCATGAATCAAGGATAAAATCATCGATTGTACCAGGCGTGGAGAGCAATTTCTGCTGGATCGCCTTCGTCTCCGGATCAGATGCCCACACGTCGCGCGTAGCGGCTTCCAAAACATCCTTTACATCATTCGGTGGATTTTTAGTCGCATTCTTGTCATTTCTCGTAGTTTGTTTGATCTTGCTAAAGACCACGTGTTGATATTCTTCTATTGCCTTCTCGATGATTTCACCTTGAGATACATCGAGCAAAGCTGAAAGTTTTTTGATGCGTTTCCTTAGCGAGTCGTTGATTGCGACCGTTGTTCTCGATGCCATGTATGTATGATTTCCATGCAAGTATATAAACATGGATATTTTTCAAGATAAAAAGCAATTACCGTTGATGGAAGAATCTCGAAACCTCGCCCCCTCGTTTCACGTAAAACTCTGCGAGGTCTCCACGGCCACCTGCCCGGCATAATTTGCCGATGACGCCCAGCATCTTGGAGATCTGCGGGTAAGTTTCCAGTCCGCCGAGGGAAATGACCGATTTCTTGGCCACCACGGCTCGTTTTTCCGCGGCGAGTGCCTCCTTCCCTTTTTGCCAACCATCCGCGAGCCAACCGAGCAACGCACCATCTGCACGCCCTGGCTCGTAGCTTCCCTTGATGATCTCGTCAATAACGTTGCTGGAATGTTCGATGACATCAACGAGCGTCGAGCCTGCTGGCAAGTGGATCTTCACGTTGAGGAGCAGGTTGCCAGTCATGGTGAGTTCCTCATGGCAATGGGGATAGGAAATGACATAAGGGAACAGATTCTCGTTGATGGCCGTGCTGATGCGCCCGTGGGTCTCGCTAGCTGGCTTGGTTCGTGCCTCCTCCGACGCCGCGCGGATGCCAGCAGGATCGGGGAAGGTCACGATGGACCGCGTGAAGGTCCCATCGGGCACGGCCACCACGGGCACGATCGGCGCGCCGGTCTCGAGATGGAGCGCGACCACGCTTTGCGGGGTTGCGACCAGCACGTCCCTCTTGCCACGGACGAGTGGCGTTCGCAAGTTCGTTCTCTTGGCGAGATCGTGCATTAAAAAGACGATGTGGTTGTTCCCGAGGTACCGCACCATGTCGTCGTGGATAGCCTCGTATTTTTCCCGGGCAATCAAGTGCATCGTCTTGTATTGTGGCCGCTTCAGCATCTGCTCGAATATGAGGCGGTTGTCCATGTTCCCCACCACCGCCACGTCGTAGCCCTTGAAGACCAGGCCCGCGACGCAGTGAAAAAACTCGCCGACGTGCAGCGATGGCATCAAGACGCCCTTGCCGAGCTTCAAGGCCGCGTCGAGGTGCTCGATCCCGTGGAATCGCACGAGCTTCGTGTAGTTCGAGGCATCGTAATTCGGTCCCTTGAGCATGACGTCGAAGAGCAAGGTGCCCATGTTTTTGATGTTTGCATCGGCCAGCTTCCAAAGAAATTTTCGGGGATAATCTCGTCCCGTGATGGCACAGATGCATGCCTGCATGCGATTAACGAGGAATTTCGAGCGGCCAAAGAATACCCTCGCGAGAAAGTGCGCGAGCCCAGCAACGAGTGAATGAGGAACGTGCTTGAACAGCGCGTAGATCCGGTACCGGTGGATGATGTTCGTGAGCTGGTAGAAGGGCTTAAGCTTCCTCCCGGCCTCCGTTTCCCGATTCTTCCTTTTATCTACCTTTTTTTCGCCCGCTTTGCCAGCATCTACTGGAGCTGGGCGCGCTGGTTCCGTTCCGGCCGTGTTCCTCATTTCGGTCATGTAAAGGTGCCACAAATTCGAATGTCTTTATCCCTAGCTTCGCAGAACGACATTAAATAGGATTCGAATCGTGGCCGGCACAAGGAGCCTTGAGCTTTCCCGCACCCGTGAATAACCCAGCGCCTTGCCGTCCTGCCGGATCCTTGAAATCATCATTCCCCACATCAACAGAGCGATGTTGTTACTCATGAGCATCGGCGCAAATCATGCTCGGGTTCGCGGTCATGATGCTGCTCGGCGTAGCCTGGGGATGAAATTGCAAGTTAGCCAATTCCTCACTTTTACACTCATCCTTGTGCATGTGCTTCTTATGTCGCGGTGCATTCAGTAACAGTATTTTTTCGCATCCCGGCCTTTCCATCCTTGATATTTTGGTCCCACTCGGCGAATTGTTTTTCCAACTCATCAAGCCCCGCGATCGTCTGCAATTTTTGCACCTCCAGGTCTAATAATTGTGATAGCACATCCACCTTCTTTTCAAGTGCCTTCACCTTTGCCATGATGCCGATGCGCAAGGATGCTCACCTTTTCTCCGATTAGACACGTGATCAGATTCCAGATCATTACGATATGAATTATGACCTTACCGGGACTAGCTCAAGCGGGGAATGCCCAACAACCATGAATATCTCAGAAAATCCTCCTTAATAAACGTTTGTAGCGTAAAAATCCATGTTTATACATAAATCGAACATATTTTCGGCAATTTTGTGTTGAAAAGCACGTTTTTACGTTTTTGTCATTACCCGGTTGCACGGTTAGAAGTGTGAATCAAGTCGACGAGACCTTTGAAACGTGCCATTTCAATAGTTCTTACCTCGGAGGATCATGCAACGATTTGGATGTAGAAAACCACGAAGTTTATGTTGATGTCAAAAATTTGGATCTCTGGTGACAAATGGCGATCGGAGCGGTTTCTAAGAAAGGGCAATATATAGTTGTGAACGGGGTGCTTTGCCTGGGGCTTGCCCAAGTCCCGGTCAGCGTGCGTCCCTTCATCTCGGCGAGGATAACCGCCGTGATGGTAGGCGAGATCGCCACGGCGGTTTTTTGCTTGTTGATCATGTTGTGGATCTTTGCCCGCGTGAGGGGAAATTTGCGTAAACACGTTCAATGGGTTTTTTACGAGGTGGAAGGGGTTCTTTCCATCCTCCTCGCAATCACCTTCTATATTTCGGTGGATCTCGACGTGGGATGGATCCGATTCCTGCTCTACAGCGCGTTCGTCTTGCCCCTTTGCGGGATCGTGTTTCTCGCGAAGGAATTTCTCAAGCAACGACGAAACTTTCTGGTGCTGCTCTTGTTCGCCGGGCTGGGGGTGGGCGCCGTGCTCTTGAAGGTGATGGTCCCGCTCCTGTTTTGCATCGCGGTTGGGCTCGAGGCCGGGGGGCTGGTGATGGCCCTTCCGCGATGGGCGCAGCAACCCGCTAGCCCCTCACCCAGCGCACATCCACGCAATCGGGGCCGAAACGTCCTCGCGGGCTTCAGCCTCGCCATTTTATTCGTCGTCCCGATGGTCCCGTTCATGGTCCCGCTTTACGATCAAAGCACGGTCGTCATCCGGCTGGATAGCCCCATGTACACGGTCACGGGAGAAGCAGTCACGACGGTTGCATTGCGGCCGAGGACAGCCATGATCCTCTTGAACGATCCCCATACGACCGCAACGCCCGGCCCGGAACTGATCCGCCCTGCTAAGACTGTCCGCCTGGCTGCATACTTGTACGTCATCGCAAATTCAACCGTGGACGAGTGCGTCACGTGGGTTGGCAACAACCTCGACGTGTATTCACTGAACTTGTGCGGGTGGGTGTTATCCCCCGGCAACGTGAGCGCCATGAAGTCCCTCAATCCCGCAGGCCGATTCTATTTCATGGTGTGGGGCGCGACGACGCTGTTCGAGGATGCAAATTCCACGTACCCGCCCGGGGAATGGAATCCTTGGAGCCAAACGGCGTGGGTGAAGTTCAACGACACGATGCTGGGCTGGACGCTCAAGCTGAAAGACGGGTCGGAGGCCATCGGTATCAACCGCAAGAACTCGACGGACGCGGCCCACGTCATGGACCTCGGGAAAATGGAATGGGCTGATTATTTTGCATGGATCTACACCAACAGGGCCAAACAATATCACGCGGATGGGCTTGCCATCGACGAGGTCATGTGGCGCGGTTATTGGGGTGTTGACCTCGCCACGCTCCGCGACTACACGAGCCTGGATGAGATCGAGGCGACGTGCTACCAGTGGTTGGCCCGGGTGGATCAAAAAACCGACCTGGAAGTTATCACGCAAGCCTATTGGCCCGAAGCCCAAGAATCCCAGGACGGCGTCTGGGGTGAAACTGCCTTCGGGTACGTCGGTCGTTCCCTCCCCGATGACCGGTACAACGTCGTTTGGTACGAGGCCAACAACTGGGAGGGTGTTGTTCATGATCTGGAGGCGAAGGGTCAGCAGAATGATACCTACATCTGGGCAGCGTGGTACCACCAGGATGACCCCGCGGAGAGGGAATACGCGGTGGCAACGTATTTGATGGGAAAGCAGAACGGGATCTTGTCGGTGGGCTTTCACCCGCAGCCAATCTACGGCGCGGGGTACGATCCCGACGTTGCCGGCCACCCGGGCACCAACTTCGCGGGGTACTCGGTTCGGACCGCCATCGACGAGGTTCAATCACACCCTGAACTGTTCGACCTGGAACTGGGGGATGCCGCTGGCCCGATGTACTTGCTCAGTGCACCCGGGGGCCAGTACTGGCGGCGCGACTTCGAAAACGGCATCGTGGTCGTGAACTCGTTCCACCAGTCCATCCCCTGGTCCCGGGGGGACACGGGATTCGATAGCGACCGGGACGGGATCGATGATGCCATCGAGTTGGAGCATGGCAGTTCCCGGTTCGATGATAATGATTTTCCCGTTATGCTGGTGGTGGGTCCACCGTTGGCGGCGAGCGCGGCGGTTCTCGGCGTGCTGCTGGGTAGCATGCTGTACAAGCGAAGGAAGCCGGTTGGAGGTTTACCCGGGACCGCGGCTCGGAACGAAAACCTTCCTTGATCGGGGTACTTGATTAAACGCCTGCCTGTTCAAGGCACTTGATGGTTCGTGCCACGTTTTTTAATATAGTTTTGATCACGCACGCCACTGGGCATAATCGCGTGGATTTATCGAATAAATTCAAGATTTGACCGTGCCGATAAAAAAGGGGGCGTTCTGCTTGATCACCGGTTCCTGGTCCCACCGGTTAATTCCCAGCGATTTTCGTCCGAAAAACATAAATACTCTAGCGACGTATCTGTATATAACGATAAAGAAAAAGTTGGTAAGGGAAATATTTTATGATCGCCAAGATGTTGAAAAAAAACTACACTCCAGACGTGTTCAAGGTTAATGACCCACCTTGCGATAAATGCCACCAGGGCGGCATGGACTTCAAGCTATTCGAGAACTTTAACGGCGATGGCTTGGACTGGGTGCAATGGTTTTGCAAAAATGATAATTGCGGCCATTTCATCAATGTTGAACTCGTGTAAACTTTCTCTTTCCAGCTTTGTTGGTATTACTCCAAATCTTCGCAGTAACGACAAATCCTTTCCTTTTTTTTCCTTCCGACATCCTTGTCCAAGGTATATGATGGTTTTTGCCGGTTTTTAATTTAAATTCTTAAAAGGTGGTTGTTTTAAGCCCGATAAGTATAAAAGGGGGTGTTTCATAATTAATTTGTATATCTGTATATGTCGATAAATAGAGAATATGATGGAATTTAAGGACTCGGTGGTCGAGTAAAATGAAAACAAATTTCAATCCAGACGTATTCAAGGTCAAGGAACCACCTTGCATTAAATGCCACGAGAATGACTTGGACTTCAAGTTATTCGAGGATGTCAACGGCGATGGGTTAGATTGGGTGCAATGGTATTGCAAGAATACCAGCTGTGGTTATTATATGAATGTCGAGCTTGTATAAACCTTCTTTTTTCAGTTCTATTGGTATTGCTGCAAGTTTTTCATGGACGCGATGGACAAAAGCAGGCATGAACCGATTATCGCCGGAACATCATCGAGTCGTGCGTACGCTAGGTCCCAAGTAGCACAATTCATATCTGCGGAAAAAAGAGATAAAAGGAAAAGAGTAAAATTGGTGAGAGATTTCAACCTAAAACGCTTATTTCATCTTCAAGACGAGGTCGATATCTGCCCGGGTCAGCTTCGTCCGCTTCGAGTGGCGGGTGAGCTTCAGTGCATCCGAGGTAACCGATTTCGCCTTGTCTTCAAGGTAGGAGATCAACAGATCGACTGCATCGCGAGCAACTATCTGTGCGCCGACCGATTTCATCAGGTCTCGCACCGGTGACCAAGCTAGAGCTTTCTTTCTTGCCATTTTTATCATCCGTGTGTGTTTGTTCTATAAACTCTATTTTGTCGAAGCCAGTTATCGCCACATAACGAACATGCCGCATCCAACCGACGCTTCTGAGTATATCTAACATCGCTTCGATATTTAAGTCTTGCGGTCATCGCGCTAAAATCCTCGACTTTTGGTCGAGGTCGAACAAGAAATTTGCAAGCTACCTCGATCACCGCGCGGTGCATTACCACCCATCGATGTGGCAACTAGGGCTTAACCCGACATTAAAGGGGTATTAACCCGATGCTCATCATGTTCGATCGATCGAAGGTGAACCGATACCATCGCGCCAGCAACACGGTCATATCGATCCTTGCGAGATCCAATCAACCGATGGAAGTAGATCCTTCGAGCACGGCGGTACTTTTCCCCCATCGAGATCACGCAGCCCTCATCTACCGGCACCCCACGTTGCAAAAACGGCGGAAATCGTGCATGATTCCTATCGTTACCCGCTTCCAAGTCAAACGGTTTGAACGTGAATGCCGGTCGCCGCTATTGTACTGGGCTCGCGCCCCGTTCCGATCGACTCACCCGACGATCACCCGGCGCTTGCCGGGCACCTCTCCCCCCTTCGATGCGGCAAGGAATGCCTAGCTCGGCGCTAAAAGGGTTTTAACCCGATCGTGCGCGCCCTCGATCGATCGCCGGCGGCCCGATCACATCCAGCCAGCAACCCGATCGTGCCGGCACGATCGAATTCCAATCAACCGAGGCAAGGGGATCGACCGCGCGACAAGACATTTTCATCCCGGAATGGCAGATCATGCCCTATCGACCGGCTCGAACCAATCGCGATGGTCCGGGATCAACTTTAATATGCCGAGATACCGAAGATGAATAATCTTGTCCCATTCATGCTAGCCATTTCAAGGATGATGTCCATGCCAGGCCGTGAATCCCCGAAGCTCGCCGTGCATTTCATCGACCAACATGTCACGGCATCGATCCCGTTGCCGGCGGATCACGCCAGCATGAGCGTCCACGATTTCGTTGCTTGGGCAGTGGATCATATCGAAAACGCCCGGGCCCTCGATATTTTCAAGGCAATTGCCGGCGGGAACGTGCAATGGTTCCGGTACTTGCGGTCCAGCCAGCCCGGCGGATCGCAGCACGAGATGGACGTGAATCGCAAGCTGCTCGATAGTATCATCCAGAAAAAATCAATGCCGCGGGGCAAGCAAGCATGGAGCGTGACGTTCTCGGCCCCGTACTCGTTCCCGTGTATGCGCTGCGGGGCTTGCTGCATGCCCCCATCGGCGGAGCGCGGCTTCCGCCAGTACCTCGGCGAGACGCCGCCGGCCGATGGCGTCTATTACGTCGCCATCGGCGGGATGCCCTACAAGGTCAAGGTACCTGATGGCATCGACGTGCTCGACCTCGGCACGCCTGCCAGGTGCGCCCACCTGTCCTTCGACGTCGCCGAGGGCCTTTACGGCTGCCGCATCCACGATGGCATCCGCGGCTACGCTTGCAAGAAATACTCGTGCTCGAGCATGCTCGGCGACTTGCATCGCTGGGAAGGCACTTTTACGAAGGCCAGCAAGTATCCGAAATGCAACGCGTGTATCGACCACGCGTGTTCCGCGTGTTTCTGGCTACCGACCCGCGTCGAGTGGTTCATTGCTTACACCCGCAAGAACAATGACAAGGCCGTGATCTTTGCCGAGGCAACGTCATTATTGAAATATTTGCGTGAATACAAGGAACGAGTTAAAACACAAGCTAAAGAACCGGCACGTTCGTGTATAGATGATACCTGGCTCGACGGGTACATGGTCGCACTCGATGACATCGCCACCGCCGCCGCGAAGGCGAATCCAAGCGAGCCAAGATCGCCCTTGCAGCGAATGCCTGCGCGCGGCTCGACGGTCGCACCCCGCGCGAACTGATCATTTGCCCTGATCTGGATATTTTCACAAAATGCACCGTTTGTCTCGATGGCTTATCTTTTCCTTCAGCTGCATTTTTCGGGGCTCTCGTGATATTCCATACAAAGACTTGTTGTTAACCAGGTGTATCACATGTCCCAAAGCACGCATCGATGGAAGCGGTTACCTCGCAAGGCCAAGGTGGGCATAATTATTTTCGCTTTCCTTGGCGGTGGCCTCCTTGGCTTCGTGATCTGGGCGGAAACGCCGAACCCGCCCATGGTCGAGGCTTTGCAAGCACTCATATCCGATGCCCAAGTGATCGTGAGCACGGATCCTTACATTACGTTCACTCCCGCCGGCGTTAACGCGACCACCGGCTTTATCATCTATCCTGGCGGTCGCGTCGATCCCCGGTCGTACGCCCCGGCAGCTCGCGATGTCGCAGCAGCTGGGTACCTCGTGATCATAACGTCCATGCCCTTGAACCTGGCCGTTTTCGGGATCAACAAGGCGGGCGAGGCCATCGCTAGTCATCCCCAGGTTCTCACGTGGGCTGTCGGAGGTCACTCGCTCGGCGGGGTCATGGCAGCGCAATACGCGTCCAGCGCGCCCGCCTCGGTCGCCGGCATCGTGTTTTGGGCATCCTATCCCGCGAACAACATGTCAACCACATCCCTCCACGTGCTGTCGATATCAGGCACGGAGGATGGCCTCAGCACGCCAGCCAAGATCAACGCCTCGCACGCCAGTCTCCCGGCTAGCACCACGTACGTCGCCATCGCTGGCGGCAACCACGGCCAATTCGGCTGGTACGGCGACCAGCCGGGCGACAATTCGGCCACGATCTCCCGTGTCGCGCAGCAAGCAGCCATCGTGGGCGCGACCACGACATTCCTGGCTTCACTCCAACTATAAAGGTGGACAACCTTGGACAAGGAGCCAAGGGATTGCCCGGCGGGTCGTTAGAGGAAACCCGCTGATGATCGCGATGCCATCGCGGCTCACGTGACCGCGATGGTGACTTGTTCGATGAGGATTTTCAACAACAATGCCGACACGCGTGCCGAGACCTGGTGCCGGTCTCCCTTCTTGCCACACGACGCGCACTCGAACTCGTGTGTGCGCGATGAGAGCAATGCTCATGCCATGTAATGCCACGAACGGTTAAAAACCAGGAGAATCGAGTTCACCGACTCGCGTGATGTCCAAGTTTAACCAACTTTTTCACGAGTAGTTGCGACTGTGAGCCGGCAATTATCTTTCGCGCACCACGACGCTGGTTTTTTTACCCGTCACGGGTTCATTGACACGCGAACGCAAGGTCAAGTTCAGCAACAGGTGAACGACACGGACATCCTGGAGCGGTGGCAAGCCACCTTCAACCACGAGGAGCCGGATTACGTTTCCAGCTTCGTGCAAGTTATCATGAACAAGAAAAAAAACGAGATCGACGCCAAGTACGGCGATAATTTCACGGACAAGGACTTGTGCATCACGCCCTTCGGTGATTACTCGCTGCAGAAATGGTGCGGGTTCGAGGCTTCGTGGGGCGTTTCGAGTCCATACGTGGTCATGCACCCGGGCTCGCGACCGCCGCGCTATCTGGTCGAAAAACAAGGGAAATGGGCGTACCTCAAGGGCGACAGGCTTCCCGAGGGCATCAAGCGGTATCGCGTGGAATACAATGACGGCCACATAGCCGAGGTTATGGGCGACGGCCGGGACATCAACTTCTACGTGGACGGCAACCTCTATGTTGGACCTGGCGGCGTGGTTGACCAGAAGGACTATGATCCGAAGGCGACCATGGACCTCTGGACCGAGCGCTTCGGCTCCAGGGATGCGGAATTGATGGAAGATGCCACCTACGACGCGGTCAAGAAGAACCTGGAACGCACGGTCGCCGAGTTCCAGTTCCTGCCCATCTTCGGGTTGCACGGATTCGCCGAGGGCGTCCGGGAGTCCTTCGGCATCAAGGCATTTTCCTACTTCGCGCGGCGATACCCGCAAGTCGTCGAGCACGCGGCAAAATTCAACGAAAAGATAGCCACCGTCGCGGCCCAGGCGGCGGCAAAAGCGGGCATCCCCTTCGCCATCATCGCGGACGATATGGCGTACAAGCACGGCGTGTTTTGCTCGCCCGAGCACTACAAGCGGTTTTTCGCGGATATTTATAAAAAAGAAGCCGAGATCTTGCACAAGGCTGGCGGGAAGATATTTTTCCATTCCGACGGCTACACGGAACCTTATTGGCCCATTTGGATCGATTATTGCAAGTTTGACGGGCAAGAATCGCTGGAGCCGCAAGCCTGGCTGCTGCCAGATGGTGAGGGCGAAGGAAAAAAGGCTAACTTGAAGAAGCCAGGTCGAGTGATGCGTTACTTGAAGGAGAAGTACGGCGACAGGTTCGTGCTCGTCGGCAACATGGACATGAGCACGGTCATGCCGCTCGCCACGCCCGAGGAAGTGGCATGGGTCACGAAGGACATCATCGAGAGCGGCGCGCCCGGTGGTGGGTTCGTGTTTGCGTGCTGCACCGACATCACGGAGGCAACACCGCTCGAAAACGTCATTGCTATGCGCGAAGCCTATAGAAAGTATCGCCATTGCTATGCAAAATGAGCGATCCTCGTTTTTTCCATGTATCCAGCCAATATCAATTCCTTTTTTCCGTTGCTGGAACCTTTATTTTGCTCGGATTGGATGGTTCCATAGTAAAAAACAAAACACCTAGCTATCGGTCATAACGGCGGAGACGTGTTGCATGGAGACCCCCCGTGCAGAGATGATTAGAAAGCGAGAGCAAGCCTTGAAGGACGCGCTCCAACTATTCGAGGCGGGAAGCTACAACGAGTGCATTGATAACCTCAAGATCGCCTATGATATCTCCGTGCAGATGAAAGACAAGGACGTGCAGAAATTCGTCAGGGCGAGGATGGACGAGGTCGATGCCAAGCGAAAATCCGTATTCATCGAGAAGCTAACCAGTACCTTCAAGAAGGAGCAACAGAAGCAACAATCGCAAGAAGAGACCGTGGAGGGGCTTGTCTCGACGGTCTCGACGGTCATCAGCGGGTTCTTTTCCCTCGAAGACCGCAGCCTGCAAACTTTCAAGGTGCAAGGTGACAAGCTCGCCCGCATGGAAGAGTCGTTCACGAGCAATGAATCGAAATTGGATGGATTGGCCAAGCAAGCCGCCGATATCGCGGTCGCCGTGAAGGAACTCAAGGAATCCGTGTCGAAACTCCCGGGCTACCAGAAAGCGCTGGTCGCGCAGATGATGGCCGCAACGCCACGGCCGGAGGAACCGACGCCCCCGCCAGCGGGGATACCCCAACAAGGGCTTTTACCCGGCACATTACCGCCAGGAGTCGTTCCTGGTGCTGGACCCCCCTCGAATGCGAGCGGACCGGCGGATCAAGGAACCCCGGACAAGCAGACGATTTCCGATATCGAGAAAAGTCTCGGCAAGCGGCGCAAGTTCCTCGAAGAATGAGGACAACATCCGCAAGCGACTTGATTTTCACGTGATCACGTTTCACGGCACGATATCCCCGGCGATTCCAGCGCACAAATCGCGCAATGCACGGGCATATCCACCGATGCTTATTTCTCGCAAGAGAACGCCGGATGGGTGGTGCATCCATTCGTGCTCCTCCATTGATCGATTTTCCGGAACCGGCGCTATCGGTATGCAAAAACACAGCGTGTTGACGCCCCGATCAATGAAAATTTCCGTCTCGTCCTGCGATGCCTCGCCATACGGCACGACCGGCACGTCTCTCCCGCCACCAGGCAGATTTGCAAGCAAGTAGGACGCGAATGCTTCAGGTGCTGGAAAGCCCAGCTTGTTCCCGGGCTTCACCTTGTAGACCGGGACATGGTTTTCGACCGTGCACGCGTGGTCGGGGTATCCCACCGCCGTCACGTCGAGGACGATGGCGATCTCCACGCGCCGCCACGCGTGCGACATTTTTTCCAGAATCTTGACGGTTTCAACAGCACCTTTCAACGAATGCTCCTCGTCACCCGTGAATGCGACAATCACGTTCGGCGGGAGCACGTCATCAAGCATCAATCCGACCAGGATCGCATTGCAAATGGAATTGTCGAATGTGCCGACCAGT
>Ga0315277_10006815_pt1 | contig 14860 bp, 18 predicted proteins | sample YL17G05_15_MG_FD_203695 | JGI IMG/M metagenome (GOLD analysis project Ga0315277, IMG submission 203695) | Sediment microbial communities from Yellowstone Lake, YNP, Wyoming, USA - YL17G05_15 | ecosystem: Environmental > Aquatic > Freshwater > Lake > Sediment | place: USA: Wyoming | collected... | reverse complement strand
TCAGGAATGTCCCGGGATGGGAACTGAGCTGGTTCTTGTTTGATAAGCTGCTACTAAGTTTTTGCTATGTTCATAAGTGTTGTCCGATTGCTTTGAGGTTATCTAAATCTCCAGGGGTTGTCTATCAAATCGATACAGAAGGTGGTGCGATCGAAGTACAGGATGCTACCATCCATGAGTGGACCCTCGGGACAGGAGTTTTGCTGCAATCAGGGCAAAAACTTTCAACCTCATCGACTCCATTGAGGAAGATTTTCTTAGCTTCTCTTCAGTATTCACCGGAGGATGACGAATTCCTAGTGGACTATATTGAGAATGCTCCTGAATCAGAACGCCCCTGGATTGACCCAGCTTGGTGGAGTGCTTCTTCATGGTCTTTTTCCTCTCGTCCGGAGACGATGCATTAGTTGCCGGAAGACACTAACCATTTTTGTGGAAGGGGAAGACAAACAGAGAATTGAAGTTACCATTCCATGATCATTTTAATGACATGCGGCAGACGAATCCAAATGTACTTACTGTGGTAGATGTGGAGAGGTCTGTAAATATCATGCAATTGCTGTCATTTTGAAAAACGTTCTGGTCTTTGACAAACTTTACCATGGGTGCGGAGCCTGTTCCCATGTATGTCCTGAGAAGGCTATTTTTAAATAGGTAGTCCCCTGTATCGGTGCCGTGCTATTGGTTCATCTCCCCGTCGATCAGTATTTTGAGGTGAGAGTTGATTGATATTAAAAATCAAAAATAGAAGAAATCGAAGGGGCTGTTAACTCCGGAGACAGAGTATCTGCCTTTTAATCTGAGAGTCGTGGGTTCAAGTGCCGCACGGCCCGCATGCGGAGGAAATGCCATAGACCATTGCACTCACAGGCAGGAGAAAGAAAAAGGTAATCAAAGGTTCCTTGCGTGAGCGTCAAAGAAATCTGGTGAGAGGAGATCCTAGGAAGTTAGAAGAAGAGGGATGGGTCCGACAGTTTGTTGGAAACCGATCTTCCATCGACGACGCTGAAAAGGTGTATGACCTTCTCGGTTTCGAAGTTCTTCGACTTGCCGTCGGAAAGCCTGGGTTCAAGAAAACCATCTCTTTTTCTTCGGAAAAGCCTTCTCACTTTTGCGAGGTCGTCTACGTCAGGCCCAAAAAGCAAAAGGGTGACGAAGATTGGTCATGAGCAGCCTATTGCACCCTACCTTGCTCCACTGGCGAAAGTGGGTGGCAATATTGAAATGGCAACTCAGGCAGAGATGTTGATATTTTTCGAAACTCTTAGGCGGAGGGATGTCTAATGGGAGAGAGCAAAATCGGTGAGTTGGATAGATTAGAGATCACTGTGCTTGCAGAAGATTCAGTTCTATACGAGAGTCCTTTTCTCGGACAGCATGGGATTTCGATTCTTCTTAGTGCAGAAAAAGAAGGGGTTAGACGGACATTTCTGGTGGATGTCGGGCAAAACTCGGTGGCCCTTCTGAATAACATGAATCTCATGAATATCCATCCCTCTGGAATCGACTCCATTGTCATCACTCATTGCCACTACGATCACACTCAGGGATTAGCCACCCTAGTGAAAGAGATTGGAAAAAAGGAATTACCTATCATAGCCCATCCCAGTCTATTTCGTCTCAACTTTATTAATAAGCCTTATTTAAGGCACGTAGGGGTTATGCAGAATGATAGGAAAGAAGAGGTGGAGAAGGCAGGAAGTTCGCTATTTTTAGTATCCGAACCCTTCTTGCTCATGCCAGGGCTTACAACCACTGGTGAGGTGCCAAGAAAGACCGATTTCGAGGAGGTGGGAATAGCCTTATTGACGATTGACGAGGGTCGAATAAGCAACGATATCATGTTAGACGACATCTCAGTGGTTGCCAACGTGAAAGGCAAGGGATTAGTTATCGTAACCGGTTGCAGCCACGCCGGAATAGTCAACATTGTAAAACAATCCAAAGAGATCACGGGAATTCATGAATTGGAAGGAATCATAGGAGGATTCCATCTCGTGGAAGCATCGGACCAACGGATCCAGAGGACCGTCGAAGAGCTTAAAAAAGAAGGACCCAACTGGATATCGGCGGGCCACTGTACGGGTTTCAAGGCCCAAGTGGAGCTGCATTTGGCTTTTCAAGAGCGATTCTTGCCTACTCATACTGGGATGAAGTTCTTGGTCACGTGAGAGGAAACGAAGAAGCAGTATCGAACAAATACATTATACGAGGAGGACACGATGAAGAAATTACCCTGGATTGCAGTTCTGCTTGTCAGTGCCGCACTTTACGCAGGACATTTCGGAGTGGGAGACGTCATCTTTCCCATGAAGCTCGGGCAGGAATCCGGAATTTCCTGGATTCCCTCAGCCATGGGTTATGTCTTGATCAATTCAATACTGGCCTTGCTTGCTTACATGATGATAGCGAAAACTGGGAAGAATCTCGTTGAAACAACCTCTGATATCATGGGGAGATCATTCGGCGTAATCTATGGGTCCATTCTGATGCTGATCATCGGTCCTGTATTCATACTGCCTCGGGTTTCCTCCGCAACCCATGAAATCTCAATCCTTCCTCTCTTCCCTTCTATCCCTCTCTTTGTCACTTTATTGATATATTTCTTCTTGAATGCCTATGTTTGCTTAAATCCGGTTAAGGTGCTGGACAGGCTGGGAAAGATTTTATCCCCTATTCTCATCCTTTTCATAGTCATCGTCTATGTGAAGGGAATTGCGACGCCTATTTCCACTCTAATCGAAACGGGACTTAGGTATCCCTTCTTCCACGGTTTTACCTATGCTTACAATACCATGAATGCCATCGGGGCGGCTCTCTTTGGCGGATGGATGCTTATCGAATTGAGCCGGAGGGGGATTGATAAAGAAAATCAGAGAGGAGAGCTGACCAAGCTTGGAATCTTGGTGGTCATTGGTCTTGGGATAACGGCATTCGCCGAAATCTATGTGGGAGCCACTACCGGAGAGGTCCTCAAGGGGGCATCGTTGGGAGAACTTCCTCCCAAGATTGTGAACCTCCTTTTCGGAAACCTGGGACTGGGAATTCTTGCAATACTGATGGCATTCGCCTGCTTCACGACCTCGGTTGGGCTCACAGCAACGGCCGGTCATTTCTTCGAGGAAGTTACCAAGGGGAAGTTGAAATACAAGACACTGGTGATTCTCTCAAGCATTGTAGGTTTCATCTTGGGAAATGTCGGGCTTTCCAAGATTGTGCGATGGACTGTCCCATGGTTGTTTTTGACCTATCCAGCCCTGATCGTGATTATCATCTTTGTTAACTTGTTAGACTGGAGGAAATTCCGTTATGTCATCATGGTGAGTGTCATAGCCGCCATTATTTTCAGTGTCCCAGACACACTCATTCAGGCAGGTTTAGGGGGCAAGGCAATGCCATCTTTTGTCTCTTACCTGCCCTTCGGAGGTGCAGGCCTTGGATGGATTGTCCCTGCACTTATTGGATTGATTTTGGGAGGAATTATCCAACTGGCTTTACCCAAAACATCAGCTCCTGTCGCTCAACCCAATGTTAAGAAATAGGCGATCTTAGAAGCACGGGTACACATAACATGAAGACCTGAATCAAAAAGGGAATTAGGACGGCGGCTTTCGGTTCTTGAGGGTTACTCTTTGGAGTAAAGCAACATGAAAGTCAGGGTAGAGGTATCCGGATTACCCGCCCTCTATGAAGCTCTTAAAAGAAATACGGTGGTAGAGGTCGAATTTCAGGGTCGGACCGTTCGGGAATTGATGGCTGTCTTGGTTGTAAAGTTCGGAAGCGATGTGGGAAAGACTCTTTTAAATGACAAAGGTGACTTCAAGTTTGAGATCAGGATACTCCTCAACGGAGTGATCTATCCTGTGGAGACAATCATGCGAGCCCCATTGCACGATGGGGATACGCTCGTTTTTGCTACACCATCCTGAGGATGGCGGAGCAGCCAGGATGGTTGCAAGAAAGGTTAAAAGACATGGAAATCAAATCCATTGGATTTATCCACTCTCCGTACAAGGATAAAAAAGATTGTCCAACCCAAGGTCGGGAAGAAATCTGTGAGATTGAAATTCTTGATCAATATGCAGAGGGCCTGAAGGACCTGGATGGCTTTTCTCACCTCATCCTCCTCTATTGCTTCCACTTGGCGAAGGACTATTCACTTTCAGTAAAAACACCGTGGGATTCTGAGCGTCACGGTGTTTTTGCGACCCGTTCGCCAAACAGGCCAAATCCTATCGGCTTCTCAGTCGTCGAGTTGGTTGAAAGAAACGGAAATCAGTTGACCGTCAAAGGGCTCGATGCATTGGAAGGGACTCCCCTCCTGGATATCAAACCCTATCTACCTGAAATCGATTCGAAGACTGGAGTCCGCATTGGATGGGTCAAGAATACCGATTTCTCAAAAGTTTACCGGGGATTTCGAAAGGAGTCAGAGCATGTCCAATGATTTCCAAAAGACCGCAGACGAGCTTCAGGCTTCTATCATGGAAAATGCCAGAAAGATCTATTCTGAAAAAGTGATCGAGCGGTGGTTGAATCCCAGGAACCTGGGAAAGATCAGAAACCCGGATGGTTTTGCAAAGATCAAAGGTCCCTGTGGAGATACGATGCAGATTTCATTCAAGATCAAGGATGGAAGACTTTCGAAAATTAAATTCATGACGGATGGATGTGCCTCCAGCATTGCTGCAGCCAGTATGGCAACCGAATTGGCTCAAGGGAAGAAGATTGAAGAAGCGGCGGAAATAAGCCAACAAATGATCTTGGAGGCTTTAAGAGGTTTGCCTGAAGAGAGTGTCCATTGTGCTCTTCTGGCTTCAAATACCCTCAAACAGGCTGTCAACAATTATTTTGACTCTAATAAATGTACCCCTGATGAGGCGAAAAGTAAAATGTAGGAATATACGAGAGGGGATGCGGTCACCAGAGAGGGAAACCCTAAGTGCAAAAAAGAATGAATGAGGAGCTGCAATTGGAAAATGGAAAGGACAGGTTGCGGATCTATCCTGATCCCATTCTCATGAGAAGAGCAATTCCCGTCCCGAATATCGATGGAGAAATCAAGGATATAGCAGACGAGATGATCGAGGCTATGATTACGCATCAGGGCATTGGACTCGCCGCTCCACAAATTGGAATTCTCAGGGCGATGACTGTTGTGGGTACGGGAGAAGGGGTAAGAGTCTTTATCAACCCTGAAGTGATTGAAGGAGAAGGCGAATCTGTTTTCGAAGAAGGGTGTTTGAGTCTGCCTACCGTCGAAATACCCGTGAAGCGAAAGGAGACAATCCTTCTTCGAGCCTGGGATCTGAACGGGAAGGAAATGAATTTGGAGCTTAGTGGCCTCACGAGTCGAGTCCATCAGCACGAAATCGATCATCTTCACGGAGTTCTGATCATCCACCATATTTCACAACTAAAAAGGGATCTATTGAGAAGAAAGATGCTCAAGGACTTGAAGCGTTCCCGGGGAAAAGGCGACGCCCTGTGAGGGTCTGTCTCGACTACTTGCCTTGCTTCATGCCTTACAAGCCTATCCCATGGCCACAATCGATGAACACAGACAGGAGAAAGTTCTGAACCCTCTCCATTCGAATCTTTCCAACATCTCCATCGATGTGTGCTCTTTCCCCGTCGCCATTTCTGTTTATCGGAGAGTCATCGGGAGGTTTTAGAGGCCGCAAAACAAGGAGACGGTACAGTTTGCAAAGTTTGTTCTGGAAAATGTCAGAGTCAGTGATCTTGGGGAGAGTGGGTCCGTCATGAAGATTTTATTCAATGAAAAAGTGGCAAAGCACTATGACCAATGGTATGACACTCAGAAAGGTTCCCAAGCACACCACCTTGAAAAAGAGTTGATGGTAAGGATCGCGGACCTAAAGGCGGATAAGACTATTTTGGACGTCGGTTGTGGAACAGCAACTTATCTCCGATTCTTTTCCGAAAAAGGGATGAAACCCGTAGGCGTTGACGTCTCGCTTCCTATGCTTCGAGTCGCTCGACAAAAAGCCGGGCAGGAGATTGGGTTATGCCTGGCAAAAGCAGAGGCGCTCCCTTTCAAAGACAACTCTTTTGATTTCGTTACGTTCATTACCACGTTGGAGTTTTTAGAAGACCCCTTGAAAGCATTGCACGAAGCGGGGAGGATATCGAGTGAAAAGATCCTCCTGGGAGTACTCAATAAGTTTTCCCTGACCGGAATCATGAGAAGGATCAGGGACCTATTCCGTCCCAGTATTTACGACGAAGCGCGGTTTTACACAATCTGGGAGTTGAAGGGACTTCTCTCTGAAGTTTACCAAACGTATCACCTCCGTTGGGGAAGCGTTCTTACCTTCCCTCTTAGCCTTCAAAAAACGTTCCGGACTCTTGAAAGGATGATCGTCTTCAGAAAAAATCCATTCGGAGCCTACCTCTTTCTGGAAGTCTCAACCCAATGCGCCAATCACGAAGAGAGGGTGATGCCAGATTAACTGCCTGAAAGGAGGACGAGATGGGGTCGGTAAAACCTGAGTGTGCCAAGTGCGGGATCAAGGAGAAAATCTGCGAATCACCAGGAGGTCACGGACCAGCCTTCTGCGCAACCCTCCACCACAAAGAAGTAGTGGAAAAAGCCAATCAGGAGGTTACGAAACCTGACATTCTAAAATTTGCTTACAAAGCCTCCGTCCAGGAAGGTGAGTGTTACATCAACAGAGGTGTGACACCCTATGTTCTTCATCCTGTAAAACCGCGCGTGCAGGAGACTTGTGAATTTGCTCAAAAGATGGGCTACAAGAAGCTTGGGATCGCTTTCTGTGGCGGTCTGCACGAGGAAGCCCTCTCTCTTACTCGGATTTTAGAAGCCCAGGGGTTTGAAGTCGCCTCCGTCATGTGCAAGGCTGGAGGAACTCCCAAAGAACATATCGGCATCAAGGAGGAAGAGAAGATTGGTGTGGGGGAGTATGAATCGATGTGCAGCCCCATTGCCCAGGCCATGATCCTTAATGAGGAGAAAACCGATTTTAACATCCTGTTGGGCCTCTGTGTGGGGCATGATTCTCTATTTCTCAAATATTCCAGAGCGTATTGCACAGTCCTCGTGGCAAAGGACCGAGTTCTTGGCCACAATCCATGCGTCGCCCTTTACACGACAGGTTCCTATTATGCACGTATGCTGAAAAAAGGATTCTGAAAGATACCGAAAAAAGCGGAAAGAAGAGACTATCATAAGACGAAGATTGGAGGAGAAAGGAGGAGAAATTGCTTTACGCATTTGATGGGAAAGGACCGGAGATTGGCAGGGATGTTTACATAAGTGACGAAGCTGTAGCAATTGGCAATGTGAAGATCGGGGATGGCTGTTATGTTGGACCTGGAGCAATCTTAAGGGGAGATTACGGTAGCATTGAGATCGGATTTGGTACGGCCGTTGAGGAAGGTGTAGTTATTCATGCACCCCCTGGTCAGGTTTGCCAAATTGGAAAGAAAGTTACTTTAGGACATGGGGCGATTATCCATGCAAAGTGCGTCGGCGATCTGGCTGTCATCGGAATGGGAGCAGTGTTAAGCCTGGGGGTCAAGGTTGGGGAAAGAAGCATCGTTGCAGAAGGCACAGTGGTGAAGACGAACCAGAAAGTGCCGGCAGGTGTTGTCGTCGCAGGGAACCCTGCGAAGGTAATGCGAAACATCACACCTGAAGATGGGAAGCGGTGGAAAAGGGGAAAGCAGCTCTACATCGATCTTGCTAAGAAATATCTGAAAATTGGGTTACAACCGATAACCCGTGAGGATGAACCGGCTTTAAGAACTCTAACAGGGAGGCTGTCGAAGAAAAGGTAAGAATTGTTCGATAGACGAATGTCCTCGGTACCAATTTGGCAGTCGGGTTTGGCCCACTCGTTGCAGACTCCCTCTGAGAACGCAGAAGGAGAGTAAAGGTGTCCTATCAATGTGCAAAATGCGATAAAGAAATAGAAAAGCAACAAGGATATGAATATCAGGGCAAGCTCTTTTGTGAAGACTGTTATATGGACATCCTATCCCCTCCCAAGGCCTGTGATCCCTGGGCGGTTTATTCAGCCCAAACCTTTTTGAAAGGGAAGGACAAACTCTCCACCCTGACACCTTTGCAGCTGAGGATCGTCGACTACATCAGGGGGAAAGGAGAGGCCACCATAGAGGAGATAATGGAGAATCTTAATCTCGCTGAAGAGATATTGAGAAGAGAGTTTGCTGTGCTGAGGCACATGGAAATCCTTAAGGCAACTAAAAAGGGAGATAAGATCTCTTACTTATTGTTTTAGAAACACTACTTCAAAGGAAGCTTAAAAGAAATATGGACCCCAATCAAAATTTCGAGAAGAATGGCAACGACCCATCGAGAATTGCCCTTTTCTCAACCCTTCTAAATATTCTGGTGGCAGCTGCGAAGGGAGTTCTCGCGTGGCTTTCGGGCAGCTCTGCCCTTTTCGCTGATACGATCCATGGTTTCTCAGATACTTTTGCCAGCCTCCTGGTACTTGTGGGGATCTGGCTATCTAAGAAAAAGTCCGAGGCATTTCCGTGGGGTCTTTACAAAGTTGAAAATTTTGTCACCCTGGTGAGTGCCGGTCTCATTTTCTTCGCGGGTTATGAAATTGTCCACCATGTCTTTAAGGCAGAAAAGACCTTAATCCTCGGTCATTTCTACTCCTCTCTCTTTGGTCTTTTAGCTATCATACTGGCGATTACCATTTTTTCACGCTTTGAGGCAAAGAAGGCAAAAGCCCTCAACTCTCCCAGCCTCCTGGCAGATGCTTCTCACTGGTACTCGGATATCGCCTCGACGGCACTTGTCCTTCTCGCCCTTTGGGGGTCAAGGATTGGGTATCCTATCCTCGACCGTTTGGCCGCCCTCATCATGGTTGGAGTCATTGTGAAGGTCGGATGGGATATCCTGAAAGATTCGATGAAGACTTTGCTTGATGCATCGGTTGATCCAATCACGCTGGATCGTATCCGAAATGTTATTCGGCGCTTTTCACAAGTCAAGGAAATCAAATCCATTCAGGCAAGAAACTCTGGCAGATTTGTCTTTGTCCGGACCGGGCTGGCCTTTAACATAAAGAAATTAGCTCAGGCTCATCAACTTAGCGCAGAAATCGAGAGATCGATTCTGAAGGAAATTCCTCAGGTGGATCAGGTTACCATTCATTATGAACCAGTGAAAAAAGATTTTCTAATCTATGCCATTCCAGTTGAAGAAGATAAATACGCTCTTTCTCAACATTTTGGTGATGCCCCCTATTTTTACCTCCTTCGAATAAGCACAGAGGGGCACATCGTTCAGGAAGAAAAAATCCTGCGAAACCCTTATCTGAAAGAGGAAAAAGGGAAAGGAATCAAGGTGAGTGAATGGCTCCTTCAGAACGGAGTCGATACCGTTTATACCAGGAAGACCTTTGATGGGAAAGGACCTTCCTATGTCTTTTCCAATGCAGACGTTGAGGTGATGATTACGGAGGATAAGACCGTCGATCAAATCCGCCGAAAATTGACAGAACCAGAAACTTACTAATAGAATAACGAGAGTATGCTAACGACTCTGGATCAGATTTACGAGAACAAGAAAGCAACGGTGACCGATATTCAAGGAGGTCAAGGGATAAGGCAACGTCTCGGCCAGATGGGTATTCATCCTGGCGATACGATAACGATGCTGAGGTATGGGGCACTCCGAGGTCCTATACTGATTGAGGTGCATGGCAGTCAGGTAGCCCTCGGACGGGGTATAGCCTCCCGAATCATTGTGGAGGAAGTGCAATGAGAATCGCTCTGGCTGGCCAGCCGAACTGCGGCAAGAGCACTCTATTCAACCATATCGCCGGCTACAAGGCCATCACGTCTAACTTCCCAGGAACGACGGTCAAGTATACCGAGACCAAGACGCACATCAACGGACATACCTGCACCTGCGTCGATCTTCCAGGAACCTATTCGCTGACGTCCGGTGATCCTGCAGAGGTGGAAGCACGGAACCATCTCTTGTCGGGAGAGGTCGATGTGATTATTAATGTCATTGATGCTTCCCTTCTCATCCGTAGCCTTGAGCTTACGCTCCAACTTCTCGAACTCGAAGTTCCCATGGTTCTGTGTCTGAACATGATGGATGAGTCACAGAGAAAAGGAATTCAGATCGACATCGAGAAGCTTTCGAAACTCCTGGGTATCCCGGTTGTCCCAACGATCGCGACAACCGGGAAAGGATTGAAACCCCTCTTCATGGAGGTCGTCAGGATTCTTGAGGAAAAGAAAACGGGGATCATTCCACACTTCAGCAGGGATGTTGAAGATATCATCCGCCAATTGATTCTCGATCTCCGGACGGAATTCAAGCTGCAGCATCATGTCCCTTCCAGATTTCTCGCTGTTAAATTGCTTGAGAACGACTCCTTCTTCGTAGACACCCTGCCGGACCATGACGATATGTCCGTTCGCATCAAACGCTACCAGGCAAAACTGGAAGAAAGTCACGGTGTTCCAGCCGACGAGGTCATTTCCTCTGAGCGGCATGCCCTGGCAATGAATCTATCCGAAAAGGCCTCCGAAGTGGTTCATCCTCCCCAGAGGGACATCCGAATCGTTATCGATCATTGGGCGATGCACAGGGTCTTCGGCTACGTGATTATCGCGGTGGTCTTCTATGCCTTCTTCAACTTTATCTTCAGCATTGGCGAATACCTTGAAGCACCTCTCATGAATCTCTTTAATCAATGGATGAATCAACTCAAGGGCAGTTTCAGGGAAGGTAGTCTGTCATTCTTCCTCTCCGCAGGGGTTCTTCAAGGAATTATGGGAGGAGTTGCGATCGTCCTCCCCTACCTCGTGCCGTTTCTCATCGGCCTCTCACTCTTGGAGGACGTGGGATACCTGCCGAGGGCCGCGTTTCTGATGGATGTCTTCATGCACCGAATTGGTCTCCACGGCAAGGCCGTCATCCCTTTCATCCTCGGGTACGGGTGCAGTGTCCCCGCCGTGATGGCCACGCGGATTCTCGAGTTCCCTCAACATCGATTCATCGTCTCTATCCTGGCGACGATGATCCCTTGCGCCGCCCGAACTACAATCATCTTCGCCCTGGTGGCCTTTTTCATCGGCCCGAATGCCGCCTTGGGAATATTCGCTCTAAATATTTTGGTCGTGGCCATATCCGGGAAGATCCTTTCCCTCCTATTCCCCTATCCGGAAGCGAGTCTCGGATTAATTCTCGAAATCCCGGCTTATCAACTGCCGCCTTTACGAAATACGCTGAAGAAATCGTGGTATCGCGTCAGGGAATTTATCGTTATCGCATGGCCTATTCTCATTATCGGGAGTGTCCTCCTGGCGTTGATGGAATATGGGGGCATTGAGAAATATATTAATTGGATCCTATCCCCCCTCACCCACCTCCTCGGTCTGCCGGTTTCTGTGGGGACGACCCTCATTTTTGGCTTATTAAGAAAAGAACTCTCCATGATCATGTTAACCCAAGCGCTGGGGACCACCCAAGTCCTTACGGTGATGACCAAAACTCAAATCATGGTTTTTACTGTCTTTGTTACTTTCTATATTCCCTGTTTGGCTACGATTGCTGCCCTCTGGAAGGAGATCGGTAAAAAGGGAGCACTTCTGGCGATTCTTTTCACTCTATCTGTCGCCATCATCTTAGCTTTTGCCACCCGCGTCTTTTTTGGAATTATTCTTTAAATGAGTTTATGTGGATTGGCGTAAAGTAAACGGTCACAAATGCTCAAGGAAGGGGGTGATAAAAATGGAAAATATTTCCACCCAGTCGGCAAGGGACAGCAGAGATGTTCATGATCTGACCTTCTATAAATTTGCTATTGAGAGTTTACCTGTAGCCGTGATAACCGTCGATCCGGAATTGAGGATAACCGGTTTTAATTCATCTGCCGAGGAAGTCACCGGTTATTCAAAAGAGGAGACCATAGGCAAACACTGTGGAGAAATCTTACAAGGTGAATTGTGCAAGATCAATTGTCCTTTAAAAACAGTTCTCAACCAGCGAGGGTCTGTTGTACGGACTGAAAGCACGATTCGCAACAAATTTGGTGAAACCGTTCCAATCAGGCAACATGCTGCCGGATTATTGAATGATGATGGGACACTTATCGGTGGACTGGAGGCGTTTGTCGATATTTCTCATTCAAAAGCCCTGGAGCGTGAAAAGGCCAATCTTATCTCTATGTTTGCCCATGATATGAAATCCCCTCTCATCAGCATTCAGGGTTTTATCCTTCGTCTCCTGCAAAATGCCGTTGAGATAGACGAAGAAACACGAAAGAAGTATCTAAAAATCGTAAAACTCGAAGCAAGCAAATTAGAATCTTTAATCGACGGTTTTCTGGAGTATTCCCGCCTCCAAACCGGTAAATTGAACCTTAACTTTACCGCCACATCCTTGGATAAAGAACTCATCGAGATTTACGAAACTTATCAAACCAAGGGTTCTCAAAAGGGCATTCAATTCGAGCTTCGAAATATAGAAACGCTACCGGTTATTGAAGCCGATTCAAAATATCTACAGAGGGTGTTTTCAAATCTTCTGGATAATGCCTTGAAATACTCACGAGAAAAAAGCCTTATCACCATTACCACACAACACGCTGATCAAGACATCATGGTCAAGATCAAAGACACAGGGAGCGGTATAGACTCAAAGGACCTTCCCTATATTTTTGATCCTTTTTACCAGGGCCATTGTGAAAAGAGGGGGAAGGGATATGGTTTGGGTCTGGCTGTTGTCAAGGCCATTGTCGACGGGCATGGAGGAAAGATTTTTGTAGAAAGTGAATTGGGAAAAGGGTCAGTATTCACTGTCGCCTTACCCAAGAGGAGAAAGCCGGAGGAATGACTTTTTTAAAATGGTTGAGATCAAAATGTCTGTGAATGACGCTGAAAGCCGAAAATTGGGAAATTGGTTTACGCATTTGTTGGGGAAATCGAAACGCCTCCCAAGGGTATTAAGAGAGATCCTCTACGGAATGACCGTCCATGAGATGGATCTCGAACTGAGAAAGGAGCGAGGTAACTTAGACCACCTTTTTATGCTGAGCGTCTTTGGAGATCTCGTGGGGTTGCCTCTCCTTCCCCCCTACTATTCATTGAGACTTCTCCCTTATATTATTCCCTCCATCGAAAAATGGAAAAGAAGCCTCTTAAGGGAGAAAGACCTCACCGATTTTGCATCGATGGATATTTGATATTAAAAGGAGAGACGAATGAAGAACGATCTCATTTTGAAAGTAAGAAATCTAGACGTGATTCTTGATAGGCAAGCGATTATCGAGAACCTTACGTTTGAGGTACACCGTGGGGATGTTTTAACCATCTTAGGCCCTAATGGCGCAGGAAAGTCAGTCCTGCTGAGAACTTTGCTCGGATTATTGCCCTATGAGGGAGAGATCGAATGGGCGAAAGGCATCAAAATGGGGTATGTCCCCCAGAGATTGCCGTTTATAAAAGATATCCCCTTAAGCATAAGAGATTTTTTCAAATTGAAAACACTATCTGAAAAGGAGACGGAAGAGATCTTAAAGGCCGTAGGATTCGGAGAGGATTTCCTGCGGAGAACAATAGGCGATTTATCATCCGGACAGTTTCAGAGGATATTGATCGCCTGGGGGCTACTCGGAAACCCACAGGTTTTGCTTTTTGACGAACCCACCACCGGGGTCGACATCAGTGGTGAAGAGACCATTTATAATTTTCTAACCAAATTGAAAATGGAGAGAGATTTGACCATCCTGTTGGTGACCCATGATTTGAGTGTGGTTTACAAGTTTTCTACAGATGTGATCTGTTTGAACCGACAACCGATATGTTATGGCCCTCCCCAGGATGTTTTGACTCCGGAAAACCTGCGCAAACTTTATGGGGGAGAAGTAAAATATTATCAACACAGACATTGAGGTGACTATGGGAAGTCAGTTCTTAGTAAGCTTAGTGGTCGGGATTTTCATCGGAGGCGTCGCCGGGTATTTAGGATCATTAATGTTAAGCAAGAGGATGGCTCTGGTTGCTGGTCCCTTGGGTCATTTGACCTTGCCGGGAATTGCCCTGGCTTTGATGTATGGTTTCAATGTCTCACTGGGAGCCTTTCCTTTTGTCATTTTAGGAATCGTTCTGATTTGGCTCTTTGAGATAAGAACAAAACTGCCGATGGAGGCTTTGACGGCTGTTGTCTTTGCTTTCGGGGTGGCTGCTGCCTTCCTGTTCTTGCCTGTGGGACAGGCGGAGACTGCTCTCGTGGGGGACATTTCGAAAGTCCGTCTTGATGAAGCCGCCATCTCCGTTACTTTATGTCTAGTCCTTTTCTTGATCGTGCGGAGGATTTATTCAAAGATCGTCTTAATCAATATTTCTGAGGAGTTGGCCAGATCTGACCAGATCAATGTCAAGAAGGTCAATCTCATCTACCTCGCTTCAATTGCGGTTATTGTCGCTCTGGGAGTCAAAATGGTAGGAGGCCTATTGACGGCGGCTTTGGTGGCTATCCCCGCCTCCACTGCCAGGAACCTGAGTCGAAACTTAACACAATACGCCTTGGGGGCCATGATCATCGGGGCCCTGTCTTCTTTCTTGGGGATTTTATTATTTAGAATGACAGGGTTCCCCGCAGGCCCTCTGATCATCTTGGTTGGCACCTTTGTCTTTTTGATTTCTATGGTCTTCAAAAGATGAATGGAATAAAGGATCCTTGATGAAAAAGCTCAAGATAGAAGATGCGGTCGGAATGATTCTTGGCCATGATGTCACCCAGATCATCCCTGGAAAATATAAAGGCCCCCGTTTCAAGAAAGGTCACCGAATTCGAGATGAAGATATTCCTGAATTC
>Ga0315277_10006813_pt1 | contig 14864 bp, 9 predicted proteins | sample YL17G05_15_MG_FD_203695 | JGI IMG/M metagenome (GOLD analysis project Ga0315277, IMG submission 203695) | Sediment microbial communities from Yellowstone Lake, YNP, Wyoming, USA - YL17G05_15 | ecosystem: Environmental > Aquatic > Freshwater > Lake > Sediment | place: USA: Wyoming | collected... | reverse complement strand
CGGATTTTTCAAATCCCAGGGCGTACCATATCGTTCCATTCGGATTGGCGAAATCACGGAAAAAGAAAAGTTTATAAACTCCCTCGCCGATATGTTCATCCAGCCATATGCTCTCAGGGGAATGTCGGGAATCCCGAAGGGAACGGGGCAGAGGAATTCCTTTCGGAACCTCATCGGATGATGATGCGACAAGGCGTTCGTCAGCGTACTCCAGAAGGGCGATGTCGTGTTCGGTCAGACCGAGAGATATCCTGGGGTACGATCGAAAGATATCAGATGAATAGGACTCGAGGAATGCACCTTTTCCGCCCGCTATGCGAACCATGACAGAACCGCGTCTCGTCCCTTGTGTGTCATATAGAGGCGCATATCCGGTATAGACTCTTGCGGAAAAAAGAGCGCCTTCCTTCTCTGAAGGTCGGTATATCTGTTTAGTCGTAATCGGTTCGTCCGTAGCATTACCCGTTTGAACAGGTGAAAGCCCGATCGCAAATTCGCTCACAACTGAACCATCGGTACCCGTATACGTAACCGAACAATTGTTCCCTATTCTGCTCAGGGTACTGCGTGCCCACTGTGTAAAGGCGATGGCAGAAATATCTCCGTTGTTTTCGCTTCGCATCACCTCACCTACCTGAAAACCCGCAAGTTCATCGAGGGATTGAGACAGAAGGTGCGACAACCAGGCATCTTCAGGGCGGACGATTTCACGTGCAAGGAGTTCTACGGAAGCATACTCCTTCCGGTCGCTGTTCATCTTCAGCAGAGGGATTATCAGCATGAGTGTTAGAATTCCGATAACCACCAGGTTCCTGACGACCGGCTGGAACTTTCGGCTTTTCTGATCGTTTGCATACCATTTTTCAAGAATGAGTACTGCTGATATTATTGTAAAATGATACCACGGTTCCATGATCCGATTCATCTGGAATACCTCGAAGATGATGCTGCCCCCTGCGAAAAGAAGCAATGCTATTCCATAGTACCATACCGGACTTCGGTTGACAAGGATGGTGGTCGAGAAAATGGACCGTATTATTTTCATGAGAATCAGGGACAACACGCTAAAACAGGAAGCGATCAGGAAAAGTGCAACGAGCATTACGAACAAGTCGAATTGTATCTGAACAGCTGAAGGAACGGAAAAATCTATAGTGGAATCAAAAAATGCGCTTTGTACAATCGCTGCCCAGCTCCGAAGAGAGATGAAGAGGATTACAACTATTGAAAATACCAGTATCCAGGCGATGGTCACGCCACTTGGTATCGGATAAGGAAATACCCGGGTATCATCCCTACGACGGGCTTTGATGATGGAGGCCGCAATTATAATATTCACAACAAGGAAGAGCGAAGAAAGGAACAGATCACCGAGTGACCGGGTGATCCCGAAACCGAACGGCGAAGCGTAGGAGACCGGCTTAAATATTTCAAGCTCCAGGATTGCCTGCGGTACAGAAAACCAGACGAGCAGGTAACGGATGAACCATAACATGATAGTGACAACTGCTATGGTCGCAGCCGCTGAAAATCGGCGGTGCACCCCACGACAGAGACGATAACCGAGCGTACCTACAAGGAGAATGATCGCAAGCGCTGTGATGTTCCAGATAGTCTGCCGTCGTTGACTTATATACTGGTCTGGCGGTGTCAGCGGTATCATACCTGTTCCTATGATACTCTGATCGATACCCCGGAGCGGAATCATCACTTCCTCTTCCCTGCGTCCCTGCATAGGGACGGTCACGAATCTAAATTGCGGCGGGACTCCTCTTACCTTCATAAAAGTTGAGGTGAAGGCTTCTGCACTGATAAATCTGTTATTGATCGGGTAATTCACTTCGAAGAGACGCTTGCCGATAAGGTATCCCATATCCTGTCCGCCGTTCCGAATCGGCATGGAGACGACAAGATAAGAGTAAATAGGTCCCTTGATTAAAAATGAGGTCGGTTTTGCTTCTATTTCTGCGGTGTCGACAAATTGTCCGCGCGCACCTGCCCAACCGATAAGGCGCTTTTGATTATCGTACAGCTCCAGCGACAGATCCGGCGGAACCTTTTGAATGAGAAATCTGAAAATATCCTCCGTCCGGCCGGACAGCGAATCAGAAAGATAGCTATGCAGTTCACCGCTTGATGCGACGGCTGTTACTGCATCCGCTGTCTGCTGCTGATACCGAGAGAAAAGATCCTGCACTTCGTGTGTTACGCTATATTCATAGTCACCACGGATTACAGACCACCGGTGTGTGATCGTATCCGGATAGAAATAATACACGACGATCAGGACGATGACGATGAAAGTCAGTACAGCCGGAAGAGCATATGTTCGAAGGTATGAAACTCGGGTGTTCTTCTCAGGACTCAACGACATGCAGACTCAGTACACACAAAATTGGGTAATGACATACCCACCTCTGGCGTGAGAAACCGTGATGTATATTTGAACATGTTCCTGAGAACCCCTGGAGATATATGTACCGCCTCCCGTTGCGTAGATCGGGACATCGGTTACATTGATGGTAGAAAAGGCAAATCGCAGAAAGCGGTGAGATTCAAAATAATTCTGAAGAACGTATACAGCCTGATTTGAGCTGAAGTAGCCGGTCTCGCCTTCCCGGAGAGTTACATAGATATTCTTGTCAAAATATCGGGAAAAGGCCCTCACATTGTTCTGCAGGATGCCATTTTCAACATCTTTGATAATTTTCTCCCTCTGTGCGGTTATATCTCCGTCCTTTTGTTCCTGTCCCATGGAGTGAAATATAAAAAATACGACCGCCAGAGCGATGAAAGCCATACGTGCTATAATACGATTCATGTTAGAAAATACTCGAAAGTTCATAAAAAGTCAAACAGCGAAGGGGCGGTATGATTCCTGATACCGCCCCCGGTTGTAAAGGTCATGCACACAATCGCGGTTTCAACGGGGTCTTGCCGTACGTGTCTGCAGCAGAGGTACCCGCTTGGCATCGGCATTCAATTTTAGGTAAGGATTATATGCCTGCAGCTGATATGCCCAATCGAATTGTACTGCTGTCGTGGAAAGATCCACTATCCTTATTTTTGCATAGTGGTTATCCCATGTGCGTACAACATAGGTATGGCCGACGATCGCGACCATATCTCCGGTCGGTGACCAGCCTCTGGTCGGAGATTCTGCGATATCGTACAGTGAATTCGTATAACCCATATCCTGTATTTCCGTGTCATCCCATACGACCAGGTACCGGATCCCCTCGTAATTTTCGAAAAAGATATCCGTATACTGATCATCGTACCTGCCTATCGTACCGCTGGAGAAATCATAACCGGAGAGACCCGGATAACTGCGATAATTTTTAAGCAAAGCATCATACCCTTCAGGCCGCGGTGTTGCGACACCAATGTCGTAACTCAGGTCACTCTCGTTTCCGTTTACGTCATATGCCGTGATTCCATAGTAGTATGTTTTACCGTTAGGAATGCCGTTATCGAGAAAATAATTATACGAAGTAGATCCGAGAAATTGGAATCTTGTCATTGTTTCGGTTTTCACGTAGACTCTATACCCTGCGATATCTGCGTCTGAATTATCCTGCCAAAATATTTCAACAAAGTTATCGCCTGCTTCCGCAAATACTCCACGCGGCACAACGGGCGGCGTGTAATCAGGTACCAAAATCCTCGTTTCACAACCGGTCATGAAAATGAGACCGACTATACTGGTAATGAGAATTGTGAGCCGCATAACATGTTCCTTCTGTTGTTCTTTCTGACAGAGTACATCTCAAGGAACATGCCAAATGATAAATGTGAGGATTCTCTGCGGAAACGGGATTTTTCCGCATTTAATGTAGCCGTCGGATGGGGGATCGTTGGTAATTTAGGACAACTCTTCAGAGGCTGGAGATAAGTAGACGGCCATTATTGAAAACCGCGACGGGTTTTCCCTTCAATATTTTCATATGAAAAGGTGAATTTTTTGATTTGGATCTGAATTTTTCAACATCCACCGTCCATTCTTTATCGAGGTCGAAAATCGTGATATTCGCCCTCTCCCCCTCTGCTATTTTTACGGCAGGAAGATGCAATATCTTTCGGGGGTTTGTGGAGAATTTCTCAATAAGCTGGTGAAGGGTAAGGATTTTCGTGTGGAACAATTCCGTAAGTGCCAGGCCGATCGCGGTCTCAAGACCGACGATACCGAATGGTGCGTAGAGAAATTCCACCTGCTTTTCGTCATAACTGTGCGGTGCGTGGTCAGTGGCAATGACGTCGATCGTTCCATCCCTCAGTCCTTCTTTCACTGCCTCCACGTCCTCTTTCGTCCGTAACGGCGGATTCATCTTCGTATTTGTATCAAAAGTACGTACAGCCTCATCTGTTAGCGAGAAGTGATGCGGTGTAACTTCGCAGGTCACATGTATCTTTTTTGCCTTTGCGGCGCGAATAAGTTCAACCGATCCTTTTGTGCTGACATGCGCCACGTGGTAAGGGGCAGAAGTATATTCTGATAATTTCAGATCCCTCGCGATTACGATCTCTTCGGCGATTGAAGGAATCGGTTGCATACCAAGCGAGGTAGAAACGAATCCCTCATTCATGACGCCCCCCTTGGTGAGGCTCAGTTCCTCAGCATGCTGAATGACAGGACGCGAGGTCATTGATGCGTATTCAAGAGCCCGGCGCATTATTTCTGCGCTTTCGATAGGCGCTCCATCGTCGGAAAAGCCGACCGCTCCCGCTTCCGCGAGTTCCAGCATTGGCGCGAGTTCCTTCCCTTCTCGACCTTTCGTTACCGCTGCAATCGGATAAATATCGACCATACCATGTAAAAGCATTCTGGACTGATCGATGATCCATCGTACGAGTGCCTCGTGATCAACAGTCGGATTTGTATTGGGCATCGAACAGACTGCCGTGAATCCTCCGTTTGCTGCGGCCTGAACACCTGTCTCAATTGTTTCTTTATGTTCATAACCAGGTTCGCGTAAATGAACGTGCATATCGAGGAAACCCGGGGAAGCAACTGCTCCGTTGAAATCAATTACTTCGATCTCCCCGGCTTCGGTTATATGATCACTGATTTTATCAATCACACCGTCAACGATTTGTATATCCCTGACTGCATCCGTCCCGTGAGCGGGATCGATGAGATGTAGATTTTTTAAGATAACGCGCATATCAGCTCCTTGTTCCAAGAAGGTAGAGGACAGCCATCCTTACTGCAACGCCATTCAGGACCTGCTGCAGGATGAGGGAATGTTCACCGTCAGCTACGTCCGCTGACAATTCGACATCACGGTTGATCGGACCCGGATGCATGATCGTGATATCGTTCCGGACACGCATCAGACGTTCTTTCGTAACGGCGAAATACTTACGGTATTCCTGCAGCGAAGGAAGGAAAACGCGGTCCTGTCGCTCGAGCTGTATCCTGAGGACATTGAGGATATTAGCCCACCGCATCGCATCTTCGATTTTATGGTGAACCGTCACGCCCAGTTTTTCAATATTCCTGGGAATGAGAGTGGAGGGTCCGCATACTGCGACTTCGGCGCCCATCGTTTTAAGGCCATAGATGTTGGAGAGGGCAACACGACTGTGGGATATATCCCCCACGATACAGATTTTCAATCCCTCAAGCCGGCCAAACTTTTCCCGTATTGTATACATATCGAGTAGGGCTTGCGTGGGATGTTCATGAGCCCCGTCGCCGGCATTGATGACTACCGCGTCTATAACTTTACTGAGGAAGAGAGCAGAACCCGGCGCTGCATGGCGCATGACCACCATATCGATTTTCATCGCTTCGATGTTTCGTGCGGTATCCTTGAGTGTTTCACCTTTTTTGACGCTGCTTGCATCTGCGGAAAAATTTACTACATCCGCCGATAACCGTCGTTCCGCGAGCTCGAAGGATATCCTCGTTCGTGTCGAACTCTCAAAGAATAGATTTACGATGGTCTTCCCTTGCAGAGTGGGTACCTTTTTTATGGGTCGTTCCAGCACTTCGCGGAAGGATGTTGCAGTATCGAGGATTGTTTGAATGTCATTCTTCGGCATTCCTTCCAGTCCCAGAAGATGTTTGCTCACCAGCGGCATTAGCTTTCTCCTTCGGTCAATTCTATGAGATTGACGCCATCTTCTCCGTCAACTTCTTTCATTGATACTTTGACTTTTTCATTCACAGAGGTAGGTATGTTTTTACCTACGAAGTCCGCTCTAATGGGAAGCTCACGGTGCCCGCGATCGATAAGGACCGCAAGCTGGATTGAAGCCGGCCGTCCCATATCGACAAGTTCATCGAGAGCTGCGCGAATCGTTCTGCCTGTGAAGAGCACATCATCGATGAGTATAATGTCTCTCCCTGAAACATCGAACTTTATGTCTGTTCCCCGGAGAATTGGCTGACTCAAATTTTCGCGCAGATCATCGCGATAGAGTGTTATGTCGAGCAGACCGACACGAATATCCCGGTGTTCAATTTCATTTATCTTTTTAGCGATTCGCTTTGCCAGAAACTCGCCCCGTGTCCGAATTCCCACGAGGACCAGGTTCTCAGCACCTTTGTTTTTTTCCAATATCTCATGAGCAAGACGGATAAGCGTACGCTCAAAATTCTTTTGGTCAAGTATTTTCGTTGATGTCGCCATGGTATTCCGATAAGAAAAAAACCTCCAATCCCCTGTAATGGGAGGAGGTTATGTGGTATGTTTTATTATTAATTCTCACTATCCTTCTCGACCTCTCCGGATCGGATTTAAAGGTGAACGAGAGCTTTTCTAATCGCGTGGGCGATATAGGACTCGAACCTATGACCTCACGGATGTGAACCGTGCGCTCCAACCAACTGAGCTAATCGCCCTCGGATTGTGTGAATTTAATGAAATTAATTGTGAAAAACAAGGTTGGGATGGGGGGATTTATATGAAATAAAAAAAGTGTGTGTCCAGCGGTGAAATCATGTGGGAGGGCCATGACTTCGAAGCGGGAACCGGACACACACAATCTGTATTGAGAATAAGAATATTTTAAATAAAAAGCAATAAGAATATTGATAAAATCAATGTAAGCAAAATGACGACATAGTTAGTCAGGATTGACGGGTTTCTGTCTGCTCGTCGGATGAAATATAGTATTCTTTTATTGCCGCCGCAACCGAATCCCCCACAACCGCAGTTAATTGCTCGGCAGTTGCAAATTTCACTCCCTGGACCGAGCCGAAAGCGTCGAGCAGCTCTTTTGCCCGTTTCTTGCCGATGCCTTTTATAAGGTCTAGCTCGGTCTGAAGAATCCTTTTCTTCCGCAGTACACGATGATAACTGATCGCAAACCTGTGCGCCTCATTGCGTATCCGCTGGATCAGTCTCAATCCGGGAGAACTTCTCGGAATTGTAAACGGTTCGCTATTCCCCGGCGTGTAGATTTCCTCAAGTCGTTTCGCTAATCCGATGATAGGGATACGTGCCGGACCATCACCTGAAATCTTACTACTCAGAGAATTCAGGATACTGAGAGCGCTCGAGAGCTGACCTTTACCGCCGTCAACAACGATGAGGTCGGGAAGAATCCCGCTTTCTTCAATAAGTCGGGAGTATCGCCTCATTATCACTTCCCTCATGCTAGCAAAGTCGTCGATCCCGCCTGCCGATTCAATTTTAAATTTCCTGTATTCAGATTTTTTTGGTTTACCATCAACAAAGACAACCATCGATGCAACGGTATCGGTACCCTGAAGAGTCGAAATGTCAAAACATTCTATTCGGTGGGGCGTTCGCGGCAAACGTAACTGTGCCTGCAACTCGATTAGGGAATTCGGGAGAATTTTCGTTCGCTGTTCCTTCTGAATCAGCAGTTCGGTGAGTAGCAATTCCGCATTCTTTTTACACAACTCCATCAGCTTCGCTTTATCACCAATTTTCGGTATACAGATCGTTACAACATGATTCGATTTTTCTTTCAGCATCGCGGCAATCAGATCAGCATTGCCGATATGACTGCTCAGAAGTACATCGCGCGGTATATCATCCGTGTTCAGGTAGTAATTTTCGACGAGCCTTTCCATAATTTCAGACTGACTTTGCCCCCTGACTACGCTGAGGTAAAGATGCCTCCGTCCGACGATCATACCGTCCCGAAGCAAGAAGATCACACCGCACGCGTCATCATCCTGCCGGGCGACTGCAATGAAATCGCGGTCTCCCGATTCCGTATCTATTACTTTCTGACGATCGGTGTAGATACTCAGCATCCTAATTTTATCCCTTATTTGTGCAGCATCCTCAAATCTTGTGTCAGCCGATGCAATCTCCATCTTTTCCCGTAAGTCGGCGATGAGACTCTTTACCTTTCCCTTGATGACCTGGACGACCTCTTCTACCATTGAAGCGTACTCATCGCGCCTGACTATACCCTCACAGGGGCCGCCGCATTTCTTGATGTGGTAATCGAGACATACCCGTATTTTTTTCTTCTCGATTACCTCATCATCAATAAAGTAATTGCAGCTCCTTACCATGAAAATATCCCGGATCATTTTCAGAGATACCCGCATGCTTTTAACGTCAGTGTACGGTCCGAAGTAGCGTGAACCGTCACGGACAATTCGGTGAGTGACAAAAATCCTAGGATACGGTTCGTTTGTGACGACGATGTAAGGATACGATTTGTCATCTTTGAGACTGACATTGTAGCGAGGTTTAATTTTTTTGATGAGGTTCGCCTCCAGAATGAGAGCCTCAACCTCCGAATCGGTAATGATGATTTCGATATCTTCGACCTTTGCCACCATTATTTTGATCCGCTCGGGCATGGATGGATTCTTGCCAAAATACTGGCGGACACGGTTTTTAAGATTTGCCGCTTTACCGATGTATAGGATCTGGTTCTGTTTGTCCTTGAACTGGTAAACACCCGGTTTCTTCGGAAGTGCCGATACCTTCCTGCGTACGGTATCAGAATAGATGTTTTTCATCGAGAAATTCCGGCATGAATGGCGGGACATATCATTGTATTTACTAGCATTAGTTTCATCATCAGTTCCCGTCCAGGGAAGTATTACGTCGCATCGCCCGCAGGATAATTTCCCCGTTTGCGGCAAGGATACCGGTAAGTACAAATGCAGCGCCCACAAACACGCGGGACGATAATTCTTCACCGAGTATCATAGTTCCAAACATGACTGCAACAACCGGAGTCACAAACGACACAAGTGATAAGTACACGATTTCGACTTTCTTCATCAACCAGTAATAAACGACCAATGCGACGATAGTTCCCAGAATTCCGAGAAACGCAATAGATCCGATTCCAACAGGATCGAACCTGATTTTCGTCGCATCCTCACTGATAAGCGCCAGAGGTACCAGCAGTAGTATTCCGAAGAGTAAACCGCCGAGGGTGAGAGAAATCGGACTCACTGGATGATTTATACGTTTCACAATCACGAGAGATGTCCCCTGCATAACGGTACTTACAAGAATCGCGGTCATCCCCCACAAACTTGTGTCTTTGTCGGCTAAATCGCTCCAAAATATTATAACAACTCCGATGAAGCCAAGCATAACACCCCCTATCTTTCCGGCGTTGAGTCTTTCGGCGGGCAGAAAGTAGTGCGAACCGAGCGCTACAACGAATGGATAAGCGCCGAATAGGACGGATGCCAAGCCCGATCCTATATACTGTTCACCCCAGTATACAAGTGCGAACGGGATACTGAACGACAGGAGACCCAAATTGAGGTAGAGAATGACTGCGTTTTTATCCCAGGGTAAATCTATCCGCTTCAGTCTCACCAGACCGTAGAGTATACCGGCTGCAAGCATAAAACGCAGTAATACTCCGTAAATCGGCGAAATACTCTGCAATCCCACTTTGATGACCATCCATGTCGATCCCCAGATTAAAGAGATGATCACAAAACCGAGAATAATCCGGGTGCGTTCAGAATTCATGAAAGAAATATGATAACCACTTCTCCGCGGAACATTGTTTTTCACACATTACTTCAAGTATCCAAATCGTCTTAGCCACTGTTGATCGTTTCTCCAATTCGCTCTCACCTTTACGAACAATTCTAGAAAAACTTCTCGCCCGAGAAACTTTTCAATATCGATTCGTGCTTTTTTCCCGATTTCCTTCATCGCCTTCCCTCCCTTTCCTATGAGAATTGCCTTTTGAGATTCCCTTTCAACGATGATCTCGGCACGGATAACGTCCTTCCTCCCTTCGCGTTCACTGTATTCAATGATTTCGACGGCAGTTGAGTAGGGTATTTCTTCCTTATACGACTCAAAAATTTTCTCGCGTATGATCTCGCCGACAAAAAATTTCTCGGGATAATCACTAACAATATCAGGCGGATAGAGCGGCGGGTGAACAGGTAAATCATTTATCACAGATTTCAGCAGATCGGACGTGCCGGATTGCTTCAGAGCCGAGATCGGAAATATTTCGCGAAATGGATATACCTCTCCATAGTATTTAACCAGCTTTCTGAGTTTTTGTTCAGAAATAAGGTCAATTTTATTGAGAGCAAGGTACACAGGTTTCTTAATATTCTGAAGCTTTTCAATGACGAGACTCTTTTCGGATTTGTGGTCCTCTGCAGAATCAGCGACAACAATAATCACATCAGCATCCCAGAACGCATTGACCGCTGAACGAACCATTATTTCATGGAGAAGGTACCGCGGCTCAAGTAAACCGGGAGTGTCGATAAATACGGCCTGAAATTGATCGGTGGAAAGGATACCAAGAATTCTCTGACGTGTCGTTTGCGGCTTCCTTGTAACAGCTGAAACGTTTTGTCCGACGAAGAGGTTGATGAGAGTGGATTTACCGACATTCGGCTCTCCGATGATTGCGACGTAGCCTGCCCGAAAGGGTAAGGCCTCTTGCGATTGATCTTTCATCTCAGCGGAGGAAGGGGTATTTTTTTTCCACCAGAATCGCTCCTTTTTTTTACTTCCCGTGGCATTGCTTATATTTTTTACCGCTTCCGCACGGGCACGGTTCATTTCTTCCGACCTTATCGCCAACGTGGACAGGCTGTAGTTTACCTGCTCGGGCGGGAGATCGTTCTTCCGAGTCCTTCTTTCCTCCCGTTTCACTTTCAACCGGTTGACTCAACTGCAATCCCATTCCCATACTTGATTCATGCGACAGAGTTACCTGCTGCGGTCTTTGGGGACGCAGTGGCCTCCGGTACGGAATTTCCTGTAAGGGTTGTGGGAAAAGCTTAAAAACCATGTTGAGCGTGTCGTTCCTGATAAGGTCGAGGAGTTCAACGAACATGTTGAACGACTCTGTCTTGTACTCGATCAATGGATCCTTCTGACCGTAGGCACGTAAATGAATGCCCTCCTTGAGGTCGTCCATCTCACGGAGGTGATCTTTCCACTTTTCATCAATGACCTGGAGCGCTACAAACTTTTCCAGCTGAGCCATCTGCTCGGATCCGATTCTCTCTTCTTTCCTCCTATAAAATTCTGCGGCAGTCTTGAAGGCTTCTTCCGTGATACCGTCTTTACCCAGTTTTTCCCAACGCTCCGGATCGATTGAAAAATCGACTAGGAGGTTCGTCCGAAGGTATTCACGGAATCCTTCAATATCGCCATGCTGGTGATACTTATCGACGATGCTCCCGACAAAATCCCTCAAAATTTCTAAGATATCGTCCCGCAGCAGTTCACCGAGAAGTGCATGTCTGCGGCGTGAGTATATCACTTCACGCTGTTGATTCATGACGTTATCGTACTCGAGGAGGCGTTTTCGTATGGCAAAGTTATTTTCTTCAACTTTTTTCTGTGCCCGCTGAACAGAACGGCTAATCATGGGATGCTGGATAACATCCCCTTCCTTCAATCCGAGTTTCTCCATGATGCCTGCAATCCTGCCGCTGCCGAAAAGGCGCATGAGGTCATCCTCGAGTGAAAGGTAAAACTTTGACGAACCCGGGTCGCCCTGTCGTCCCGAACGCCCCCGAAGCTGTCTGTCGATTCGCCGAGCCTCATGGCGTTCCGTACCAATGATATGGAGTCCCCCTGCCTGAGCGACGCCCGGACCGAGTTTGATATCGGTTCCGCGGCCCGCCATATTGGTCGCAATCGTAACCGCACCCGGTAAACCCGCATGAGCCACGATTTCTGCCTCACGCTGGTGATGTTTCGCATTCAGAACATTATGCGGTACTCCCTGCCGTTTCAGCATCCTGCTGAGGGTTTCTGAAACTTCAACGCTAGTCGTACCAACCAATATCGGACGATTCTGCTTGCGCATAGTTTCGATTTCGTTAGCGAGGGAGTTGTACTTTTCACGCTTCGTTTTGTAGATAACATCTTCTTCATCTTCACGGACCATCGGTTTGTTCGTCGGGACCACAATGACATCGAGCTTGTATATCTGGAAAAACTCGGAGGCTTCCGTTTCTGCCGTTCCGGTCATTCCCGCCAGTTTTTTATACAGCCGGAAGTAATTCTGCAAAGTTATGGTTGCGAGTGTCTGCATATCCCGCTCCACCTTAACTCCTTCCTTTGCTTCGATCGCCTGGTGGAGTCCGTCGGAGAATCGCCGACCCGGGAGCATGCGACCCGTGAATTCGTCCACAATCATTACTTTGCCGTCGTCCGTGACCACATATTCGTCGTCTTTCTCGTAGAGCGAATACGCCCGGAGAAGCTGAGTGATAGTGTGGATTCGGTCGCTCCTCTCCGCATACATCAGGTTCAGTTCATCTTTTTTCTGCTGTTTCTGTTCCGGCGTGAGAGACGTGTCGTTTTCTATATTGGCAACGCCTGTGCCGACATCGGGAAGAATGAAAAAATCTTTTTCGTTTGACGAGCCGGCCAGAAGTTCCCTCCCCTTCTCCGTAAGGTTTATCGTATGATCCTTTTCATCGATTGCATAGTACATCTCGTCGTCTATTTCATGTAACCGGCGCGACTGGTCGCGGAGGTATTCAAGTTCGGTCTCCTGCATCAATTTCTTATTTGAAGGCTCGGCGAACAGTTTTGTTAGGCGCTTGTGTTTAGGCAAACCCCGGTATGCCCGCAGGAGCTGAACACCCGCTTCAGCGGTCTTCCCTTCCGACAGGTACTGTTCAGCCTCTGCAACTATCTTCGTGATGAAATTGCGCTGTGCATTAACCAGCCTATCGACTCGGAGTTTCATTTCGCTGAACTTGTGTTCTTCGCTGGAAACAGGACCGCTGATTATGAGGGGTGTGCGAGCTTCGTCGATTAAAACCGAATCGACCTCGTCTACGATAGCGTAATAGAATTTGCGATGGACAAGGTCATCCGACGAACCGACCATATTGTCGCGCAGGTAGTCGAATCCGAATTCATTATTTGTGCCGTATGTAATATCGCAGCCGTATTCTTTCTTGCGCTGTGCCGGATCCATCTGTCCCTGAATACAGCCAACCGTCAGACCGAGGAATTCATAGACCCTGCCCATCCACTGGCTGTCGCGGAGGGCAAGGTAATCATTTACCGTCACAAGATGAACACCATTTCCCGGCAGGGCATTCAGGTAGAGGGGCATAGTCGCCACAAGGGTCTTCCCTTCTCCGGTTGCCATTTCCGTGATTTTACCTTCGTGCAGTACGACTCCGCCGATAAGTTGTACATCGAACGGCACCATGTCCCAGATGATCTTATGCCCGGTTACCTCCCAGCTTTGTCCGACGAGCCGCCTGCATGTTTCTTTGACCGCTGCAAAGGCTTCCGGAAGGAGTTCTTTTAGGATGCGGTCCGTCGTTTCGTTTATCTGTTGTTGGACTTTCTCGATTTCATTATGAATTCTCTCCCGTTCGTCCAATGAAATGTCCGGATCCGACTGCAGAGAATTTCTCAATGACACGATTTCATCCTCGTCTGCCCGGACCGCCTCGCGTATTCTAGCGCGGAACTCTTCAGTTTTCTGCTTTAGCTGTTCGTCAGTGAGATTTGCATATTCAGCGGAAAAACGATTTATTTCTTTAACGATCGGCAAAGTCCGATAGATATCTTTTGCCGATTTGCTTGGGAAGATTTTTGATAATATTTTGAGCATTGTGTTGTTTAAGTTGAATTTCCAGTGCAAATTGAATAAAATCTAACTATTTTTGATAATTATTCCAAGTAAATACCGTCATTCTTTCATAACAATGTAATTAAAATATACTAAATGTTTAGCCGAGCCCTCTTATTGATCCTCCTCTTCTCCGCTTCCATTACGACAAGCAGAGGAGGAGATGAATCTTCAGATAAACATGCGGTTGGAAAAACCGCACTTATTTCCTTACGTAAAAAAATCGATGCCCTCCTTTCCAATCCCTTATTTTCGTCGGCATCTATCGGTGTCAGGATTATTTCTCTTCAAAGCGGTAAGTCTCTTTATGCGTTTAACCAGGACAAACTTTTCCACCCTGCATCCAATCAAAAGATAATCGTTACATCTGCCGGACTTCATCTCCTTGAGAGAAATTTTCGCTTCCGCACAAATTTTGGCAGTGACGGAGTACTCAGGAATGACGTCCTGGATGGTAATTTTATAATACGAGGAGCCGGGGATCCTCTTATTTGCACCACCGATTTGGATTCAGTAGCAGGTTCTCTACTACGCCTGGGTATCCGGTCCATACAAGGCAATATTATCGGGAACATTACATACTTTGATACTCTTTTCTGGGGCAAGGGATGGATGTGGGATGATGAACCATACCCCGAATCCCCGTTCATTTCTCCGCTCTCAGTTAACAGAAATGCGATTACTTTCTCGCTGCAGTCGGGGATTCACGAGAGAGATACAATACTGTGGACTCAGGAACCGCAAACGACATTTGTGACGGTAATAAACAAGGGATATACAAGTGCCGATACATCGCTGCCTTTTCT
>Ga0315277_10006811_pt1 | contig 14865 bp, 10 predicted proteins | sample YL17G05_15_MG_FD_203695 | JGI IMG/M metagenome (GOLD analysis project Ga0315277, IMG submission 203695) | Sediment microbial communities from Yellowstone Lake, YNP, Wyoming, USA - YL17G05_15 | ecosystem: Environmental > Aquatic > Freshwater > Lake > Sediment | place: USA: Wyoming | collected... | reverse complement strand
CTTGATATAGGTTTTCTTGTAGAGTTCCTGAATGTCCACCCCTTTTCGCAGCGCTTCGTACATGAGAAACTGACGTTCGCTCGAAGGATGTGTCAGCATGCGCATCAACTCTTCCAGCGATTTCTTGTTGAAATCTTTGGCGAAGCCCAATCCGTAGCGGCCGGATTCGAGCGAGCGAATGGACTTCTGGAACGCTTCCTTGTAGGTCTTGCCGATACTCATGACCTCGCCCACGGCCTTCATCTGTGTGCCGAGTTTGTCTTCAAGACCTTCGAACTTCTCAAACGCCCACTTCGAGAATTTCACCACGACATAATCGCCCGACGGAGTGTATTTCTCGAGGGTTCCATCGCGCCAGTACGGAATGTTGTCCAGCGTAAGGCCGCCTGCGAGAAGGGAGGAGACGAGCGCGATCGGGAATCCTGTTGCTTTCGATGCGAGTGCCGAGGAGCGCGAGGTACGCGGATTGATCTCGATAACAACAACCTTGCCGGTCTTAGGATCGTGGGCGAACTGAATATTCGTCCCGCCGATCACCTCGATCGCCTCAACGATATCGTACGAGTATTTCTGCAGCTTCTGTTGCAGCTCCGGATCGATCGTCAGCATCGGCGCCGTGCAATACGAATCGCCTGTATGCACACCCATCGCGTCGACATTTTCGATGAAGCAAACAGTGATCATCTGGTTCTTGGCATCCCTCACCACTTCCAGCTCGAGCTCTTCCCACCCGAGCACCGACTCTTCAACCAGTACCTGATGGACGAGGCTTGCAGACAATCCTCTTGCGGCAACAGTGCGCAGTTCTTCGATATTGTAGACCAGTCCGCTGCCTGTGCCACCCATAGTGTACGCGGGGCGCAGTACGACTGGGTACCCAAGTTCTTCGGCCACTTTTTCCGCATCCTCGACATTCGTTATCGCCTTGCTCCTGGGCATGTCAATTCCAAGCCGCGTCATCGTTTCTTTGAACGCCGTGCGGTCTTCGCCGCGTTCTATGGCATCGACATTGACACCGATGACTTTTACACCATATCGTTCCAGGATCCCTTTCTTTGCCAGCACCGATGAGAGGTTCAAGCCTGTCTGTCCTCCAAGGTTCGGAAGAAGTGCATCGGGTCTTTCTTTCTTGATAATCTCGGTCAGAGCATATTCGTTCAAGGGCTCGATGTACGTGGCATCTGCCATCCCCGGGTCGGTCATGATGGTGGCCGGATTCGAATTGACCAGGACAATCTTGTATCCCATGGACCGCAGCGCCTTGCAGGCCTGGGTCCCTGAGTAGTCGAATTCACAGGCCTGACCGATGATAATCGGTCCCGATCCGATAATGAGTACTTTCTCAATTCCTTTGAGTTTAGCCATGTGGCTCCCTGATATGCATCTTGTGTCTCAAATCCCAGCCGTGAATATAGCGATCTAATGGTGAAAATCTAAGTGGTTTTCTAAAAGATATTAAGATCCTGAGTCGAGACGAAGGATGAATTGAGGTGGGAATTGAAATATTAGATTGCGGTCCTCAAGAAAGGGGAATTGGCATCCTGAGCGAAGTACAGGAACGGTCACGCCCCGCCTTCGCCCTTCCGGCCTACGGCGGGCAAACTCCGCGTGACCCTCTTTCGTTGGGGCGACGTTTCGTCGCCCTTCTAGTTCCGGGGCGAGGGAACCCTGCAAGTTCCCGCGCACTCGCCGTCGATCGACGGAGGAGGTGCGTGGCGCCCACACATGTTCTCGATAGCTGTTGTCACTTCGCTGATTTCTACCTATAGTGAAGCACAGAAATCATTTCATTTCCCCACCAGGACAGACGTATCATGCAGGAATTGGATTTTGGGTCAATGGCCCGTGTTTTACCTGGCATCATACTTGGACTAACCGTACACGAGTATGCGCACACGCTTGTCGCTCTCAGGTTAGGCGATGATACCGCAAAACTGGCCGGCAGATTGACGCTCAATCCAGTGAAGCATATCGACCCAATCGGATTCATTTTTCTTCTGGTCGCGGGATTCGGGTGGGCAAAGCCGGTGCTCATTGACGGCAGCAAGCTGCGACATCCCAGGCGGGACGATATCCTCATTTCATTGGCCGGACCGGTCTCGAATCTCCTTTTCGCAGTTCTCATTGCTCTTGTTCTGAAAATTTGCCTAACACTCGAGCCCTACAACGGAGAGACCGTGTACCGTGAGGTCTTGAACGTTTGCATTGCGGGTCTCTACATAAACATCGCCTTGTTTATTTTCAATCTCATCCCGCTTCCTCCGCTTGACGGGTCTCACCTCATCACCAGCCTTGTTTCGGCAAGGAGTATCGCCATCTCGCAATTGTTCTTCCGGTACGGTGCGTATGCTTTTTTTGCGATCATCGTGCTCGAGCGCGTCGCACATATCAATCTCCTGCCAATCAACGTGCTTGTTGATTTCATTGCAAAGGGTCTGTTCGGCGCGCTTGGACTTTTTCAGCAGTGAGTGCCGCACCGGCCAGCGAGTATCCAACTGAATGAAGCGAAGCGTAATGAAGGATCTGTCACCGTGGAGTCAGCTCGCTTCTGCGAAGCCTAAATTCAGATCCCCGCCTGCCGTGTAGTTCAACATAGGCGGGCAGGCTTCGGTCGCCTACCTGGATAGTACCCGATCAAATCGCTCCCTCACGATGACGTGCTCGCTAGAATAGAGAGCGGGAGTCATCCTGAGCGCAGTCCCGCCATTGTTTGGCGGGACGAAGTCGAAGGATGATACTGGCGAATATCAAGCGGGACAGCCTTGATCACCCCCGCCTGCGCTCCGCTACGGCGGGCCCCGGACAAATCGGGGCAAGCAGGCTTCCCAGCCCGCCTCCGGAGGAACTGTTGGGCTGGCGGGGACTCCGCGCAAAGGTCGATCCAAAGGCTCCGCTCAGGGTGTCCGGTCTCTTTTTTTGTCTTCCCCCTCCAGTCTTCCGTCTCACCATCCAGGCTCTACACCGGCCCTCACCCTTCGACTCGGCCAAAAAACGGCCTCGCTCAGGGTGTACGTCTTACCACCACCGCTCCACGCCAGCCCTCACGTTTCACCCCCTATTCTTACCTCTCTTTCACAAGACCAAAATATACGGGGTTTCCGGTATTGCGCTTTTGAAGGCTTGGATGTAACGTGTACCTGCAGAGAGGTACCCTTCGCATGAAAAGCTCGTTTGCCAATGCCACTTCGAAGCGCAGCTGCAATGCAGTGTTCGGACTGCTTCTCCTTCTTTTCCTTGCCAGCTCGTGCAAGGATGCCGGACCCGTCACATCATCCGGGAGTGATGAAGAGAAAACGCTGAAGAGTCTCACGAAGGTGAACGACCATCCTTTGTACACTATGAAGTTCTACGGGGACTATGGATTCGCCCAACGCGTGGGACTGTCGAAGAGGGAACCAGGAGCCACAGACAGGTTCAGCATGCCTGGCGACAGCGCATGGGGGTGCACATGCTTTGTCGCCTATGGCAATCCGGCCGATCCACAGTTCGGCCGCAATTTCGATTGGCGCGATTGTATCCCGCTCCTTCTCTTTACCAATCCCCCTCATGGCTATGCATCGGTCTCGATCGTTGATCTGGAGTATTTAGGGTACAACAGGGGGAACCTTCCGGATGGCAGTGGTGACAAGACCGCTTTGTTTCAGACTCCATGGTATCCGTTCGATGGGATGAACGAAAAAGGGGTCACGGTTGGGATGATGGCAGTTCCCTCAGCGCAAGCACCGTACGATCCGAAGAAGATCTCGTTAGGAGAATTGGGAACGATCCGCCTCATACTCGATTTTGCATCCAGCACCGACGAGGCGATCGCACTGTTAGGTCAATACAATCACAGGGTGGAGGATCCGCCGGTTCATTACCTGATTGCCGATGCGGGAGGACATTCTGCGGTGATCGAGTACATCAACGGGACGATGAGCGTGATCAAGAACAGTGAGCCGTGGCATGTTTCGACGAACTTCATCATCACCGGCTCCGGCGCGCCGGCAGTCTCACCATGCTGGAGATACAATACCGCCTACAATGAACTCAAATCGGCCAACGGTACGATGACTAGCGCAGGGGCGCTTGGTCTTCTGAGCAAAGTGTCTCAGACATCAACGATTTGGTCCGTTGTGTATGGCATAAAAACCGGGACAGCAAATGTTGCCACGGACAGGGGATATGCGGGGGTTCTGAAGTTCAGTCTGGCGGATAATCTGCCAGCGAAGTGACGACGCTTCGACGCGGATCTGCAATCGGGGTCTCTGCAGGCTGTAACCTGTCATCTGTTATGTGCAAACTGCCAGCCAGAATTGACGTTCTTACGTTTCATTTATCTGCCGACTTGCCCCGATCGCCCTTTGATCGGGGCTTGCTTGCCCCGACTCTGTCGGGGTCCGCCGGAGCTACCACGGTGCTACTAGGGCGTAGGCGGAAAGGATGTTCGTAGCTTGCCGCCTCTTCTGCCCGCGTCGCTGGCGCTGTGCGGCCCCGGCATAAATACCGGGGCAACAGTCTCGGTATAGATGGTTGAGTTCACTCAGATTCCCCAGCATGAATGCCTGGGGCTGTTTTTGCGAATGAGGCCCATCTACAATCCAGCAGTCTTGCCCAGCGACTATCACCCGGTCAGACTTCCTCCTCTATGCATCATCTATGCAACTGTTTACTATTCATTTATCCGCCGAAGCCCGCCGGGCGTAGGCGGACGGTTCACTGTTCACCCTCCTGTTTTCAAGTGTTTGATGCGCATGTAGTACTTGTACGACATTGATTCTTACGCAAAGATTGGCGTCATTTCGCGCCGGAAACACACCGCTCATTCTCTCCGAGTTACTGGACATGGCATCCACCGACATCGGTAACATCAATCGCAATGGTCAACAGGTAATCCGTAAAACCGATCTGCCAGGGACCGATCACGGACAGGTCATCTACGTGCTGCGCTGCAACAAGTATGGCTGTAACGGCACACAGGTATATGAACGCAAGTGCCCAAAATGCCAAGACGGCAAGCCTGGGTTAACCTACTAATAGGCCACATTTCATCGTAACGCAATGACCCCACTCAAAGAACTCGAAGCCCGTCTCTGGGAAGCCGCTGATGAGCTTCGCGCTAACTCGCATCTCACTTCATCTGAGTATTCCACACCTGTTCTGGGATTGATATTCCTGAGATTTGCCGACTTCAAGTTCTCCGAGGCAAAAAAGGAGATCGAAAAGAAAGGCAGCGGCAGGCGCAGTATTGGCAAAACTGACTACCACGCAAAGGGAATCCTCTACATACCGGAAAAGGCGCGCTTTGCGAGGCTCCTCGCAATGCCCGAACAAGCCGACATCGGCAAGGCGATCAACGATGCTATGAAGGCCATCGAAGCGGAGAATGATGACCTGAAAGATGTGCTGCCCAAGGAGTACCACAAGTTTGAAAAAAGCACGCTCATTGAGATCCTCAAGATCTTTAACTCGATCCCGATGGATATTGAAGGGGATACGTTTGGGAAGATCTATGAGTACTTCCTGGGGGCATTCGCACAAGAGCAGGGACAAGGGGGCGGAGAGTTCTTTACGCCAACTTCAATTGTAAAACTGATTGTCGAGATCATCGAGCCGTATCATGGGCGCATACTCGATCCGGCTTGCGGCAGCGGAGGCATGTTTGTGCAAAGCGCCCGTTTCGTGGAGGCGCACAAGAAGCGGGCGAGTGATGAAATTATGGCGTACGGATTCGAAAAAACCGCGGAAACCGTCCGGCTCTGCAAAATGAATCTCGCCGTTCATGGTCTCGCCGGCGAGATCAAGCAGGCAAACACCTACTATGAAGAAGAGCCGAAGCGGGCGCTGGGGCAGTATGACTTCGTGATGGCGAATCCTCCGTTCAACGTAAACAACATCGACAAAGAGCGGCTCAAGGGGGACAAGCGGTTCCCGTTTGGGCTGCCGACGGTGGACAATGGCAACTACCTGTGGATAGAGATCTTCTACTCAGCATTACACAGCAAAGGGAGAGCAGGATTTGTTATGGCGAACTCCGCCGCCGATGCGCGTGGCAGCGAGCTGGAGATTCGCAAGAAATTGATACAAAGCGGGGATGTGGACGTGATTGTCTCGGTTGGCTCGAATTTCTTTTATACGGTCACCCTGCCCTGTACGCTCTGGTACTTTGACAAGAACAAGAAGAAGACTATCCAGAAGGACACAGTGCTTTTCCTCGATGCGCGGAATGTGTTCACTCAGGTAGATAGAGCGCACAGAGAGTTCAGTCCCCAGCAGCTTGAGTATCTCGCGAATATTGTGCGATTGTATCGCGGAGAGGAGCCGGAGTTCAGGAACCACAGCGAGAAGATGCTGAAGGAATCTTTCCCGAAGGCGAGATACAGAGACCTGGCAGGACTTTGCAAGACGATCTCACTCAAGGAAATTGAGAAGCAAGGATGGAGTCTGAATCCCGGAAGATATGTGGGGACAAGGGGGAATGAGGATGTTGGAGTTGATTTCAAGGAGCGGCTAGGACAATTGACCGCCGAGCTTGAACTCCTGAATAAGAAAGCTGGCGCATTGGGAAAGCAAATCGTGACGAATGCTTCCAAACTTGTTGATAAGCGATGAAATGTGAAACACGAAAATTGGATGAAGTGATCGAGGCGCTGATTGACTACCGCGGGAAGACACCTTCGAAGACCCAGTCGGGCGTCAAGCTAATTACCGCAAAAGTGATCAAAGATGGCTTCATCCAAGACGGCCCCCATGAGTACATTGCTCAGAAGGACTATGATCCCTGGATGAGGCGAGGTTTGCCCGAACGGGGCGATATCTTATTGACTACTGAGGCTCCTCTAGGGCAAGTAGCACAAATCAGAGACGATGAAAAAATCGCTCTGGCACAAAGGGTCATCCTGCTTCGCGCAAAATCCAGTATTCTCAATCAGTGCTATTTCTTTCACCTTCTTAAATCTCCATTGATCCAAGCCAGACTGCGAGCGCGGTCAACGGGGACAACTGTTCTTGGTATCAAACAGAGTGAATTGCGGCAAATCGAAATTCCATTTCCCGGCCTTTCGATCCAGCGATGCGTTGCTTCCGTCCTTTCGGCCTACGACGACCTCATCGAAAACAACGCCCGCCGCATCAAAATGCTTGAGGAAATGGCGAAACTGATCTACCGCGAGTGGTTTGTGGAGCTCAAAGCGCCGGGCGTGAAACTCCGCAAAGCGACAGCTGAGGAAAAGAAGGTCACAGGCAAGGATGTGTTTCCGGAGGGGTGGGAGATAAAGACTCTTGGTGATTTATCGAGTGAATTCAGACGGGCTGTTGATCCTGCAGAAATTGATCCAGATACGCCTTACATCGGACTCGAGCACATGCCACGACAGTCTATTGCTCTCGACAGCTGGGGAGTGGCAAAGGAGGTCCAAAGCACGAAATTATTATTCAGTAAAGGAGAGATCTTATTCGGGAAGATACGCCCATATTTCCACAAGGTTGGTATCGCGCCGACTGACGGGGTTTGCTCCTCAGATATTATCGTAATCGTTCCGAAGGAAGAAGATTTGCATGCGCTCGTATTGGCTTGTGTTTCAAGCACGAACTTCATCAATCATGCCACGCAAACCTCGCAGGGGACAAAGATGCCCCGAGCAAATTGGGATGTTCTTCTCAATTATTCGATCCCAACTCCACCCGAGCGTTTGCTCGCAAGATTCAGTGACCTTATTGAAAGCAAAGTGACCCTAATCTTGAATTTGGTAGCAACGAACAGGAATCTCCGCGAAACGCGCGATTTGCTGCTGCCGAAGTTGGTGAGCGGAGAGGTGGAAGTGTAGACAATTGGGAATTGCGGATTGTTGATTGCGAATTGGAATGACATTGTTCCAGGGCAAATATCGTATCGAATCGATCCGATTGAAGGGGTGGGATTACACATCCCCGGGCGAGTATTTTGTCACGATCTGCACGAAGGGGATGGTAGAATGGTTTGGGCGCGTGAATGGGAATGTTATGCAAATGAATGACATCGGCGATGTGGCACGTCGTTGCTGGATCGAAATACCGCAGCATCACACCGACATAGCGTTGGATGAATTCATCGTCATGCCAAACCATGTTCATGGGATTATCGTGATTAACGAACATCACGGTGAAAACCGTAGAGACGTTGCGGGCAACGTCTCTACAGGAACAACCCCTTCAATATCCCCGAAATCTGGATCGCTATCCGCCATCATTCGATCATACAAATCTGCGGTGACAAATTGGTGCGCTAAGCACGGATATGACGATTTCACCTGGCAACCCCGATTCTACGATCACATTATCCGTAATGACAAATCCCTGAACACAATACGGGAATACATTCGGAACAATCCCGCGCACTGGGAATCTGACCGAAATCAATTTTCACAACCGACCGACTGAGTGTAAATGTCGCGCCCGTATGACGAAAATTCGCTCGTAGAGCAACCGGCCTTCGAATTGTTCTCCGCACTTCGATGGGACACGATGGATTGTTTTTACGAATTCGACACTCCGGGTGGAAGCCCTGTCGGCCGCGAAACGAAATCCGAAGTTGTTCTCCTCTCCCGTCTTCGGCTCGCTCTCAAATCCATCAACACTGATGCCTCCGACGAATCCATCTCTCAAGCCATAGACGAACTCACAAAGGATCGCAGCTCGCTCAGCCTTGTCAATTCGAACCGTGAAATCTACGAACTCCTGAAAAATGGATTTGCGGTCGATGAAATAACGCCGAATGGTGAATCGAATGCAAGGCGAATCAAGTTCATCGACTGGGAGAATCCGGGGAATAACGACTTCCTCCTCTGCTCCCAGTTTTGGATTGCAGGCGAAATGTATACTCGGCGCGCAGACCTCGTTGGCTTCATCAATGGTATCCCGCTCGTCTTCATCGAGCTGAAAGCAATCCACAAGAATCTCGAACACGCCTTCAGAGACAATCTCAGGGATTACAAAGACACAATTCCTGAAACGTTCCGGTACAACGCCTTCATTATCATCTCAAACGGCAGCGAAAGCAGGATTGGGACCATCAGCAGCAAGTACGAGCACTTTGCCGAATGGAAGAAGATCAATAGTGAAGGGGAGCAAGGCGTCGTGTCCCTCGAGACAATGATCAAAGGGACCTGCGAGAAGAAGCGCATTCTTGATCTCATAGAGAATTTCATCCTGTATACCGAAACACGTTCGGGCACAGAAAAGATGCTCGGAAGGTACCACCAATACTTTGGTGTGAACGCCGCTTTCCAGGAAGTCGAGTGCCTTAAGAAAAACAAAGGGCGGTTGGGCGTTTTCTGGCATACGCAGGGAAGCGGCAAGAGCTACTCAATGGTGTTTTTTGCCCAAAAAGTGCTCAGGAAGATCGGCAGCAACTTCACCTTTGTTGTTGTCACTGACCGCGAAGACCTTGACGACCAGATCTACAAGAATTTCGCGGGTGCGGGCGTCGTGAAGGAGTCGGAGAAACGAGTCCGTGCGCAGAGTGTTGTCCATCTCAAAGAACTCCTCGCTGAGGACCACCGGTATCTGTTCACGCTCATACACAAATTCCAGGCAGAGCAAGGGGAACAATATCCCGAAATCTCTCGTCGCTCGGATGTCATCGTGATGACTGACGAAGCGCATCGGTCGCAATATGACACACTTGCGCTTAATATGAGAAACGCTCTTCCCAATGCGGCGTTTATCGGATTTACCGGCACACCGCTCATGGTTGGAGAAGAACGCACGCGCGATGTTTTCGGCGATTATGTCAGCAAATATGACTTCAGGCAATCCATAGAAGACAACGCCACCGTCCCGCTGTATTACGAGAACCGGATTCCGGAAATGGAGCTCGTGAACAACGATCTCAATGATCAGATCGACCAGGTCATTGAAGTTGCAATGCTCGACGAGGCACAGGAAGCGAAACTGGAACGAGAGTTCTCGCGGGAATATCATCTCCTCACTCGCGATGAACGACTGGAAAAGATTGCAGAGGATATCGTCCAGCATTTCATGGGGCGTGGTCAGTTTGGAAAAGCAATGGTCATCTCCATCGATCGGATCACAGCGGTCCGGATGTTCGACAAGGTGAAGAAGCACTGGGCTGGCTATGTCGCAAATCTGGAAAAACAGCTTGCGGCGAGCCCGGATGACAAGGAGCGTGAGGATATTGCCGCGAAGATCTCCTTTATGAAGCAAACGGATATGGCTGTGGTGATCTCGCCAGCCCAAAATGAGATAGACGATTTCAGGCAGAAGGGGATTGACATTCTTCCTCTTCGGAAACGGATGCAGGGAGAAGACCTCGATGAGAAGTTCAAGGACCCGGTCAATCCGTTGCGGATCGTGTTTGTCTGTGCTATGTGGATAACGGGCTTTGATGTCCCCAGCTGTTCGACTATGTATCTCGACAAGCCCTTGAAGAACCACACGCTGATGCAAACGATCGCCCGGGCCAATCGTGTTTTTGGGGACAAAGTCAGCGGTTTGATTGTCGATTATGTGGGCGTATTCCGAAACCTCCAGAAAGCGTTGGCTATCTACGGGGCGGGGAGTGGCGGGGAAATGCCTGTGAAAGACAAAGAGGCGCTGGTGTCCGGACTTAGAACGTGGATCAACGAAGCCGAGAAGTTCTGTGCCTCGCTCAAGATATCCTTGGGTGCGATAATCGAAGCTGAACCGTTGATGAAGATCAGGCTCGTTGATGACGCTGTGGAGGCGATTCTGCGGGACGAAGAAACCAAAAAGAACTTCTTGTCACAGGCACTCCTAATTCATAGGATCTTTCACGCCATCCTTCCGGACAAAAAAGCCAACGAGTTTTATGCTAAGCAAAGCACTCTTACCGTCATCGCAGAAAAGATACGATCGCTTGGTCCGGAAGTCGATATTTCATCAGTGACAGGCCAAATCGAAGCCATACTGGACAAGTCGGTGAAGATCCAGGCGGGTGCCATCAGCGACACCAAAGGCGGTTTCAGCAAGACTGTTGATCTGTCAAAAATCGACTTCGAGAAGCTTAAGAAACAGTTCGAAAAAGCAAATAAGAGGACTGAGGTTGAGAAGCTCAGGGCAATGATTACGCTGAGGCTTGTTGCTATGGTTGCGCTGAACAAATCGCGCACGGACTACCTGGCTAAGTTTCAGAAGATGATTGACGAATACAACGCCGGATCATCGAATGTTGAGCAAATATTCCAGCAGCTTGTCGATTTTGCTCAGATGCTAAACGAAGAGGAGAAAAGGGGCATCAGAGAGGGACTGTCCGAAGAGGAGCTGGCAATCTTTGACATATTGATGAAACCTGCTCCCGAGATGAAGGACAAGGAGATAAAAGAAGTCAAAAAGGTCGCAAGGGAATTGCTGGAGGCGCTCAAGAAGGACAGGCTCGTCCTCGAATGGCGAAAGAGGTTACAATCGCGAGCCAGGGTCAAGCTGGGAATTGAAGAAATGCTGGATAAACTACCCCCAGTATATACCAAAGAGCTTTACAGGCAAAAGTGTGATTTTGTTTATCAGCACGTTTATGATGCATATTACGGTGAGGGGAAGAGTATCTATGATGTTCTCTCATAGGTCTTGACAAGAAGAAGGAACGAAAATGCAAGGATTAGTGTCAGCTCACCTCGAAAGAATCAACGCCCGGGTCTTTCAACAATTTCAAGATGTGATAACACAATTGGTTAGCAAACGACACGGTGTGTATGCGCTCTATAAGGGAGACCGCCTCTACTATGTTGGTCTCGCCAGAAATTTGAAAACCCGCCTCAAACAACACCTTAAAGACCAGCATGCAAAGCGATGGGATAGATTCAGTCTCTATCTGACACACACCGACGAACACCTGAAAGAATTGGAGACGCTTGTCGTCCACATTTCCCAGCCCAAAGGCAATATCCAGCATGGGAAGTTCGCACGATCCCGGAATTTGCAGCCTCAGTTGAAACAACTGCTCACGGAAAAGGTCACCAACATCCTGTGCGGCACGAAAAAGATCAAAAAGCACATTGTGAAACGAAAGAAACTCTCCGCGCTCACACGAGCAAAGAGCTCCGGACTCTTGGGATTGCTTCCTGCCAACAGTCAGCTCAAAGCAATATACAAAGGCAAGGAGTACGCCGCACTGGTCGACGACCAGGGGCGAATCATTATTGACGGTCTGACTTTCAATTCACCCTCGTCAGCAGCGACGCACGTGACAAAGGGTCCGAAGGATGGATGGATCTTCTGGCGGTACCAGAAAGAGGACGGCACGTGGCTCGGTATCGATCTGCTTAGAGAGAGAAACTCCGCTCACTCGGGTTGATGCATTCATAGGCCAAAGTGGTAAACTATTCCCCAAAGGATATTGACCAAAGAGTTCGTCTTGCCGCCTTCGACTGGCTCTCGAAGCGCGTCGCCATGTATGGTGATGTGATCCCGCGAGAAATTCTCGCCCGGGGTTTCGAATTTGAGGGTAAACGCGTTCCACTGGTAAGCCCTCAAGGCATTTTCAAACCCAAACTGCTTTCAGAGATTCCACTCTCCATCGTGACAACCACGAAAGGTCCGTACAAGGACAGTTTCGGCAAAGATGGCCTTCTCCAATATAGTTACCGCGGAACGGATCCCAAGCACAGGGACAATGTCGGTCTGCGTGCCGCAATGCTCAAGCATATTCCACTCATCTATTTTCACTCAGTCGTGCCCGGAAAGTACTTGGCGATATGGCCGGTGTATGTCGTCGGTGACTCACCAAAAGAGCTGAAGTTCAAGGTTGCCGCAGACGACATGGCATTTGTCCAACAGGGTTTGTTGCCAGCCGTCTTTGATTATGACACCGAAAGTGAAGCAAGAAGGGCTTATATCACGAGATCGGTTAAGCAACGATTGCATCAGAGGGGATTTCGGGAACGGGTGCTCCGAGCATATCGCGAACAATGTGCCTTCTGCAAACTGAGACATCTCGAGCTCCTCGATGCGGCCCACATTGTTGCAGACTCGGACCCTGAGGGGGAGCCGGCCGTAACAAATGGTATTTCACTCTGCAAGCTCCATCATGCAGCATTTGATTGTAACATCGTAGGTGTCCGTCCCGACTATGTCATTGAAGTGCGTCAGGATATTCTCACCGAAGAAGATGGGCCGATGTTGAAACACGGGCTGGTAGAGCTGAACAGGAAGCGCATTATTCTCCCCTCGCCGGCGAAGTTATCGCCCGATCGGCAATTGCTGGAGAGGAGGTATGAGGAGTTTCGCGCCGCAGGTTGAAGAAGAAGGGCTGAGGCGCACGAACGGTCTGAAAAGTCCACCCAGTTCCACGATCCTTATGTATGTAGTCTTGGGGAGAAGTACAAATGAAAGTCAGTGCAGAGGCTGTCAGATCGATTGTCACAAAATCTCTGGAAGACGCGGCGATTCTAGGGCCCACCAAGCCGAAAATTCAGTCTGCGAAATTCGTTGAAGGGATTGGAAAAAGACTCGCAGAAGCCTTCTGTGACCTCTCTGACAAGCGTTCATTTCAGACCGTGAACAAGGAGGGGACGGGCAAGATTAAAGGTGAATGGTTATTGGACGTCGCTATCTGGCAACCTTTCGATGAAAAAGATGAAGGATACCCGAATAGCCCTGCACAATTTCTGAAGAAACTTCGTTGGGCCGTCGAGTCTGAAACCAACACTTCGCTAGTCGAAATGGCGAGTGATTTCAACAAGTTGCTTGCGGTCCATTCAGATCATTATCTGTACTTGAACGGAATGACTCAGAAAACGGATGCCGCCAGGTCAGAATATCGAGAGCGAAGACTTGCTACCGCCAGAAGGGTTCTCAAGAAAACCTCTCGGCAGAAGCAACTCACACATTTCTACTACGGATTCTGGCCATCGCCGGAATGGATAAGAGGTCATTCATTGTGGGAGCAAGATGTCGCCACCCTCACGGCAATGGTCAGGGTTGCGCGTTTAGCATGACGTTTCGGGTTTCACTGCTTCAACCCTTCACGAGCCTATGTCACAACGTAGACTTTCACACCCATGGAAAAAGAGTTCGAAATCTTGTCAGCAGGTGTCAAGCTGACGTGTAAACACTGTTCACACGATCGCTTCAATACTCGCAACGCGTTATTGAACACGAAAGCATGGAGATTCTTTGAGCTCAGTCGGGACACGGCATGCCGTGTCCCGACGAGAGAGAATACATCGACGAGTGATAGATCGGACGCATCAAAGTGCGTCCCTCTAGCATGTGTCCGTCACAGAGCCATGGAATCGCCGCGATCACATCTGGCTCTTTGAATATCTGCGCCGAAGGCGCATCCCCGCCAGCCTCACAAGTGCTATGAGGCGGGCTGGCGCCTCTGGCGGAGAATATTGATCAAGGCCTGCCTTCGTGGACAACACTTCGGCGGGTAAAAATGTAGAATGTTGAAGTGGGTTTGAGGGAGTGGGGAATTCTCATTTGATGCACTTTCGAAAGAGGGGATATGAACATGAAATGGTATCATTACATTGCATGTTTCTTTGCCGGAATGTTTTTGGCAAATGCGGTTCCACACTTCGTCCAGGGTGTTACAAGCGTGCCTTTTCCCACCCCCTTTTCCAATCCGCCAGGTAAAGGCCTCTCATCTCCGACCATAAATGTGCTCTGGGCAATGTTGAACATGGTCATCGGGTATTTGTTGTTCAGAGCGGGGAAAATATCAAACAGCAATAGATGGACGGTCATTCTGTTCTTTGCAGGCGTTCTCGTGATGAGCGTGATGTTGAGTTGGAGCTTTACAGAGATACATCACTAGCAGGATGTTGAAAAACGAACCGCCCCCGAACCAGAACCGTTCGGGGCAAGCAAGGGCGCCCGCCTGCCTCTCGTAGTTCTCGGTGGCGGGCAGGCAAAGGACCGCGAAGA
>Ga0315277_10006808_pt1 | contig 14868 bp, 10 predicted proteins | sample YL17G05_15_MG_FD_203695 | JGI IMG/M metagenome (GOLD analysis project Ga0315277, IMG submission 203695) | Sediment microbial communities from Yellowstone Lake, YNP, Wyoming, USA - YL17G05_15 | ecosystem: Environmental > Aquatic > Freshwater > Lake > Sediment | place: USA: Wyoming | collected... | reverse complement strand
TCCTGGATCTGGGCCCCCTTGAGCAGGTGACCGATGCCGGCCTTGTATATCTTTCGCAAATCCCGCAATTGAAAGACCTAGACCTCTATCGTGCCTCCAAAGTCACCAACGCCGGGGTCGCACATCTCAAGAATCTGCCGCATTTGCGCAAGCTGGACTTGCGGCACACGCAAGTGACCGATGCGGGCCTGGCTCACCTCAAGGAGATCAAGACGCTCGAATATCTGCATCTGCCCGAGAAGAACATCAGCGATACCGGCCTGGGCTACTTGGGGCAGTTGCCGCGGCTGCGGGACCTCAGTCTGCCGCGGGCGCACTACGTGGATCCCAGCAAAGACAAAGGGTACTACACCGATGAAGGCCTCAAGTCGCTGGCCGGACTGACGGAGATGGAGTGCCTGTTCCTCGGCGGCCTCGGCGTCACGGACGCAGGGATTGGGCAGCTCGCGGGTATGCGCCGACTGAGAGAACTGAGTCTGTTCGGCTGCAGGCGGATCACGGACGAGAGCCTCCGCCACATAGGGAAGTTGCGCTCTCTGGAGCGGCTGAGCATCAGTCATGGCCGATTGACCGTATCGGGCGTGAAGTCGATCAACAACCTGACGAGCTTGAAGATTCTCGATTTGGATGAAGTCATTCAGGACAACTCCGGCCTCGACCTATCCGGACTGGTGAACCTCCAGGATCTTTCCTTTGGCCTGGCACGGAAACAGGCAAACGGCGATGTGGCCACTTGGCAGGAACGAGATATTGCCGCGATGGGCAAACTCACGAACCTGCAACGACTTCAGATCTCTCATACCGGCATACCAGACGGCAGCGTGCTGAGGCATTTGACCGGGCTGACTCGCCTCGAAAGACTGTCTATCGGGGGCAACGGCCTCACCGATGACGGAGTGGCCTACCTGGCCCAACTGCCCAATCTGAACAGCCTGAGCCTCAGCGGAACCTTCACGGACACGACCTTGGCACATTTGCAGAAAGTGCAGAGATTGGGATTACTGGATATCATGTCCGGCGCGAACTTCACCCCTCGCGTCCTGAGCGACTTCCGCGCGAAGATGCCGTATCTCGGCTTGTACCGCGATTTCGAGAAGAAACAGGAGCTCCGGAATGACTAGAGCATGTATGGTTGTGGCGTGCCTCACAGCGTTGGTGCCTGCCGTGGCGGCGGATGCGCGGCTGCCGGAGCGGATCCTGCGCTTCCCCAAAGAGCGGGCCGTGGGCAGTATCCGCGTGCAGGATGAGGACCTTTTCATACCCGAGGTCACGATAGGATTCCACCCCGGCTACGCATACGCGGAAGGCGAGTTCCTGAGCCTCGCGCAGGGGGACGTGCGCATCCCGCCGGGCCGGCGGGTGTTTCTGACCCTCGGCGGAGCAGGGGCCGTGCGGCAGCAGTGCCTTGAGACGCTCCAATCGCTTGACCCCAATGCTCTGTACAGTCTATCGTTCATGCCGCCGATCTATCTCGATGACGGACTCATGCCCGCGCTCGTCCGATTGACGGGCTTGCGAGAACTGGTTTTGGTCTCCGCCCGTCTCACTCCGAAAGGCTGGGCGATGCTGGCCCAGCCCCCGACGTTAAATCGCCTCTACACACCCGAGGGGATGTCCGACGCCGTCATGGCCCAGATCGCAAATGTGCAGTCCCTCAAGGTCCTGAACATTAGTCCCAGCAGGATGACGGACGCAGGTTTGACTTCCATCGCGAAGCTCCGGTCGTTGGAGGTCATGCACCTGGAAGGCAATGACAAGATGAGCAACGACAGCCTGAAGGCCCTGACGCAATTGCCGGCGCTGCGTCATCTGAGGCTGATCGGCCCGTTCACGGATAGCGCGATGACACATCTGGCGGCGATGCCGGCGCTGCGTGTCCTGTGGCTGGATACGACGAATGTCACTGATGCAGGCTTGCAGCGGCTCTCGCAGAGCAAGTCGATCGAGAGATTGTGCCTGCACTGGCTGGACAAGATCACCGATCGCGGCGTCGCACACCTCAGGAACATGCCTCAACTCAAAGGGCTCAATGTCATGCACGCCAGCCTCCGCGATGCCAGTCTGAAGCTTTTGGCGACGATGCCAAACATCGACTACCTGCACCTGCCGAACGAGGGACTGACAGACGCGGGAGTTGCACACCTGAGCAAGCTCACCGGCCTGAAGTACCTCTGGGTCAATTGTGCCAGCAACTCGCCCCTGACCGACGAATCGCTGCAGGTGATCGGGGGATTGCACAGGCTGGAAGAGCTTCACATTGTAGGGACGGGTTTCACCGCTGAAGGCGTTGCGCATCTGTTCGGTCTTAAGGGTCTTCAGGTCCTGTCCTTGGGGGCCTCTGAAGTCGATAACGACTATTTGAAGCAATTTGCCAAGCTCAAGAGTCTGCGAAGCCTGTCCTGGGCCTTCGACAACAACGTGACACTTTCGGGCCTGAAGGCGTTGGACGGATTGCCCACCCTGGAAACCCTCAATGCGAAGCAGGTTCGCCAGGACAATGGCGGCCTCGATCTCTCGGGTCTAAAGGGTCTCAAAGACCTCAAGCTCTGGCTGTGCGTCCACGCGAAGGTTGGCGGCGAGGACATCCGAGTGTACGACGCGTTCCGCGACAGCGACTTGGCGTGCCTGTCCGCCCTCACGAATCTTGAATGGCTCAGCCTCGCCGGTCCGGGGATCGGCGATGATGGCGTCAAGTATCTTGCGCCCCTGACAAATCTGGAAATCCTTGAGATCACGGGCAGCGCGGATTTGACCGATAACGCCCTGAAGTACCTGACGGCAATGCGTGAACTTCGTAGCCTCTATATCTATGACAGCCGGATCACCGAGGCGGGACTTGCCCATCTCTACCGGCTCAAAGGGCTCAACCAGGTCCGAATCAAGACCACGTCGCCGATCAGCCGGCCCGCTATCGCCCGGCTGAGAATGGAACTCCCCAGTCTGCAAACCCTCGAAATCGGCCGGCCCACCCCGCAACGATAGCCACCCGCGGGCCGCCTTCCGGAGAAACCCGGTAATGGTCTTCCGTCGCCATTTCTCTGAACGGTTTGCGATTTGGCTCCGACTAACTTACAGTAGTGATGCCAGTGCAGAGCGTAAGTTGAGGAGAATCACGATGGCTGAGAGTGAAATCGCATTGCTGGAGCGGTTCGCCGGGACGGGCGATACCGAGGCATTTGCCCAGATCGTGCGCCAGTATGCGGGACTGGTCTACGGCACGTGCCTGCGGATTCTGGCGGATACGGATGCGGCCGCCGATGCGACGCAGGAGACGTTCTTCCAATTGATGAAGAGGGCCGGCGAGGTCCGTGGGTCTCTTGCCGGCTGGCTGCACCGCGTGGCGACCGGCAAGGCCGTGGACCTGATTCGCAGGGATTCCGCCCGCCGGCAGCGGGAGCGGCAGCATGTGGACGACAGCTCCGGCGAGGATCGGACTTGGCGCGAGGTGTCGCCATACGTGGATGAAGCCCTGACTCAGCTCGACGACCAGACCCGTGACCTGCTTGTCGGGCATTATCTCGAGGGTTGCTCGATGGCGGACCTCGCCCGCCAGCGCGGTGTCTCGCGCCCGACGGTCTCGCGGGAGATCGAATCGGGTCTGGCCAGGCTGCGGGCGCAATTGCAGCGGCAGGGGGTGCTGGTCGTGGCGGGGGCCCTGTCCTCCCTTCTGGTGCAAAGCACGGCTCAAAGCGCTCCGGTCGCAGTGCTCCAGCAACTGGGCAGGATCGCCCTGGTGGGGGCGAAGGCTGCGCCCGCTCCATCGCTGTCATCTGTGCTCGGTTACGGCCTGGCCGCCGCAGCCAAGGTCAAGGTCATCATCGTTGCGGCGATTGTCGTTGCCGGCGCGGGGCTGATCACATATACGACGTGGCCCTCCGGGCCGTCACAAGCCCCGTCCTCGCCCCCGGCAGCCAGTCGCGTGAGCCGCCAGACGGCTATCCAGACGACGACACGATCAGACCAGCCGAAGGTGCAGGAGGCGGAGCCGCCGGCGGCGAATGAGCCGCAAACACAAACGCCAAGTGCCGCCGCAACCCCGCCACCTGAACAGCCTACCGCCCAGCCGCCCGCGGAGACTCAACCCGTGACGCTGTGGTGGAGCAAGGTCGAGAAAGAAGATGGCTCACGCCTTGATCTGAGCACGCCGCCGGCGACGGTACACAGCTTCATCAGGGCGCTTGCCTCGGGAAATGTGGAATCTGTCATGGCCTGCATGCTGCCCGGCGGCACGGATTACGAGGATGTGCAGAAGACGATGAACGCCAGCCCGGATGACCCGGAGCAGCGCAGCAATTACCAGGTCAAGCTGTGGCTTCAGTCGTTCGATCCTGATGCCGACATGCCCATCACGTCGATGAAGGAGACCGAGCACGGCACGTCGATTGCCTGGCGCGTCACGTTCAAGAAGGACATGACGATAGAAGGCCACACCTTCCGTGCCGGCGATACAATCGAGCTGGACTCGACCCTGCGCAAATCCGGCGACTCCTGGCTCATCGACAACTTTTAATGAGGTCGCGACCAGAAGCCGCGTGTGGTGCTTACAGGTCGTCAGCTCGGCAGGCCGTATTCCTGGAGGGTCTTGCGCAGGGCCGCTTTCTTGCTGTCTTCCAGCGGGGTCATCGGCAGACGCAGCTCCTCGGAGGACATCTCGAGCATCGCCATGGCGGCCTTGATCGGGATCGGGTTGGTCGCCAACGTCAGCACGTTCTTGCTGAGGACGAAGAGCTTGCGGTGCCATTGCCGGGCCTTGACGAGGTCGCCTTCGAGGATCAGGTCGGTCATGGCCTTGACGTCGGCCGGGACGATGTTGGCGACGACGCTGATGACGCCTTTGCCGCCGACGGAGGCCAGCGGCAGCGTAAGCGAGTCGTCGCCGGAGATGATCGTGATGTCGCAGCGCATGGCGATCTCGCTGGCCTGGTCGAGACTGCCCGTGGCCTCTTTGATCGCGACGATGTTGTCGATCTCGGCCAGCCGCGCCACGGTCTCGGGCGTCAGGCCCGCCCCGCATCGGCCGGGGATGTTGTACAGCACGATCGGCAGATCGATCTCGTCGGCAATCGCTTTGAAGTGCTGGTAGAAGCCCTCCTGTGTCGGCTTATTGTAGTAGGGGCACACCTGCAGGGTGGCGTCGGCGCCGACCTTCTTGGCGAAAGTGGTCAGCTCGATGGCCTCGGCGGTGCTGTTGGACCCCGCCCCGGCGATGACCCGCGTCGCGCCGGCAACGGTCTTGACGACGCGCTCGATGACCTGCTTGTGCTCCTCGTGGCTGAGGGTCGGGCACTCGCCCGTGGTGCCGACGGGCACGATGGCGTCAATGCCGTTCTCCAATTGGAACTCGATCAGCTCGTCGAGGGTCTCGAAATCGATCTTGCCGTCGTGGAAGGGTGTGATCAGCGCGACCATGGCCCCTGTGAACATCCGGTATCTCCTCAATTTACGATTTATGATTTACGATTTTGCCGGCCTTGCCGGGTCTGGTTTTCAGATCTCAAATCGCAAATCCTCAATCCTGCTGTTTCCCGTACTTGTCGATCAACTCGATCATTTCTCTTGTAGCTTGGGCAATGCCGACCAACACGGCACGCGACACGATGCTGTGGCCGATGTTGAACTCGCACAAGTCGCGGATTGCTGCCACCGGACCGATGTTGCGGTACGTCAGCCCGTGCCCCGCATGGACGATCAGCTTGTTCTCCATCGCGAAATCCCTGCCATCCTCCAGTTGCGCCAGGCACTTCTTTACTGCTCTGTCGCTCTTTGCGTTCGCATACGCGCCGGTGTGCAGCTCGACGGCGTCGCAGCCGGTCTGGGCGGAGGCGGCGATCTGGTCCTTGTCCGGCGTGATGAATGCGCTGACGAGGATGCCGTGCCTGTGCATGCGCTTGACAACCTCGGCGAGCCGGCGGGCGTATTTGGCGCAGTCCAGTCCGCCCTCGGTCGTCAGCTCGGCGCGATTCTCCGGGACGAGCGTGACCTGGTCCGGCCGGACGTCCTCGGCGATCCGCACGATTGGCTCGGCCATCGACATCTCCAGGTTCAGCTTGGAGGCCACCGTCTCCTTGAGCACCCGCACGTCCCGGTCACTGATGTGCCGGCGGTCCTGCCGCAGATGCACGGTGATTCCATTGGCGCCGGCCAGTTCGCACTGCACCGCCGCCCATGCCGGGTCGGGCTCGTCCGTGAGCCGGGCCTGGCGAATCGTCGCAACGTGATCTATGTTGACATTCAGAACTGCCATCGATCGATCCTCACAAAGACGGGTGAATTGTAACAATGCCCGAATTTACATCAAGCCAATAGCGCGATAAAATTCAGGTCGCAGCGACAACATCAGCCGGAGCCGGCCGCTCAGACAAGCGGACGCCGGAGATGCAGCGTTGTTTCATTCGGGGGCAGGTAACATGGGAGAGCGGATATCCATCAGGGCAGGGCAAATTGAAGTGCAGGCTGAGCTGAACGATACGGCGACGGCCCGCGCCATCGCACAGGCTCTTCCTATCGATGCCGAGGGGCAGCGGTGGGGCGGCGAGATTTACTTCTCCATCCCCGTCGAGGCGGGCTTGGAAAGCGGCGCCCGCGATGTTCTGGAGGCGGGGGAACTCGGCTATTGGCCGCCGGGTACTGCGTTCTGCATCTTCTTCGGGCGCACCCCGGCGTCGCGGGGCAGCGAGATTCGCGCCGCCTCGGCGGTGAATATCGTCGGTCGGATCGACGGCTCGCCGGATGAGCTCAGGAAGGTGCCCGACGGCGCCGAGGTTTCCATCCGGCGCCTCTCAGAAGGCGCCGAAGTCCCCGTAGCTCCCATACGCCTGGCTGAATAGCCTGAAGATCATCATAATCATGATCCCGGCAATGACCGCATAGACGACCCATGGGAACCAGAAGGCGAATTGCGTGAAGTACAGATCGGCGCGGTCGGCGGCAATCTCGGCGACTTTGTCGGCCGTCTTGTCGAGATTGCCTGTTTCCTCGCCGATCTGCCAGAGGTCGCGGTATTCGGTGGGCAGCCGCCGTGAGAATCCTTCCCACGCCGTGCCGCCGTTGCGGACGCTGTCGATGCCCCCCGCGAATTGCCGCGCGACGATCAAATTGCCGGTCGCCCGAGTGGCGCGAGTGATCGTCTCGGTGATGGGTACGCCGCCCTTGTACATCATGGCAAACGCCCTGGCATACCGGCAGATTGACAGGTGGTAGATGGCTGTGCCAAGGATCGGGACCCGCAGGACGAGGAAGTCCAACGGCAAGGCTACGGCGGGAATCCTCTCTCGGAACGACATGAACAGTATGATGGCAATTGCGGGAATGTAGAGCAACAGGAGAATCTGCACCACCTGCACAAGATATTGGGTCACCGTGATTCTCCCCAGAATGAGATCGGGGCCCCCGACGACCAGCGCCCCGATGTGCAGGATGAGCACCGGGTAGACCAGTCCCATCTGTATTCGGCGGGTGATCCGCTGGATGAATTCGTGCCATTGGGAAAGCATCTTGAAGGAATCGCCCAGCGACCCGGAGGTCTCGGCGGCGTCAATGAGCATCCGATCGAGCTCCGGGAAGACCGCCGGGTGCTTGTCCAGCGACTCGGCCAGGTCCGAGCCCTTCGACAGGGACTCGCGGACCTGGGAGAGCACGCGCTTGAAGTGTCCCGTGTGCCCCTGAATCATCATGTCGAGGGATCGCAGGATCGGCACGCCTGCATCGAGCAGCACCGAAAGATCGTAGTAGGCTTGTGCCAGGCGGCTCCTTGAGGCCATGAGCATCTTCTCCGCTATTGTGCTACCGCTGTTATCGCCATGCCGCCGGCTCCACTTTGCGGACAAATACCCATTGCCAGCATCGGCGGCGTTCCTTAGTATATCCTCGATCGCACTGGATGCAATGGCGGCGTTTGTCGTGTTCGTGGCCGGAGTTCGGTATGGATCGTAGCACGCGGGAAAGGAGTCTCAGTCGGCGGCTGGGCCTGTTCTGGGCGGGGAACAGCTTCAAACTGAGTTGGCCGACGCGGATTACGCTCGTGCGAATCCTGTTGATCGTGCCCTTTATCGGCTGCATGCTCAACACTCACGACCCGGAGCTCAGTCGGGCCACGCAGAATCTCCTGCGCTATGCCGGCATCGCCATTTTCATCTCCATGGCCCTGAGCGACGCCCTGGATGGGTACCTGGCCCGCCACCACCATCAGATCACCAAGCTGGGTGCCTTTCTCGACCCGCTGGCCGACAAGCTGCTCATCACCTCCGCCTCGCTGCTGCTCGTCTCCCAGGGCGGGCACGTGGATGGCTTTCGATTGCCGATCACCGTGGTTATCCTGATCATCGGCAAAGATATTCTCATCACGATCGGCTTCCTCATTCTCTACCTGATCACATCGCAGACTCACATCGTTCCGGTGTTCGCGGGCAAGCTGGCGACGGCTCTGCAATTGACTATGGTGGCGTGCGTTCTGGTAGCGCCGGAGCTGGCCCTGGTGATTCCGGGCTATCGCTGGTTCGTTCGCGTGCTGTGGTGGTCGGCAGCCGGCATGGCTGTTTTCGCCGCCCTGATTTACATCCGCAACGGAAGTCGCTATATTGAGCAATACGAACGGGCTCAGGCGGCAGGCTCTCGGAATTGAGTCGAAAGTGAGCTTCTCCACTTTGCAGGACTCCTATGGAAGGCTGGGGGACAAGCGATCTTTCCCGTTCAGGCTATCGTATTGCGGACTGTTGTTACAGTAGTTGGCGATGCGCAATATAGTATGGGATCGATGTGGATCAGCGGCCGTCCGGAAGGATCGGCCTTTGGGATAATGGCGGAATATGCAGACCGAGAACACAACACAGCCGTTCAGCGAGATTCCGGAAGTCCTTGAGGACCTTCGGCGGGGCAAGATGATCGTCCTTGTGGATGCCGAGGACCGCGAGAACGAAGGGGATTTGCTCTGTGCGGCGGAGAAAGTGACGCCCGAGATCGTCAACTTCATGGCCCGGTTCGGACGGGGCCTCATCTGTCTGCCTCTTCCCGAGGAACGGTGTGACGCCCTGGGCCTGTATCCGCAGACCCTTGAGAATACGGCCCGCTTCGGGACGGCGTTCACGGTCAGCGTCGATGCGGCCGAGGGGATCAGCACGGGGATCAGCGCGGCCGACCGCGCCCATACGATTCAGATCGCCATCGCCGATGGGGCCAAGCCCCGCGACCTGGCGCGTCCCGGCCACGTCTTTCCGCTGCGGGCCCGCGGCGGGGGGGTCCTCGTCCGTGCCGGCCAGACGGAGGGGGGGGTCGATCTGGCCCGCCTGGCAGGTCTGAAGCCGGCGGCCGTCATCTGCGAGGTGATGAACGAGGACGGCTCGATGGCCCGCGTGCCGCAACTGTTGACGTTCTGCAAGCAGCATGACGTGAAAATCACCTCGATCGCCAAACTGGTGGAGTACCGCCTTCAGCGGGAGCGCCAGATCAAGCGGTTCGAGAGCATCACTCTGCCGACGGATTACGGCGAATTCAAGCTGATCGGCTACGAGAGCGTCACATCGGCGGAGCCGCATCTGGCCTTGTGCAAGGGCGGGGTGGGAGACGTCGCCGCCGCCGGCGTGCCCATCGAGCATCCGGAACCGGTCCTCGTGCGGGTCCACTCCGAGTGTATGACGGGCGACCTGTTCCACTCCCAGCGGTGCGAGTGCGGCTACCAACTCATCACGGCGATGAAGATGATCGAGCAGGAAGGCAAAGGGGCCCTGATTTATCTCCGCCAGGAAGGCCGGGGCATAGGGCTCTTCAACAAGCTCCGCGCCTACAAGCTCCAGGAACAGGGCCTGGACACTGTGGACGCCAACCTCAAGCTCGGATTCGCCGCCGACCGTCGCGACTACGGGATCGGCGCGCAGATCTGCCGTGACCTGGGGCTGCGCAACGTCAAGATTCTGACGAACAATCCCAAGAAGATCAGCCGGCTGGAGGTCTACGGCATCAAAGTCGTCGAGCAGATTCCTTTACGAGCTCGTCCGAGCGAGCACAATGTCGACTACCTACGCACGAAGAAGCACCGCTTCGGGCACATGCTGGACGAGGACCTGTAATCATGGACGAATTTGAAATTCCAAATTTGAAATCCGAAAGGGACTTTCGCCCGGTGACGGCGCTTCGGTCATTGGGGTTTGGCGGCTCGGATTCACACAGGCGTTCGCGATCCACGCTTTGTGTGGGTTGTTACGCTTGCACTTGCGCCGGTTTGCTGTGGCTGGTTCTTCTATCTTCCGGCTGCGGGCAGCCATCGACAAACAGGCCACCCGTTGCTCGACCGGCGGACAGCCGGGCCGAGGGGACAGCGGGTAAAGGGGAGGACAAAACTGCCGGGCGTCCGCTCGCCAATGTGCCGACTGGTTTCGCTCCCGCCCGGATCGGAATCCTTCCCCTGACGGAGCTGAGCCGGTCAGCCAGCAGCGGTCAAGCGGCGGTCCTGACCATTTACCTGGACCTGCTCGACGCGTTTGGGTCCCATATCAAAGCCCCGGGCGTCCTGCGTTTCGAGCTGTATGAGTTTGTCCCCCGCTCCGCCGAACCGAAGGGCCAGAGAATCGCCGTCTGGCCGGATATCGACGTAACAAACCCCGTGGAGAATAACCGCTACTGGCAGGATTTCCTGCGGGCATACGAATTCACGCTGGATGCCCCGGCCGGACTCGATAAGACCTACATTCTCGAAGCCACCTGCATCTGTCCCGACGGCAGACGCCTCTCCACCACATTGCCTCTCCACGCCAGCAAGTAGCCCCCGGCGATGGCTCCACGGGAGCCTGATTGTGCCCTCCAGGCATGGAAGCGCTCACGTCCTGTCCCCCGTCCGATAAGAGTCTTTTTTGACAACTCGCAGTTGACCTTGTGACCACCGCGCGGTATACTCAATCTGTCGTCTGAACCTGTGGGTTTTCGTTTCAGGAAAGGCCTCTGCTGCCGGTCTGTGGCCATAAGATGTGCCGGACAGGCCCGATAAATACGGTTTGTGACGCGTACATGGAGGATGTGTATCTTCTGCACCATGTGTAAGGAGCACTTGCCAAGCAAGGAAGGAGGTGGAACCAAGTCCGAGAACGGTACCTTTTTGCCGCGAGTTTGAGGAGGATTGAAGTGGTTTGCTACGAAGCAGGCGTGTTTCTCGCCGGAGAGAGCCAGCCATGCGAAAGCTGTGCTCCGTCGCACCGCGAGGCACGCACGGATGTTCGCGGCAATTTTTGTCGAAGACAATGCGACTAGTGAACACCATCTGTGGGAACACCCCGCTGCGCCAGTCCGGGTTGCAGAACTTTGTCCGCACACTGAGCAGGCAAAGTCCCAGCGGCCGGGCCCAGCCAATCCGCGTCGGCAGGGGAATCGTGGGTTTTGGGTTGCGTAGGAGAATTGTCATGGGTAGAAGAATCTCAGCTTTGTTTGTACTCCTGACCCTGGTGGCCGCACTTTCGGCGGGAGTGGTCAGCGCGGGTACTGTCAAGATCAACTTTCAATTGCGGGGGGCGGAGATTCCGGCGGGGTATTACCCCGACTACGGTCAGGCCTTTGGACTTCAGGATAACGGCCTGAGCTACGGGTGGAGCCGCAACATTGAGGCCGATGCACGCCACCGCAATAACGCCAGCGCCAAGGATCAGCGTTATGACACGTTCGTTCACCTCCAGAAAGGCGCGGCGGCCACATGGGAGATCGAATTGCCCAACGGGACCTACAACCTCTTCCTGGTGGTCGGCGAGACGGACAATGCGGACATGACGCAGCATTTCGACGTTGAGGGCGTGATCGCCCAGGATCTGGACGGTCGGACTAACTTCGATGAATACAACCTGACGGTGACGGTGGCCGACGGCCGCTTGACCATCAAGCCGGGCCCCGGCGCGGTCAACACCAAGATTGCCTTCGTCGATATTTCCAGCGATGCGCTCGATGTTCAAGCGCTGATCGGAAAGGCGAAGAATCCCAGTCCGGCCAACGGCGCCCAGGGCGTCACGATGGCTCTGTTCACGTGGAAGGCCGGGCCAACGGCGGCTTTGCACAACATGTACCTGGGTTTGACCCCTGAGTTGGGTGCGGCTGACCTCGTCCTCTCGCTGAGTTCGGCGGCAGTGTATTACCACACGGCCGGTTTGACGCCTGGCGCGACCTACTACTGGCGCGTCGATGAGATCGAGGGCGACATGGTCACGATCCGCACCGGGGATGTCTGGTCCTTCAGCGTGCCCTCGGTGACCGCCTACAAGCCGAGCCCGGCAGATGGGGTCAAGTGGGTGTTCCCCGACGCCGGTCTGACCTGGCAAATCGGCAAAGACGCCGTCTCGCACGACGTGTATTTCGGAACCGACAAGGCCGCTGTAGAGAGCGGTGCGGCCAGTGCATTCCAGAAGAATGTCTATGTCTTGACGTGGCAGCCGCCACTGCTTCAGCCGAACACGACCTACTACTGGCGCGTGGATGAAGTCGGCGCCGGCGGCACCAAGGCCGCAGGCAGCGTGTGGTCGTTCACGACGCTTCCTGAGGTCCCGATTACCGATCCGAGCCTACTCGTCTGGTACAAGATGGACGAGGAAGCCGGTTCGACGCTTGTGGATTGGTCCGGCCATGGACGCCACGCCAAGTTCGGCGCCGTCGCGCCCGTATGGACGCTGGGGCACTTTGGCGGCGCCCTCGAATTCGCCGGGACCGGCGCCAGCGCCGTCTGTGCTGACGGCACCTTCGGCAACGGGCTCGATGCGATCACGATCACCGTCTGGATCAAGTCCGACGTCACGAACACGGACAAGGGCTTCATCAACTTCATGATTCCGAGCGGCAATGATGATCGCGACATCCGGTATGATGCGGCCGGCGGCAACGGCGGCGGCACGAATGTCATGAAAATGGGGCTTGCCGTGGCCACGGACGCCACCACGACCACCATCCTGCAGTTGGAAAGCTCCAACGACAGCCAGACCACCGAATGGCAGCATGTGGCGCTGACGTGGAAGAGCGGAGAGTCCCTGAAGTTCTACATCAATGGCAGCTTGGACGCGCCTACCGACAATCGTGCGCCGGCGACCGGGACGCTGACCGGCTTCACCAACATCACAGTCGGCAAGGGCGCCAAGGACAATTCCGACACCGCCTCCTGGGATGGGCTCATCGACGAGATTCGCGTCTACAACAAGGCCCTGAGCCAAGAGGAAGTCCAGCTCGTGATGCGGGGCGATGTCATGCTGGCGTGGGACCCGAGTCCTTCGAGCGGTGCCATCACGGACGAGCTTCAGGTGCTGCCGCTGACGTGGCAGGCCGGAGATAAGGCCTCGCAGCATGATGTCTATTTCGGCATGGATCGCGCCGCCGTGGCTGAGGCGAATGCAACCGATGCCACGGGTATCTATCGCGGCCGTCAGAGAACCACCAGCTTCAGTCCCGCCGAGCAGCTCGTATGGGATAAACAACACTTCTGGCGCGTCGATGAAGTCAACAACGACGGTACGATCTCCGCAGGATTCGTCTGGTCCTTCACCTTGACGGACTTCTTGACTGTGGATGATTTCGAGAGCTACTCCGATACTTCGCCGAACCGGGTCTTCCAGACCTGGGTCGACGGGTTCGGATTCTCTGAGGATGAGTTCTTCCCGCAGGGCAATCCAGGCAATGGAAGCAGTTCGGCGGTCGGACATGACATCTGGACCGCTGGCACGCCGTACACGACGATCATAGAGACCGGGATCGTCCACGCCGGGGGTAGCAAACAGTCCATGCCCGTCGACTACAACAATGCGGAGTCTCCGTACTACTCGGAGACCGACCGGACCTGGACGTCGCCTCGCAACTGGAAACTCGGCGGCGTGACCGACCTGAGCCTCTGGTTCCAGGGCTATCCGCAAGGCTGGGTGCAGACCGCCGACGGAATGACGATCAACTCGGCCGGCGCCGACATCTTCGGCATGGCCGACGAGTTCCGCTTCGTGTACAAGCGTCTGACCGGCAACGGCTCGATCATTGCCAAGGTCGAGAGCCTGGACCGCACGAGCGACTGGACCAAGGCCGGCGTCATGATTCGCGATAGTCTGGATGCGGGCTCGAGATTCGCGGCGGTGTATATCACGCCCGACTACGGCTGCCGGTTCCAGGCCCGCTCGATGACGAGCCTTGACGCCACCAGCGATAGCTCGGTGGTGACGCCTGAACAGACGGCCATCCAGGCGCCCTATTGGGTCAAGCTGGAACGCACCGGCGACGACTTCAAGGGATACTATTCCGCGGATGGCGTCACCTGGACACCCATGGCGTGGAATCCACAGACGATCACCTTGGCCGCGAACACTGTCTACGTCGGCCTCGCAGTGACGAGTCATAACACCGACCCGAAGGTCGTTACGACCGCCGTGTTCTCCAACATCTCCACCAGCGCCAGCGCCACAGGGGCGTGGCAGATGGCGGAGATCGGCCTCGATTCTCCGGACAACAGCCCGCAGGATCTGTTCCTGACGATCCAGGACAGCGGCGGCAAGAGCTTCACAGTTGCCTATCCCGCCGGCACGAACGTCGGCACATGGACCGAGTGGAAGGTCCCGCTCAGCCAGTTCACCGGCGTGAATATGGGCGCGGTCAAGAAGATGGTCCTTGCCGTGGGTGACAAGAAGGCTCCGAAGGCCGACGGCGCGGGCACGCTCTTCTTCGACGATATCTGTCTGCTCAGGCCGGCCCCGTAAGGGCTTGGCGGCACGGCTGCGGCAATGCCGTGATATGATATCGGTAAGCTTGGCGGGGGGCTCGGCCCCCGGGGGCTTACCCGGTTGACGGCTTACCCTGGGGCCTGTATGCCTGAGATACAGGCCCCATCCTTCTAACCTCTTCTGTTCCGAGGGAATGGGACCCAGACCACCCGTCGCC
>Ga0315277_10006807_pt1 | contig 14869 bp, 11 predicted proteins | sample YL17G05_15_MG_FD_203695 | JGI IMG/M metagenome (GOLD analysis project Ga0315277, IMG submission 203695) | Sediment microbial communities from Yellowstone Lake, YNP, Wyoming, USA - YL17G05_15 | ecosystem: Environmental > Aquatic > Freshwater > Lake > Sediment | place: USA: Wyoming | collected... | reverse complement strand
ATCAGCGACGGCGATCCGACGCCGCCCAGCCGCGGGGTGGTGCAGGCCTTCCGGAACATGAACGTGACGATCTCGACCGTGGCGGTCGGGGCGCACGGTCCGGCGGGGAGCACCCTGCTGGCCAATCTGGCCCAGCCGCCGGGCAAGTATTATGCTCCCCGCAATCCCCAGGCCCTGCCCAAGATCTTTCAGCGGGAGGCCCGGCGGGTGGCCCGGCCGCTGGTGTACGAGAAGGAGACCCCCTGGTACGTCGAGGTGAAGTCTCGGCACGAGATCCTCGGCGAGATCGACTCGTTGCCGCCGATCACGGGGTTCGTGCTGACCAGCAAGAAGGACAACCCTTTGGTTGAAGTCTCTCTGGTCTCGCCCCAACCGGCCGGAGACAAGAACAGCACGATCCTGGCGAGCTGGACCTACGGCCTGGGCCGCGCGGTGGCCTTCACCAGCGACGCCGGCGCACGCTGGACCAAGAGCTGGCCCGACACCCCACAGTACGGCGTCCTCTTCGCCAAGATGGTCCGCTGGTCGATGCGTCCCACGGGCGGGTCGGGGAAGTTCACCGTGGCCACCGAGGTCAAGGACCAGCAGGTCCGCGTGGTCGTGACGGCCCTGGACGAGCGCGATGAGTTCCTCAACTTTCTCAACATGACCGGCGAGGCCCTCGGACCGGAGCTGAAGCGGATCGCCTTTGATCTGGAGCAGGCGGCCCCAGGCCGCTACGTGGGCACCTTTCCCACCCAAGGCGCGGGCAGCTACTACGTGGCCGTCAGCCCGGGGATGAAGGGCGCCGCGCCGATCTTCTCCGGCGTCAACGTGCCCTACTCCGACGAATTCCGCGATCGGGGGACCAACGAGGCGCTGCTGGACGAGCTGGCCGGCATGACGCCCAAGGGCACGCCGTCCAAGCCGGGAAAGGTGATCAGGGCGACCGGCGATTCCAAGAGGACCGACGCCCTGCTGGCGGTCGACACCTTCCGGCACGGCGAACTCCCCAAGGCCACCAGCACCCAGGACGCCTGGTTCTACGTGGTCTTGGTGGGCAGTTGCCTGTTCTTCTTCGACGTCTTCTTCCGCCGGGTGCAGGTCAGCCTGGCGTGGGTGGGGCCGTTGGCCGGGCGGATCATCCGTCGCCAGCCGCCGCCCGCCCAAGTAGAGACCATCGAGCGCCTGCGGAGCCGCAAGGCCGAAGTGGCCGGCCGGATCGACCAGCTCCGCAGCGATGCCCGCTTCGAGCCGGCAGCGGAGCCCACGGCCCGTATCGAGGACATCCAGCCGGCCACAGCCCCCCAGCCTGAGAAGCCGGCGCCCCCGCCCATCGCCCCAAAGGCGAAGCCGGAAGAAGAGAGTTATACGGAACGCCTTTTGCGAGCCAAGAAAAAAGTCTGGGATGATCGCGGGAAGGGTGGATAGAAGTTGTCAGTCTTCAGTTGTCAGTTATCAGTTCTTGTAAGCAGAGACTGTTGCCTGACAACTGATAACTGACAACTGATAACTGACAACTGACAACTACAGGACCAAAGCATGAGCATTGCGGAAACCATGGAGAAGAGGGCCCGGCAGTTCGTCGATCGCTACGGGGCGGTCCGGGAACAAATCGGCCGGGTGATCGTGGGGCACGACGAGATCGTCCACGGCGTGTTGACCTGCCTGTTCGTCGGCGGGCACTGCCTGCTGGAGGGGGTGCCGGGCCTGGGCAAGACGCTCCTGGTCCGCACGCTGGCCAAGACGCTCGATCTGAAGTTCTCCCGCATCCAGTTCACCCCCGACCTGATGCCGGCCGACATCCTGGGCACGAACATGGTGCTGGAAACGCCCGACGGGCGGAGGGCCTTTGAGTTCCAGCGCGGCCCGATCTTCACCCAAATCTGCCTGGCGGACGAGATCAACCGGGCGACGCCCAAGACCCAATCGGCGATGCTCGAGACGATGCAGGAGGGTACGGTCACCGCGGCCGGCACCCGCTACCAGCTCCAGATGCCCTTCCTGGTGCTGGCCACGCAGAACCCCATCGAACAAGAGGGCACGTATCCCTTGCCCGAAGCCCAGTTGGATCGCTTCTTCTTCAAGCTCCTGGTGACCTACTCCGACCGTCGCGAGCTTTCGACCATCCTCGACCGGACCACGCGGAGCGAGACCATCGAGCCGGCCACGGTGATGGAGGGTGAGGAGATTCTCCGCTGGCAGGGGCTGGTCCGGGAGGTGATCCTGGCAGCCCACGTGCAGGACTATATCGTGCGGCTGACGCTCTGTACACATCCCCAAGGCGAGTTCGCGCTGCCGGTCGCCAATCAATACATCCGCTGGGGCGCCAGCCCCCGCGCTGCGCAGGCGCTGGCCCTGGCCGCCAAGGTCCGGGCCCTGCTGGACGGCCGCTACAACGTCAGCTTCGAAGACGTCCGCCGCGTGTATCTGCCGGCCCTGCGACACCGGATCATCGTCAACTTCGAGGCCCAGGCCGAGGGCATCGAGCCGGACAAAGTCCTGCTGGACCTGCTGGAGCAGGTGCCGGAGAAGGAAGAAGGATGATTTGGGATTTAGGGTTTGGGATTTAGGATTTGGGATTTGCGAATGGTGGCCCTTCGGCAATCAGCAGGGTGCCGGGAAAGGAGGGGGGCTTGGACCGTGATGAGTTGAGGATGCGAACTAAGAGCTTTGCTCTACGGGTGATCAAGCTCGTCAATGCGCTGCCTCGGGGAGCTGTAGGCGATGTGCTGGGACGACAACTCCTGAAGGCCGCCACCTCGATCGGTGCGAACTACCGCGAAGCATTGCGGGCATCTTCAAGAAGGCACTTCACCTCGATCATTGAGATCACGGCCCGTGAGGCGGATGAAACATTGTATTGGCTCGAGTTGCTGGCGGAATCGGATGTGATCCAACCTTCCCGGCTTTCGAAGCTCCTGGAGGAATGCAACGAACTGGTGGCCATCTTTGCATCGACCGCCAAGACGACCAGGAACACGATTCGCACAACCGCAAATCCCAAATCCCAAATCCCAAATCCCAAATCCTAAATCATAGCCCCCATGCCGCAGACCTCTACCCTGTTGAGCCCCGAGCTGCTGGCGCGGCTGGAGAAGATGGAGCTGGTCAGCCGGAAGATCTTCCGCGGCCGGATGAAGGGCGAACGGCGCAGCCCACGAAAAGGCCAAAGCGTCGAGTTTGCCGACTTCCGCAACTACGTGCCGGGCGACGACCTGCGGTTCGTGGACTGGAACACCTACGCCCGCCTGGAAAAGCTCTTCCTGAAGATGTTCCTGGAGGAGGAAGACCTGCATTTCTACGCCTTGATCGACGCCAGCAGCTCCATGGGGTTTGGGCAACCGACCAAGCTCCGCTACGCCGCACAACTGGCCGCCGCGCTGGGGTTTATCGGGCTGATCCGCAGTGATCGCGTGAAGATCGAGACCCTGGACCAGCCGCAGCGGGAGGCGGCGCCTATCTTCCGCGGGCGGCGGAGCCTCTGGCGGATGCTCGATTACCTCGAGGGGATCGAACCCGGCCCGCCCGTCTCCCTGGCCGAAGGCGTCAAGAACTTCTGTCTGCGCAACTCCGGCAAGGGCATCCTGGTGCTGCTGAGCGACCTGATGGACAAGACCGGTTACGAAGCGGCCCTGCGGTATCTGGTCTCGCAAGACCTGGACGTCTACGTGGTGCAGGTCCTCTCGGCCGAGGAACTCGAGCCGGAGATCCAGGGAGACCTGAGGCTGATCGATTGCGAGGACGACGACGTGGCCGAAGTGACCGTCAGCGGGCCGTTGATGAAGCGCTACAAGCAGACGCTGGCCGCGTTTGTCGAGTCGGCCCGCGAGTTCTGCACCCGGCGCGGGATGTCCTACCTGCTGGCTCGCAACCAGGTCCCCGTCGAGGAGCTGGTCACCGGGTATCTCCGTACGCGGGGGCTGGTCCGCTGATGTGGCCGAACCTTACCAGCATGTTGACCTGGTGGCAGTGGGCGATCCTGGCGACGGTGCCGCCGTTGATCGTCTTGCTGTACTTTCTGAAGCTCAAGCGCCGCCCCCTGGAGGTGCCCAGCACCTACCTCTGGCACAAGTCGATCGAGGACCTGCACGTCAACACCATCTGGCAGCGCTTGCGGCGGAACCTGCTGCTGTTTCTGCAATTGCTGGTGATTTTCCTGGCCATGGCGGCTTTGCTGCGGCCCAGTTGGCAGGAGCGCCGACTCACCGGCGATCGGTTCATCATCCTGGTCGACAATTCGGCCAGCATGCAGGCCACCGACCTGCGGCCGTCGCGTCTGGAGGACGCCCAGCGCAAGGCCGTGGATCTGATCGACCAGATGAAATCGGGCGACGTGGCCATGGTGATCAGCTTTGCCGATTCCGCCCGGGTAAGGCAGAACTTCACCGACGACCGCCGCCTGCTCCGCCAGGCGGTCGAGGCGATCGAGCCGACCGTGCGGCCGACCTCGCTGCTGGAGGCCCTGAAAGTCGCCTCCGGGCTGGCCAACCCGGGCCACATCGCCGCAGACGAGAGGGACGTGCAAGTGGCCGAGGCCTTGCCGGCGAAGCTGTACATCTTCAGCGACGGCCGGTTCGGTCCCGTTGCCGGCTTTTCCTTGGGAAACCTGGAGCCGGTCTTCGTGCCGATCGGCGAGCCGACTGCCGCCAACGTGGGCATCATGGCCTTCAACGTGCGGCCCGGCGAGGCAAACCCGGAGTTGTACCAGGCCTTTGCCCGGCTGGAGAACTTCGGCAGCGAGGAGGTCCACGTGGAGGTGGAACTCTACCGTGACCTTCCGGCGGCCGGGCACCCTCTGGGTGGCGGAGATCGGCTGATCGACGCCGCCGACGTCACGCTGCCTGCCGGCGAGACCCGGGGCGTGGCGTTCGACCTGGAGAGTGTAGAGTCGGGCGTGCTGGAGTTGAGGATCAAGAGCGGCGCGGACGACCATTTGTCCGTCGACGACCAGGCCTGGACGGTCGTCAGCCCGCCGCGGCCGATCCGCGTGTTGCTGGTCACGCCCGGCAACGAGCCGCTGGAACTGGCGTTGAGGACCGACGCAGTGAAGGAGATTGCCGAGGTGACGGTCCAGTCGCCCAAGTTCCTCAAAGACAAACAGTATGCCGAGAAGGCGGTCGGGGGGGCTTACGACCTGGTGATCTATGACCGTTGTGCGCCGCAGGAAATGCCTCGGGCGAACACGTTGTTTATCGGGAGGGTGCCGCCGCGACCACCCCATGGGGCGGTGCCCGGGTGGTCTGCCAAGCCAAAGGTCGTCGGGCCGCAGCTCTTGCCCGTCTCCACCCCCCACCCGCTGATGCAGTGGATCGATCTCCGCGACGTGAAGCTCGCCGAGGGGACGCCGCTGGAGGTGCCCCCCAGTGGCAGCGTGCTGATCGACTCCGACGTGGGACCGATGCTGGTGATAGCTCCCCGGGAGGGTTTCGAGGATGCCGCCTTGGGGTTCGTGCTGCTGGACGAGGTCACCGGGCCCGACGGCAAGACGGAGCCGTACGTGGGCACGAACTGGATGACGCGGCAGAGCTTTCCGGTATTCGTGCTCAATTTGTTCGACTATCTCGGCAGAGGGCGGGACATGCTGGCCTCGGGTGGCCTGCAACCGGGCCAGCCCGTCGTCCTCGAAGGGCCCACGGCTACAGCCAGGCTCCAGGTTGGCACGCCGGCTGGACGGGAGGACGATCTCAAAGGGGGCAATCTGGGGAAGTTCAACTTCACGGACACCGAGGAGTTGGGGCCTTACGAGGTCCGCTGCGAGGGAAAGACGCTCCGCTGGCTCGCGGTCAACCTCTTCCAGCCCGCCGAGAGCGACATCCGCCCCGATCCGCAGCCGGTCATCAAGATAGGCTACGTCGAGGTTGAGGGTCAGCTCGGTTGGGAGGCGGGCCGTCGGGATATTTGGAAGTGGCTGCTGCTATTAGGGCTGGCCGTGTTGCTCCTGGAATGGTATATCTACAATCGTCGTGTGTATTTGTGAGCCTCCCCTGCGGAGCGGCTCGTTGAAACGGAAGTCTCTCATGATGCCCAAGACGACCAAGGGGCCTCTCTCCCGTCGCAGGAAGCGCCCCGCTGGCCGGCACGCCCGGCGAAAAGTGTTTAACCGGCTGCTGGAGAACCGCTTGATCCAACGGGTCAGTTTCCGGGAATACCGCGACAAGGTCCGCGACGTTTATGACGGCCCTCAAGGGGCCATGCTAGCTGCCTGCTGCATGCTCGCGCCGCACACCACTTTGGGAGAGCGGCTGTTCCAAAAACGGGAATTCGATCTCCGCGGTGCCCGGCGAATCCTCGACGTCGGCAGTGGGGCCGGCCAGATCGCCCGCCACCTGTTGAAGCACGCCGACCCCGAGGCCGAAGTGATCTGCCTAGATCTCTCGCACGAGATGCTCCGGCGGGCGCGCAACCGGCTCAAGAGCGGCCGGCCGCGGTTCGTTGCGGCCGACCTCACCCAGTTGCCGTTTGCCGACGAGTCGTTCGATTGTGTGACCTGCGGCTACGTGCTGGAGCACCTGCCCGACGCCAAGCCGGGGTTGGCGGAACTCAGCCGCGTGATGATGCCCGGCGCCCGGATGCTGCTGTTGACCACCGAGGACAATTTTTCCGGGGCCATGACCAGCCGCGTCTGGCGCTGCCGCACCTACAACCGCCGCGAGTTGGCCCAGATTTGCGAAGCGTCGGGCCTGCGCTGGCGCAAGGAACTCTGGTACACCCGCATGCACAAGGTCCTGCGGGCGGGCGGAATCTGCGCGGAGTTGGTCAAGGAATAATGCAGAATGAAGAAGGCAGAAGGCAGAATGATGAGGGAATGACGAGGCCGCGGCCTTTATTCTGCATTCTGCCTTCATCATTCTGCCTTCATCATTCTGCATTCTTCTCGCCTACAACCAGCCGTTCTCCCGGTACCACTGGGCGGTCTGCCGCAGTCGGTCGGCCAGCGGGGCGGCGATGGAGAAGCCCAATTCGTCGATGGCCCGCTGGGGAGAGCACAGCCAGGAGCCGGCTCGGGCCTCGCGGGCCTTGTCGAAGTTGAAGCTGAACGGTCGCCGGGAACCCCGCGAAAGGGCCTCGGCGGCGGCCGCCGTCAGCCAGGTAGCCACCGGAGGCGTGAACAGCACCAGCACCCGGCGGCGTCCCAACGCCGTGCCGATCATCCGTCCCAGCTCGGCATAGGTCGGATGCTCTGCGCAGGCGGCGAAGTAATACCCTGGCGATGATGGCCCATCGCTCCCGGCCGGTTTCAGTCGGGTTCCCCACTCGGCGGCCAGGATCAGCAGGTGGACCAGGTCGGCCACGTGGATCAGCGAGAACCGATCTCGGCCCAATCCGGGAACCACGTGGACGCCGACTCGGGCCACCGGCCTGAAAATCGCCAAGGACTGGTGATCGGCCTCCCCGAACACCAGCGGCGGGCGGACGATGGTGATGGGAATCCGATCCGCGAACTCTTCGGCCGCCTGTTCGCCTGCCCGCTTGCTCCGCCCGTAGTGGGAAACCTGCACCGGCGGGTCGGCCTCGGTTCGCAGCCGGCCGTGTGGGGCGGGCCCGGCCGCCGCCAGCGAGGAGACCCACAAGACCACCGGCGGCGTGGATTGCGCCGCACAGGCACGGAGCATGTTCCGTGCGCCCTGCTGATTCACCCGGTAGAATTGGTCCACTCGAAACGCCTGGTTGCACCCGGCCAGGTGATAGACGAGTTGGCTTCCGGCGACTGCCGCCGGCAGGCTGTCGGGGTCAGTCACATCGCTGTAGACGAGCCTTGCCCGAAGCGGCTGCAGCCGATCGACCCGCGAAGTCCTCCGCACCAGGCAGGTCACGTCGTCACCCCGGGCCACCAGCGCCCTGACAAGGTGCGATCCGATGAACCCGTTGGCGCCGGTAACCAGGACTCTAGCCATGACTGGGGGCTCAGGGGGCAAAGGGGAATGCGGAATGATCAATTCAGAATAATGAATGCAGAATGCAGAATAAAGGCCGGAGGCGGTCGTTCGTTGACTATTCTGCATTCTGCATTCGTCATTCTGCATTCTTCGAGATGCCCAAAGGGCCATTGCCGGCAAATCGATATCCCGCTAGAATCCACGTTTTGGACAAGATGGGAAGTTCGCGGGCCGAATCGTATGTCTGACCTTGTCGTCAAGCGGGTCTCTACGCGGCGTGACCGGAGGCGGTTCCTACGTTTCCCCTGGACCCTGTACCGGGACGACCCGAACTGGATCCCTCCGCTGCGCAGCCATCAGAAGGAAGTGGTCGGATATCGACCGCACCCGTTCTACGAGACGAACCAGGTACAGACTTTCCTGGCCTCTCGTGGCCGGGAGGACTGCGGGCGGATCGCCGCGATCCTCAACCGGGGACATATCCGGCGGTACGGTGAACGGCGCGGATTCTTCGGGTTCTTCGAGTGTGTGGACGATCAACAGGTGGCCGACGCGCTGTTCGATGCGGCCCGGCAGTGGTTTGCCGATCAGGGCATTCACTGCATGCGCGGACCGACCAATCCGTCGCTGAACTACGAATTGGGGCTGCTGATCGACGGGTTCGATTCTTCGCCGTTCTTCATGATGACCTACAACCCGGCGTACTACGCCCGCCTGATCGAAGGCTACGGCTTCCATAAGGCCCAGGACTTGTATGCCTACTGGGGCCACGTGGACATGCTGCCGAAGCTTAATGCCAAGCTGGGCCCGTTGGCCGACCTGATCATCAAACACTACGGAATCCAGTTACGGTCGTTGGACAGGTCGCGATTCGTCCAAGACGTGGAGGAGTTCCTCTCGGTCTACAACCGCGCGATGAGTGGCACCTGGGGCTTCGTGCCGATGTCCACGGCCGAGGTGCAGCACGTCGCCCGCGGGCTGCGCCACCTGATCGTGCCGGAATTGACCATCGGGGCTGAGATCGACGGGAAGATGGTGGGGGCGTCGCTGGGCATGTTGGACTACAACCCGCGGATCCGGCTGATCGACGGCCGGCTGTTCCCCTTCGGGGTCTTCCGCTTGCTGCGCAACAGGCGGCAGATCAAAAGGATCCGGCTGATCAGCACCAACGTGGTCCCGGAGTTTCAGCGGATGGGCATCGGGCCGGTATTGCTGTACGGGCTGCTTCCCAAGGCGATCGAGTGGGGACTCGAGGAGGCCGAGTTCTCCTGGGTCCTGGAGTCCAACTTCCTTTCCCGAGGCAGCCTGGAAAAAGGCGGGGCCAAGCTCACCAAGACCTACCGCCTGTACGATTGGGAAAACGAGGCGCCAGGCCAAGGCCCGGCCGCGGTCACACGGGCGAGCGCCGTCAGCCCTATTCAGCATTCAGCATTCAGCATTCCACATTCAGCCCTACGGCCGCTGGAGATCCGGGAAGTCCGCAGCCGCGCCGACCTGGATCGCTTCTGCAAGGTCCCTTGGCTGATCTACGCGGATGATCCCCAATGGGTTCCCCCGCTGCTGGTCGAGGTCAAGGAGTTCCTCAATCGCCGCAAACATCCCTTTTACCTCTACGGAGAGGCCACCCAGTTCCTGGCCACGCGGGGCGGCGCCTCCCTGGGCCGCATCCTGGTCAGCGACGACCCCCGTTACAACGACCAGCACGGGAGCAACCTGGGGTGTTTCGGGATGTTCGAGAGCATTGACCAGCGGGAAATCGCCCACGGCCTGCTCGGCGCGGCAGCCGATTGGCTCCGCCAGCGAGGACGGTCCCTGATGCGGGGGCCGATCGACTACTCGGTCAACTACCCCTGCGGGTTGTTGATCGAGGGTTTCGAGACGCCGCCCCGGGTGATGATGAACCATCACCGGCCCTACTACGCCAGCCTGCTGGAGTCGTGGGGGCTGGCCAAGGTCAAGGACTTGCATAGCTGGTGGTTCCTCGATCCGCACGATCTTGGCGCCAAATGGCGTCGCCTCGTCGAGCGGGCTGTCCGCCGGGGCGGAATCACCGTCCGGCCTTTCCGCACCGGCGACTTCGAGGCCGAGGTCCGCCGCTGCCGCGACGTCTACAACGCGGTCTGGCGAGAGAGTTGGGGCTTTGTCGAACTGACCGACGCCGAACTCGGCTACCTGGCTAAGCGGCTGGACCGACTGGCCATGGCCGACCTGGTCCTGCTGGCCGAAGCGGACGGTCGGCCGGTCGGATTCTCCATCACCCTGCCCGATGTCAATGAGGCCATCCGCCCGCTGAACGGCCGCCTGACGAATCTCGGTCTGCCCGTCAACTTCCTCCGGCTCGCCTGCCGACGACGACGCATTAAGACCGCCCGCATGGCGATCCTTGGGGTGTTGCCGGAATATCGCCGCCGGGGCATCGCCGAGCTGCTGATCCTGCGCACGCTGGACTACGGCAGGAACATCATCGGCTACACGGGCGCCGAACTCGGCTGGACCCTGGAAGACAACCACCTGGTCAATCGCACCCTGGAAACGGTCGGCGCGCAGCGCTACAAGACCTATCGGATCTACGAGAAATCGATCGAAGGATGAGGCCCTTGGCGGGCTTGACGCCTTCGGGTAACATGGAGATCGTCCAGGGTGCAGGCGCAACGACGGACCAAGGACGCTGGTAGCGGACACGACACTCCCCCTCTGAACAAACCAGGTTGCTCTCACCTGTCGGTAAGTCTCAGGGTATGGCAGCGAAGCGGGAAATCGTCATTACGGGAGTCGGCGTGGTCAGCCCGATCGGCATCGGCAGCGAAGCCTTCTGGACCGCGCTGGCAGACGGCCGAAGCGGGGTGCGGCCGCTCGACCTGTTCCGGATGAGTGATCTGCCGGTCCCCTTTGGCGCCGTCGTGGACGATTTCGACCCCAAGCAGTACGTGCGGCCGCGCAAGAGCCTGAAGGTCATGAGCCGCGACATCCAGTTGGGGTTCGCGGCGGCCGACCTGGCCTGTGCCCAGGCCGGGCTGCACGACCAGCCGATCGACCCCGATCGGCTGGGAATTGTCTTCGGCGCCGACCTGATCCACTGCGAGCTGTCCGAGCTGGTCAACGCCTATCGTGGCTGCATCGTGGACGGGAAGTTCGAGTTCAGGCACTGGGGCCAGCGGGCCATGACGGAGATGTATCCCCTGTGGATGCTAAAGTATCTGCCCAACATGCCCGCCTGCCACATCGGCATCGCCCAGGACGCCCGCGGACCGAACAACTCGCTCACGCTCGGCGACGTCTCCAGCCTGTCGGCGGTGGCCGAGGCGATCCGGGTGCTGGAGCGTGGGCACGCCGACGCGATGATCGCCGGGGGCACCGGCTCGAGAATCCATCCGGCCTATTGGATCCGCGGCCCGATCCTGAATCTGTCACGCCGCAGCGACGACCCGGCCGCCGCCTCACGGCCGTTCGACGCCCAACGCGACGGGACGGTCAACGGGGAAGGCGCCGCGGCCTTCCTGCTGGAAACCCGGCAGCACGCCCAGGCGCGCGGCGCCAGCGTCCTGGCTTGCGTTCTGGGCTGCGCCGGCGCCTTCGAGCCCTGCCGCAACGGCGAGGTCCTGCGGGGTCGCGGCATCCGCCAAGCGATCAGCGGCGCGCTGCGTGACGCCGGGTTGCAGGCCGGCGACGTCGGGCACGTCAACGCCAACGGGTCGAGCACCATCTTCGACGACCGTATCGAAGCCCAGGCCATACACGACACCTTGGCAGAAGTGCCGGTGACCGCGCCCAAGAGCTTCTTCGGAAATCTGGGGGCGGGTACCGGGGCCGTGGAGATGGCCGTCAGCGTGCTCGCCCTGCAAAAAGGGTACGTGCCCCAGACCCTCAACTACCAGTACCCCGATCCCCACTGCCCGGTCAATGTGGTCCACCGCCACTTCCTGAGAATCAATACGCCCACCGCCCTGGTGCTGAACCACACCAACTTTGGCCAGGCGGTCGCCGTGGTCCTGGCGGCGGCGGAGTAGCCGCTTACCCGGACTGTTCACGTGCCGGGGAAAGCCGCCACAGTGTGCCACTGCTTCGCCAGAAGCAGTGCCGTGTGCAACGTCGATGCACTGCTTGCCTGGCTGCAAGCAGTGGCACACCGTCATGGGCACGCCGTCATGAGTATAATGCGGCGTTACGGCGGTGCCCGCTGTGGATGGCCGTTCAGAACCAGGCCGCGGTGAAGCCGCCGTCGACGTTGACGTGTGTGCCGGTGATGAAGCTGCCGGCCTTGGGCGAGAGCAGCAGCAGCATCGCGCCGATCAGCTCCTCCGGCTCGCCGAAGCGGCGCATGGGCGTGCCCCGCATAATGTTCTCGATCCGCTCCTGATCCAGCAACCGCCGGTTCTGCTCGGCCGGGAAAAAGCCGGGGCAGATGGCGTTGACGCGCACATTATGCGCTGCGAACTCCTGGGCGATGCCCCGCGTCAGGCTCAGCACGCCCGCCTTGGAGGCGGAGTAGGCGAACACCCGCGAAAGCGGCAGATGCGACGTTACGCTGCCGATGTTCAGGATCGCGCCGCCGCCGGCCTCGGCCATGTGACGGGCGAAGACCTGGCAGGCGCAAAACACCGCCTTGAGATTGACGGCCATCACGCGGTCCCATTGCTCCTCGGGATGGTCGAGGAAGGGGCTGCCAAAGTTCACGCCCGCACAGTTGACCAGGATCTCGACCCGCCCGGTCTGTTTCAGGGCCGCGGCCAACAGGTTTCTGAGCGACTGCGGCGAGGTGACGTCGACCAGGCAGAAGTCGGCGCGACCGCCGAGCTGCCTGAGCTCGTCGACCCGCTGCCGGCAGCCCTCTTCGGTCAGATCGGCCACGACCACGCCCGCGCCGGCCTGGACCAACCCCCGGCACAAGGCTCCCCCGAGGACCCCGGCCCCGCCGATCACGACGGCCGTCTGACCTCCCAGCCCGAACAGCTCTTCCAAGTAATTGGCGGACATGGCTGGTTCCAAATGGGGTTGCGTGATTTTTGGGGATTCCGTGCAGTGGCACCGGCGTCTCGCCGGTGTCTTCCGGTCACTATGTGCCGCCCTTTGTCTTCCACCGGCGAGACGCCGGTGCCACTCACCTTCTGACGATCTACGGTGGCGGTTTGCGCAGGCGGAGCCAGTCGGTATGGAAGATACCCTCCCGGTCGACCCGCTGGTAAGTATGTGCGCCGAAGTAGTCGCGCTGGGCCTGCAACAGGTTGGCCGGCAGCCGCTCCGAACGGCAACTGTCGTAGTAGGCCAGGGCGGCGGAGAAGGCCGGCATCGGGATGCCCAACTCGAACGCCGTGGTGACCACCCGCCGCCAAGCCGGCTGGGCCTTATCGACCGCCTGGCGGAAGTAAGGCGCCAGCAGGAGGTTCTCCAGGCTCGGGTCGGCGTCGAAGGCCTCCTTGATCCGTTCCAGGAACACCGCCCGAATGATGCAGCCGCCTCGCCAGAGCAAGGCAATGGGCCCGAACTTCAGCGGCCAGTGGTGTTCGGCCGCGGCCGCCTGGAGCTGGACAAACCCCTGCGCATAGCTGCAAATCTTCGAGGCGTAGAGCGCCTGGCGAATTTGCTCGATGAACCCGCGGCGATCACCCCGGTACTGGCCCGACGGCCCTCCCAGGACCTTGCTGGCGCGAACCCGCGCCTGTTTCATCGCCGAGAGCCCCCGCGCATAGACCGCCAGGGTGACCAAAATGCTGGGGACACCCAGATCCAGCGCCAACTGGCTCATCCACTTGCCGGTTCCCTTGGCCCCGGCGGTGTCCAGGATCAGGTCGACCAGGTCCTGGCCGGTCTGCTCGTCCTTGACGCTGAAGATGTCGCGGGTGATCTCGATCAGGTAGCTGTCCAACTCGCCGCGGTTCCACTCGGCGAAGACGTCGTACAGCTCGCTGTTCGACAGGCCCAGAGCGTGCTTGAGCATCCAGTAGGCTTCGCAGATCAACTGCATGTCGCCGTACTCGATGCCGTTGTGGACCATCTTCACGTAATGGCCGGCGCCGCGGGGCCCGACCCAATCGCAACAAGGGATCTCACCCTTGGGGCCCACCTTGGCGGCAATGGCCTGGAAGATGGGCTTGACCAGAGGCCAGGCCCGGTCGCTTCCGCCGGGCATCATGCTCGGTCCCTTCAAGGCACCCTCTTCACCGCCGGAGACGCCGGTGCCGACGTACAGCAGGCCCTTCGACTCGACGTACGCGGTGCGGCGCTCGGTGTCGCTGAAGTGCGTGTTGCCGCCGTCGATGATCACGTCGCCGGGCGTTAGCAACGGGATGAGCTTGTCGATGAACTCATCCGCCGCCGGGCCGGCCTTGATCATCAGCATCACCTTCCGCGGCGGGGCCAGACTCTCGACCAGCTCTTCCAGCGAGTGGCAGCCGACGAACCTCTTGCCCTCCGCCCGGCCGGCCAAGAACTCGTCCACCTTGCTGGTGGTGCGGTTGAACACGGCCACGCGGTACCCCCGGCTCTCGACGTTCAGGGCCAGGTTCTCACCCATCACGGCCAGGCCGATCAGGCCGAAATCAGATTTGTTCTCAGTCATGGTTACTCACATTCACGTTAGTTCTATGGTCGTTGGGGGCTGGGGGCTCGGGATTCGGGGTCGGGACTCGAGACTCACGGTCTGAAGTCTGCCTCTTGCGCAGCTTAGCTTTCAACGCCTTGTGCAGGTTCGTTAGCATTCTCCCTGCGCGATCGCACTCGCGCAGCACTGTCGCGATTTGGTCCCGACTCGCGTAGTCGAGTCGCTGGGCAAGCATCAAGTGCGTCTCCAATTCACAGAGGGAACCCGCTGCGACCGAAACGTGGTAGAGGAACTGTCTGGTGGAATCTCTGCCGTGCCCCTCCGCAATGTTCGCCGGCACTGAAACGGCCGCTCGCTGCACTTGGCTACTAAGCAGTAGTTTCTAGGACTTTTTGGGTGCTAGCATCCCGAAAATCGCGGCTTTCGGAGGTTTTCGCAACTCTGTCGGGGCGGAAGCCAGACTTGCGAAAAC